>Ga0209705_10001677_pt1 | contig 11742 bp, 8 predicted proteins | sample PPLLaktember2015_5_FD_187262 | JGI IMG/M metagenome (GOLD analysis project Ga0209705, IMG submission 187262) | Freshwater sediment microbial communities from Prairie Pothole Lake near Jamestown, North Dakota, USA - PPLs Lake P8 Core (1) Depth... | ecosystem: Environmental > Aquatic > Freshwater... | reverse complement strand
CGTTGTCGAGGAGCACAGCCTGCCCGACCCGCTGGCCTTCATCGCCGCGTATCAGGCGCGTTTCAAGGCCGCGCCGGTGGCGGGGCTGCCGCGCTTCACCGGCGGGCTGGCGGGCTATTTCGGCTACGACACCATTCGCTACATCGAGAAGCGGCTGGCACCGGGTTTCAATAAAAACCAGCCGCGCAAGGACGACGTGCTGCACACGCCCGACATCCTGTTGATGCTGACGGAGGAACTGGCGGTGTTCGACAACCTCGCCGGCAAGCTCTACCTCATCACCCACGCCGATCCGATGCAGCCCGATGCGTATGCGCAGGGCCATCTGCGCCTGCATGCGCTGGCCGAGCAGCTGCGCGCGCCGGTGCACCTGCCGGCCGAGCCGGTGGTGGTAGCGGACGAGCCGAAGTCGGAATTCGGCGAGGCCGAATTCAAGGCGGCGGTGCAAAAGGCCAAGGACTACATCGCGGCGGGCGACGTCATGCAGGTGGTGCTGAGTCAACGCATGTCGCGGCCGTTCAATGCCTCGCCGCTGTCGCTCTATCGCGCGCTGCGTGGCCTCAACCCCTCGCCCTACATGTTCTATTACGACTTCGGCGGCTTCCACGTGGTCGGCTCGTCGCCCGAAATCCTGGTGCGGCTCGAGGGCGACACCGTCACCCTGCGGCCGATTGCCGGCACCCGCCCGCGCGGGCTCACGCGCGAGGACGATCAGCGCCTGTCGGAGGAACTGCTGGCCGATCCCAAGGAATGCGCCGAGCACCTGCAGCTGCTGGATTTGGGCCGGAACGACACCGGGCGCGTTGCCGTCACCGGCAGCGTCAGGGTCACCGAGAACATGCAGATCGAGCGCTACTCGCACGTCATGCACATCGTCTCCAACGTCGAGGGCAAGCTGAAGCCGGGCCTCACCGCGCTCGACGTGTTGCGTGCCAGCTTCCCCGCCGGTACCGTCTCCGGCGCGCCCAAGGTGCGGGCGATGGAAATCATCGACGAACTCGAACCCAGCAAGCGCGGCATCTATGCCGGCGCGGTCGGTTATCTCGGCTTCAACGGCGACATGGACCTGGCGATCGCCATCCGCACCGCCGTGGTCAAGGATGGCACGCTGTTCGTGCAGGCGGGCGCCGGCATCGTCGCCGACTCGGTCCCCCAGAGCGAGTGGACCGAAACGCAGAACAAGGCGCGCGCGATCGTGCGTGCGGCGGAGATGCTGCAGGCTTGAATTAGGCCACCTGAATCGGCTGCCGGGAAGAATGTGCGAATGGAAACGAGGGGGCGGCAACGCCCCCTCAAATTTTTTTACAGCGCGAAGGCCACGCCGATTGCCAGCATGTGGACGCCGCCGGTCAGCAGATCGTAGGCATTGTCGTCGTAGTAGTCGTAAATGTAATTGACGCGCAGCGTGGTCTTGTCGTTGATGAGGTAGTCGGCGCCCAGCGAGAGCGAGTGCAGGGTGTTGTCGATGATCGAGTCGATCATGCCCGTCGCGTTCTGCAATTCCGTGAACACCGTGCCGCTTGCCACGTCTCCCGTGGATTTCGAGAACGTGTAGCTGCCGTTCAGCTTGAGCTTGTCGTTGTACTGCCAGTCGCCGCCCAGGCTGAAGACGTAGGAATTGATCTTGTAATTGGGCTGGTCCACCAAGGTGAATGTCACGGCCGGGTTCCAGCGTTGTACATCGGTCGTGAACAGGTAGCTCGAAAAGTCATCCTGCACCCAGTACAGATTCGCGTAGACGTTCACGTTATCCCGGGGCATGACGTTCAGGCTGAGGCCGGCAGAATGCAGGGTGCTGTCGATATCCTGGTTGTAGGTCAATGGTGTCCCTGGGCCAGCACTGCCGTCGGTGAACGTATGGTTGCCGTTCTGCTTGTGCTTGTAATCGTAAAAACCGCTGACCAGCCAGCCCGCAGGCGCGGCGTAGCTGGCCATGGCTTTGAGCATGAAGGCCTCTTCCGGCTCGGCCACCAGCCCGGTCTTGTCCGCCCAGGTGTAGGACGGCGTCAGACGGGTGGTCCAGCCCTTGGCCGGGCGCGCCGTCCACTTCAGGTAGAGCTCGTCGGACAGCGTCTTTTCACGGTACAGCGACTGCGCCGGCTGGATGTCGTGGTTCGGGTCGACGCCGAAGGTCAGGTCGCGATCGCGGTCGAGACGGCGCCAGCCCGCGGTGAGGTTGGACCCGATGAAATCCGGTCGCCAGTTCGTCGAGACGCCATAGTCCAGCGACTTGATGCTGTTGATCCGGGGCGACACCAGGCGACCGGGGCCGTTCGTCGGGGCGATCAGGCCATCCGGGAAGGTCGATTCATTGTCGCGGTTGTAATACTTGATGTGGCCTTCGACCGACACGTCCGGCGTGACAATGGCGCTGGCGGTGAGATAGGCGTTGTCGGTGCCGATCTGGCCCTTGGTGTGGCCGTCATCGATTTCCCGCTCGGTGAAGGAATCCTGCTTCAGCGTGGACATGCCATATCCCGCCGCGACCACCACGCGATCGCTGAAATTCTTGCTTGCCCGAATGGCGTGGCTGGTCAGCTTGGTATCGGGGACATAGAAAAAGGACGAGATCCGGGGATTGGCGCCGACCCCGCTCAGATCAACCCCGGCTGGTCCGAGGACGTCCCGCTCCATTTGCAGTTCCCCGACATCGTTGACGAACTGCTCGTAGGACACATCGTAGGCCACCTCGAACATTTTTTTCGGCGAGGCGGACAGGGTCAGGCCCACCTTGTTCATGCGCTCGTCGACGTTGAGGTTGATGCCGCGCCAGCGATCATTGCCGGCGAGCCCCGGGGTGTCGAGAAAGAAGGGGGCGAACTTGTTGCCGTCGCGCTGGTAGCCTTCATAGTCCACCGACACCGTGGCCATGTCCCCCAGAACGCTGGGCTTGACCTTGAAGCCGGCGCCGTAGGTGGTGCGGTCGATGCTGTAGTCGTAGCGATTGGCGTCGTCGTTGAAGGTCTGGTAGGGACCGCTGGAAACTTCGCCACCATCAACCTGGTCCGGGCTTAACAGGTAGTCGATCCCGCCGGTGGCCGAACGATAGTGGGAGTAGGAACCGTAGACGCTGAGCGCGTCATTGCTGTACTTCGCTGATCCCCGATGGTTGTGCTCTCCGAAGCCGCGGCGTTCGAGGACGAACAGGTCGCGCTCGCCATTGTTGGCGATCACGTCAAGATCGAGGTCGGCAAACACACCGGAGCGCGTGTCGCCAGAAAAGCCCTCAAGATAATCATAGCGCTCGAGATAATTGGTCTTGTCTTCCCCCACGCCGTCGAAATAGTCAAACACGAATAGTCGTGGGGTGATCACTGTGGTCACGGTCGTGCCGCCCTCTGCTTCGGGGCTTGCAGTTGCCGTTGTGTCAACTGGCGCCGCAGGGCTGGCCGATTGGCTTGCATCCGCAGCAGGGGGGGGCGGGGCCACTTCGGCGGCGTGCAGGGTAGCCGCCAGCAGGGTCAGGGAAGGGAGCACCAAACCGAGGAATATCTTGCGCTTCATGGTTGTCTCCCGCCTTAATGTTTCAGCTTGGCGTCGATATGGCTGCCGTGGATTGCTCCGTGACAGTTGGTGCAATTCCTGAGCTGGGCGCCATTGAGGCTGTCCCTACCACCACCGCCGCCGCGGGCATGCATGTTGAGTGCCAGGGAATGGCACTGCAGGCACTGCATCGGCTGGGCCAGTTGCAGCAGGCGGCGGTTGGGCGAGCCGTGCGGGTTGTGGCAGATGGTGCAGTCCTCGACTACCGGCGCGTGCTCGAACACCTTGGGCCCGCGGATATTCTGGTGGCATTTGTAGCACTGGTCGTTCTTGCTGATCAGGGTGGCGTTTTTGCTGCTGTGCGGGTCGTGGCAGTTTGTGCAGGACAGCCCGCCCTCCTTGACCGGGTGATGCGAAGGCATGTTCATGCGCGCGGCGACATCCTTGTGGCAACTCATGCACAGCGCCGAATTCTTGTCGGACTTCCACATGCCGACATTTAGTTCCTTGACCTTGGGCGAGTGCAGGCCGTGGCAGTTGCGGCATTCGAGCTTGGCTTTCTTGTGCTCGGAGAACGCCCAGTTCATGCGTTTGTGATCGTTGTTCTGGTGGCAGCTCAGACAGTTGTCGGCAGCTGGCAGCGTGACGCTGCCGCGGCCACCTTCGACTAGATGCTTGGACTCGGGGGTGTGACAGGCCAGACAATCGCTGTGATAGACATTGACCTTGTGATCCTCGTAGGGGACATGGCAGGTCTTGCAGGCCTCATTGCCGAGAGGTACGGGCGCCGGCTCCTGGGCTATCGCCGAGGTCAGGGACAAAGCCGTCCATGTGGTCAGCATGGATAGGAAGACACGCATCATGGTTTTTCCAATGGTTTTTTGCATTATTAAAAATCAGCGGCAGGCTGCCGTCGCAATCGCGTTTTCTCCCAACCAGAGCCAAGGAAGGTTTTACGGCAGCATGCGCATTTCACTATTTTTATAGTTCAGATGAATAGTAGTCGCCCGCTCAGCCATGGCAATCGTTCAGGCGCGGACAGCCGGGTTCGACGTTGGCGCTTGATGTGGATTAACAACATCCCCTGTTTTTTGTTCGCCCGGGTGGCCCCCCGGTTACTGCGACCTGTGCAAGCGCCGGCCAGCATCCGCTGGAGTTCGAGCTGGACGACAGCATGGCGATGGCCCCGGGAAATCCCCTCACGCAGCACAAGCACGTGATGCCGGGGGCCCGCCTTTCCAAATCCGGCAACCCCATGGCCCAGCCCGGCGATTTCGAGGGCCGGGTCGCGGACGCGGCAGTCGGGGCCAAGGGCGTGAAGCGGGTGATCGACCCAATGCTGTCTTGATTCATGTACCGACGCCACCTGGGCAGACTGCATGATTTCAAAATCAGCTATAGAGAATGTAGTGTGCTGTAAGTGCACCCGGCGGAAGCAGGGGGATGAAGTCATCCGTTATTTTTTTCGCCCCGGAAGTTTGTGCCCGCAGGACGCTGGCTTATCAACGCACATCCGAATGCGATGTAAAAAACAGGACGCCCTTGTCTTGTTATGAAACTTGCTTATATTTGAGGGGAGTGTTTGCTTGTTTAATGTCCCATTCGGGATGGATTAGGGGAAGGTTTTTTGATGGCTCACAAAAAACATGGGGCATTGCACAGCGGCTGGCGCATTGGGACGGGGCATTTTCTCGGGTTGTTTTTTGGAATGGCCGGACTTTTCCATGTCGCGTTTGCTGTTGCTTCCGGCACTGCCGATCACAACAAGTTCACGCAACTACAGCAGGAATTCAAATCGGGGCAGGACGTTACCCGCGCGTGTCTTTCCTGCCACACCGAAGCATCCAGGCAGGTGATGAAGACCAGGCATTGGACGTGGGAAGCGCTGAACCCGAATACCAACCAGAAGCTGGGCAAGAAAACGCTGGTCAACAACTTCTGCATCGGCATTGCATCCAATCAGCCGTATTGCACCTCCTGCCATATCGGCTACGGATGGAAGGACAACAGCTTCGATTTCACCGCCGAAGAGAACGTCGACTGCCTGGTTTGTCACGACACCACGGGAACCTATCGCAAGCCTTCCGGGCTGGCGGGTCATCCGGTCTATAAGCAAATGGAATTTCCGCCGGGTTCCGGCCAGATTCTCCAACCGGTCAACCTGCAGAAAGTGGCGCAGAAGGTGGGAGAAACCAGCCGCTACAACTGCGTCGCCTGCCATTCCTACGGCGGGGGCGGTGATGGCGTGAAGCATGGCGATCTCGATTCCTCGCTCGAAGCGCCGGACACGGACACCGACGTTCACATGGACGCCACCGGGCTCGATTTCAGTTGCGCCACCTGCCACGCCACCACGGGGCACGATGTCCCCGGCAGCCGCTACACCCCGGTAGCCAAGGATCGAGCCAGCCCGTTGTTGCGCGGCATGCTGGGAAAGCGCAACCCCGCAACCTGCGAGTCCTGCCATGGAGGCCGGCCCCACAAGGCTGAAACGATGGCCAAGATCAAGCCCTTGCCAGGATATAACGTGGTCTCGATGGCGGCCATGGTGAATCTGCATGGTGAAAAGCTGGCTTGCCAGACCTGCCATATTCCTGCGATGTCGCGTGGCGGCGTCCCGACCAAGATGCAGTGGGACTGGTCTGTCGCAGGGAAAATGGGGCCGGACGGCAAGCCTTTCGTGGAAAAGGACGCCAAGGGCCACACAGTCTATGACTCGAAGAAAGGCGCGTTCGTACTGGGCGAAAACGTCATCCCCGAATACGTGTGGTTCAACGGCGAGGTGAAGTACACCCTGCTGGGAGACAAGATCGAGAAGGGCGAAGGCTACGTGCCGATCAACCGCTTCGGGGGCAGCCCGAAAGACGGCAAGTCCAAGATATGGCCGGTGAAGGTGTTCCGCGGGGTGCAGCCCTACGATCCGGTCAACCAGACACTGGTCGTCCCTCATGTCTACGGCAAGGACGCGACGGCCTACGGCGCGAATTTCAACTGGGAAAAGGCGGTCGCGGCGGGGATGGCGGATGCCGGTGTGCCTTTTTCCGGCAAGGTGGATTTCATCAAGACCGAAATGCTGTGGCCGCTCACCCACATGGTCGCGCCGCGTGCCGGGACGGTGGCCTGCAACGAATGCCACAGCAGGAACGGCAGTTTTTCCGAGGGGCGAATGAAGAACGTGCCAGGTCTGAAAAAGGGACCCTTGTTCAAGCTTGCGCCGTGATTCGGCGCCCCGCCGGTTAATCTCGATAGAAAGAAAGGAAAGCAAAATGAAATTGCACAAGCCTCTCCTCATCGGCCTCGCGGCCTCCTTGCTCGGCGCCCCCTTGATGGCACGCGCCTACGAGGGCGACTGGAAGCGTGGCAATGTCTATTACCGCATGGTCTGCACCGAGTGCCACACGAGCCAGGCGGGCGGGGCGATCGGCCCGAATACCCGCACGCGTGCGGAATGGACAGCCTATCTGCAAGCCGACAAGCACGCCAAGGGCAAGGACAGCCTCAAGTCCTACGTCGGCAAGCCCTATCGCGCCAGCATCGCGGCGAGCAACAAGGCGGCAGCCAAGTTTGCGGACGTGCCGGATGAGGAACTCTACGAGGACCTGAAGGCTTTCGTTGCGCGTAGCGCCAAGGACGGTGACGCGCCGACGGGTTGCCGCTGAGTTCTTTCCGGGGAGGACGGCGCACCCGCCCGGCTTCACGATTTGATTGAAGGAATGAGGCGATGAAGCCATCGTGGTTTGAATCGAGCGGCCTCAAGGCCGATTACGAAGCTGTTCTGGTCGAACCCTGGTCGCCTTATGTCGGCGCCATCCTGCTGCTGCTGGCGGTGTTTGCCCTGATGCTCTCCGGTGAATTCTGGGGCGTGTTCGGCGGCATTAAGTTGTGGGGCGACTGGCTCAACCATCTGATCGGTCTTGGCGGCGTGCTGGGTATTCATGAGCCGGATTCGCCGCTCGTCCACCGCCTGTCCCTGATGAACATCACCCTGGTGCTGGGCGCCTTCGCGGCCGCGCTGCTGTCTCGCCAGTTCCGCTTCAACCGTCCACCGATGCTGGAACTGGTCTGGGGCGGGGCCGGCGGCAGCCTGATGGGGATCGGCGCGGTGCTTGCCGGAGGGTGCACTGTCGGCGCGTTCTTTGTGCCGATCCTGCACGCCTCGCCTTCCGGTTTCGTGATGCTGGTGGGCTTGATGATCGGCGCGGTGATCGGCCTGAAGCTCTTGATGTGGACGCTGGAGCACATCACCTGGGGCATGCAGGCATCGGCGCCGAAACCGCTGTCGGCACGCACGCTGGCGATTTATCCCTGGCTTGGCTTGGCCGTCATCGTCGGCATCTTGTGGTGGGCAACGAATTGGTATGGATCGGAGGACAGCAAGATTGCCTCGCGCGGCATCATCGTCCTGGCCGGTTTCGCCATTGGCTTCATCATGCACCGCTCGCGCTTCTGCGTTGCCCGTGCCGTACGCGAACCCTTCATGACGGCGGAAGGCGACATGACCAAGGCGGTGATCCTGGCGCTGGCGGTCGGCATTCCGGTCGCCTCGCTGATCTTCCAGGCCGAACTGCTCGATCCCTACCTCGCCATTCCGCCGCGCTTCTGGCTCGGCTCCTTGCTCGGCGGCGCAGTGTTCGGCCTCGGCATGGTGTTCGCTGGCGGCTGCGGTACCGGCTCGTTGTGGCGGGTGGGCGAGGGACATCTCAAACTGTGGGTGGCGGTGTTCTTCTTCGCCTGGGTCGGATCCATTGCCAGCGCCTTGTTTGGCAGGGCCGGCTGGACCGTGTCGGAAATGAACCTCGACATGCTGGAAGAAAGCCGACTCGGCATCCAGACCTTCTTCCCGGCCATGCTCGATGGCTGGGGCTGGACTTATCTCGCGACCGGCGCCTTACTGCTGCTGTGGTATCTGCTGGTGCGCTATAACGAATCAACGGAAAAATTTACCGTCGTTTGAAAAAAGGAGGCATCAAAATGAACAAACAATTGCACAAACTGGCACTCGCTCTCGCGCTGTCCCTTCCTGTCGCCCTGCCGGCTGTAGCTTGGCTGGCGCCGGCGCACGCACAACAACTTAAGGCGAAGGAAGGCTGGTACAGCAAACTGGTGGATATCGAGTTCGTCAAACAGAACGTCGACATCCCACCCAAGAAGGGCGTCATGCTGATTGACTCTCGCCCTGCAGCACGTCAATACGACCCCGGTCACATCCCCGGCGCGATCAACATCCCGGATAGCAAGTTCGACGAGATGGTGGGCAAACTGCCGCAGGACAAGAGCACGCTGCTCATTTTCTACTGCGGCGGGGTGGAGTGCCCGCTGAGCCACAACTCTGCGTTCAAGGCGGAAAAGCTGGGTTACACCAATATCCGCGTGTATCCCGACGGCTCTCCCGACTGGGCGGCCAAGGGAACGGGGCAATCTGTCTCTGCGGCCTACATCAAGAAGCTGCTGGATGAAAAAGCGAACTTCATGCTGATAGACGCCCGGCCCAAGCGCATGTTCGACAAGGGTTCCATTCCTGGTGCGGTCAATATTTCAGACACCGAATTTGACACTCAGGCGGACAAACTGCCGGCCGACAAGGCCACGCCACTGATTTACTTCTGCGGTGGCCTGGAATGCGTGCTGAGCAACAAATCCGCCGACAAGGCCCGCAAACTGGGGTACACCAACGTCAAAACCTATGTCGAAGGCTATCCGGAATGGGTCAAGCTGTACGGTGAAGCGGCCGCTCCGGCCGCCACCGGCGGCGCGGGTGCGACAGCCCAGGGTGCTGCCGGCATCGAGGCAGGAAAGGAAAAAGGCACCATCACGGTTGCGTCCTTCGAACGCATCATGAAGGAGAATCCGGGTTCCCTGCTGCTGGTGGATGTGCGTGATGCCAAGGAATTCAATGCAGGCACCGTCAAGGGGGCGATCAACATTCCCATCGGGGTTTTGGGGAAACAGCTCGACACCCTGCCCAAGGACAAACCCATCGTCTTTCTGTGCGGCAGCGGAGCCCGCTCGGGAGAAGCCCATGACACGGCAAAACTGCTGCGCAGCGAACTGCAGACCTATTTCATCGATGCAGAGATGAAGTTCAACGCGGATGGCACGTATAGCATCAAGGAACGCGGCAAATAAGCCGGCAATGCAGGACGGATGGTTTGCCCCTGTCCTGATTCCGCTGCAAGGACCGGTTTGCAGTCAGCGCTGATGCGGATTAGCCACACCATCGTGCAATAAAAAAATTGCGCATTCATTCAAAAGTTGCAGTCTGGCGGTTAAGTTTTGTATTGAAATTGACTATGTTTAATTTGAAGACGCAGAAGTCTTTATATGTTCAATTTATGAGGGGATGAAAAATGAACGAATCAGGATTCAGGCTTAATCGCAAGGCCTTGTTCGGAATGATGGTACTGGCCGCGATTGGTGCTGCGCCAGTTCATGCGGCGACCATCAATGTCACGACAGTGAATGATGTCATCGCAAATGACGGCTCATGTTCATTGCGTGAGGCTGTGATTGCCGCCAACAACAATGCGGTATCGGGTGCGGCTGCCGGCGAATGCGCGGCGGGTGAACCCGTTGCAACTGCAATAGATACGATCAACCTGCCGGCCGGCACCTACACGCTGGCCATTGCCGCGCCGGCCGCCGTTGCTCCTGCAGTGGGAACAATTGAGGACTGGTATGAACCCAGCGTGGCTGACCCGCTGTTTCCCTATGTTCTGGGTACCGATCCCAATGCGGCCGTCGGCGACCTGGATCTGACCGAGAGCGTCAACATCGTGGGTGCCGGCATGGGTACCACCATTATTGATGGCGGGGATCTGGATCGCGTTTTCCAGATCGTCGCGGATCCTGTTACTGCCCCGGTGACCATCAACGTGGCCCTATCCAGCCTCACGGCCCGCAATGGCTTCGTGAAATGGGCACAGATTACTATTCCTGCTGATCCCTTGGTTGATAGCTACTGGCTGTTCAAGAAGTTGGGGGGCGGCATTGCCACGGGCGTCGCGGCGGCGGTTACCCAATATGTTCCGGCCGACCATGGCCAGGGCTCGGGCGGGGCGGGAGATCACGGACAGCGGCGCGGAAACGAGGGGGGCGAGGAGGTGGTCGGCCCCACCTACGCTGGTCTGACCCTGACCAATGTAGGCGTGCTTAACAACGTTTCCCAAGGGGATGCCGGCGGCATCTACAACATCACCCCGATGACAGCCACCGGCTTGCTCGTCGAGGGCAACAGTGCCGATGCCAACGGTGGCGGCATCTACAACGAGGGCAACACCACGATCACCGACTCGACGGTGCGAGGCAACATTGCCGAAGGCGGCGGCGGATTGTTCGTCACCGGCGCCCAGCCAATCAAAATTGAAAGGTCGACCTTCAGCGCCAACCGCGCCGTCGGCGGTGGGGCACTCAGCGGCCGGTCCGGCGTGACGATCAACGTCGTCAACTCGACCCTCAGCGGCAACCTTGCGCGCGATGTCGGCGCCGGCTTCTACCATAATGGTCCGGCCAGCCTGAACTTCGTCACCATCGCCAACAACATATCGGGTGCGGACGCACCGGATGCGGGCTCGGGGATCAACACCTTCCAGTCGGGCTCGGTCGATGTCGGCGTCAAGAATGTACTGCTCGCGGCCAACAAAAAGGGTTGGACATATACTCTCGATGATGATTACAGGAACATTGCCATTCCCATTCCCCAGCCGGATGATCCCGCATTTCCATTTGAAGATGCCAACTGCGGCCTGACCGGCGGCGCCGGCAATCCGCCCATCACATCAAGCGGCTACAACCTCAGCAGCGATGCGACCTGCACGACTGTCCTGAGTCTGGCCACCGACATAAACAACGTCGATCCCATGATCGGCGCCTTGGCCAGCAACGGCGGACCGACGCAAACTCACGCGCTGCTTCCCGGCAGCCCGGCGTTGAGCAAAGGGGGATTCGAGGCCAGTATCACCGTCGACCAGCGTGGGGTGACACGCGAGAATCCGCCTGACATCGGCGCCTTCGAACTCGTCACTGCCGTGCCGCCCGCAGCTGGCGGCGGTGGCGGCGGCGGTTGTGCCATTGGCGGCGAGGGTCGTCTCGATCCGACGATGCCGGCCATGCTGGCTGCTGCGCTGGCCTTCCTCGGCCTGCGTCGCCGCGCAGGCAAGTGAGCGTCCGGCCCCGTCCGCGACACGCGGGGTGAGCGGGGCTGTTCGCAGGCAAGCCAGTGCAGACCTTGAGTTTGCACTGGTTTTTTTTGCCGGCCCCGTG
>Ga0209705_10001675_pt1 | contig 11757 bp, 15 predicted proteins | sample PPLLaktember2015_5_FD_187262 | JGI IMG/M metagenome (GOLD analysis project Ga0209705, IMG submission 187262) | Freshwater sediment microbial communities from Prairie Pothole Lake near Jamestown, North Dakota, USA - PPLs Lake P8 Core (1) Depth... | ecosystem: Environmental > Aquatic > Freshwater... | reverse complement strand
CTGCCTGCGCCTCACCGTCGGCACGCCGGACGAAAACCGTATACTGCTCACCGCCATGAGAGAGGCGCTGTGAACCGCACCGCCGAAGTGACCCGCAACACCAAGGAAACGCAGATCCGGGTGAAGCTCAACCTGGACGGCAAGGGCGTGGCCAAGCTCGCCACCGGATTGCCGTTCCTCGAGCACATGCTCGACCAGGTGGCGCGCCACGGCATGCTCGACCTGGACATCGAGGCGAAGGGCGACCTGCACATCGACGCCCACCACACGGTGGAGGACATCGGCATCACGCTCGGGCAGGCCTTTGCCAAGGCGGTGGGCGACAAGGCGGGCATCCGCCGCTACGGCCACGCCTACGTGCCGCTCGACGAGGCGCTGTCGCGCGTGGTGATCGACTTCTCCGGCCGGCCGGGCATGGAATACCACGTCAAGTACACGCGCGCGCTGATCGGCGAATTCGACGTCGACCTGATGCGCGAGTTCTTCCAGGGCTTCGTCAATCACGCCCAGGTGACGCTGCACGTCGACAACCTGCGCGGCGACAACGCGCACCACCAGTGCGAGACCATCTTCAAGGCCTTCGCGCGCGCGCTGCGCATGGCCGCGGAGGCCGATCCGCGCTCGGGCGGCGCCATCCCGTCCACCAAGGGTTCGCTCTAATTGACCATTGCGGTCGTCGATTACGGCATGGGCAACATCCGCTCCGTGTCGAAGGCGCTCGAGCGCGTGGCGCCGGGCGAGCGCGTCGAGGTCACGTCGGACCCCGATGTGATCCGCGCGTCCGATCGCGTGGTGGTGCCCGGCCAGGGCGCGATGCCCGACTGCATGGCGCAGCTCGCCGCGAGCGGCGCGCGCGACGCGGTGATCGAGGCGACGCGCGCCAAGCCCTTTCTCGGCATCTGCGTCGGCATGCAGATGCTGTTCGAGCATGGCGAGGAAGGCGATACCCCGGGCCTCGGCCTGCTTCCCGGACGTGTGCCGCGCTTTCCGGCGGCGCGCATGGCGGGGCTCAAGGTGCCCCACATGGGCTGGAACGAGGTGCGCCAGGCAAAGCCGCACGCGCTGTGGCAGGGCATCCCGAGCGGCGAGCGCTTCTATTTCGTGCACAGCTACTATCCGGCGCCCGCGGACCAGGCTCTGGTGGCCGGGACCTGCGAGTACGGCGTCAGCTTTACCTGCGCGATTTCGCGGGATAACATCTTCGCCGTGCAGTTCCACCCGGAAAAAAGCCAGGCCGCCGGGCTCCGCCTGCTCTCCAACTTCGTCCAATGGCGGCCGTAGCCCATTAGGCTTCCCGCAGCACCGAGTGCTGATCATCCCGGCAATTGACTTGAAGGACGGCCGCTGCGTGCGCCTGAAGCGGGGCGACATGGCCACGGCCACCGTGTTCGGCGAGGACCCCGTCGCCATGGCGAAGCATTGGGCCGCACAGGGCGCGCGGCGCCTGCACATCGTCGACCTGAACGGCGCGGTCGCCGGCCGGCCGAAGAACGAGAAGGTGATCCGCGACATGATCAAGGCGGTGGGCGAGGCGATGCCGATCCAGTTGGGCGGCGGCATCCGCGACCTCGACACCATCGAGAGCTACATCGACGCCGGGGTGGCCTACGTGGTCATCGGCACCGCGGCGGTGAAGAATCCGGGATTCCTGTCGGATGCGAGCTATGCGTTCCCCGGGCGCATCATCGCCGGCCTCGACGCCAAGGACGGCAAGGTGGCCGTCGAGGGCTGGTCGAAGATGACCGGGCACGACGTGGTCGATCTGGCGAAGAAGTACGAGGACTACGGCATCGAGGCGCTCATCTACACCGACATCGGGCGCGACGGCATGATGACCGGCATCAACATCGAGGCGACGCTCAAGCTCGCGCAGGCCATCAAGATCCCGCTCATCGCCTCCGGCGGCCTGAACAGCCTGGCAGACGTGACGACGGTGTGCCGGACACTGATGCCCGAGGGCGTGATCGGCGCCATCACCGGGCGCGCGCTCTACGAGGGCACGCTCGAATTCAAACAGGCGCAGGCGGCAGCCGACAAGGCAGTCGGCAAGTAATGGGCCTCGCCAAGCGCGTCATCCCCTGCCTCGACGTGACCGCGGGGCGGGTCGTGAAGGGCGTCAATTTCGTGGCGCTGCGCGATGCCGGCGACCCGGTGGAGATCGCCGCGCGCTACGACGCCGAAGGCGCCGACGAGCTTACGTTCCTCGATATCACCGCGAGCTCGGACGACCGCGACATCCTGCTGCACGTGATCGAAGCGGTGGCGGCGCAGGTGTTCATCCCGCTCACCGTGGGCGGCGGCGTGAGGAAAGTGGAGGACGTGCGGCGCCTCTTGAATGCCGGCGCCGACAAGGTCTCGATCAACACCGCGGCGGTGCAGAACCCGGCGCTGGTCGAGGAAGCCTCCGGCAAGGTCGGCAACCAGTGCATCGTGGTGGCCATCGATGCGAAGATGAAGGCGGGCGGCGGCTGGGAGGTCTACACCCATGGCGGGCGCAGGCCCACGGGCCTCGACGCCGTGGACTGGGCGCGGCGCATGCAGGCCGCGGGCGCGGGTGAGATCCTGCTCACCAGCATGGACCGCGACGGCACGCGCGACGGCTTCGACCTGGCGCTCACGCGCGCGGTGAGCGAAGCGGTGGGCGTACCGGTGATCGCCTCGGGCGGCGTGGGCACGCTCGCGCACCTGGCCGAGGGCGTGCTCGAAGGCAAGGCCGACGCGGTGCTCGCGGCGAGCGTGTTCCACTTCGGCGATTTCACCGTGCGCGCGGCAAAGGAGCACATGCGCAGCCGCGGCATCGAGGTGCGGCTATGAACTGGCTCGACGAAGTGCCCTGGAACCGGGACGGACTGATCACCGCCGTCGCGCAGGACGCGGTCACGGGGCGCGTGCTGATGGTCGCGTGGATGACCCGGGAGGCGCTCGCCGCGACCGCCGAAACGGGCGAGGCCGTGTACTGGTCGCGCTCGAGGAAGCGCCTCTGGCGCAAGGGCGAAGCGTCGGGCCACGTGCAGAAGGTGAAGGAGATACGCCTGGACTGCGACGCCGACACGGTGTTGCTGCAGGTTGAACAGAAGGGCGGCATCGCCTGTCATACGGGGCGCGAGCGCTGCTTTTTCCGCAAACTGGACAACGGGAGGTGGGTGGGCACGGATCCGGTCCTGAAGGACCCGACGCTCATCTACGGCGACCAATGAAACTCGGGCTGGCAGAAACGCTGGAGCGCATCGCGACCACCATCGAAGCGCGCAAGGGCGGCGACCCGCGCACGTCCTACGTCGCCGGGCTGCTCGGCCCCGACGAGGATGCGGTGCTGAAGAAGATCGGCGAGGAGGCGACCGAAACCGTGCTCGCGGCGAAGTCGAGCGATCAACTGCACCTGGTGCGCGAACTGGCGGACCTGTGGTTCCACTGCCTCATCCTGCTGGCGCGCCGCGGCCTCGGGCCCGGCGACGTGCTGGCCGAACTGCACCGGCGCGAGGGCATCTCCGGCATCGACGAGAAGGCGGCGAGGAAGAAGCGATGAGCGGTGAGGAGTGCCTGTTCTGCCGGATCGTGCGCGGCGAGGTCCCGGCGAACAAGGTGTACGAGGACGAGGACGTGTTGGCATTCCACGACATCCGGCCGGTCGCCCCGGTGCATTTCCTCATCATCCCGAAGGAGCACGTGCCGACGATGTACGAGGCCGGCATGGCCCAGCACCGGGCGCTCGGCAAGATGCTTGCGCTTGCCGGCGAGCTGGCGGCGAAACAAGGCGCCCACGATGGCTTCCGCGCCATCATCAACACGGGTCGGGTGGGCCATCAGGAGGTGTATCATGTGCACATGCACGTGATCGGCGGCCCGAACTCACTCGGCCCGATGATCCTGAAGCAGAAATAGGAGGTCCTATGGGCTCGTTCAGCATCTGGCATTGGCTGATCGTCCTCGTGATCGTGATGCTGGTGTTCGGCACCAAGAAACTGCGCAACATCGGCACCGACCTGGGCGGCGCGGTGCGCGGCTTCAAGACCGGCATGCGCGAGGGCGGCGAGAAGGCGGACGACAACGGCGCCACGCCGCAGGTGACGGGCAAGACCGTCGAAGGCGAAGTGAAATCGAAGACCGAGTCGAAGGCCTGAGCGGCCTTCGCAGTGCAATGACACGGGCGCCTGCGGGCGCCCTTTGTTTCTGAAGGCCCACGCATGTTCGACCTGGGTTTTAGCGAGCTGATGCTGATCGCGCTGGTGGCGCTGGTAGTCATCGGCCCGGAGCGCCTGCCGCGCGTGGCGCGCACCATGGGCCACCTCGCCGGTCGGCTGCAGCGCTACGTCGCCGACGTGAAGGCGGACATCAATCGCGAAGTCGAGCTCGACGAACTGCGCAAGATGCGCGATTCGATGCAGGAGGCGGCGTCAGGATTCGAGTCCTCGGTCAACAGCGAGCTGCAGAAAACCGAGTCGGAGCTGAATGCGGCGGCCGAGGGTAAAGCGGAGCCCGAGGTTTCGACCCCGCCGCAAGCGGCGGGGTCGATCGAAGAAAAGCATAAGGCGTGAGCACGCAGGAAACGTTTGTTTCCCATCTGATCGAATTGCGCCAGCGCGTGGTGCGCGCGCTGATCGCGTTCGGCGTGGTGTTCATCGGCATCTTCCTGTGGCCGGGCGCCGCGCCGATCTACGATTTCCTCGCCGCGCCGCTGATGCAGGCGCTGCCGCAGGGCGCAACGATGATCGCCACGGGCGTGGTGACGCCGTTCCTGGTGCCGATGAAGGTGACGGCGCTGGTGGCGTTCCTGATCGCGCTGCCCTACCTGCTGTATCAGGCCTGGGCGTTCGTCGCGCCGGGCCTGTACGACAACGAAAAGCGCCTGGTGCTGCCGGTGGTGGTGGCGAGCACGGTGCTGTTTCTCGTCGGCGTCGCCTTTTGCTACTACTTCGTGTTCGGCAAGGTGTTCGCGTTCATCAACGAGTTCGCGCCCAAGTCGATCACGCCGGCGCCCGACATCGAGGCCTACTTCAGCTTCGTCATCACCATGTTCCTCGCTTTCGGCATCACCTTCGAGATTCCCATCGTGGTGATGGTGCTGGTGCGCTTCGGCGTGGTGAACATCCAGAAGCTGAAGGACGCCCGCCCGTACGTCATCGTCGGCTCGTTCATCGTGGCGGCGGTCATCACGCCGCCGGACGTGCTGTCGCAGTTCATGCTGGCGGTGCCGATGTGCATCCTGTACGAGGCGGGCATCTTCTTCGCGCGCTTCGTCGGCAAGCGGGCGGCGCCGGATCCGGAGCAGAGCGCCGCTACGCCGGAGGCCTGATATCGGCGGCGATCACGCGCGCGGCGTGGTCCGCGGCGTCGTTGAACACATGCAGCACGCGCTCCACGCCGAGGCGGCCGAGCGCCACGGCGTGGGCTTCGTCGCGCACCACGCCGGCCACGCGGCCCTTGAACCCGGCCGCGCGCAACGCGTGCAGGAACGCGCGGTTGGACTCCCATTGCGGCAGCGTCGTGATCACCCAGGGCGTGTCCTGCAGGGACAGGGACTCGAGGAAATCCGGGTCCTCGCCATCGCCAAAGCGCACCGCCAGTCCATGCCGACGCAGCGCACGCACGGCCTCCGGGTCGAAGTCCACGCCGAGCGCGCGGATACCGTGCTCCTTCAACTGCGACAGCAGGCGCGAGCCATAGCGCCCGAGGCCGAACACGATGGCCTCGGCCGCGCCCTCGGGGCGGCGTTGGCGCTCGAACGCCAGTTCGCGGAACGGGCGACGCCGCTCGAACACGCCCAGCCAGGGCGCGAGGCGCTCGTAGAGCGCATGCGAGTACAGGATCATGTAGGTGGACAGCGCGATCGTGATGACGCCCACCAATGTCGTGAGCCCGAGCGCCTCCACGCCAATGTGGCCCAGCGTGATGCCCATGGCGACGAACACGATGGAGAACTCGCTGATCTGCGCCACCGTCAGGCCGGCGAGGAACCCGGTGCGCTTGCGGTAGCCCATGTACCCCATGATCGCCATCACGATGAGCGGATTGCCGACCAGCACGAACACCGAAAGCACGGCGGCCGGCCAGAGCTCGCCGCCCAGCGTGGAGAAGTCCAGGCGCGAGCCGAGGTCGATGAAAAAGAACAGCAGCAGGAAATCCCGGATGCCGGTGAGGCGCGCCGACATCGCCTCGCGGTAGGCGGTGGAGGCGAGCGAGAACCCGGCGAGGAAGGCGCCGGCTTCCTTGCTGAACCCGGCCCACTCGCCGAGCGCGGCGAGCCCGGTGCCCCAGGCGATGGCGAACACCAGCAGCAGCTCCTGCGAGCGCGCCATCAGTTCTACGAGGCGCGGCAGGATGTAGCGCATCAGTACGAACATCAACACGCCCGCGGCCGTGATGCGCAGGACCAGCGAGCCGGCGACCTCCAGCGGCGCGGCGTCGCCGGCGCCACGCAGGGCGCTCATCGCCATCATGGCGAGCACCACGGCGATGTCCTGCACGATGAGAAAGCCCACCGCGATGCGCCCGTGCAGCGAGTCGAGCTCGCGTTTGTCCGAAAGCAGCTTGACGATGATGATGGTGCTGGAGAAGGTCAGCGCCACGGCCACGTAGAGCGCGTCCATCACGCTCTTGCCCATCAGCAGGATGAGCGCGAATCCGACGAAGATGGTGAAGGCGAGCTGGCCCAGGCCGGTGGCGAGCGCCACCGGGCCGATATGGCGCACGTGATGCAGGTCGAGCTTGAGGCCGACGACGAACAGCAGCACCGCCACGCCGATCTGCGCCAGCAGGTTGATCTGGTCGTGGGCCTGCACCAGGCCGAGTCCGGCGGGCCCCACGGCGATGCCGACCACGATGTACGCGATCAGCACCGGCTGGCGCAGCCGCACGGCGAGGGCGCCGACCAGGGCCGAGATGACGAGCAGCAGCGCGAACTCGGCGAACGGGGCGTCCATCGGCCGAGCCTACCATCCCGATGCCAATGGCGTAGGGTGGGCCAGGGCCCACCCTACTTGCCGTTCAGGAAGCGCTCCACCAGCGCGAACTGGTCCGGGACGTTGAGCGCGGGGGCGTGCCCGCAGCCGGGGATGGTCACGACCACCGCGCGCGGGCCGCGCTTGCGCATTTCGTCGGCCGTGTCGGCGAGCAGCAGGTCCGAAGACTCGCCGCGCAGGCACAGCGTCGGCACGTCGATGGCGTCGTAGGCGTCCCACTGGTCGTAATCGTGCTCATGGTGCAGGAACTGCATCACCATGTTCGGGTCGTAGTGCGGCGTCACCTTGCCCTCGGCAGTGCGCCGCACCGACGTCTCGGCAAGGCGCCGCCACTGCTCGTCGGACAGCCAGCCGTAGGGCTTGTAGACGGTGCGGAAGTACGCCTCCAGCTCGCTTACGCGCTCGAACTGCGGCGGGTTTCCGGCATAGGCGCGGATGCGCTCGACCGCGGCCTCGCCCAGCTTGGGTCCGATGTCGTTCAGCACCAGACGTCGAATGCGGCCTTTCATCGCGCCGGCGGCGAGCGCGAGGCCGATGGCGCCGCCCATCGAGGTGCCGAGCCAGTGGAACTCGTCCAGGCCGAGCTGGTCGGCGAGCGACACCGCCAGCCTGGCGTAGAACGCGAGGCTGTACTCCGCCTGCGGCGCCGGGCTCCATTGCGACAGGCCGCGGCCGAGGGTGTCGGGGCACAGGACGCGGTAGCGCTGCGCGAGGTGCGCGGCGATGTCGTCCATGTCGCGCCCGGTGCGCGCGAGGCCATGCCAGGCGATCACCGTCTCGCGGTGCGCCGCGCCCCATTCGGTGTAGTGGATCTCGCGGCCTTCGCAGACCAGGTAGTGCGAGTTCATTTGCGCAGTCGCCCGACGATGCCGGCCGGGAAGTAGTACACGCACAGGATGAACAGCACCCCGAGCCACAGGAGCCAGCGGTCCGGGTGCAGCAGGTTCGCGAGCAGCGGCACGCCCGCGAGTCCGTCGCTCGCCAGCTTCATCGCATCCTGCAGGTAGTTCTGCGCGACGACGAACAGCGTCGCGCCGAGCACCGCGCCGTACATGGTGCCCATGCCGCCGATCACCACCATCAGCAGGATGTCGATCATGATGGTGAAGGACAGCGTGGTGTCGGGCCCGATATAGCGCAGCCAGAGCGCGTACAGCGCGCCCGCCGCGGTGGCGAAGAGCGCGGCGATGCAGTTCGCCGCCGTGCGGTAGTGCACCGTGCGATAGCCGATCGCCTCCGAGCGGAACTCGTTCTCGCGGATCGAAAGCAGCACGCGGCCAAAGGGCGAGTTCACCACGCGCAGCAGCACGAGGAACAGCACGAGCGCGACCGAGAGCACGAGGTAATAGACCGCCAGGCGCGACTGCAAGGCTTCGGGCAGCCGGAACGTGAGCCCGTCCTCGCCGCCGGTGAACGCGGAGAGCTGCGAGGCGAGTATCTGCGCGAACGAGGCCACCGCCAGCGTGATCATGGCGAAGAAGATCGCCTTCACGCGCAGGCTGAGCAACCCGATGCCGAGCGCGAGGAGCGCGGACAACGCCAGCGCGAGCGCCACGCCCAGGCCGAGCGCGTCCCAGCCCGCGCCGAGCTTCGCCATGGCAATGCCCACGCCGTAGCCGCCGATGCCGAAGAACATCGTGTGCGCGAACGAGACGATGCCGGTGTAGCCGAGCAGCAGGTCGTAGCTCGCCACCAGCAGCACGAACACCGCCACCTTGGCGGCGACGTTGAGCGAGCGCGTGCCCGGGAACAGCCACGGGGCGAGCGCGAGGCCGACCAGGATCGCCACCAGGACCAGCGCCAGCACGCGGCTGCGCGGCGCATCGCCGGACAGGAGGCGCATGAGCATCGCCCTAGGCCTTCCCGACCGGGTACAGCCCGCGCGGGCGCCACAGCAGCACCAGCACCATGAGCAGGATGTTGGAGCCCAGGGCGAGCTTGGGCGCGAGGAACCCGGTGTAGTTGGTGGTCAGGCCGACGAGCAGCGCCCCCACGAAGCACCCCACCACCGAGCCCAGGCCGCCGATGATCAGCACGATGAACAGCACCACCAGCACCTGCATGCCCATCTGCGCGTTGACCGAGCCCTGGTAGGTGCCCCACATGACCCCGCCGAGTCCCGCGAGCGCGCTGCCGGCAACGAACACGCCGACGAACAGGCGCCGGATGCGGTAGCCGAGCGACTCGACCATCTCCGCGTTCTCCACCCCGGCGCGGATCAGCAGCCCCAGGCGCGTGCGGTTGAGCAGCAGCCACATCGCGGCGAATACGGCGAGGCCGACGAGCACCGCGAGCAGCCGGTAGCGCTCGAGCGCCGCATCGCCCAGCAGCACCGAGCCCGAGAGCGTCGCGGGGCGCTCGAGCGGGATGATCTCCGGCCCCCACACCACGTGGATCAGCTGCTCGAACACGATCAGCCCGCCCATGGTGACGAGGATCTGCCGCAGGTGGTCGCCGTACACCGGGCGGATCAGCACGCGCTCGAAGAACCAGCCGAGCGCGCCGGCGAGCGCCATGGCGGCGAGGATCGCGGGCAGGATCGCCGAGAGGTTGGCCGCGAGGCTCGGCGCCTGCATCGCCGGCGCCATGGCGCGCAGCACCGTGGCCGCGGCGTAGGCGCCGATCGTGATGAACACGCCGTGCGCGAAGTTCATCACGTCCATCAGGCCGAAGACCAGCGTCAGCCCCGAGGCCATGATGAAGATCATCATGCCCATGGCGAGCCCGGCGACCGTCAGCGTCACCCAGCTCGGCGTGCTGCCGACGAGCGGCAGCGCCGCGAGCGCAACGAGCGGCACCAGCGCGACCGGGATCCAGTCGGCCTTCACTGGTGCGCGTCCAGCGACAGGCCGAGGAGCCGTTGCTGCAGCGCCTCGTCCGCGGCGAGCGCGTCCATGCGCCCCGTATGCACGATGCGGCCGGAGTCCATCACCGCCACCGTGTCGCCCAGCGAGCGGGCGAAGTGGAAGTTCTGCTCGACCACCAGCATGGTGGTCCCGGCGTGCTTCAACTCGCGGAAGGCCTGCACCATGTTGGCGATGATCGCCGGGGCGAGGCCCTTGGTCGGCTCGTCGACCAGCAGGAGCTTGCGCGGCTCGACGATCGCGCGCGCAATCGCCAGCATCTGCTTCTGGCCGCCGGAGAGATTGCCGGCGAGTGCGTGCCAGAACGTCTTCATCGCCGGAAAGAGGCCCCAGATCCATTCCAGGCGCTGCGCTTCCGGTGCGCCCGCGCGCGCCGCGAGCCGCAGGTTCTCCTCGACCGTGAGGCCGGCGAAGATACCCATGTTCTCGGGCACGTAGGCCACGCCGAGCTGTGCCACCTCCGGAGTGGCCGCGCGCGTGATGTCGCGCCCGTCGACGCGGATCGAGCCGGCGGAGGCGCGCCACAGGCCCATCACCGTGCGCAGGCAGGTCGTCTTTCCCGCGCCATTGCGCCCGAGGAGCATGGTGAGCCCGCCGCGGGGCACTTCGAAATCGACGCCCTGCAGGATGTGGTACTGCCCAATGTGGGTGTTTACTCCCGATACGGCAAGCATCGGCTCAGGCATTGGCGCTCACCCCGAGGTAGGCCTCCTGCACGACCGGCGAGGCGATGACTTCGGCCGGGGCGCCGTCCGCGACCAGCGCGCCCTGGTGGAGCACGACGATGCGGTCGGCGAGCGACCGGACCACGTCCATCTTGTGCTCCACGAGCAGCACGGTCTTGTCGCCCTGCGCCTTGATGTGCTCGATGAGCCCGAGGATCACCGGCACCTCGTCCACGCTCATGCCGGCGGTCGGCTCGTCGAACATGAAGACCTCGGGCTCGAGCGCGAGGAGGATCGCCACCTCGAGCTTTCTCTGGTCCCCGTGCGGCAGCGCCGAGACGATCGTGTCGCGCCGCGCGGCCATGCCCACGCGGTGCAGGGTGTGCTCGGCCTTCTCGACGAGCTCCACGTGCCGGCCCCACATGGACCACAGGTCCCGGCCAAGCCCGGCGCGCGACTGCACCGCGAGGCGCACGTTCTCCAGCACCGTCAGGCGCGGAAAGAGGTTGGTGAGCTGGAAGGCGCGGCCGATGCCGCGGTGCGTGCGCCTGGGCGCCGACAGGCCCGTGATGTCCTCGCCGTAGAGCGAGACGCGGCCGCTCGTCGCCTTCAACTGCCCCGAGATCAGGTTGAAGTAGGTGGTCTTGCCCGCGCCGTTCGGGCCGACGATCGCGGTGAGGGTGCCCGGCCGGAAGGCGCACGACACTTCGTTCACCGCGACGTGGCCCCCGAAGCGGATCGTCAGGCCGTGGGTCTCGAGGACCGGGTGCTCCACGGCGTCGCCTGCCTCGATTCGCGCGCGCTAGCGCTTGTTGCGGATCGGGACCTTCATCTCCTCGGGCTTGATCTCGCGCACCAGCTCCGGGATCGCCCAGGCGACCTTGGGGTCGACGCGGATCTTGAAGTGGAACATCGACTGCATCGCCTGGTGGTCCTCCTTGCGGAAGGTCATGCGGCCCTTGGGCGTCTCGAACGACATGCCTTCCATGGCGGCGATCAGCTTCTCGGTGTCGGTCGAGCCGGCCTTCTTGATCGCGTCGACGGTGGCAATGGCGGCGGCCATGCCGCCCGCGGTGAAGAAGTCGGGCGGCGACTTGAAGCGCGCCTGGTGCTCCTTCACCAGCCACTGGTTGACCGGGTTCTTCGGGTGCTCGTAGTAGTAGTAGGTCGCGCCCTCCATGCCCGGCAACGCCTTGTACGCCGCGAGCGCGGGCAGGATGTTGCCGCCGGTCGAGATCTCGATGCCGAAGCGGCCCGGGTTTAGGTCCG
>Ga0209705_10001673_pt1 | contig 11763 bp, 11 predicted proteins | sample PPLLaktember2015_5_FD_187262 | JGI IMG/M metagenome (GOLD analysis project Ga0209705, IMG submission 187262) | Freshwater sediment microbial communities from Prairie Pothole Lake near Jamestown, North Dakota, USA - PPLs Lake P8 Core (1) Depth... | ecosystem: Environmental > Aquatic > Freshwater... | reverse complement strand
CACGTCGCAGGTCAGGATCAGCGTGGGCTCGACGAAGAAAGGGTCCATGTAGGCCGTATCGGGATCGGCTTTCAGCAGCATGTCGGAGGCCTGGATACCCTTCCAGCCGGCGATCGAGGAACCGTCGAACGGGTGGCCGTCTTCGAACCAGTCATCGGTCACGATGCGGGCCGGAATGGATACGTGCTGCTCCTTGCCACGGGTATCGGTAAAGCGCAGGTCGACGAATTTCACTTCGTCGTCCTTAATTTTTTTGAGCACATCGGCCACGGTCATGGTCATGCTGAATCTCCTCAGACTAAAAGAATAAAAATAGTGCCACCACGCAGTGGTGTCGTGAATGAACTCAACTTAGCAGCAACCGTGCCATGTAAAAATTCGTGCGCCGATCATTGTGCCATAAGGCCCATATCGCAGGATAGGGCGGAATTCGTCTTCGCCAGAGCACCATGACGGTGCATCACCTTATTTAACGCTCCATATTGGTGCTCATTGCATCCGAACATGACTTTCATATACTGAACCGACAATAAAAGGAATCCAACATGGGCCGCATTACCGAGTTGCTCGACACCGCCCACGGCCGCAGCCAGGCGAATTCCTGGACGATTGCAGGCGCCCTGTTGCCGCACGAGGCGCATGAGCTTTTGCAGCTTGCACCCGGAGCGCAGCTGATCGACGTGCGCGCGCAGGCGGAGTTTGAACTGAACGGCGTCATTCCCGGCGCGGTGCATGTCGAATGGCAATCCTGGCCGGGCTGGGTACTCAACCCCCATTTTCTGGCCCAGCTGGTCCAGGCCACCGATCCGGAATCGCTGCTGATTTTCATCTGCCGCAGCGGCGCGCGCTCGCACCGGGCCGCCTCAGCCTGCACCGAGTCCGGGCGCGGCAGCTGCTACAACGTGCTGGAAGGCTTCGAGGGCGACCTCAACAAGGCCACCGGCCACCGCAATGAAGTCAGCGGCTGGAAATATCGCGGCCTGCCCTGGACACAAAGCTGATCATGATCCCGCGGCGCGCTTTAGAATAGCGCGCCATGACCGACCGCTACGCCGTATTCGGGCACCCGATTGCCCACTCCAAATCCCCGCAGATTCATGCCGCCTTTGCCCGCCAGACCGGGCAGGACATGACGTACGAGGCGATCCTGGTGCCGCTCGACGGCTTTGCGGCCAGCGTGGCGCAATTCATCGCGGCAGGCGGGCGCGGCGCCAACGTCACCGTGCCGTTCAAGGAAGAAGCCTTCCGGCTGGCCAACCGCCTGAACCCGCGCGCCCGGCGCGCCGGCGCGGTCAACACCCTGATTTTCGATGACGGCATCCTGGGCGACAACACCGACGGCGCGGGCCTGGTGGCTGATCTCACCCGCAACCTGCACTGCACGCTTGCCGGCCGCCGCATCCTGCTGCTGGGCGCCGGCGGCGGCGCGCGCGGGGTGGTCGAGCCGCTGCTCGACCAGCAGCCGGCAGCGCTCGTCATCGCTAACCGCACCGTCGGCCGCGCACAGGAACTGGCCGAACTGTTCGATCGCGGCGTCCGCGCATGCGGCTTCGATGCACTCGATGAACCCTTCGATCTCGTCATCAACGCCACCGCCGCCAGCCTGGCCGGTGAACTGCCCCCGCTGTCGCCGCGCGTGTTCACCCCGGACACGCTGGCCTACGACATGATGTACGGGCGCGACACGCCCTTCCTCGCTTTCGCCCGTACGCACGGCGCGGCCACTGCCGACGGCCTCGGCATGCTGGTCGAACAGGCAGCCGAAGCGTTCTTGCTGTGGCGCGGCGTGCGCCCCGACACCGCGCCCGTCATCGCGGCGCTACGCACATGATGCGCACCGCATTACGCTGGATCGGCAGGGGCGTGGCGGCGGCAATCGCGCTGGTGCTGCTGTATCAGTTGTGGATCTTCGCGCATGTGCTGTGGTGGATCGACCACAATCCCACTTCCACTGCGTTCATGGAAGCCGGCCGGGCGCGCCAGCAGGACAAGAATCCCGACGCCGAACTGCGCCACAAATGGGTGCCGTACGACCGCATTTCCATCCACCTGAAACGCGCCATCGTCGCAGCCGAAGATGCGAAATTCCTCGCGCACGAAGGCTTCGACGTCGAGGGCATCCAGGCCGCTGTGGAAAAAAACCTGAAAAAGGGCAAACTGGTCGCCGGCGGCTCCACCATCAGCCAGCAGCTCGCCAAGAACCTGTTTCTCTCCGGCGAGCGCAGCTTCATCCGCAAGGGCCAGGAAGCGGTCATCACCCTGATGATCGAAGCCACCTGGAGCAAGCGGCGCATCCTCGAGGTCTATCTCAACGTCATCGAGTGGGGCAACGGCATCTACGGTGCCGAGGCGGCCGCCCGCCGCTACTACAAGACCTCCGCCGCCAACCTCAATCGCGACCAGGCCGCACGCATGGCTGCCATGGTACCCAACCCGCGCTGGTACGAAACCCACCGCAGTTCACGCGCGTATCAGCGCCGCGTCGCCGTCATCAAGCGCTACTTGAATTACGCGCAGGTGCCGCGATAAGGCGTATTCGAGGCAAGACCACCGCCCGCTGGGGGAGCGGCGCGTTACAATCGCGGGGCTTAATCCCTGACGCCCCATGACCGACACGCTCGAAAATCAGTCGCAGGACAATCTCGAAGCCCATCTCGCGCAGGTGCAGAACCTGCTCGCCAAGATGCGGCTGGTGGAGGAACTCGTCCACAAGCAGGGCGGGCCGCGCCAGGACCTGGTCGAGAACCTGGTCCACAAGCAGAATCTGACCGAATTGCAGCGCAAGCTGGAAGCCCTGCATCCGGCAGACATCGCCTACATTCTGGAAGCCCTGCCGCTGGACGAGCGGAAGCTGGTGTGGAGCCTGGTCGGTGCGGAAAACGACGGCGAGATTCTGCTGGAGGTGTCCGACTCGGTTCGAGAATCGCTGATCGAGACGATGGACAAGGCGGAACTGCTGGCTGCCGCCGAATCGCTGGACACCGACGAGATCGCCGACATCGCGGCCGATCTGCCGCACGACGTGATCCAGGAACTGCTGACTTCGCTCGACGCGCAGAAGCGCGCGCACCTGCAGTCGGCGCTGGCCTATCCCGAGGACACCGTTGGCGCGCTGATGGATTTCGAGATGGTGACGATCCGCGCGGACGTCACGCTGGAGGTCGCGCTGCGCTACCTGCGCCGGCTGGGCGAACTGCCTGACCAGCTCGACAAGTTGTTCGTGGTGGACCGCGACGACGCGATCATCGGCGTGCTGCCGCTGAAAAGACTGTTGACCGCCGACCCGGAGGCATCGGTGGCGGCGGTGATGATCGAGGATTTCGTGAAGTTCCACCCCGAGGATGAGGCGCAGGAAGCCGCGCAGGCGTTCGAGCGGTACGACCTGGTGATGGCGCCGGTGGTGGATATACAGGGGCGGCTGATCGGCCGTCTCACGGTCGATGCAGTGGTCGACTACATCCGCGAATCGGCCGACGCCGACATGCTGTCGATGGCCGGCCTGAAGGAGGAGGAAGACCTGTTCTCCACCGTCTGGCGCTCGGCGAAGAACCGCTGGATGTGGCTGTCGATCAATCTCGCCACCGCCTTCATTGCGTCGCGCGTAATCGGCGCGTTCGAGGGAAGCATCGAAAAGCTCGCCGCGCTGGCGGCACTGATGCCCATCATCGCCGGCATCGGCGGCAACTCTGGCAACCAGACCATCGCCCTCATCGTCCGCGGCCTGGCGCTTGGCCAGATCACGCAGGCCAACGCGCGGCGCCTGGTCGTGAAGGAACTCGGCGTCTCCCTGTTCAATGGCCTGCTGTGGGGCTCGGTGGTCGGGGTCTTCGCCTGGTTGCTGTACGACAACCTCGCGCTGGGCGGCGTGATGGCGCTGGCGATGCTGCTGAACCTGATTGTCGCGGCGCTGGCCGGCATTTTCATTCCGATGACGCTGGAACGCATGAAGCGCGACCCGGCCGTCGGCTCGTCGGTGCTGCTGACCTTCACCACCGACAGCATGGGCTTTTTCATCTTCCTCGGGCTCGCAACCCTGCTGCTGCTGTGACGCAGACGCCCGACAGCAGGACCCTGTATCTGCGTTTGCTGGGCTATGTGAGGCCCTACTGGCGCATGTTCGCGTTGTCGATTGTCGCGCTGGTTCTCGCCGCCGCCACCGAGCCGATGCTGCCCGCACTGTTCAAGCCGCTGCTGGACGAGGGCCTCGTTGCCAAGAACCAGGCGTTCATCCACTGGATTCCGGTTCTGCTGCTGGGCTTGTTCGTGATGCGCGGCGTGACCGGCTTCATCAGCACCTACTGCATGGCGTGGGTGGGCAGCCGCCTGGTGATGGACCTGCGCGCCGCCATGTTCGGCAAGCTGATGACGCTGCCGACGCGCTACTTCGACCAGAATCCGAGCGGCCAGCTGATTGCCCATCTCGCCTTCAACGTCACCCAGGTCACGCAGTCGGCCACCAGTTCGCTCACCACGCTGGTGCGCGACACCGTGACGGTGATGGGACTGTTGGGCTATCTGCTGTGGCTGAACTGGCAGCTGACGCTGATCGTGTTCGCAATGGTGCCGCTGACCTTGTGGGTGGTGCGCATCGCCAGTACGCGCCTGCGCGGACTGTCGCGCAAGGCGCAACAGAACATCGGCGACCTCAGCCAGGTCGTCGACGAGGCGGTGGGCGGACATCGTGTGGTGAAGCTTTACGGCGGAGAGGACTACGAACAGACCCGCTTCCACCACGCCGCCAACCTGGCGCGCCGGTACGAGATGAAGCGCGTTGCTGCCAATGCGATCTACGACCCCGTCATCCAGCTGATCGCGGCGAGTGCGCTGGCGATCATCGTCTACATTGCGGCCGGGCAGGCATCGAGCAACACCACCACGGTGGGCGGATTCGTCGCCTTCTTCATGGCCATGCTGCTGCTGTTCGGTCCGCTCAAAAGGCTCACCGCCGTCAACGACCAGCTGCAGCGCGGACTGGCTGCGGCCGAAACCATTTTCGCCATGCTCGATCAGGATGCCGAGCGCGACACCGGCACCCGCACCCTGGCCCGCATCGAGGGCCGGCTGGCGCTGCGCAACGTGACGCTGACCTATCCCGGCAAGACCGTTCCCGCGCTGGACGGCATCACGCTCGACATTGCGCCCGGCGAAACCGTGGCACTGGTCGGCGCCTCGGGCTCGGGCAAGACCACGCTGGCGAATCTGGTGCCGCGCTTCTATGATCCCGACACCGGCACGATCACCCTCGATGGCATCGACACCCGCGATATCCGCCTGCAAAACCTGCGCAGCCACATCGCGCTGGTGTCGCAGGACGTGGTGCTGTTCAACGACACGCTGGCGCACAACATCGCCTATGGCACCAAGCGCGACGCCACACCCGACGAGATTCGCGCTGCCTGCATCGCCGCCCATGCCTGGGACTTCATCCAGGCCATGCCCGACGGCCTCCATACGCTGATCGGCGAAAACGGCATGCGGCTCTCCGGCGGCCAGCGCCAGCGCATCGCCATTGCCCGGGCGATCCTGAAAAACGCACCGCTGCTGATTCTCGACGAAGCCACCTCGGCGCTCGACAACGAATCCGAGCGCCACGTGCAGGCCGCGCTCGAAACGCTGATGCAAAACCGCACCACCCTGGTCATCGCACATCGCCTCTCCACCATCGAACGCGCTCATCGGATCGTCGTCCTGGAAGGCGGCCGCATCGTCGAGATCGGCAACCACGCCGAGCTGATCGCCAAACACGGCCGCTACGCGCAGCTGCACGCGCTGCAGTTTTCCGCATGAGTCACGACGCCCCGACCGGCTGGGTGAAACCGGCGCGCTCGCTCGTCATCGCCGCCGGCCGCGCCATTGGCGACTACCGCATGATTCGTGACGGCGACCGCATCCTGCTCGGCCTGTCGGGCGGCAAGGATTCGCTCTCCCTGCTGCACACGCTGCACCACCTGCAGCAAAAGGCCCCGGTGAAATTCGAGTTGTTGGCCTGCACGGTAGACCCGCAGTCCGACCAGTACGACCCTTCGTCGCTGAAGCCCTATCTGGCCGGGCTCGGCGTGCCCTACTTTCTCGAATCGCAGCCGATCATGGTCGAGGCGCAGAAGACGCTGACCAGGGACTCCGATTCCTACTGCGCGTATTGCTCCAGGATGCGGCGCGGCATTCTGTATCGCGTCGCGCGCGAACAGGGCTGCAACGTCGTCGCGATGGCCCACCATCTGGACGACCTGGCCGAGACGCTGATGATGTCGATGCTGTTCGGCGGCAAGCTCCGCACCATGTCGCCGCACTATCTCAACGACGCCGGCGACCTGCGCATCATCCGACCGTTTGCCTACGTGCGCGAACGCCAGACCCGCGCCTTTGCGGCAGATGCCGGCCTGCCGGTGATTTTCGAAAACTGCCCCGCCTGCTTCGCCAAGCCGCAGCAGCGCTACGCCATGAAGCAGATGCTGGCGGAGCAGGAAAAGGCGCACCCGCGCATCTTCAACAGCCTGCTGACGGCGATGCGCCCGCTGATGGGCGAACCACCGCCGGGCTGATTTCTTCCGCGTCAACGCGCCGGCTTGCAGCGTTTTCCCTCATATTCGAAACGGTTCAATTCATACGCCTTGCCGTTCCAGCGTTCCACCGGAAAGCAGAAACCCGGGCCGCCAATCGAGATATCCGGCCACTTGCCTGCACCGCGGGTTTTCAGAAATTGCGGGATCCCGCTGCCGCCAGTCATCACGCGCCAACGGCCATCGGCCTGCTTGCTCAGCAACTGGAACCCCATGCCCGCATGGCCATAGCAGAACGTGCCGCCTTCGCTCACCACGGCTTCGGGCCGCCCGTCTCCGTTCAGGTCGCGCACGCTCTCGATCGATGCGCCGCTGGAATTGGGATCGTCCGCACACATGAGCCACATGCCTTTGCGCTGCACCGCACCTGCCGCCTTGAAAACGGCCTGTTGATCCGCCTCGCTTAACGCCGCGCCTGCAGATTCCGCCAGGGCCTGAGGACCCCATGCCATCGTGACGCCCATCGCACCTATCCCGACAAACACCGACAGTGAACCCATGCCGTTCGTCGTCATACCCCACCCCACTTCATCACCAAAACCCAACCATAGACACCGGCGCGGCGGTTGCAAACGGATGCGCAGCTCAGGCCTGATCAAACAGCCCGAGTTTTCCCGATCCGCCGTTTGCCCTTAGAATCAAGCCTTTGTTTTAGTTGATTTTTCCATACGGAGAACAAGGTTATGACGGCTTCCTTCATCCCCCCCAAGCGCATCCTCATGGGCCCCGGCCCCTCCGACGTACCGCAGCGCATCCTCGATGCCATGGCGCGTCCGACCATCGGCCACCTCGACCCCGCTTTCGTCGAGCTGATGGAACAGATCAAGTCGATGCTGCGCATGGCGTTCCAGACCGAAAACGCGCTGACCTTCCCGGTCTCGGCACCCGGTTCGGCGGGAATGGAAATGTGCTTCGTCAACCTGGTGGAGCCAGGCGACAAGGTCATCGTGTGCCGCAACGGCGTGTTCGGCGGGCGCATGCTGGAAAACGTCAAGCGCACCGGCGGCGTGCCGGTGATCGTCGACGACGCCTGGGGCAAGCCGGTCGACCCGCAGAAAGTGCGCGACGCCTTCAAGGCGAATCCTGACGCGAAAATTCTCGCCTTCGTGCATGCGGAGACCTCGACCGGCGCGCAGTCGGACGCCGAAACGCTGGCCAAGATCGCACAGGAAGCCGGCGCGCTCACCATCATGGACTGCGTCACCAGCCTTGGCGGCACCCCGGTGTACCTCGATAAATGGGGCATCGATGCGGCGTATTCCGGCAGCCAGAAATGCCTGTCATGCACCCCCGGCCTGTCGCCGGTGTCGTTCTCCGAACGCGCCATCGAACGCATCAAGGCGCGCACGACCGTGGTGCAAAGCTGGTTCCTCGACCTCAACCTGGTGCTCGGCTACTGGCAGTCCGCGGGAAAACGCACCTACCACCACACCGCGCCGATCAACCCGATGTACGGTCTGCACGAAGCGCTGGTGATCCTGGAAGAGGAAGGTCTGGAAAACGCCTGGGCGCGCCACCGTGCGATGCACGAAAAGCTCAAGGCCGGGCTTGAAGGCATGGGCCTGAAATACGTCGTTGAAGAGTCCGCCCGCCTGCCGCAGCTCAACTCGATCTACGTGCCCGAAGGCGTCGACGAAGCCGCGATCCGCACCCGTCTGTTGAACGAATTCAACCTGGAAATCGGCGCCGGCCTGGGCGACATGGCCGGCAAGATCTGGCGCATCGGCCTGATGGGCTACTCGGCCAAGCAGGAAAACGTCGATTACTGCCTGAAGGCGTTGAAGGCCTGTTTGCCCTGAACGAAGCACGCGACGCAAAAAAAAGGCGCCATGCTGGTGCCTTTTTTACGTCCCAGTCCCGATGGAAGGCAACGACCTTCTCCTGCGGCTAAGACAAGCCCAGCCGCTGCCAGATCGTGGTGCTGGGACCCGCCTGGTTCATGGTGTAGAAATGCAGCCCCGGTGCACCGCCAGCGAGCAGGCGGTCGCACAGATCCGTCACCACATCCAGCCCGAAGGCGCGGATCGACGGCAGGTCGTCGCCGTAGGTCTCCAGTTTTTTCCTCAGCCAGCGCGGGATCTCGGCGCCGCAGGCGTCGGAGAAGCGCGCCAGCTGCACGTAGTTGCCGATGGGCATGATGCCGGGAACGATGGGGATGGTGACGCCAAGGGCGCGCGCATCTTCGACAAAGTTGAAGTAGGCATCAGCGTTGAAGAAATACTGGGTGATCGCCGCATTCGCGCCGGCGTCGACCTTGCGCTTGAAGTTGGCCAGGTCTTCCGTATAGGAGCGCGCCTGCGGGTGGACTTCGGGATAGGCCGCGACCTCGATCTCGAACCAGTCGCCGGTTTCACGGCGGATGAAGGCCACCAGTTCGTTGGCGTAGTTGAATGCGCCGGCGTCCATGCTGCCCGACGGCAGATCGCCGCGCAGCGCAACCAGGTGGCGTATGCCCTGGCTTTTGTATTCGTTGAGGATGTCGCGGATGCTCTCTTCGGTCGAACCGATGCACGACAGGTGCGGCGCGGCCTCGCTACCGTCGGCCTGGATTTCGCGCACGGTTTCCAGGGTGCGGTCGCGGGTGGAGCCGCCGGCGCCGAAGGTGACGGAGAAGAACTTTGGATTGAGCTGCGCCAGTTGCTTGCGCGTGGCGCGCAGCTTTTCGGCGCCTTCTGCCGTCTTCGGCGGAAAGAATTCAAAGCTGTAGGTACGTTCGGTCATGCTTCAACCTTTTTTATTGGGGATGAGCGCGGACAGCGCCCAGGCGATCACACCGTAGAGGATCGCGCCGACCATTGCCGAGACAAAGCCCTGCACCTGGAATCCCGGAAGCAGCGCACTGGCCAGCCAGAACAAGAGGCCGTTCAGCACCAGGTAAAAAATCCCCAGCGTGAGCACCGTGATCGGCAGCGTGAGAATCGCCAGCACCGGGCGCACCAGCGTATTGATGAAGCCGAGCACCAGCGCGGCGACCAGTGCCGTGCCGAAGCCCGACACCTGAATGGTGGGCAGCAAGTACGTAACCGCCAGCAGGGCAACGGCATTCAGAATCCACAGCAGCAGCAAACGCATGGTGCGCTCCTTCAAGTGAGGTTAATCAATAGCGGTATTGATCGGCCTTGTAGGGACCGGTCTTGGGAACGCCGATGTAGGCAGCCTGCTGGTCGGTCAGCTCGGATAGTTGCGCGTTGAGCTTCTTCAACTGCAGGCGCGCGACCTTTTCGTCGAGATGCTTGGGCAGGGTGTAGACGCCGACCGGATATTTGCCAGAATCGCGCTCCTGCCACAGTTCGATCTGGGCGATGGTCTGGTTAGCAAAGCTGGAGCTCATCACATACGACGGATGGCCGGTGCCGCAGCCGAGGTTCACCAGGCGACCCTTGGCCAACAGGATGATGCGTTTTCCATCGGGGAAAATGATGTGGTCGACCTGCGGCTTGATCTCTTCCCACTGGTATTGCTCGATGCTGGCGACGTCGATCTCGTTGTCGAAGTGACCGATGTTGCAGACGATGGCCTGGTCCTTCATCTTCGCCATGTGGTCGTGGGTGATGACGTGGAAGTTGCCGGTGGCGGTGACGAAGATGTCGGCCTTGTCGGCCGCGTATTCCATGGTCACCACGCGATAGCCTTCCATCGCCGCCTGCAGTGCGCAGATCGGATCGATCTCGGTCACCCACACTTGGGCCGACAAGGCACGCAGCGCCTGGGCGCTGCCCTTGCCCACATCGCCGTAGCCGGCGACCACGGCGACCTTGCCGGCGATCATCACATCGGTGGCGCGCTTGATGCCATCGACAAGCGATTCGCGGCAGCCGTACAGGTTGTCGAACTTGGACTTGGTGACCGAATCGTTGACGTTGATCGCCGGGAACTTGAGTTCGCCGCGCGCATGCATCTGATACAGCCGGTGCACGCCGGTGGTGGTTTCCTCGGTGACACCCTTGACGGCGGCCAGACGGCTGGAATACCAGCCCGGCTGCGCCGCCACGCGGGCCTTGATCGCGGCATACAGCACGCGCTCTTCCTCGCTGGTGGGCTTGGCCACCACCGAAATATCCTGCTCCGCGCGCGCGCCCAGATGCAGCAGCAGCGTGGCGTCGCCGCCGTCGTCGAGAATCATGTTGCTATAAATGGTTGAGCCATCGCTGCCGTCAGCCCACTCGAAGATGCGGTGGGTGTAATCCCAGTAATCTTCCAGCGACTCGCCCTTGACCGCGAACACCGGCACGCCGTCGGCGGCAATCGCGGCGGCGGCATGGTCCTGAGTAGAAAAGATGTTGCACGAGGCCCAGCGCACTTCGGCACCCAGCGCGGTCAGCGTCTCGATCAGCACCGCGGTCTGGATGGTCATGTGCAGCGAACCGGTGATGCGCGCGCCCTTTAAAGGCTGTGCCGCGGCGAATTCCTCGCGGATGGCCATCAGGCCCGGCATTTCGGTTTCGGCGATGCGGATTTCCTTGCGCCCCCAGTCGGCGAGCGCCAGGTCGGCAACAACGAAATCGGTGAATTGGGAGGAAGCAGATACTGCATTCATGGTGAGTCTCCTTGAATGACAGCGGTCGGGGGTGCTCGTTCGCCCGCAAAACCGCTGCAAGTCAACGAGCGCCGTTGGAACATCGGCCGTGCTGAGCCTGGCTGTCGTTCCGGATCTAACCGGCGACAGTCGCAGCGCTCCTCAGCACGGCGGGGCGAAGCGATTCGCCCAAATAAGGAAAGCGGATTATGCCACGCCTAATTACATACCGGCCGCCGCTTTCAGCGCAGCCGCCTTGTCGGTGACTTCCCAGGTGAAATCCGGTTCGTCGCGGCCGAAATGGCCGTAGCTTGCGGTGCGGGAATAGATCGGGCGCATCAGGTCGAGCATCTGGATGATGCCCTTGGGGCGCAGGTCGAAATGCGCCAGGATCAGTTCGACGATCTTGGCTTCTGGGATCTTGTTGGTGCCGTAGGTCTCGACCATCAGCGAGGTCGGTTTGGCGACGCCAATCGCATATGACACCTGGATCTGACACTTGTCGGCGAGCCCGGCGGCAACGATATTCTTCGCCACATAGCGCGCGGCGTAGGCGGCCGAGCGGTCGACCTTGGACGGATCCTTGCCGGAAAACGCGCCGCCGCCGTGCGGGGCTGCACCGCCATAGGTGTCGACGATAATCTTGCGGCCGGTGAGGCCGGCGTCACCCATCGGCCCCCCCACCAC
>Ga0209705_10001665_pt1 | contig 11793 bp, 11 predicted proteins | sample PPLLaktember2015_5_FD_187262 | JGI IMG/M metagenome (GOLD analysis project Ga0209705, IMG submission 187262) | Freshwater sediment microbial communities from Prairie Pothole Lake near Jamestown, North Dakota, USA - PPLs Lake P8 Core (1) Depth... | ecosystem: Environmental > Aquatic > Freshwater... | reverse complement strand
CTCAACTGCATCGCCCACCTGCTGGGCCAGATCCCCTACAAGGACCTGCGCCCGGTCGAACTCGATCTCCCGCCACGCCAGCCGGACACCGGCTACAAGCGCCCGAGGAAATCGAGTCAGGGCTGGATTCCGCAGATCTATTGACTCGCGGTCCACCCGGTCAAGCGCCGCCCCGGTCGCCGGCACCCTCGCGGTCAGACCAGCCGAGCAAGCGACGCGTCACGAAGCGATAGAGCGGCTTGCCCGTACGAGCCCAGGTGCCCGCGATCGGCGAGCGCTGCGCCAGCAGGGCTCGCTGGCGCGTGGTCAGGCATTCAGGGCAATAGGTCCGCTTGTGCTTCAGCAGGTGCCGCAGGTCGTCGCGGGCCAACATGCGGAACAGGCGCCCGCGGTGGCGCGGGCGCATCGCGAGCTGGAAGTCGACCAGGGCTGGGCTACCGTCCGGGCGGACGAGCCAGTTCGGTTCCTTGGCGAGATCGTTGTGTAGGATGCCGGCCGCGTGCACACGGCGCAGCAGGCGCAGCGCTTCGCGGAAGTACGCGCGATCCACACCGCCCGACTGGTGCAACGGCACACCGGGCAGCCACGAGCGCTGCAACCGACGCCCGTCCCAGCCGATCAGCAGGGGCACTTGTGGCACGCGTCGCAAAGCGGCCAGCGCGCGGGCTTCACGCGCCGCGAGGCGGCGCGCCAGCAAAACGACCCAGCGATTGGCCTCGCCGGTATCACGTTCGACGCAGTCGAGCGCTCCGGTCGGACCCTGCAGCGTCCGTCGCCGCACGACTCCGAACAGGTCGCGCTTCAGCAGCAGTGGGGCTTCCGGCGGGTTCAAGCCAGTGTCAGCCACGTTGGAGTGACGCCGTGCTGTTGCAGTGCGTCGGCCAACCTCAGCAGTCCATAGAAACCCAGCAGCGATCCGGCATCCAGGAATGATTTCCACAGGACACGCGGACGGACCTCGAGTGACTCCGCAACCACATAGGCGGACCAGCGCGGCAGCAATGCGCGCACGTCCCGTTCGAACCGCTCGTGCGCTGCACCGTGCAGCTCCCGCAAATACCGGTCCTCGGCTCGCGCGGCTGCCGAGTAGATCGCGCTGAAGACGACCAGCAGTGCCAGCGTAAGCGTCACGCTGCCCGTGGTCAGTCCCAGGCCGAGCATGGCGAGCATCGACAGTGCGTACAGCGGATGGCGGACGACCGCGTATGGCCCGCTGCGCACCAGCACCTGGTCCTTGAAGCCCGCGATGAAGACGGACGTCCAGATGCGTCCAAGTGCGGCGCAGGCGACGCAGGCGAGGCCCGCGAGTTGCAGTGCTTCGCCGACGAGGCCAGTCGCGAAACGCCGATCCGAAACCGCCACGACGACGAGCAGCAGCGCGAGCAGGCCGGCCGTGAGGCGCAGTCGCGGCGTGCTGCGTGAGGACGTCATGCGTGGATTCTACCGGCCCGGTAAAGTGCGCACATGAACTGGTTCCTTTCCTATGCCGGCTACATGATGGGCGCGGTGGTCGCGATCCTGCCCATCGTCAATCCACTCGGCGCGGTGCCGCTGGTCATGGCGGTCACGTCCCACCTGTCCGAGGAAGAGCGGCTGCGCCAGGTCCGTCGCGCGTGCATCTACACGTTCGTGCTGATGGTGAGCTTCCTGGTCGCGGGCGGCGTGATCATGAACTTCTTCGGCATCTCGATTCCGGGCATGCGGATCGCCGGCGGCATGATCGTCGCGTTCCTCGGCTTCGGCATGCTGTTCCCGAATCCGCCGGCGCGCGCGAACGACGTCGGCAAGCGGGAAGTGAAAGACGACGTCGCGTTCACGCCGCTGGCGATGCCGGGGTTGAGCGGGCCCGGGACCTTCGCCGTCGTGATGAGCCTTTCGTCGCAGGCCAGCACTCGTCAGGGCTGGGACCGGATCCTGGATTTCGCCGGCGTCGCGACCGGTATCCTGCTCGTCGCGCTGTCATGCTGGTTCGTGCTGCGCGGCGCGGAGCGCTTCAACCGGTTGCTGGGCGCCACCGGCATGGTGGCACTCACCCGGCTGATGGGCTTCCTGATGATCTGCATCGGCGTGCAGTTCATCATCAATGGGCTGGCGACGCTCGTGCAGGATCCGCGAGCCTGGTCCGGCCTCGCCGACGCGCTGCGTCAGGGCGGGGGCTGACCGGGCGGCAACTCCACGCCGCCCAGGCCATCAGGGCGGCGGAGGCGCGCCCGGCTCGGGATCTTCCATCGGATAGGTTGTTGCGCCGTCGGCCGGGCCCGCTTCTGCTGGGCCGGCAGGGGGCGGCGCGCGCTCCGCCGGCGTGGCAGCCGGCGCAAGCATCGCCGCACCGCTCGTCGCCTTGTTCAAGGACGCGGTGAACGCCTGCGCTGCAGGCGGTGCCATCGACGGCGAGCCACCGAGAATCTGCGACGGCAGGATGTCCGAGACGCCGTAGGCCGACACGTTCGACGAGTTGTCCACCGAGATCACGGTGCCGTCGAGCGCCACGCCGGCGAAGATGCCTTCGTTGCGCGAGTAGGACAGCACCTGCGCCTTGAACGTCGCGTCCGTTGCAGCCGTCGCCGAGCGGCCCATCGGGCCAGCCGCAACGCTGGCGTCCGCGCCCAGCGTGACCTTGCCGCCTGCGATGCCCTCGACGCTCATCCGCGACATCAGCACCAGCACGACGTCCGTCGACTGCACCCCGATCTGGAAGCCGATGTTCACGCCGGCGAGCGTGACGAACACCGGATTGCTCCAGGTGCCGTCCGGATTGCGTACGGCCATCACGCCGCGGCCGCCACGGCCGCCGATGCCGAGCGCGCCCTTGATCACCCTCGGCACGACGACGACGCCGTAGGCCCGTTCGAGCAGCCAACCAGGAATCGACTGCTCGGTCAGGAACGTGAAGGACTCGAAAACCAGGCGGGAGTCCTCCAGCCGCTGGTCCGTCTGCGGATTCGCCTGTGCCGTCTGGCCTCCGAGGGCCAGGAAGAAGAGGGCAATCGCGAGGGTCGTGAGTCGCTGCATCGGTGTTCTTTGGTCCGGAAGAAAATGGGGGCCCGATGTTAACAGAATGCGGCTGGGCGCGGTCCCGGCCACCGCGATATGCTCGCTGCCGCATGAACAGAATCGACTCGAAGGCCGTGCTTGCGCTCGCGCGTGCGCAGGGGCACGCGTGGGTCGACGAGGCTGCGGCGCAAAGGATTGCGGCTGGAGCCACGGCTGCAGTCGCTGCGGTCGAGGCGAGCCTGCGGCAGGGCGAGGCCGGATTGCTCATCGAGGACTCCGCCGGCTTCCTGGCGACCCTCGAGCAGTTGGCGGAGCCGACGCGTTGAGCCTCGAGAACTGGACCCTGGTGGAAGTCGCAGACGCAATCCGCGCGCGGCGCGTCACCAGCCGCGAGGTCGTCGAAACCTGCCTGGCGCGCATTGGCGCCTGGCAACCGCGGATCAACGCCTTCGCCGCGGTCCTGGCCGACTCCGCGCGCGCCGCCGCCGACCGCGCCGACGCGGCGGTTGCGGCGGGCGTGCCGCTCGGGCCGCTGCACGGCGTGCCGTTGGCGCACAAGGACATGTTCTTCCGCGCGTCACGCTGCTCGAGCCTCGGGTCGCGCCATGCGCCTCCCGCCCCGGGCGCGGTCGAATCGAGCCTGCTTGGTCGCCTCGACGCCGCCGGCGCCATCGAGATCGGTACGCTCAACATGTGCGAGTTCGCGCTCGGACCGACAGGTCACAACGCGTGGCTTGGCGATTGTCGCAATCCGTGGCACACCGATCACATCGCCTGCGGATCGTCGAGCGGCGGCGGTGCTGCCGTTGCGGCCCGCCTGGCGTTCGGCAGTTTCGGGTCCGACACGGGCGGTTCGGTGCGGCTGCCGGCGAGTGCCTGCGGCGTGCTCGGACTCAAGCCGACCAATGGTCGCGTGACCCTGGCGGGCATGATGCCGCTGTCGGCGTCGGTCGACGTTCCAGGCGTATTCGCTCGGTCAGCGCGCGACGTGGCGCGACTGCTCGGCATCGTGGCCGGCCGCGATCCGCGCGATCCGCGCAGCAGCGGGCTGCCGGTACCGGATTACGCGGCGGCGCTCGAGCGTGGCATCGCTGGCGTACGCGTCGGCGTGCCGCAGAATTACTTTCTGGAGGGCGTCGCGAGCGACGTCGCCGAGCGGCTGCAACAGTCACTGCACTCGCTCGCTGCACTCGGTGCGGACGTGGTGCCGGTGACGGTGCCCACGCCGGAACACATGACCGAACTCAGTCGCGTGCTTGTGTATTCGGAGGCCGCCGCCATTCACGGTCCCTGGTTGCGTGAACACGCACAGGACTATTCGCCACAGGTGCGGATGCGCGCGGCCACGGGTCTCGCGATTCCAGCGGCGGCCTACCAGCAGGCTCAGCAGTTGCGGCCGGGGATCCTGCGCCGATTCGTCGAGGCAGTGTTCGCGAAGTGCGATGTCCTGCATCTGCCGACGCTGGGCATTCCCGTACCGACGCTGGCCGAGACCGACGTCGGTGGGTCGGCGGCGATGTGGGAGAAGATCGCGGTGCTGGTGCGCTGCACGGCACCGTTCAACTACCTCGGGTTGCCGGCGCTGTCGGTGCCCTGCGGTTTCACCGACAACGGCCTGCCGACCAGTTTCCAGCTCGTCGGCCGTCCGTTCGCCGAGGCCACGCTGCTTCGGGTCGCGAACGCGTACGAGGGCGTCACCGACTGGGTGCGGCGCGCTCCCGCGATGCACTGAGCCCGCGCCTCGAACGCCTGCGCGCGCCGCCGGCACGGCCGCCCGCCCGGGCGCTCCAGTCCGCGAGGAGGCGTTGCTCCGCGAGCGACATTTCGCGATCCGCGTCGATGATGAATTCGCGGAATCGGCTGGATGCCGCCGTCAGCGGACGGCCCTTCAGCGCGACGAATGCGTACTGCGTGTGCAGCCAGGGCTCGCTGCGGAGCAAGGTGAACTCTCCGCTCTCGAGTTCCGCCGCGATCATGGTGAGCAGCGCGGCGGAAACCGTGTTGGAGCCGCGGACCACTTCGTTGAGTGCCGACAGCGAATTGAACTCGATCGCCGGAAAGACCGGCAGTTCCGTCGCAGTGCCCGTCGATCTGCGCTGCGCGGCCCGCATGGGTTCCAGGACGCGTGGTGGAATGCGGCTGATGCAAGCTACCGGATAGGCTAGGACCTTCTCCATGGTCGGATCCGGGTGCGTTGCCAGCGGATGGTCGGAGCGGGCCGCGACGTACAACGGATGCACGGCCAGCGGCACGATCTCGAGGTCGACCTCGCCCTGCAGCGTGCTGCTCTCGGCGACGAACATCTCGATCTCGCGGTTGCGCAGCCGCTGCAGCAGCACGTCCCATTCCCGCATGAGCACCCTGGCGGTGATCCTCGGGTAGGTGGCAATGAACCGCGTCAACGCAGCCGCGATGATCGACTGCGCGGGGTAGGGGCCTGCCCCGATCATCACCTGGCCCGATTGCAGCGAGCGGTCGCTGGCGACCTCGCGGTCGAGATCCTCGCTCATGCGCACGATCTCCCGCGCCCGCGCAATGAAGAGCCGGCCGGTGTCGGTCGGTCCGACACCGCCCGCGGAACGCACGAACAGCTCGCTGCCAACCTCCCGCTCGACGCCCTGGATGCTGCGCGAGAGTGCCGGCTGGCTCAGGCGCAGCGCCACGGCGGCACGCGCAAAGCTGCAGTGCTCGGCGAGCGCAAGGACATGTCGCATCTGGCGGAGGTCGATCGGCATCAAATCTTTAGCGGGCTCAGGGGCATCTGGGGCGAAGGCAAGGCCCATGCGCGCGGCGCAAGGGAATCATAACAAAGATGCATTGGAGTTATCCATCCAGTCTCCGAATAATCCTCCCCCGCTACCACCCAACGCCAAGGAGAGCCCCATGAGACCGGTTCGCCACCTCGTTCTGACACTGGCAACGGTCCTCCTCGCCGGTGCCGGCAACCCGGCGCTGGCCGACGGCGGCATCGCGCATTTCCATCCGAAGGGTCAGCAGCCGTCCACCTTCACGCTCGAGCTGCGCAACGGCCTCAAGGCCGAGCTTCCTTTCAGCGACAAGCGCGACTTCGAAGAGGCGAAGAAGGGCTTCATTGCCGCGCCGCCCTACAAGCAGATCATGGCCGACACCGGTCACGTCGCCTGGGACATGGAGAGCTACCAGTGGCTGCTCTCGGGCCAGGACTTCCCGAGCATCCACCCGTCGCTGCAGCGCCAGGCCGTGCTCAACATGGGCTACGGTCTGTACGAGGTGGTGCCGGGCCGCATCTACCAGGTGCGCGGCTTCGATCTCGCCAACATCAGCTTCATCAAGGGGGACACCGGCTGGATCGTCTTCGACCCGCTGACCGCAAAGGAGACCGCACGGGCCGCGCTCGAGCTGATCAACGAGAAGCTGGGCAAGCGCCCGGTCGTCGGCGTCGTTTACTCGCACTCGCACGTCGATCACTGGGCCGGGGTGCGTGGCGTCGTGGACGAGGCGGACGTGGTCAGCGGCAAGGTCATGCTGATCGCACCCGAGGGGTTCATGGAGGCCGCGATCGCCGAGAACGTGTTCGCCGGCAACGTCATGTCGCGGCGCAGCCAGGTGCAGTACGCCACGCTGCTGCAGCGCAATCCGTTCGGGCACGTGGACCAGTCCATCGGCAAGAACGTCGCCCGGGGCGCGGTGGGGCTCATCGCTCCGAACCGCTCCATCACGAAGGACTTCGAGGAGATCACGCTCGACGGCGTGAAGATGGTGTTCCAGAACACGCCCGACACCGAGGCGCCGACCGAGATGAACACCTATTTTCCGCAGTTCAAGGCGTTCTGGGCCGCAGAGAACGTGACGGGCACCATCCACAACATCTACACGCTGCGCGGCGCGGCGGTGCGCGACGCGCTCAACTGGTCGAAGCACATCAATGTGGCGCTGTGGAAGTTCGGCCAGGAGGCCGAGGTGATGTTCGCCTCCCACAGCTGGCCGCGCTGGGGCACTGCCCGCATCCAGGAGGTGCTGCGCACGCAGCGCGACGCATACGCGAACCTCAACAACCAGGCGCTGCACTTCGCCAATCAGGGCGTGACCATCAACGAGATCCACAACGTCTACGCGGTGCCGAAGAGCCTGCAGCAGCAGTGGGCGGCGCGCAGCTACCACGGTGCGGAGAAGAACAATGCCCGTGGCGTGATCAATCGGTTCCTCGGGCACTGGGACGGCAATCCCGCGACGCTCATCCCCCTCTCGCCGAGCGACTCCGCGCCGCTGTACGTGGAGATGATGGGCGGCAGCGACAAGATCATGGCCAAGGGTCGCGAGCTGCAGGCGCAGGGCAAGTACCTCGAGTCGGTCGAGATCCTGGACAAGCTGGTGTTCGCCGAGCCGCGCAACCAGCCGGCGCGCGACCTGCTCGCCGACGCCTACGAGCAGCTCGGCTACCAGATGGAGAGCACGAGCCTGCGCAACTCGTTCCTGCAGGGCACCTATGAGCTGCGCTCCGGCATGCCCACCGGCACGGCGCCGAGCACCGGCAGCGCCGACGTGATCCGCTCGATGCCCACCGGGTTCTGGCTGGATTTCCTCGGCATCAGCATGGATCCGAAGCGGGCCGAGGGAATGAGCATCACGATCAATCTCGTGCTGCCGGACGTCGGCGAGAAATACCTGGTCGAGCTCAGCAACGCGACGCTGACCAACATCGGGGGTGTGCAGGCGCCGAAACCGGACCTTACGCTCACGCTCGACCGCGCCGACCTGAATCTGGTTATGCTGGGCGTGGCGACTTTCGACAGCCTGGCTCAGGAAGGCAAGGCGCGCTTCGATGGCGACCGCACGGCGATCTACAAGCTGCGCGACCTGATGGTTACCTTCACGCCGGACTTCGAGTTCATTCCGGGGTCGGCCCCTGAGAAGCGGCAGGTGCCGCCGGGACGTCCGTTCGTGCTGCCGGATCCGGCGCCCGCCCTGTCGGCGGAGTGAGTTCGAGCAAATCGTGACTTGGGCCGCGTGCGCCACGGGCCGCAGGTCGGGATCGGGTGCACCGTGTGGATACCAGGCAGGAAGGGTGGGAGGAGTTGTAGATGACCTCGAGAATGCCGTTGTCAATCGCTTGCGCAGTGCTGTTCGGCGCGTTCGCGCCGCTCGCGCAGGCCCAACAAGACCCTGGGGACTGGCGCCAGACCGTATTCCTGTATGGCATGGGGGCCATGATCGAAGGCGATGCGCAGGTCGGTAACCTGCAGGTCGACGTCGATTCGAGCCTGTCCGATTTCTTCGACAACCTCAAGTTCGGCGCGATGGCGGCCTACCGGATCGAGGACGACGAGTGGTCGTTCAGCGGTGACGTGACCTACATGAATCTCGGCGCGAGCAAGGCCACGCAGCAGGGCCGCGCGAGCGCGGGTCTCGACACCGAGCAGGTCACGGTCATGGCGACCGTGGGCCGCCGCGTCACGCCGCATCTCGAGGCCCTGCTCTCGCTCGCCTATTTCGACGTTTCGGCGGACCTGCGGGTCAGGCTCCTGCAGCAGGTCGCGACTGCAAGCCGCGACGCCGATTGGGTCGACCCGCTGATCGGGCTCAACTACGAGGTGCCGGTGAGCAGCCGGTGGCGCTACACGCTGCGCGGCGACGTCGGCGGCTTCGGTTTCGGCTCCGATCTCACCTGGCACGCACTGACCAAGTTCACCTACCAGCAGTCGCAGAGTTTCAGCTGGTACCTCGGCTACCGGGCCATCGCCTATGACTACGAGGAAGGGCAGGGCCGCAACTTCCAGAACTACGACCTGCTGCAGCACGGCCCGGGCGCGGGCATCGCGTTCTCGTTCTGAGGGGCATGCCGATGAGTGACTCGGCTCGACGGGCACGGTGTGCCGGCGCCCTGCTGCTCTGTGCGATCGTGCCGGGCCTGCAGGCACATGCGGCCGAGGCGGGCGACACCGACCTCGCCATGCAGCTGTCGAACCCGGTCGCGGCACTGATCAGCGTGCCGCTGCAGCTCAACTACGACCAGGACATCGGCCCGGTGGATGACGGCGACCGCTGGCTGCTCAACGTGCAGCCGGTCATCCCGTTCGACCTGAACGACGAGTGGAACCTGATCTCGCGCACCATCCTGCCGGTGGTGCGGCAGTCGGACATCTTCCCGGGCGCCGGAACGCAGACCGGGACCGGCGACGTGGTCCAGAGCATCTTCTTCTCGCCCAAGGCGCCGACGGCTTCGGGCTGGATCTGGGGCGCCGGCCCGGTGCTGCTGCTGCCAACGGGATCGAACGATCTGCTGACGACCGACAAGTGGGGCGCGGGCCCGACGGCGGTGGTGCTCAAGCAGTCGAACGGCTGGACGCGCGGCGTGCTCACCAACCACGTGTGGTCGTTCGCGGGCGACGACGATCGCGCCGACGTCAACGCGACCTTTCTGCAACCGTTCCTCACCTTCACGACACCCACCCAGTGGACGTTCGGCCTCAATACCGAATCGAGCTACGACTGGGAGAGCGAGCAGTGGTCGGTGCCGGTCAACGCCAGCGCCTCGAAGCTGACGAGATTCGGCAACCAGCTGGTAAGCTTGGGCGGCGGCGTGCGCTACTGGCTCGACAGCCCCGACAGCGGTGCGGAGGGCTTCGGACTCCGGATGACGGTGACGCTGCTGTTCCCCCGTTAATCAACTCGACCACCTGGCAGGGTCCGCATGAATTCCACGCACCTCAGGCTATCTTTGCTCGCGATCCTGACCGTCGGCATGGCGTCGGCGGCCATGGCCATCGAGCCCATCCCGTCGACGCCAGGCTGGCGTGGCTTCGTGGTGGTGGGCGGGGGCTACGCTGACCTCAAGAGCAACACCGTGGCCGGCAACAACCTGATAGACATCGGCCAGCCGGTGATCGACTCGGTGGCGCAGCGCCCGCGCAGCGACGATGCCGTCTACCCGGTCATTTCGGGCGAGGTCAACTACACCTTTGCCGGTGGCTGGCAGGCGTTCTTCGGCACCTCGCTCGAGGATGCCGTCACGCTCGACGGCGTGACCCAGCTCGGCGCTCGCAAGGACATGGGGTCCGCCGGCATCCTGCAGGGCGGTTTCCTGTTCAGCGGCATCCCCACCCAGGTGTGGGAGGACCCGTATGCGGAGGGCGTGCGTCGCGAGGAAACCGATCGCGATTCCACCGGCGTGCGCCTGCAGTGGGACCGCGTGCTCGGTTCGGCGTTCGAGCTCACCTTCTCCTACCGCGACATCTCGATCGACACCGAGCGCAGCGGCGAGGGCGTCACGAGCGTCGCCTGCAACGCGGCCTGCCAGGACCTGCTGCGGCGCGACGGCGACCAGTACAGCTTCGACGTGTCGTACCTGTATCGGTTGGGCGAGGGCGGACGTCACCTCGTGCGGCCCATGATCCGCTACACGACCGATGACCGCGACGGCGAGGCGATCAGCGGTGACGGCTACCGTCTGCAGCTGAGCTACGTGTTCCTCGGCCAGGGTTACACCGTGGCGAGCAACCTTGCCTATGGCAGCAGCAGTTTCGACGCCCGCAATCCGATCTTCGATGCCCGGACCGACGCGGACGGCATCGTGGTGGACTCGACGCTGTTCTATCGCCTGCCGATCGAGAGCGGGCGCTGGCAGGCGGTCGGCAGCGTGCTCTGGGGCGAGGGTGACTCGGACGTCGCGTTCCACGACAACGAGCTCTTCATGATCAGTGCGGGCGTGATGTACCGTTTCGGCGCGCGCTGAGCTGCGTAAAGGATCTTGCACCGCCAGCATGAGCAGCTGGCAACAGGGGGAGCAGATGACACTCGAGACTCGGTTGGGCGCCAGCGTCGTTGGGCTTGCGACCGTCGGCGCGTTGCTGGCGTTCGCCAGGTTGAGTAGCGCGCAACCCACCCAGGCACCGGACGTGCCGGTTCGCGGCGTAGTGGAAGACTACGAGGAAGTCGTCGTCCCCATGCCCGCCGGCAAGCCTTCGGCCCAGGCGCAAGCCTATTCGCCGTATGCCGGCCGCAAGTACCCGACACGCGTCCTGTGGGGTGACACCCACCTGCACAGCGCCAACTCGGGTGACGCGTTCACGACCGGCAATCGCTTCACGCCCGAGCAGACCTACCGCATCGCCCGCGGCGAGGAGGTGATCTCCGCGACGGGCCTGCCGGCGCGCCTGTCGCGGCCGCTCGATTTCGTCGTCCTGAGCGACCACGCCGAGGGGCTCGGGCTCATCACCGAGGTCTACAACGGCAACCCGGCGCTGATGGGCGACAGCACCCTCCAGCGCTGGAGCCGCATGATCAAGGCGGGTGGCGCCGAGGCCTCCAGTGCGGTGACTGAACTGATCGGCGCACAGGCGACCAACACATTGCCATCGGTGTTGACCGACCCGAAGGTCGCGGGCCCGCTCATGATGTCGGTGTGGCAGCGCGCGGCCGCCATGGCCGACCAGTACAACGAGCCCGGGAAGTTCACCACGATCATCGGCTTCGAGTGGACGCCGACGCCGGGCGGCGACAACCTGCATCGCAACGTGCTGCTGCGTGACGGTCAGGCTCGCGCGAGCCAGGTGTTTCCCTTCTCGTCCTGGAACAGCGAAGACCCGGAGAAACTCTGGGCCTGGATGGAGGCCTACGAGCTGCGCACCGGCGGCCGTGCGCTCGCGATCCCGCACAATGGCAACCTGTCGAATGGCCGCATGTACGCCGCGCAGGCCTTCGACGGCACCACGATCACGAAGGAGTATGCCGAGCGCCGGCAGCGCTGGGAGCCCGTCCAGGAAATCGTGCAGATGAAGGGCGCCTCGGAGAGCCATCCGAAACTCTCCCCGAGCGACGAGT
>Ga0209705_10001664_pt1 | contig 11794 bp, 11 predicted proteins | sample PPLLaktember2015_5_FD_187262 | JGI IMG/M metagenome (GOLD analysis project Ga0209705, IMG submission 187262) | Freshwater sediment microbial communities from Prairie Pothole Lake near Jamestown, North Dakota, USA - PPLs Lake P8 Core (1) Depth... | ecosystem: Environmental > Aquatic > Freshwater... | reverse complement strand
GGTCCGGGGCAGGCACGACGCCTGCGTCATCCCGCGCATCGTTCCCGTTTGCGAGGCCATGGTCTGCCTGGTTCTGGCGGATCACCTTCTGAGGCAGAGGGCCGTGAAGTGATGAAATCCCCTTGAGCTACGGCGTCTCCCAGGTTATTTCCCCCTTTTGTAAAGGGGGATACAGGGGGATTTGCGGTATGGACAAATCCTCCCCGGCCCTCCTTTACAAAAGGAGGGAGTGAAGAGGCGGAACCGCCCCGATACTGAAAGGAGCGTATGGACAAGTTTCCCATCGGCATCATCGGGGGCGCAGGCGGCATGGGCCGCTGGTTTGCCGCCTTCTTCGAAAAGGAAGGTCACACTGTCCACGTTTCGGGACGCGACACGGGTCTTCGCCCCGCCGAGATGGCGGCGGCCTGTCCCGTCGTCATCGTGAGTGTGCCCATCGGGGTGACCGAAGCCGTCATCCGGGAGGTGGGGCCGCACATGAAGAAAGAAACCCTCCTCATGGATCTCACCTCCCTGAAGGCGGGGCCGGTGCGGGCCATGCTGGAGACATCGGGCTCGGAAGTCATAGGTCTCCACCCGCTGTTTGGCCCCGGAGTCCCGTCCCTGGAAGGGCAGAACATCGTCCTGTGCCCGGCAAGGGCCGAAAGATGGATCCCCTGGGTGCGGGATATTCTCGGACGAAACGGCGCGAATCTCATCGAAGCAACCCCGGAGCGCCACGACGAGATCATGGCCGTCGTCCAGGCGCTCAATCATCTGAACACCCTCATCCTGGGGCTCTCGCTCCGGGACACCGGGATTTCGCAGGAGGAAATGGAGCGCTTCTCGACACCGCTTTTCCGGGCCAGGCTCCAGGCCGTCGAGAACCTTTTCTCGCACCCGCAGCTCTATGCGGAGATCATCGCGGGAAACCCCCATATATCCCGAATCGTGGACCTCCACGAAAAGGCGTTCAGCACCGTGAAACCGCTCGCCGCTCAACAGGGCGCGAAGGCGCTGAAGGAGCTGATTCGGCAGGAGAGAGGGGGAGACAGGGATCACCCGCATTTTCCTTGACAGTGAACGCCCCTCATCTTATCCTGTCCGTGCGTCGGTAAGTTTTCCGGCACTGCGTTCCGCATGGTTTCCCTCCTTACCGACATGCCCCCAGTCTGGATCTGGTCTGTATCCTTCGGAAATCCCATTGGACGTCTCGCCGTTTGCGGCCGCTGACGGCGATCGAACCGTAAACCACGAAGAAGGAGGTTGCACGATGAAGAAGTGTACAGGATATGCGCTTTGGGCAGTCGTCGCTTTCATGCTGTTCCTTGTTCCCGCAGGGCATGCAGCGGCGGCTGGAACCGGCGGTTACGTGGGGATCTTTGGCGGTTACACCATGCCCGATGACCTGGAGGTGTCCGGGGGGTCCGCCGGATCCGGGGATATCAGCCTCGATAGCGGATATGTGGCAGGCTTGAAAGGGGGCTACATCCTGCCCCAGATGCAGTATATCGCCGTGGAGATGGAGTATTTCTACACGTCAAACGACTTCGAAGCCCAGACCGTGGGCGCTTCCACGATCAACGATGGCGACATCACGACGAACAACCTTTTCCTGAATGTGTTACTGCGGTATCCCGTCAACTGGTTCCAACCCTATGTCGGCCTGGGGATCGGATGGTCCTGGGGCGAAACGTCCGGTTCGGGCACGGGGTCCCTCTCCCGGATCCTGAACCAGGAGGCGAACGACTTCGCATGGCAGTTCCTCCTCGGGGCCGATTTTATGATCAATCCCCAGTGGGCCATCGATGTAGGCTATCGCTACGTCCAATGTTCATACGGCTTCGATACCGGCGACGGGGACCTCACCAACCACATGATCACGGTGGGGCTGAAGTATCGCTTCTAGCCACCGGCGATATTTGTGTATCCCACGGATCAGCGAGCGGGGCGGCGCCGTCAAGGAGCCGCCCCGCTGCTATTCCGGGGCAAGGCAGAAAGGGTCCGTCGGGTCTGCATAAAAAATACCCGCTCGATTCGGGGTCGGATTTTCGGAGGCATGAGGTTACGGCCCTCCTGAAACGGTTGGCCGCTGGCGGAGGTTCAATCAGAGGTTCTATGCAAAAGGAACATCGGCTTCGTCACATCGTGCGAAAGACCCGATTCGGCCCAGCCGTCATCCTGTGGGAAATCCGGTTGGACAGGCCCATGGTCCGGCAGATCCTCATCTCGAGACCGGGGCAGCCGGCGGAAATCAGCCTGAAGGAACAATTCCCGGATTCGGTCTCATCCTCATGCGGCCTCATCGACGATCTGGCAGGGCGGATCGAGGCGTTTCTCGACGGGGCCGATGTCCGTTTTCCGCTCGAGCAAGTGCAACTCGACCTCTGTGCCCCTTTTCAACGCAGGGTTCTTCTTGCCGAATATGCGATTCCCAGGGGCCAAGTCAGCACCTACCGCAGGATCGCCGCCCATCTGGGTGTTGCCGGGGCCGCACGGGCCGTGGGCAACGCCCTGGCGACAAATCCCTTCCCGATCGTCATCCCCTGCCACCGGGCGATCCGCTCCGATGGCGCGCTTGGCGGATACCAGGGCGGCCTCGCCATGAAGAGAGCCATCCTGAAACAGGAAGGGGTTGACATTGATGAGAGGGGCAGGGTGTTGTCGCCGAAACTCTATTATTGAGTGCAGGCTGGTGACCGGGGGCACTGCTCATGATTGCCTTGTGGGCCTCAAGCTTGCGAAGATCGGAAGAGCAGAAGTGAGGAAGAGCGGATAAGAAAAAAGAAATCTTTCATCGACTCCGATCTTCCGCTCTTCATAGCTTCCTGACTTCCATCTTTTCGTTGACAGGCGGCGGAAAGCTTGCTATAAAGACAACCAGTTGGAGAAAGAATAATGTTCAGCGCAATCCTTTCGAAAAACAGCTGGTGGTGGTGCAACTTCTTAGGAGGGGTTTGCCTGCTGCCATAAGAACATCAATCGACTGATCAAGGCCGTGGGGAACCCCGAAGGTGCTCCACGGCTTTTTTGTTTCAGCGATCTGCAAGAATCAAAAGGCCGTGCAAGGGAGCACGGCCTTTTTCATTTTGACGACAGGATCAAATCCCCCTTCATCCCCCTTTGTGAAAGGGGGAAATAAGAAAAGGCATTGAACATGTACAAGCCCTCTTTTAACGAATTCAAGAAACTTTCGAAACGCGGCAATCTCATTCCCGTCTACCGGGAGATCCTGGCCGACGAGGAGACGCCGGTGACGGCCCTTCTGAAGATCCGCAAGCGCCCCTACGCCTTCCTGCTGGAGAGCGTCGAGGGCGGCGAGAAGTGGGGCCGTTACACCTTCCTGGGCGCCGACCCCCTGGCCGTGGTCCGTGTGAAGCCCGAGGAGGTGGAGGTCCGCAGCAACGGCCATCTCATGCAACTTCCCCACGGGGGCAACCCCCTGGCGGTCCTGAAGGAGCTTCTCGCCCGGTACCAACCCGTCATCGTGAGCGGGCTTCCGCGCTTCAGCGGCGGGGCCGTGGGCTTCTTCTCCTATGACATGGTCCGCTACTTCGAGAAGCGGCTCGCGAAAAGCCCCCATGCGGATGACGGGCTGGACGCCGCCGTGTTCATGGTCACGGACACGCTGATCATCTTCGACAATATCCGCCACACGATCAAGGTCGTGGCCTCGGCCCGGTGCGACAAGGGGCCAGGCTGCCTCGAAGGGGCCTATGCCGAGGCGACGGCGAAGATCGACGGCATGATTGCGCTGCTCCAGGAACCCGTAAAACCCTTGCTGCTGAGAAGCGGGGAGTTCCGCAGGGACGTCGAATTCGAGTCCAACATGACGCCCGAAGTGTTCCGGGAGATGGTCAGTCGGGCAAAGGGATACATCGGCGCAGGCGACATCATACAGGCGGTCGTATCGCAGCGCTTCACGGCGAAAAACCCCCTCGACCCCGTGGATCTCTACCGGGCGCTTCGCTTCGTCAATCCATCGCCCTACCTCTTCTTCCTGAAGATGGAGGATTTTTACCTCATCGGCTCCTCGCCGGAGGTCATGGTCCGCGTCGAGGACGGTTTCGCGGAGCTGCGGCCCATCGCGGGGACGCGGCGTCGGGGAAAGACGGAGCAGGAGGACCGGATGCTGGCCGATGAGCTTCTCGAGGACCCCAAGGAGAGGGCCGAGCACGTCATGCTCGTCGACCTGGGGAGAAACGACCTGGGCAGGATCGCGGCAATCGGGAGCGTCCAGGTCAACCAGTACATGATCGTCGAGCGCTACTCCCACGTCATGCACCTCGTCTCGAACGTCCGGGCCCAGCTTGCCGAGGGGAAGGACTGCTTTGACGTGATGCGGGCCTCCTTTCCGGCGGGGACACTGTCGGGGGCGCCCAAGGTCCGCGCCATGGAGATCATCGACGAGCTGGAACCTGACCGGCGCGGCCCCTACGGGGGCGCCGTGGGGTATCTCAGCTTCACGGGCAACATGGACTTCTGCATCACGATCCGGACGATGGTTCTCCAGGGCGGGAAGCTCTCGATTCAGGCCGGCGCCGGCATCGTGGCCGACTCGGACCCGGCAACCGAGCACGAGGAGACGCTCAACAAGGCCGCCGGGATGATGAAGGCCGTGAGGCTGGCAGCGAGGGGCTTTGAGTTGTCGGAAGACTTATAAAATACTCCCCAGCCCTCCTTTTGCAAAGGGGGAAAAAGTGAGATTTCCAGAACGGAGAACAGGAGAAGCAACCATGATCCTGATGATCGATAACTACGATTCCTTCACCTACAACCTGGTCCAGTACCTGGGCCAGCTGGGCTGCGACGTGGCCGTGCACCGCAATGACGAGATCACCCTCGAGGAGATCGAGGCCATGGCGCCCGAGGCGATCTTTCTTTCGCCGGGCCCCTGCACGCCGAAGGAAGCGGGGGTCACCGTCGAGGTGATCCGGCGGTTTCACGAGCGGATCCCCATCATGGGCATCTGCCTGGGGCACCAGGCCATCGGCTACGCCTTCGGCGCCGAGGTCGTCCGTGCGGACAGGCTCATGCACGGCAAGACCTCGCCCGTCTTCAACGACGGCCGGACGATTTTCAAAGGCCTGCCCAACCCACTCACGGCGGGGCGCTATCACTCTCTGATTGTCCAGAGGGACACGCTCCCGGCCTTCCTGGAGGTGAGCGCAGAAACGGAAGAGGGCGAGGTCATGGGGCTTCGCCATCGCCACTACCCCCTCGAGGGGGTCCAGTTCCACCCCGAGTCGGTCCTCACGCCGAACGGGAAACGAATACTGAGAAACTTCCTGGAGATGGTCTCCGGGAACGGGAAAGGAGAATAGCATCATGATCCGGGAAGCACTGGCGAAGGTCGTTCAGGGAATCGACCTTCAGGAAGCGGAAATGACGGAGACCATGACGGAGATCATGGAGGGGAAAGCCACACCGGCCCAGATCGGGGCCTTCATCACGGCCCTGCGCATGAAGGGGGAAACCATCGCCGAAGTCACCGGTGCCGCCCGGGTCATGCGCCTCAAGGCCACACGGATCGACGCCCGTTCGCCCGTCATCGTCGACACCTGCGGCACCGGGGGCGACGGCCGCAACACGTTCAACATCTCCACCACGGCGGCCTTCGTCGTGGCGGCGGCAGGGCTCACGGTGGCCAAGCACGGAAACCGCGCCGTCTCCAGCAGCTGCGGGAGCGCCGACGTGCTCGAGGCCATAGGCGTCAACATCGACGCCCCGCCCGAGATCGTCGAGGAATGCGCCCAGCAGGTGGGCATCGGCTTTCTCTTTGCGCCGAAGCTCCACGGGGCCATGAAGTACGCTATCGGGCCCCGACGCGAAATAGGGCTGCGAACGATCTTCAACATGCTGGGGCCGCTCACCAACCCCGCCTCGGCCACCGCCCAGCTCATCGGCGTCTACGACCCGAAGCTCACGGAGATGTTCGCCGGCGTGCTGAAGAACCTGGGAACGAAGCGGGCCTTCATCGTCCATGGGTCAGACGGCCTCGATGAGGCCACAGTCACAGGTGAGACCCGGGTCTCGGAGCTGAAGGACGGGATCATCTCGACCTACAACATCAACCCCGTTGATTATTTCGGCAAGACATACGGCGGTGAGGCACTCATCGGCGGCGAGGCCTCAAAAAACGCCGAGATCACCAAGGCCGTTCTCTCGGGCGATGACGGGGCGCGGCGCAAGGTCGTCGTCCTGAATGCAGCCCTGGCCATAGTCGCCGGCGGGAAGGCGCAGACCATTGCCGAGGGGATCCGGGTTGCCGAGGAATGCATCGACAGCGGCGCCGCGATCAAAAAGCTCCAGGCCCTCATAGAGATGAGCCGCAGCTGAGGTGGGACAGGGTAAAGGGTATAGGGTATCGAGTATAGGGAAGGTTGCTGATTATTTTGATTTCCTAGACCCTAAACCCGAAACCCGAGACCCTTAGACTGGACAGACGAGACAGACAGAATGATCCTGCAGAAAATCGTCGAGAACAAACGGGAAGAAGTGGCGAGACAGAAAGAGATCCTGCCTCTCGGGGAGCTGCGTCGGATGCTTGCCGACAGGCCCCCGACCCGCGATTTCGAAGGGGCGATCCGAAACCGGGATTGTGCCGTCATCGCCGAGGTCAAGCGCAGCTCGCCGTCGAAGGGCAGGATCCGGGAGGATTTCGACCCCGTCGGGATTGCCGGCATCTATGAGGATAACGGCGCCTCGGCCATCTCCATCCTGACGGAACGGAAGTACTTCGAGGGCAGTGCAGCCTATATCCCTCAGATCAGAAGATCCGTGAAGCTGCCGCTACTAAGAAAGGACTTCATCATCGACGCCTACCAGATCAGCGAGACCCGGGTCCTTGGCGCCGATGCGCTGCTTCTCATCGCGAGGCTCCTGGAGGCAGGTGAGCTGCAGGACTTCATCGGGCTTTCGTCGGAACTCGGACTTGCGGCCCTTGTGGAGGTTCACAACGAGGCCGATCTGGAAAAGGCCATATCTTCGGGAGCGCGGATCGTGGGGATCAACAACCGCGACCTGGAGTCCTTCGGGACAGACCTTGAGGTGAGCATCCGGCTTGCCAGCAGGGTCCCGAAGGGTGTCGCGCTGGTGAGCGAGAGCGGGATCAGCTGCCGTGGCGATATCGAGAGGCTCATGGGCGCGGGCATTCATGCCTTTCTCATCGGCGAGAACCTGATGCGGCAGCAAGATATCGGGAAGAAGTTGCGCGAACTTTTGGGAAAGGAATAGGCAACAGGCTAAAGGCTAAAGGGAAGACCCTCTAATGTTCCCCTTTTTATAAAGGGGGAAAGAGGGGGATTTGATGGGCTCAGAAATATGACTCAAATCAAGATCTGCGGGATCACGAACATCGAAGATGCGCTGGCAGCGGCCTCGGCCGGGGCCGCTGCGCTGGGGTTCGTGTTCCACCCCGCAAGCCCCCGCTATGTGACGCCCGGTCGGGTTCGGGAAATCATCGGATCGCTTCCATCGGCCGTTTGCACGGTGGGGGTCTTCGTGAATCTGGCTGCCGCCGAGGTTTTGCAGATCGCGGAGATCTGCGGGCTCGACCTCATCCAGCTCCACGGAGGCGAGACCAGTGAGTACTGCCGCCGGTTCCCCCGCGAGAGGGTGATCAAGGCCCTGTCCTTCCGGAGCGAAGAAGAGTTTGCCTTGATGGCCGATTACCCGGTGAGGGCCTTTCTTGTCGATGCCCACGATCCCGTCCGCTACGGCGGCACGGGGAAGACCTGCGACTGGAACCTGGCGTGCAAAGCGGCCGCCCGATATCCCCTCATCCTCGCCGGGGGGCTCGGCACGGAGAACATCCTTGCGGCCCTGGAAGCGGTAAAACCGCTGGCCGTGGATATCTCAAGCGGCGTCGAGGCAGCGCCGGGCAAAAAAGATCATGAAAAGATCCGGTCGGTGATTGCTGCTGTGAAAAAATACGACCTCTTGGCGGCTCTGGATGCGAGAGAGGCTGTTTTCAGGAAATCAAGGTAGGGGATTATTCACCCTCACCCCGGCCCTCTCCCCTCAAGGGAGAGGGAGCTATAAGGTCGGTGTCCCCGCAGGGAGAGGAAGATCAAGGAAGGGTTTTTCATGGGGAGAGGGAGCCTATTCGGTGTCTAATGGAAGGATTCAAAGGAGATGAACACGTGAAGATGCCATCGCTGCCCGACAGGAAAGGGCATTACGGGGTTTTTGGCGGCCGGTACGTGGCCGAGACGATCATGCCGGCGCTCACGGAACTGGAGACCGCCTACCGGCAGAGCCGGAGAGACAAGGCTTTTCGTCAGGAGTTCCACTACTACCTCCGGCAGTACTCGGGAAGGGAAACGCCGCTGTACCTGGCGAAAAACCTCACGGAAAAGCTTGGCGGGGCGAAGATCTACCTGAAGCGGGAAGATCTCAACCACACGGGCTCGCACAAGATCAACAACACCCTCGGCCAGGCCCTGCTTGCCAGGCGCATGGGCAAGCGGCGCGTCATTGCCGAGACGGGTGCCGGCCAGCACGGGGTGGCCACGGCCACCGTGGCGGCGCTTTTCGGGATGGAGTGCCGCGTGTTCATGGGCGAGGAGGACATCCGCCGCCAGGCCCCCAACGTCCTGCGGATGAAGATCCTCGGCGCCGAGGTGGTTCCTGTAAGTGCCGGGTCGGCCACCCTCAAGGACGCCATGAACGAGGCCATGCGCCACTGGGTGACCCATGTCCGCGACACCTTCTACATCATCGGCTCCGTCGCCGGCCCCCACCCCTACCCGGTGATGGTTCGGGACTTCCAGAGCGTGATCGGGCGCGAGACGAGGCGACAGATCCTGAAGCAGGAGGGATGCCTGCCCGATTGCATTGTCGCATGCGTGGGCGGAGGGAGCAACGCCATGGGGATCTTCTACGCCTTCCGCAACGACCGGGCCGTGCGGTTGATCGGCGTCGAGGCGGCGGGCCTCGGGATCGCCACGGGGATGCACGCGGCCTCCATCTCGGCCGGGCGCGTCGGTGTGCTTCACGGCAACAAGACCTACCTTTTGCAGGATGACGCAGGGCAGATCCGCGAGGCCCACTCGGTGGCGGCAGGGCTCGACTACCCGGGGGTCGGGCCCGAGCACAGCTACTTCAAGAAGACAGGGCGGGCCGATTACGTCTCCGTCGAGGACGGGGAGGCCCTGGCGGCCTTCCGCGCCCTGTGCGCCTGCGAGGGGATCATCCCTGCCATGGAGAGTGCACACGCGATCGCTTACGCCATGAAGCTCGCGCCCACGCTGAAGCGCGACCGGATCATCGTCATCAACCTCTCGGGGCGGGGGGACAAGGACGCGGGGATCATCGAAGAGAACAAAATCTAAAATCCCCCTTTGAAAAACATTTCCTTAGTTTCCCTCTCCCTTGAGGGGAGTGGGTCAGGGTGAGGGTGAAAAAAGAGGGATTTGTCATCTCAGGGAGATAAGGTTCATGAAGCGCATCGAAAAAAAATTTGCCGAACTGAAGAGCAAAGGCGAAAAGGCCCTTGTAGCCTACATCACGGCGGGATACCCCGACCTCGAGACGACGCGGGCACTGATCCCGGCACTCGCCAGGGCGGGCGTGGACATCCTGGAGGTGGGTGTCCCTTTCTCGGACCCCACGGCCGACGGGCCCGTCATCCAGGCGGCATCCAAGGCGGCACTTGAAAGCGGCACGACGCTGCCTCAAGTGCTCGATCTCATCGCCGAGTTGCGAGGCACCGCGGGGATGCCCCTGGTGCTCTTCAGCTACTACAACCCGATCTTCTCCATGGGGAGTGCAACCTTTGCGAAGCGGGCCGCCGCTGCCGGCGTCGACGGCGTCCTCGTGGTGGATCTCCCCGCCGAGGAGGCGGCAGAGTTGCGCGGGGACACCGATCCGGCGGGCATCGACTTCATTTCTCTCGTGGCGCCCACGACGGGGAGCGACCGGGTCAGGAAAGTCGTGAAAGCGTCCTCGGGTTTCATCTACTACATCTCGGTGACGGGGGTGACGGGCACTCGAGGTCCCGAACTGGAGGAAACCCGCAAAAACGTCGGGACGATCCGTTCTCTGACGAAGCTTCCCGTCGTCGTCGGCTTCGGTGTCTCCACGCCCGAACAGGCCCGCCAGATCGGCAGCATGGCCGACGGCGTCGTCGTCGGGAGCGCCTTCGTGAAGCTCATCGGCGAGAAGGCCGGCAGCCCCGGCCTGGTCGGCTCCGTGAAGGCCTACGCCGCCTCCCTCAAGGCGGCCCTGCGCTGAGGACGGGTCTCGCGCGGGTGTTCGAAAACCTTGTCGATTACAGTGAATCTCTGATATAAAATAAATAGATCGCAGTAGATGTGGCGTAACCTGGAGGCTATTTTTCAGATTGAAACGAATCCTTGTTGTCGACAACGACGAACCGGCGCGGACGGCGCTGGCCGCCCTTCTTCGGGACGAGGGGTACGAGATTGATGAAGCGACCACCGAGATCGAGGCCATGCAGCTCATGGAGCGAATTGTCCCGGATCTGGTCGTCACCGATCTGTGCGCCCCGGACTGCTTCTGCGTGGGGCTCCTGAACTGGATCAGGGAGCACTTCACCAACCTTGACGTGATTGTCGTCACCGCCTTCGGCTCCATCGACTGCGTTGTCAAGACGATCAAGATGGGCGCCCTCAACTACGTCATGAAACCCGTGAACAACGGGAAATTTCTCGAGATCGTCCGCGACGCCCTGCACCGCCGCGAGCACGATCTGAAATCCCTTCGGCGGGTCAACGAACCCTACTGCTACCTCGTCGACGAGGTCGTAGGGGTGTCGCGCAGCATGGAGCAGGTCCTCAAGACGGCCCTCCGGGTGACCGATGTCGACAGCGGAATCCTCATCCACGGCGAGAGCGGAACGGGGAAGGAACTCATCGCCCGGATCCTCCACAACCGCAGCCGCTCCCGGCGCAACAAAGAATTCGTCGCCATCAACTGCGCTGCCCTTCCCAACGAAATCCTCGAGAGCGAGCTTTTCGGAACCGTCCGGGGGGCCTTCACGGGGGCGACCCAGACCCGCAAGGGGCTCATCGAGGTGGCAGACGGGGGGACGCTGTTCATGGACGAGATCGGCGACACCACGCCGCAATTCCAGTCCAAGCTGCTGCGGGTCATCCAGGAAAAGGAGATCCGGCGGGTGGGGGACACGGCAACCCGCTCCGTCGATGTCCGCATTGTCGCCGCCACCAACCGGGACCTCAAGAAGATGATCGGCGAGGGGACCTTCCGTGAGGACCTGTACTACCGGTTGAGCGTCATCGACATCATCATCCCGCCCCTGCGGGATCGCAAGGAAGACATCCAGCCCCTTGTCGACTATTTTCTCCAGGACATCAACAGCAGACTCGGCACCGAGGTCAGGGGGGTTTCCCCGCACGCCATGGCGGTCCTCATGGCCTACCCCTGGCTCGGAAACGTCCGGGAGCTGAGAAACAGCCTGGAGAGGGCCGCCGTGCTGTCGGGCCACAATGTGTTGCAGCCGGATGATTTCCCCCTGGCCTGTGAGCACTACCTCAAGTTCACTGAGCAAAGCAAGGACGACGAGATCGTTCCCCTGAAGGAGATGGAGCGGCGCCATCTGCTCAAGGCGATGCAGAGATACAACTACAACCAGAAGCTCGTCGCGAAGAAACTGGGCATCGGTTACACGACACTCTGGCGCAAGCTCAAGGAATCCGAGAAGGATTTCAACTCGACGCCATGAGGGCGTTCACTGACCGAACGTCCGGTTTCATTCTGAAACACTTTTCCCTCGATTCGGCCTTTCCGCGGAACCACCTCAACAGGAATCATCTCGAAGATCCCTTTCGTC
>Ga0209705_10001660_pt1 | contig 11810 bp, 13 predicted proteins | sample PPLLaktember2015_5_FD_187262 | JGI IMG/M metagenome (GOLD analysis project Ga0209705, IMG submission 187262) | Freshwater sediment microbial communities from Prairie Pothole Lake near Jamestown, North Dakota, USA - PPLs Lake P8 Core (1) Depth... | ecosystem: Environmental > Aquatic > Freshwater... | reverse complement strand
TTCGCCCAATTGCGTGAGCCGAGCACCTGTCGCATTACCGGAAAGCACGCCAGCAAAAAACTTTCGATGTTGCTGTAGAGCAGTTCGGTATAAATCTTCATCCGTCTCGCTTCCACGCCGGCCGGGCGCGGATGTATCCCGGGGTCGCGGATATGCGCGGTGAAGGCGAGCTGGTAGCGCTGGAATTCAGGAAGCGCGGCTGGCTTGTTCATGTCGTGGGTGCTGCGCCTGGATGTGCGCGATGTGCTCGACCTCGCGCACCAGTATGTCGAGCGGCGGAATGTTGAAGTCGCGTTCCAGCAGCGTCGGCGCGACGCCATGGAAGCGGTAGGTTTCATCGAGCAGCGCCCACACCGGATCGATCACGTCGGCGCCGTGGCTGTCGACGATCAGGTCGTCGGCCTCGTTGTAATGCCCGGCCATGTGCATGTACACGATACGTTCGGTCGGCAGCGCGCGGATGAACTCGAGCGGGTCGTAGCGGTGATTGACGCTGTTGACGTAGACGTTGTTGACATCGAGGTGCAGGCCGCAGTCGGCCTCGGTAAGCACCGCGCGGATGAATGCGATTTCGTCCATCTCTGCGACCGGCGACGGCGTGTAGTAGGAGGCGTTTTCGATCGCGATGCGGCGTTCCAGGATGTCCTGCGCGCGGCGGATGCGCGCAGCGACGTATTTCACCGCCTCTTCCGTGAAGGGAATCGGCAGCAGGTCGTACAGATGCCCGTCATCCGAGCAGTACGACAAATGTTCGGTATAGAGCTGGATGCCGTGGACATCCATGAACTGCCGTGTCTTGTGCAGCAGCATTTCGTCGAGTGGCGCGGGGCCGCCGAGCGACAGCGACAGGCCGTGGCAGACGAAGGGGTAGCGCTCGGTGAAGCTGCGCAATTCGCGGCCATAGGCGCCGCCCATGTCGATCCAGTTTTCCGGAGCGAGCTCGAAGAAATCGATGGCGTCGGGAACCCGGTTTTTCAGCGCGGGAATGAGTTCGCGCCGAAACCCGAGCCCCGCGCCGGACAGGCGCAGGGGGTTCATCAGGCGGGCTGCTGATTACTTGGCGACAGGTTTGTCTGACACAGGCTTCTTGGTGGCGCCGCACTTGCCTTCACCGCATTTGCCTTCCGGCATTTTCTTGTCGGTCGGCTTCATCTCGGTGGCCTTGGCGTCTTTCCTGGTGGCGCCGCATTTGCCTTCACCGCACTTGCCGTCCTTCATTTTAGCGGTGTTGCCGCACTTGCCTTCCTTGGCCTTCATCTCGGCTTCCGTCTTGCCGCCGCACTTGCCTTCAACGGGCTTGGCGTCTTGAGCGGCGGCCAGCTGGTAACCGGAGGACAGGCCGGACAGGGCAAAGGGGTTTCCTGCGGCCGACGCGAGAGGGGCGGCAGCCATGCTGGCGACGAAAGCGGAGCCGACAGCGGTGGCGATCAGGGTTTTCTTGGACATGGTGTTTCTCTCCTAACGGGTTTAACGACGGTCAAAAATTAGCGGACGATTCCGGTGACTTGCATAAGGCTTACGAGTCGAGTTTCTTCTGCAATTTGCTTGCGATGCGCTGCCGGGCGTCGGGGGTGAGCCCGGCGGCGGCGTCGTCTGCCGCGGTTTCCTCGCGAAACAGACGGCGCATTTCCTGCAACTGCCGGTTGAAACGGGAACAGTTTTCACAGATGGCCAGATGCAAACGCAATGCCATGCGATTGGAAAGCGGCAGCCGCTCGTCCATGGCCCGCGAGGCAAGTTCTGTTGCATCCCTGCACGTCAGCATCCATTTCATGCGGCACCCGCTTTCGAAAATCCGTTCAGTTCCAGGCATTGCCGCATGAACAGTCGTGCGCGATGCAGCAGTACCCAGCAGTTGGTCGGCGTGATATTCAATTCCTTACAGATTTCCTCGGTTTCCATGCCGGCTACCTCGCGCAGGCTGAAAACCTGGGCCATCACCGGCTTCAGGCGGTCGGCGCATTCGTCCAGCACGCGCCGCAGCTGGCTCAATTCCGCCTCTTTGTGCGGGCTGCCCCAGGGCCGCACCGGCTCGGCCCAGTGGCCGTCCTGCTTGAACAGGCTGTCGACCGCCTCTTCGCCTTCTTCGTCGCGCGGGATTTCCACCTCGCGCACGTTGCGTCGGATGAGGTCGACGATCTTGTGCTTGAGAATGCCGGTCAGCCAGGTGCGCGGGCTGGCGTCACCGGCGTAGCGCGCCTGGGCCGAGAGCGCTGCCAGCAGGGTTTCCTGCACCGCATCCTCGGCCAGCTCGTCGGAGTGCAGCTGACGGCGGGCCACCCGGAACAGATAGTCCCCGTGGTCGGTCAGCCAGCTGTTTGCGTCGAGCGTATTCATCGATGATCCTTGATCTGCGTGACGCAGGTGCGGGCACTTTAGAGGCAGTCGCACAAAGCGGCAACCCGTGCCCGGCTGCGCGCCGCCTTTTTTAATGGCGTAAAATCCGCCCGAACCCATTCGGAGTCGCCATGACCACGCAACACACCGCCGCAGAGAAGGCCAACATCCTGTCCGAGGCGCTGCCCTACATCCAGCGTTTCTACGACAAGACCATCGTCATCAAGTATGGCGGCAACGCCATGACCGAACGCCACCTGATGGAAGCGTTCGCCAAGGACGTGGTGCTGCTGAAGCTGGTGGGGATGAACCCGGTGGTGGTGCACGGCGCTGGCCCGCAGATCGGCGACTTACTGAAGCGCATTGGCAAGCAGAGCGAGTTCATCCAGGGCATGCGGGTCACCGACGAGGAAACGCTCGACGTGGTGGAAATGGTGCTCGGCGGCCTGGTCAACCAGGACATCGTCACCCTCATCAACAAGCACGGCGGCAAGGCGGTGGGGCTGACCGGCAAGGACGGCAATTTCATCCACGCCAAGAAGATGCTGGTGGCGAGCCAGGAAGAACTCGGCAAGTTTCTCGATATCGGCCAGGTGGGCGAGATCACCGGCATCGATCCGAAAATCATCGAACTGCTCGACTCGGGCGATTTCATCCCGGTGGTCGCGCCGCTCGGCACCGACATGGAGGGCAATGCCTACAACATCAACGCCGATGTCGCAGCCGGCAAGCTGGCGGGCGTGCTGAAGGCGGAGAAGGTCATTTTTCTCACCAATACCCCCGGGGTTCTGGACAAGGAGGGCAATCTTCTCACCGGCCTGACGCCGCGGCAGGTCGATGAGCGCATCGCCGACGGCACCATCTCCGGCGGCATGATTCCCAAGGTCGGTTACGCGGTCGATGCGGTCAACAGCGGCGTGAAAACCGCGCACATCATTGACGGTCGCGTCGAGCACGCCCTGCTGCTTGAAATCATGACCCCGGAAGGCGTCGGCACCCTGATCAAGCGCGCCTGACCATGCGCTACTGGCTGATGAAATCCGAACCGAGCGATGTCAGCATCGACGACCTCGCCGCCATGCCCGCGCAAAGCGTCGCCTGGTACGGCGTGCGCAACTACCAGGCGCGCAATTTCATGCGCGACCAGATGAAGCCCGGCGACAAGGTGCTGTTCTACCATTCGTCGTGCGCCGAGCCGGGCATCGCCGGGCTGGCCGAAGTCGGCGTGGCGGCCTATCCCGACGCCACCCAGTTCGATCCGAAGAACAAGTACTTCGACCCCAAGGCCACCCCGGAAACGCCGCGCTGGTTCAACGTGGACGTGAAGCTGGTGAAGAAGACGCGGCTGATGCCGCTGTCGGAAATCCGCGGCTATCCCGAGCTCGCCCACATGCGCATCCTGCAGAAGGGCAACCGCCTGTCGATCACCCCGGTCGATCCGGCCGAATACGCGTTCATCGTCAAGCACCTCTGATGCCTGAACTGGTATCCACGCTGTTCGCGGCCTACGTCGGCCTCGGCCTGGTGGTCGGGTTCGTCGCCGGGTTGCTCGGCGTCGGCGGCGGCCTCATCATCGTGCCGGTGCTGATCATGCTGCTGCATGCGAACGGCCTTGCCGCCGGCATCGAGCCGCAACTGGCGCTCGGCACCTCGCTTGCCTCCATCCTGTTTACCTCCTTGTCCAGCGTGCGCGCCCACCATCGCCACGGCGCGGTCGAATGGCCGCTGGTGCGGCGCATCACGCCAGGCATCCTCGCCGGCACGCTGGCCGGCGCGATGCTGGCGGCGCAGATGCCGGCGACGGTGCTCAAAGTGTTTTTTGTGGCCTTCCTGTTTTATGCCGCCGTCCAGATGTGGCTCGACTTCAAGCCGGCGCCGCATCGCGGGCTGCCGGGAACTGGCGGAACCACGCTGGCGGGCGGGGTGATCGGTGCGGTGTCGAGCTGGGTCGGCATCGGCGGCGGCACGCTGTCGGTGCCCTTCATGCTGTGGCACAACGTGACGCTGCACCGGGCGATCGCCACCTCCGCCGCAATCGGCTTTCCGATCGCGGCAGCCGGCGCAGCCGGCTACGTGCTGGGCGGCTGGAAGATACAGGGCCTGCCTGCCGGCAGCCTGGGGTTTGTCTATCTGCCGGCGCTCGCCGGCATCGTGGTCGGCAGCGTGCTGACCGCCCCGCTGGGTGCACGCACCGCGCACCGCCTGCCGGTGCGGCCGCTGAAGCGGATATTTGCGCTGCTGCTGCTGACGCTGGCGCTGCGCATGGTCTGGACATTCTAGCTGGGCCTTGCCGGGCGCGTGATCTAGCGGTGTGCCGGGCCGGATTGCACTAGATGTGGAGGTGTTCCGCGAAAAATCATTTCATGCTTGAGTAGCGGTGCCGCCCACGCTAGTCTTTCGTCACATGCCGAAATTTCGTCGCATGGCCGATCAGTTCAACACGTGGAGATCATCATGGTGCATCTGCAAGCTGTAGGGACCACGCTGCAACCGCAGCAAAACGCAAACACGCAACTCACCACGTATTTCGATCCGCATAGCCAGGTTGCCTGGGGTTATATGCATTCGGAACCACGTCCCTGTTTTACCCCGACTTTGCTGCAGGAACTTCTGAGTTGGTGTCATGACGTTGCTGCACAGATTGATGACCCCGACCAGACGGATGTTCGTTACATGGTCACAGCGTCGTCCTGCCCGGGCGTGTTCAATTACGGGGGGGATCTCAATCGCTTTGCCGAACTCATTCTGGCGGGTGACCGCGACCGGCTCTCACAATACGCACAGGCGTGCATCGAACCGCTTTATCTGAATGCCGTACATCTGAACCGACCGGGGTTGAAATCAATCACGCTGGTGCAGGGTGATGCCCTCGGTGGCGGATTTGAATGCGCCCTGTCCGGCAACGTATTGATTGCCGAACGTGGGGCCAAGCTCGGGTTTCCGGAAATCCTTTTTAATCTGTTCCCGGGGATGGGTGCCTTGAGCCTGTTGGGGCGCCGTGTGGGTTATCAGAAAGCCGAGCAGATGATTCTCAGTGGGCGGCTTTATCTCGCCGAGGAATTGTATGCCTTGGGGGCGGTGGATGTGCTGGCCGAGCCTGGCATGGGCGAAATGGCGGTGCATGACTACATTCGCCGGGAAACCCGCTCCCGTAACGGCGCCCTGGCGCTACGCAGCGCTCGCGATGAAATTCAGCCGATTACCTACAGCGAATTGATGCGGGTGTCTGACATCTGGGTTGATGCTGCCCTGCGTCTGGAAACGAAGGACGTGCGGATGATGGAACGTCTGGTCAACCGGCAAACGGGCAAGTCCGAAACGGACATTGCAACAGCGCCGTCAAATGCGTTCGGCGCGTAATTTTTGGTCCTGATAAGCGGTGAGGGCGGCTTGCGCCGCGTTGAGCGCAAGCCGAATCCCGTCCAGTTTCCGGCTTGCTTCAAGCGCATTCATTTCATAGGGTTTGATGCGTTCGGCTTCGGCACACAGCCGTGCAAGATGGTTGGCGCCGACATCGCTGGCGCCGCCCTTGAGCTTGTGCAACTGGTCGCACCACTGGCCGTAATCCTGGGCAACCAGGGCGCGCTCGATGTCGCGTATCGCGCGCTCACTGTCTTCCGAAAAACTGGCCAGCAAATTCTGCACGAAGGCCGCCCCGCCCATCTGGGTCAGGTCGTTTAATATCGATTCTTCCAGTTGCTGTACCGCTTCCTCATGGGGTGCGGCAGCAGCAATGGTCTGCGCCTGCTGACCTGCCAGCAGGGCAATTACCTCGACCAGTTCGCGGCTGTTGACCGGCTTGGTGAGGAAAGCGTCCGCGCCGGCTTCCTCGCAGGTGGCCTGTGCCTCGGCGCTCGCGTCGGCGGTGAGCATGACGATGGGCAGATGCCCTTTTTCCATGAAGCGCCAGCGCTGCACCACCTCGGGTCCCGACAAGTGCGGCATGTGCATGTCGATGATGGCGAGGTGGTAAGGCTGATCGGCGGACTCGAGCATGGCCAGCGCTTCCTCGCCGTCATGCGCCAGAAAGGTGCGATGCCCGGCATGCTCCAGCAGGCCCCGGATCACCCGCTGGTTGACCGGGTTGTCTTCCGCCACCAGGATGCGCAGCCCAGCCGCATTGCCTGCCTGGGTCTGAAAATGGTTGGCCAGCGAAACCACGTTGGGCGGCATGTCGTGGCTGACCACGGCGTGGATGGCGTTGAACAGCAGGGTGGAATTAACCGGCGTCCGCAGCACCGAGGCATAACCTGCGTGTATCAGCTGTGCATCGTGTGCCGGCGCGACGGCGGGGTCGGACTCGATGAGGATGATGGGCAATGCCGCCAGGTTGGGGTCGTCGCGCAGCAGGTGCAGGAGAGCGATCGGGTCGCCCGGCAGCGCGGAGCGCTCCACTACCACCGCGCCGAGCGGGGTGCCGCCCGACAAATAGGCGGACAGTTCGGCTGCGAGCCGGGTGGTATTGCCCACCGACACGGTCTCGGCCTTCCAGTTTTGGATCACCATCTGCAGCCGGACGGACAGTTCGGCCCCGGCCAGAATCGCTACCCGCATCGGGACTTCGAAACGTTCATCCGATGCAGGAGACAGGGCCGGTTGCAGCGCAAACGGCAACTCGAACCAGATGGTCGTGCCTTCGCCTTCGCGGCTGTGCAGGCCAATTTGTCCACCCAGCGTTTCCACCAGTTGCTTGGCAATGGTCGTGCCCAGTCCGCTGCCGCCAAAGCGGCGGGTGACGGACGGATCGGCCTGGGTGAAGCTGTCGAAGATGCGCGCCTGAGCCGCTTCCGGAATGCCGATTCCGGTATCGACGATTTCAAAGCGCAGCCGCTGCGGCTGACCCATCCCGACCGGGCGGATATACACATCGATCCGTCCGTGCTCGGTGAACTTGATGGCATTGCCGATCAGATTGATGAGGATCTGGCGCAGGTGGCGTGCATCGCCGTGCAGATGGAACGGCGTCTGCGGCGCAATGTGCGCCGCCAGTACCAGTCCCTTGCCCTGCGCCTGGGATTGCATCATCGCAGCCGTGCCATTGACGAGGCGATGCAGGTCGAAATCCTCGCTTGTGGCGGCAATCCGTCCGGCTTCGATGCGCGAGATGTCGAGTACGTTTTCGATCAGTTCCAGCAGGGTATGGGCCGATGCGCGGATGATCTGGGAGAGCTCCTTTTGCTCCTTGTTGAGCGGGGTTTCCACCAGCAGATCGGCGACGCCGATGACGCCGTTCAGCGGCGTACGCAGTTCGTGGCTCATGTTGGCGAGGAAGCTGGATTTGGCCTGATTGGCTTCATTCGCAAAATTAACAGCAGCATGCAGCTGGCGCGTCAGCGAGGCGGCATACAGCGGCACGATCACCATGGTGAACAAAATGCCGATGCCAAGCGCCAGATGGGCGCTCCAATACGGGTTGAACGCGAGCACCGACCCGAAGCCGACCGCGGAAAGCACGGTGGAAAAATAAAGATAAGGGACCCCGTATCTGAATCCGTTGCCCAGCGTGACCCACAGATACAAGCCGACCAAAGGCGCTGAGGTTTCACCGCCAATCAACATCATGAACGTGGCGGTCGAGAAATCCACGATTGCACCGAAGATCCTCCGCCGCGGGGAGATGTTCCGGCTCATGACGGTGCTGGCGAGAAGGTACGTTGCCGTGGAAATGAAGAAAAGCGCAACGTAGTGAATGACCGAGCTGATGAAGTCCGGGTGGGCGATCCAGCTGGAACTGAAGTACAGATAGGCGATTACGCCAATGATGAAGCGAATCAGCGCCTGCTGAAACTCGGTATCCGGCCGCGCGCGAATCCGCTCCTGCAGGCGTCTGGCGAAATCAGGCAGCGGCAGCCGGTTCAACATGCGGCGGGCTTAGTCGGGCTTGTCGCCCAGTTCATGCATGATGGAGGCCACATCATCGATGCGCAGTTCAAACGCGCGCACGCAGGCAGGGTCGAAGTGCTTGCCGCTTTCCGAGCGGATGTACTGCAGCGCTTCCTGAAACGACCATGCGCTTTTGTAGGGGCGATCTGAGGTGAGCGCGTCGAACACGTCGGCTATCGCCGCAATGCGGGCGGGCAGCGGGATGGCATCGCCTGCCAGGCCATGCGGATATCCCGTTCCGTCGAACTTCTCGTGATGGCCGAGCGCGATCACCGCGCCCATCTGCAGGTAGCGTGAGGGGCTGTCGCCGAGGATGCCGTGTCCGATCAGCGGGTGGGTGCGCATGATCACCTGTTCCTCCGGGGTGTGCCGGTCAGGCTTCATCAGAATATGGTCGGGGATGCCGATCTTGCCGATATCGTGCATCGGGGCCGCGGCTTCGATCTCGTCGCACTCCATCGCGCTGAGCTTGAGTTCCTCGGCGATCAGGCGGGCGTATTTCGCCATGCGGACGATGTGGTTGCCGGTTTCCTCGTCCCGGTATTCACCGGCCTTGGCCAGTTTCATCAGGGTTTCGCGTTCGCGCGTGCGCACCTCGCGGGTGGCCAGCATCACTTGCTCTTCCAGCCAATGGGCGCGATCGGCCACCACCCGCTGGCTGCGGCGCAGGGCCAGCAGATTGAGGCAGCGGGCGCGACATTCCTGCGGGTCGATCGGTCGGGTGAGAAAGTCGGTGGCGCCGTTTTCCAGCGCCTGATAGCGAACCTCGCGGTCTTCCACCACGGTGACAATGATGACGGGCACGTCCGCCAGGCTGCGTTCGGCGCGAATGCGGCGGGTGAACTCGATGCCGTCCATGCCCGGCATCCGGTAGTCGGTAATGATGAGGTCCGGGGTGACGAGCTGCATCTGCGCCAGCGCGTCCTGCGGATCCTCGAAGCTCTCCACCACCACCCCGGGCTCCAGGGTGCTTGCCAGGCCTTCGAGCAGCCTGCGTGCGGTGCCGCGGTCATCGACAATCACCACTCGCGCGCCGCCGCGCGGGCGCACATCGCGCGACGGCGCGGTGGGCTGGGAAGGTGTCACGACGCGCAACGGCTTGGCGATCACTTATTTTCTACCTTGAACTGTTGATAATTAACCGGTTTCGTTGAATTATCGGGTTGACGGAATGCAAACTTTAACGCGCAGGAGGCGGAAAATGAAGAAAAACATGCAGTTGGGTCTGGCTGCCGGACTGGCGGCGTTGCTTTCCATGAGTGCCGTGGCCGCAGCCGGCAATGCCGATTACGCCCGCGAAAAGAAGTGGGCGGACGAGGTGGTTCCCGGACTGGTGGTGGGCGATCCGGTCTACCTGCAAACTCCGCGCGGGCATCACAAGTTCCTGACCCTGTTCACCCCGGTGGCGGGCACCGACAAGGCGGCCATCGTCGTCCACGGCCTGGGCATCCACCCGGACTGGGGCATGGTGGGAACCCTGCGCACCGAACTGGCCGACCGCGGTTTCACCACGCTGTCGATCCAGATGCCGATTCTGGCCGCCGACGCCCAGGGCGAGGCCTATCCGCCGACCTTCCCCGAAGCGGCCGAGCGCATCGCCGAGGCCGTCGCGTTTCTCAAGGCCAAGGGCTATAAAAATCTGGCCATCGTTTCCCACAGCATGGGCTCGCGCATGAGCCTCGTGTACCTGTCGGGCAAGCCCGACCCTGCGGTCAGATCGTGGGCCAGTCTGGGGGATATCGGTGGGTGACTACAAGGCGCTGAAGCTGCCCATCCTCGATCTCTACGGCGACAACGACCTGCCGCCGGTGCTGGCGAACGCGGCCAAGCGCAAGCAGAGCTTTGCGGCCGCAGGTTCACGGCAGGTGATGATCAGTCGCACCGACCACTTCTTCACCGGACACGAAACCGAGATGGTGGCGGCCGTGGCGGACTTCCTGAACGCGACGTTGAAGTAGATCGGCCGGCGGGCCGTGTGCCGTCGCGGCCTGCGACTCGTGCAATACCGGCCAACAAAAAGCCCCGCTTGATGCGGGGCTTTTTGTTGGCCGGAAACCGGCGCCGGATCAGGCTTACACCGCCTCCAGCTTGCGCAGGCCGGCGGGCAGCAGCCTGAGGTCGACCAGCGCCGTGATGAAGGCCTTGAAGAAGGTGGCGTCGGCTTCGTACACCATCTTGTAGTACTGCACCTTCATGGTGACCGAACTGGCAAGCACGATGGAGATGAAGGTGAGGATGGAACCCAGCGCCAGAGTGGAGAAGCCGGTGACCCCTTGGCCGATGGTGCAACCGATGGCCAGCATGCCGCCGAAGCCCATCAGGATGCCGCCGATCAGATGGTTGAAAAAGTCGCTGCCGGAGGCGAACCACTCGATGCGGAAGCTGCGCGAGATCAGCGACCACAGCAGGGAGCCGGCGATCACGCCCGCCAGCGCCATGACGCCGAAGGTGACCAGGGTGCGGTCGAAGCCGCCCATCGCGTAGCCGAGGGTCTGTCCCATCGGCCCGACGAAACTGAAGGACTGCGAGGCGAGCGGGCCGGCGGCGGCGGGTTTGACCGCCTCGGCCGGCGCGTACAGTTCCCAGTCCTGCACGTAGGCCTGCATCGACATCATTTCGCCGTCCGCGTTGATCATGACGTTGCTGGTCACATACCAGGCGGCGAGCACCGCGAGGCCGACCACGAGGCCGCCGAGAATGTTGTCGAAACTGCTGCGCAAATCGGCCGACTTGAACGCCCAGATCAGCATCAGCCCGCCGATGACGCCGCCCATCACCATGCGGCCAGTAGCGGCGTTGTCGTCGAACAGCATCGCGCCGAGATCCTGGTTGGTGGAGAGCATGACTGCGGCCGGGCTGGTCCAGGGATAGAACAGGACGGAATACAGGGTCTTGTCGCTGCCCGGGAAGGGGTTGACCATGAAATACGAGATCAGGGCGATGATCAGCAGCACCATGACCGACTTGATGTTGCCGCCGCCGACGCGGATGAGCGTCTTGTTGCCGCAACCGGAGCCGAGCACCATGCCGATGCCGAACAGCAGACCGCCGACCACGTTCTCCAGCCAGACGAAATTGTTCTGCCGGTAGGGCGGGAAGGTGCTGGTGACGTTGACCAGGCCGGCTGCTTCCAGACCCGCCACGCCCAGCACGCCGACCGCGATGGCCAGCACCCAGGCGCGCAGGCGGCCGGTGTCACCCATGTTGACCCAGTCGGACACCGCACCCATGGTGCAGAAGTTGGTCTTGTTGACCACGGCGCCCATGATCAGGGCGATCGCAAAGATCGACCACAGGAAAAACGATTGAGCGCTTGCGAAATCTTCGTAGGTCATGACTCTGTCTCTCGTTTGGAATGGGAGAAGCGGCGTGCGCCGCGCGTATCCGGATGAAAGCCGGAATTCTAATGGTTTCGCCTTAAATGGCAACGCCGCGCAGGCGCCGCGAACCGGTCCTTTCTTGCCGTTTACGCGAAGGCCGGTTTGCGTGTAGGGGGGGGTGTCAGGGACCGCCTTAACCCAGCAGCCGCGACATCGCCTCGCGGTATTTCTCGCTGGTCTTTGCAACGATTTCGGCGGGCAGTTCCGGTC
>Ga0209705_10001657_pt1 | contig 11812 bp, 13 predicted proteins | sample PPLLaktember2015_5_FD_187262 | JGI IMG/M metagenome (GOLD analysis project Ga0209705, IMG submission 187262) | Freshwater sediment microbial communities from Prairie Pothole Lake near Jamestown, North Dakota, USA - PPLs Lake P8 Core (1) Depth... | ecosystem: Environmental > Aquatic > Freshwater... | reverse complement strand
CTCTTGGAACCGTAAATTTCAGATTGTATATTGTAAATTAAATCCGAAATCCGAATATCGAAATCCGAAACAAATCCAAAATAAGAATTTCAAAATCCAAAACTATTTTTATTTGTTTGGGTCATTTGAATTTTGGTAATTTGTGCTTGTTTCGAATTTCGTGCTTCGAATTTAGAATTTCTTATATTATTCTTCTCTTCCATTCAATTGTTCGCTGGTCAGACCGAACCTTCTCTCTCTGGACTGATAATCAACGATGGCTTTTAAAAGTTCTTCTCGGTCGAAATCCGGCCATAAGGTGTCCGTGACATATAACTCCGTGTAAGCGATCTGCCAAAGAAGGAAATTAGAAATGCGCAATTCACCGCTCGTCCGGATGAGCAAGTCTGGATCGGGTATTCCATGGGTCCAGAGATATTCGTGGAAACGCTGTACCGTTATTTCCTCCCGTTTAATCTTTCCCTTTTGAAGATCGGAGAGAATTCCTTGAACAGCGTGGAGGATTTCTGAACGACCGCCATAACTCAATGCTAAATTGAGAATCATCCCGTCACAGTGCTTGGTTTTTTCCATTGTCTCTCGCAAGGTCGTTTGGACATCCGGGGGAAGGTCCTCGACACGGCCGATGGCATTGAGTCGAATATTATTCTGAGCCATCTCTGCGCACTCTTTCTGAAGATATTCTTTCAGCAACCCCATGAGTGCATTCACTTCGTCGGCGGGCCTCCTCCAATTTTCGATGGAGAAGGCATAAAGGGTCAGCACTTTAATCCCCAATTCCCGGCAAGCCGTCACCACCTCCCTGACGGCATTGACTCCTTTGATGTGGCCGCTAATCCGGTTTAGGAACTTTTTTTTGGCCCACCGACCATTTCCATCCATGATAATCGCAATATGATGGGGAAGTTTCTCTTTGCCGATTTCTTCCATGATGAATGCGCCTTTTTAAGACCAGGATAAAAGGAGTCTTTAGATAAAATTCACGGATCAAATATCTCTTTAAAGTTAGCATATACCATATTGATTTTCAATCAGTCATTCATTGGGATGTCATTCTTGGGGATTCTTGGGGGGGGGTGAGTTCGCAGGAAAGATGATAGGAAGGGAAAAAGAGGAAGAAGTTCAGAAAGAATTCTCTTCCCCTGAGACCCTATTTCTCCACGATCGCTTCGACCGGGCATACCTCAAAACAGCTCCCGCAATCCGTACACTTCTCTTCGTTGATCACATAGGGTTCCCCTTCTTCAATGGCTTCAGCAGGGCATTCTTCCGCACAGGTCCCGCAAGCCACACATTCTTCCGTAATCACATAAGCCACTAACATCACCCCCTTTGAGCATTAAGAAATATCTAAAATTTCTTTTTCTTTGGCAGTGAGAACACCATCCACTTTCTCGATATATTGGTCTGTCGATTTCTGAACTTTATCCATCCACTGATGAAGTTGATCCTGAGAGATCTTCTTGCTTTTTTCCAATCCCTTCAATTGATCATTCGCCTCTCTCCGGATATTTCGGACGGCCACTTTTGCTCCTTCGGCCATCTTTCTGACCACTTTGACCAGTTCCTTCCGACGTTCTTCGGTCAACCGTGGGATGTTGATGCGGATGATCTTTCCGTCACTGGCCGGAGTCACTCCAAGTTCTGATTTAAGGATGGCCTTTTCCATTTCACCGATGACGGAGAGATCCCAGGGTTGAATGGTGATGAGCCTGGGTTCAGGGACGGACAACGTAGCCATCTGATTGAGCGGAGTGGGCGTCCCATAATAATCCACCCGGATATCATCAAAGAGGGCCAAGGAGGCTCTTCCCGTCCTGATCTTATTCAAATCGGTCTTGAGAGAGGAAAGGGTTTTTTCCATCTTGGCGACTGCCTCTGCAAAGGTCTTATCGTCCATCACTTATCCCCTTACTTTGGTTCCTACCTTTTCTCCTAAAACCACTCGCTTGACATTTCCCTTTTTCTTCAGATTGAAGACAATGATAGGGATCTGGTGGTCCATGCAGAGAGAGATGGCTGTTGCATCCATGACGCGCAGCTGTTTCTTGAGGATATCGAGGTAGGTGAGTTCATCATATCGATGGGCGCGCTTATGCAGCAGTGGATCTGCATCATAAACTCCATCGACCTTCGTGGCTTTGAAGATGACATCGGCTCCAATTTCCATCGCCCGAAGGGAAGCTGTCGTATCAGTGGTGAAATAAGGATTTCCTGTTCCCGCAGCGAAGATCACCACCCGGCCTTTTTCAAGATGGCGAACGGCCCTTCTTCGAATATAGGGTTCAGCGATTTCTCGCATTTCAATCGCTGTTTGGACCCGCGTTGGAACGTTAATTTTCTCAAGGGCATCCTGAAGGGCAATCCCGTTCATGACGGTTGCCAGCATTCCCATATCATCTGCGGAGGCTCGGTCCATTCCCTTTGCACTCGCTGCCATCCCCCGAAAGATATTGCCTCCCCCAATGACGATCGCTATCTCTACCCCGAGGTTTTTTACCTCTTTAATCTCCTGGGCGATCTTCCGGATCGCAGCAGAATCAATTCCATATTCTCCCTCACCGGTTAAAACTTCACCGCTCAGTTTCAGGAGGATTCTTTTATATTGGGGTCTTTTCATGGAGGAACATACGCCACTATCAATCGAGTTCTTCCCGCCTCTCTCACTGCCCAATCTTGATATTCCGAGGGAATGGATCTTCCCTACTTTATCGAGGAGGAGCAAGCGGGGTGGGACTGGGAGGATAACCCCTCACCCAGTTGAAATCTTGAAAACCGACGGATAGAAATATTTTCCCCGATCTTGGCAATCATGGCCTCAAGCAACTCCTTGATCGTGAGATCGGAGTCCTTGATATAGGTTTGTTCCAAAAGGCAGACTTCCGAATAAAACCTCTCGATTTTGCCTTCGACAATCTTATCAATAACCTTTTCAGGTTTCCCCGCTTCCAGGGCCTGGGTACGATAGATGTCTCTTTCTTTTTCCAAGACGTCTTTGGGAATTTCTTCCCTCCTGATATATTGTGGATTGGCGGCGGCGACTTGCATGGCGATATTTTTTACAAAAGCTTGAAAATCCTCCGTCTTGGCCACAAAATCTGTTTCACAATTGACCTCAACCAGGACGCCCATTTTTCCGCCAGCATGGATGTACGAAGAGACCAGGCCATCGCTTGCAATTCGACCTGCTTTCTTTGCGGCAGTGGCTAACCCTTTCCGTCGGAGGTAATCGATCGCTGCATCCACGTTCCCTTTTGCCTCTTGCAGGGCTTTTTTGCAGTCGACCACCCCGGCACCTGTTCGTTGTCTTAATTCTTTTACCAATTCTACAGAAATTTCCATTCGATCCTATTCCTCCTCCGTTCCCTCAACCACTTCTTCACCCTGCATATCTTTAGGGGGCTGGATTTGCTCCGCCCTCTCTTTTTCCTCTTTAGCCCCCTCCGTTTGGAGATGTTTTTCATAAATCTGTTTTCCATCTATCACCGCATCTGCAATTTTAGCAGCAAATAGATGGATTGCCCGAATTGCATCATCATTCCCCGGGATGATGTAATCCAATTCTTCAGGATTACAATTTGTATCGACAATGCCGATGGAGGGGATACCAATTTTCCGAGCCTCCTGAACGGCAATTCTTTCCTTTTTAGGATCCACAACGAAGATGGCGCCGGGAAGCCGATCCATATTTTTAATGCCTCCCAGTGATTTCTCCAAGCGACTCCTCTCCTTCTCTAATTCCAAAACCTCCTTTTTCGGAAGAAGATTATAGATCTCTTCACTCTTCATCGCCTCAAGTTTATTCAATCGATCAATAGATCGCTTAATGGTCTGAAAGTTGGTCAACATTCCTCCCAACCAGCGATGATTGACATAGAACATCCCACAGCGAGTGGCCTGCTCAGAAATCGTCTCCTGGGCCTGTTTTTTTGTTCCAACGAAGAGGATATAATTTCCTTTAGCAGCGATATCCCGAACGAACTGATTGACTTCTTTGAAGAGCTGGACGGTCTTCTGAAGATCAATGATATAGATTCCATTCCTCGCTCCGAAGATATAAGGTTTCATTTTGGGATCCCAGCGTTTCGTCTCATGACCAAAATGGACCCCCGCTTCAAGAAGCTCTTTCATCGTCACTGTGGACATCGAACCCTCCATTTTCCTTCCATTTTTCCTCCTTTGGATAAAAAGAACATAATTTAATTCTGTTAACATATGATTTATTATTTTGCAAGAGAAAAAACTCACGAAGTCGTAGTCTGTGTGAGGAGTGACCTTAATTTTGGGAGAAAGAACCAGCACCTTTTTTATTTTGTTAGTTAAATCAATGAGTTAGAGAATTATCGATTAATTTTTAGAATTTTTTCCCCCTCCAAAATTTTTGTAGAATCATCCCGTATGCCGTGTTGCTTCAGAGAGAGGAAAATCAAATCTTTTTTGACATAAGTCAATGAAAATTCTTTTGCGTGTTGGAATAATAGAGCTTATAAGGAGAAAAAATATGAAGTGCCCAGGTCAGGATTTGAGATTTTGGAAGCCAGGGGATATTTTTGACACCCAATGTCCAAAATGTGGGAGGAGGGTGGAATTCTTCAAAGATGAAGTCAGGCGGAAGTGCCGCTGTGGGCATGAGATCGTCAATCCAAAATTGGATTTTGGGTGCGCCCAGTGGTGTCCTCACGCTGAGCAGTGTGTCGGCGTATTACCCGAGGATGTAAAAGAAAAGAGAAAAGCAGAGCAGAAGGATCTCTTGAGGGAGAGGATCTCCATGGAGATGAAAAAATATTTCGGAACGGATTTTAAGCGGGTCACTCATGCCCTGAAAGTGGCCAAGGTTGCAGAACAGATCTTGAAGATGGAAGGCGGGCATCCCCTGGTCGTGATGGGCGCTGCCTACCTTCATGACATTGGAATCCACGAAGCGGAGAAAAAACACGGGAGCCCTTCGGGCCATTACCAAGAGATGGAGGGGTCTGTCATTGCCAGAGAGATTTTAGAAAGATTAAATGTCCAAAAAGAGTTGGTTGAGGAGATCTGTGACATCATCGGTCATCATCATCATCCAAGAGAAGAGGAAACACTCAACTTTCAGATTCTCTATGAAGCAGACGGTTTGGTCAATATTGAAGAAGAAGGGATTTCAAAAGATTCAAAAATACTTGAGGCATTGATCGAGAAAGTCTTCAGGACAGTCACCGGAAAACAATTGGCAGAGAAACTCTCTCTGACTCCTCCCCATTGATCAAGGATGACTATAAAATAACCAGTATCACGAATGAGGAGACCCTTAGGGTGGAGATGGAACGATCAAAGGGTGAGTTCAGACAAGGGAATTCATGGAAAAGAATTTTTTCAGGGTGAGAGCGTTTTTGGTCGCGAAGCCATAGGCATCGTTGTTAAAATAGACAAATACGGTTTTATCTTTTTCTCTCCAGTTTCGGATTTTAACTGCCCATTGGTTTAATTCCTTTTCCGAATAATTGGAACCATAGAGCACTTCGCCGCCATGAAGGCGGAGATAGATAAAATGAGAGGTTATTTTTTGTATAAAAGGAAGGCCTGAACCGTGGGCGATACAAAAGGCAAAATGAAATTCCTCCAATATCTGAAAAGCCTCGTTGCAAAACCAGGATTCATCTCTAAACTCAAAGGCATGGCGATGGAGTTTAGAACGAGGAAGGGTTGAGAGAAGAACGCAGAATTCCTCCAATCTCTCCTTCTGGAATTTAAATCGCGGGGGAAGCTGCCAGAGCACCACACCCAATTTCTCTTTCAGCGAGGAAGCATGGTCGAAAAGAAGGGAAAGGGGTTCTCTGCAATCCTTCAAGCGTTTGATGTGGGTAATGAATCGACTCCCTTTAACGGCGAAGACAAACTTTTTCGGTGTCCGTTTGTACCAGCCTTGAAAGACCTCTTTATTAGGGAGGCGATAAAAGGACACATTCAGCTCTACCGTGCTAAAATATTCGGCATAAAATTCAAGCCACTTTTTCTGGGGGAGGTCAGAAGGATAAAAGACCCCATTCCACCAATGGGGATAATTATAGCCGCTTGTTCCGATGAAGATCATTTTATGGGCCATGCCAGGGTCAGGGCTAAAGCCCTGAGTTACATTTTCTGTAACTCAACCCTTTAAGGGTTGATCCTGTCATATTGATTAATGATAGTAATTTTTGTCTCCCGGGCCTTTTTGAGACCATCTCCGCTTGTAATATTCACGGCGAATTTTTTTCCGGATTGTTGGATAAGCCATATAGAAGATGCCGAAGATGAGACCACCCAGATGGGTGAGGTGCGCGATGCCTCCCCCCGTTCCTTGCATGGAAGAGAAGAGTTCGATGAGACCGAAGATGATTACAAAGTACTTGGCGGGTATTGGGAAGAGGAAATAGATGTAGATCAGTCGATTGGGAAAGAGCCACCCAAAGGCGAGAAGGATTCCGTAGATGGCTCCGGAGGCTCCAATGACAGGCACGAATTGATAGGGAGAAAAGATCACGGTGCAGATGCCCGCACCGATTCCACAATAGAGAAAATATTGTAAAAATTTCTTTGATCCCCAGTAATTCTCTAACTCCCCGCCAAACATCCAGAGGGCCAAAAGGTTGAAGAGAATATGAGAGAGCCCTCCGTGAAGAAAAATGTATGTAAAAAGCTGCCATAAAAAATATTTCTTCCAAACCATGAGGGGAGTCAGACCGAGGTAAAAATCAATCCATCGGGTGATGAACATCTGGATAAGAAAGACACCCCCCATGATGATCATTAGATTTTTGACAACAGGGGTCAAACCATATCCAAATGAAAAACGGTAGCGATAATAGGTCATTCCAGTGCCTCGTCACTCCTTTTTAAAAGTCTAAACTTTAAATGAAGTCATTGTGTGGTGGGAGCGTCCTTTGAATTTGAAATTATATCACTCATCAATCTCAACTATTCACTCTTCTTGAACTATTCCCTTGGCCTCTTATTCTTTCTCTTCGTTAGAACGAATCCGATACTTCTTCACTTTATATCGCAGCACCCTCTCACTGATGCCGAGGCTCTCAGCGGCCTTCGTTTGAACTCCCTGATATTGATGGAGGGCCTTCAGGATGGTGTCTTTTTCAATCTCCTCCAAAGACTCGGGGAGGCTCTTTTCTTTTTTAGAAGATTCCCAGAGCTTCTCAGATTTTTCCTCTTTGAGGTGGAAAGGAAGGTCTTGGGTGGTGATCACTTCTCCCCGGCAGAGAACCACTGCCCGTTCAATGAGGTTCTCGAGTTCCCTGACATTTCCGGGATAGGGGTAACGGAGGAGAAGAAATCTTGCTTCTTTAGAAATATCGGAGATTGGTTTCTGATTCTCTTTTGAATATTTTTTTAAAAAATAGTCGATCAGAAGGGGAATATCCTCCCTCCTCTCTCTCAAAGGGGGAAGGGTAATGGAGATCACGTTGAGCCGGTAGTAAAGATCCTCTCTGAAGAGTTCTTTCTTAATGGCCTCCTCGAGATTTCGATGGGTGGCGGTAATTATCCTCACATCGGTCTTGAAGCTGAGGTTTGATCCCAGTCGTTGGAATTCTTTATCCTGTAGGATTCTTAGAAGTTTCACCTGGGTGCCTGGTGAGAGATCTCCAATCTCATCAAGAAAGATAGACCCCCCGTCTGCCTCTTCAAATCGACCGACCATTTTCTGGGCAGCACCCGTGAAGGCTCCCTTCTCATGACCGAAGAGTTCACTTTCAAGGAGAGTTTCGGGGATCGCCGCACAACTTACTTTCACCAGAGGCTTTTCAGAGCGGGGGCTTGCATAGTGAATTGCGTTAGCAATCAATTCTTTTCCTGTTCCGCTCTCCCCTCGGATGAGGACGGTGGTTTGACTGGGCGCCACGCGAGCCACCAGCCCCATGACCTCCTCCATCTTTGGACTTCCGTAAACAATATGGGTGAATGCATAACGTTCCTGAAGTTGGGCTTTTAGTTCCGTGTTCTCTCTGATGAGGGTAGTTCTCTCGATCACTCTTTGGAGAATCAGGAGGAGTTCATCCAAATCGATCGGCTTGGTGAGATAGTCCAATGCCCCTTCTTTCATCGAGGCTACCGCTGTCTCCACTGTCCCATAGGCTGTCATCATCACCACTGGCAGATCCGGATAGAGTTTTCGAATCTCTTGGAGTGTTTGCAAGCCATCGAGTTCTGGCATTTTATAATCGATCAAGGCTATATCAAAAAAGTCTCCTTCGAGTCTCTGAAGAGCCTCTCTACCATTGGCCACGGCCTTAACAGAAAAACCCTCCTTGATCAGGAACCCTTCTAATAGGTCCCTTTGAGTTTTTTCATCCTCAGCAATTAGGATTTTGGCTTTTTCCATCCCACATACTTCCCCCTCTCCCTTGACGGGAGAGGGTTAGGGTGAGGGTGACATGTCTCTTTCCCCCTCCCCTCCATCCCCTCCCGCAAGGGGAGGGGAAATATTCGGTAGGTTACTTCCTTATGCCGGAAGCGTCACGGTAACCTTAGTTCCAGATCCAACTCGACTTTCTATTTTCAATTGGCCACCATGGGCTTCAATAATTCGATGGGCAAGGGGGAGTCCCAACCCCACCCCCTTCTCTTTCGTCGTATAATAATAATTGAAGATCTTTTCCATCTGTTCTGTTGGAATCCCTGAGCCTGAATCCGAAATGATGACCTCCACACTCCCTTTTAAAGGTTTGGATTCAATACGAAGAATCCCTCCCTGCTCCATGGCCTGCATCCCATTCTTCATAATATTGATAAAGGCCTGTGTCAACCTCTCCGGGTCTATTTGGACGGAGGGAAAATCGGAAGGGATATCTGCCTGAAGGGTGATCCTTTCCGAAGAAGCCTCCTCCTGAAAGAGGGTGATCAAATTTTTCAGGAGATCCTGGAGGGAAGATTCCCTGAGATTAAGTTGAAAAGGCCTCGAAAGGGTGAGAAACTGTTCGATGATTTCATTCACCCGTCTGGTTTCTTTAAGGATCAGTTCCATGAAAGAGATATATTCTTCCTTTTTCGATTCATCCTGGGGGAGGAATTCTCTCTTGAGCCTCTGGAGACCCATGCCCATCGCATTGAGAGGATTCCGAATCTCATGGGCAACGCCCGCCGCCAAGTGGCCAAGGGATGAAAGTCTTTCTGCCAGTTGAATCCGATCCTCCAGCTCTTTCATTTTTCTGAGCGACCGGTTCTGGTTCACCCATATCAACGTGATCGCTGAAATCCCCAAGATGAGAAAAAAGGAGATCGAGAGAACAACATTCTTCTTAATCTGGCTGAGCACAGGATGGATTTCCTTCGGGGAGTAGCCAATTCGGATCAGGCCCATCGTTTGGTCCTTCAGAGAGAAAGGTTTCACCACTTCAAAGATTTCCTCTCCCCTGAGGGACAGATGGCGTCTGGAAAGACCTTTGATATTTTGAAGAGAATTTTTTAGGAAAGCATCCTCCTCACTCGTGCCAATCACCGCTGTGTCGGTATGAGCGAGGATGTTCAGGAAGATATCCTGAACAGAGATATAGAGAATGCCCTCTCTCAGACCGATATCGGAAATCGCCCTTTGAATAGCGAATTGTTGGAGAAGTCCTTTCATCTCCTTTCCGTTGAGATGAAGGACAATGATCCCTGCATTCATCCTCCTCCAGACGGCGATGGAGAATAAGTGGTCTTCAGAAAGGGGTTTGCCAAACAGGTCAAGAGCGACTGGACGTTTTTTCTCGATTAATTCCTGGAGGAGAAGTTTCTTCCCAGGCGAGGAAAAGGGAGAAGGCCAACCCTTAAGAAGATTTCCCCTGGGATCATAGATTTCAATTGATGTGATATGGTATTGGGCAATCAGAGTTTTGAGGTCAGAGGGATTCAGAGGTTTTTCTCTTTCGATTTGGTCCACACTGTGGATGGCCTCCAGAAGGTATTCGGCAATGGAATCCTCGAGACCAAAAAAGAGCCCTGAAACAGGGGAGATGCCGGAATATTTACCGGGACCACTCTCCATCCATTGAAGGGAGGTGAGAGCCTCTTGGATGTTTTTCTCGAAGTGTTGGATGAGAACGATCGCTTCCCGTTCCAATAAGAGATAGAATCCATTTTTAGTTCGATTGATTTCTAAAAGCCCGCTGATGATGAGGATGATGAGAAGGATACCGGATAAGATCGCGAGATAGATGGGGGAAAAGCTTCTTTTAATCTTATTCTCCTGATTGAACAAGATGAACCCGTCCTTATTCCTCTTTGAATCTTTTTGGTCCCCTTGGCCCCGTTCCGTGCATCATTTGTCGAAAAAGAGGAAATTCCTGTTCCGGACACCAGCGCTGTAATTGATCCAGGGTGAGGAGGTTTCGCACCTTGATCAGATATTCGATGACCCTCTCCTCCTGTTTGGATTGGAGTTCGATGATTTCTAAATATTTCGTACGAATGGAATCAATTTTTACGGCAGGATTGACAAGAAGCTCCCGGAGTTCAAGGCGTTTTGTAAAAAGCTGGGCTCGGATAAGCTGAGCATCTTGGAAGTAAGTCTGTTGAATCAGATCAAACCCCTTCCTCTGTTCTTGAGAAAGATTGAGTTCGAATGCCCTCCAACAGGGACTTTCTCCTTTCCCCGGTCTCATTCCCGGACCATGCCTCATGTCTGATCCTTGCGCAAAGGATGGAATGGCGATGAGGATAGTAAAGAAGGAACAAATGAACACGATGATTATTGCTGATTTTATCTTTGCTATTTTACACATCAAACGCCTCATCTTCACTTCTCAAACATATCGAAATGGGTTTAAAAAGTCAAACCTTCAACCCCGTTGAAACATACATCGGTTTGATTCTGAGCAGCGCTTTTTTCCTCATCCTGAAGAGTGGGGGTTGACATGATCGAATGACTCAAAAAAATAAAAGGGGAAGGTTTTTCATTCCTTCCCCTTTTATTTGGCTGGAAGAGGAACTTGCCTTACTGCATCATTCCATAGCCGCCCCCCATTTTATGGCCACGACCAAAACCACGACCGAAACCAGGACCCATTCCACAACCTTGCCCAAATTGGGCGATCTGCTCGGGTGTGAGAAGCTTTCGAGCCTCCAACTTATTTTGGATTACTTTTTCTTTCATTTGATTTTGAAGGTCTCTTAATTCTTTTTCCTTATCCAGAATGGCCTTGGAATCAGCCTTCGGGTTCGTCCACAGAGAGCGAAGTTCCAATCTTTTAGTGAGCGTCGCCCCTTTTAATTGGGCTGTCTCCTCATCGAACCTCCGGCCCAATTCCTGAAACTTAACCTTCTGCTCAGGAGTCAGGGAAGACCATTCTTGATGCCGCCAAGATTCATGGGGAGGCATCCCTTTGTGTCCACTACCGAAACCCGGCCCTTGAGCATAAGCAAAGGTCATCCCTAAAAGCATGGCTGCCACCAATCCAAATACAACGATCAATTTTTTCATCTTTTTTCACCTCCTTCCTTCTAAAATTGTTTTATTTATATAAAAGCAAGACCTGTGCCAATTCGGATTTTATAAAGCTGGATGATACCACTCATCATCCTCTCCATAATGATTTGTTTAGAGTTTTCAAAGGATTGAAGTATTATTAAAAATCAGACAGATTCAATTCTTATAAGAATTGATTTCCGAAGATATGATTCCGGAGCGGAAAGACTTGTCGGTAAGTTTTATTATAAATAGTTCTATATTTCGATCTTATTGAATCTAACGCAATAGACTCTTACGAACAAACGATGAAAAATCAATAGATTATAAATATTCACTCCGGATACGAGAACTAAATCTTTAAATAAAAATGAGTTCGACAATCTTGACGATTTATTC
>Ga0209705_10001656_pt1 | contig 11814 bp, 13 predicted proteins | sample PPLLaktember2015_5_FD_187262 | JGI IMG/M metagenome (GOLD analysis project Ga0209705, IMG submission 187262) | Freshwater sediment microbial communities from Prairie Pothole Lake near Jamestown, North Dakota, USA - PPLs Lake P8 Core (1) Depth... | ecosystem: Environmental > Aquatic > Freshwater... | reverse complement strand
GTCCTATGGGGGCTGTCCGGTTCGGACTCCAGATAGTCGTCGAGAAGTTGAACTGCTTCCGCAAAACGCGCAGCAGCCGCCGGATCGCTTATCGCGGCCTCCCATTTTTCAAAGAAGGTGATGGCCTCCAAAATTTCTGGAACGCTTCGAGGGCTGGTGTCAGCCATATAGCGCCTCGTTAGCTAAGCGCATATCAGAATAGGACCAGGCGCAGCGTCACCGGCCTGCCCAAGCAAAAAGTCCACGACGAAGGTCAGTCTCAAGGGCGTAAGAGAACACCCGGCCTTTACCTTAGGGCTGGGGTCTGGCACATCGACAAACTCGTCAGAGGTCGCCGAGTTTGCGAAAGCACTGGCGAAGGTGACCTCCAGAAAGCGGAAGAGCACCTGACGAGGAGATTAGAAGAGGCCCGGCAAGCTTCGATTTTCGGGGTACGGCCAAAGCGCACGTTTCGCGCTGCGGCCACGCGATACCTCAAGGAGAACCAGGACAAGCGCAGCATCGCGGATCAGGCGCTGCACCTGCGCCAGCTCGACAAGTTCATCGGAGATCTCGACCTCGGGTCTGTTCACATGGGAACGCTGCAACCGTTCATCGACGCGCGTCTCAAGGATGGCGTAAAGACGAAGACCATCAATCTCGCGCTCGGTGTGGCAAGGCATATCCTCAACGTGGCGGCCTCTGAGTGGCTCGACGAGCACAGTCTCACGTGGCTTGCTTCAGCACCGAAGATCAAGCTCCTGAAGACCTCGGACGGCCGAAAGCCCTACCCGATTTCGTCCGATGAACAGGAGCGGCTCTTCGCGGAGCTCCCCGGGCACCTGCGCAACATGGCGCTCTTCAAGGTGAATACCGGCTGCCGCGATGCTGAGGTGTGCGGGCTGCGTTGGGATTGGGAACTCGAAGTTCCGGAGCTCGATACGAGCGTATTCGTGATTCCGAGCGATAAGGTGAAGAACGGGTCGGAGAGGCTGGTAGTGGTTAACAGCGTCGCGCGGGAAATTGTTGAGCAGCAGCGCGGTCTGCATCCGGAGTTCGTCTTCGTCTACTCGCAGATCCGAAAGAAGGGCAAGACGCCGGTGTATCGGCCTACCGAGACCATGAACAACACCTCGTGGCAGAAGGCGCGTCTTAGGGCAAAGCTGCCGCAGGTGCGCGTTCATGATCTGAAACACACGTTCGGTCGTCGGCTCCGCGCTGCAGGCGTTTCGTTCGAGGATCGGCAGGACCTCCTGGGGCACAAGTCCGGACGCATGACGACGCACTACTCGGCGGCTGAGCTTTCGAACCTGATGGAGGCCGCGGAGAAGGCGTGTCGGGTGGGGTCCCGCAAAAGTCCCGCAGTGGTGGCGCTCAAACAAAAAGCGGCTGGAGAGACGATCTCCAACCGCTTGATGTCTACCGCGAATTCTGGCGCGCCCGGCAGGATTTGAACCCACGACCCCCTGGTTCGTAGCCAGGTACTCTATCCAACTGAGCTACGGGCGCGAAGGGCGTGGATTATAGCAAACGCGCCCTTCGCTCCGGGCTCAGAGCTCGCGGCCGATCCTGCGGTCGAGCGAGAACGGCCCGCCGCCGCGCAGCGCGATGGCGAGCATGACGAGGCCCCAGAAGAGCGGGTACTCGTAGCCGCGGTCGGTCCAGCCGAATTTCGGCAGGTGGTGGTAGACGATCACGCTCATCTCGATCACCGCCGCGGCGGCCCAGAAGCGCGTGAAGAGGCCGAGCGCGATGCACAGGCCGCCCAGCGTCTCGATGGCGATGAGGATGATGGCGAGCGGCTCGGCGGGCGCGATGCCGCGCTTCACCAGCGCCATCTGCGCGGTGGCGCCGACGCCCATCATGAGCTTCGGCCAGCCATGCGGGATGAGCATGAGGCCGGCGGTGATGCGGATGAGAGCCCAGGACAGCGGCTCGGCACAGCGGTACAGCGGCTGCAGCTGCGGGAACAGCAGCCTCGTCTGGCTGGTTTCCATGTCTTCCCTCCCCTCTTCGGCTAGATTACGCCAAAAGGAGACTTGGATGAGCTTCGTACTGACAGTAACGATTCGCATCAAGCCGGAGAGCGTGGACGCCTTCATGAAGGGCGTTCTCGAGAACGCGAGGAGCGCGCGCAAGGAGCCGGGCTGCCGGCAGTTCGAGGTGCTGGTCGATCCGCAGGACCGCACGAAGGTGATGCTCTTCGAGGTCTACGACGACGACAAGGCCTTCGAGGCGCACCAGCAGACGCCGCACTTCAAGAAGTACCTCGCGGAAGCCGTGCCGCTGCTCGCTTCGCGGGAACGGCACATCTTCAGGAAAGCAGAAGAGCGCCCATGAGCGCGCCGCCGGCGATCATCCAGAGCGGATTGGCGCGCGTCGCCAGGACGGCAGCGGCCGACGCGGCGGCGATCAGCCACATGCGCCAGTCGGGCGTGCCGTCCGGCGTGGCGATGACGTAGCCGCCGGAGAGGATGAGCGCGACGACGATCGGCGCGATGGCGCGCTGGATGGCGAGGCGCCAGGGCGAGTCCTTGAAGCGGTCCCACAGGTCGGCGACCCACCACGCGATCACCGCGGCCGGCCCGCACACCGCGAGGAGCGCGACGACCGCGCCGGCAAGGCCGGCGGCCTTCCAGCCGATGAGGCTCGCGATCAGCACGTTGGGCCCGGGCGCGGCCTGCGCCACGGCGAAGAGCTGGATGAACTCGACCGGGCTCGTCCATTCCTTCACTTCGACGACGATGCGCTGCATCTCCGGCATTACCGCGGGCATGCCGCCGAAGGCAACCACCGAGAGCAGGCCGAAGTAGAGGGCGAGCTCGAGGAGCGTCAGAGCCATTCTCTCCTCGCGGCAACGATGGCGAGCGCGAGCGCGACCGGCAGGACGTAGAGCAGCGACACGCGGCCGAGCGCCACCGCGAGGAAGCAGGCGGCGACGAGCACCAGCGCGGTGGGGTTGCGCGCCAGGGCGCGGCCAAGCTTGATCGCGGTGCCGATGAACAGTCCGGCGCCGGCCGCGCCCACCCCGGTGACGATGCCCTTCACCAGGGGAACCGTGGCGTAGTCGGCGTAGACGGCGCCAAGCGCGAGCACCCAGACGAAGGGCAGCGCCACGAGGCCGAGGAAGGCGACCAGCGCGCCGCGCACGCCGAACCAGCGCTTGCCGAGCACGATCGAGGCGTTGCCGATGTTCGGCCCGGGGAGGAACTGGCAAAGGCCGATGGTCTCGGCGAAGTCCGCCGGCGCGAGCCAGCGGCGCTCCTCCACCATGACGCGGTGCGCCCACGGCAGCACGCCGCCAAAGGAGCGCGCGCCGATCGAGAGGAAGCCGAGGAACAGCTCCGTGAGCGTCCGGGGAGGCGTGACGGGCATTCTTTTGTGGGAATATACCGTCGAATGCGCGCGCTGATCGTCTTCACGATTTTTTTTCTTGGAACTGCAAATGCGCAGCCTTTGCCGATCTTCGACGCGCACCTGCACTACAGCCACGACGCCTGGGAGTCCGTGCCGCCCGCCGACGTGATCGCCCTCCTGCGCAAGGCCGGCGTGCGGCGCGCGCTGGTGTCGAGCTCGGGTGACGACGGGCAGCAGCGCCTCCATGCCGCAGCGCCCGACCTGATCATCCCGGAGCTCAGGCCCTATCGGATGCGCGGCGAGATCGGCACGTGGTTCAGGGATGAATCAGTTATCACTTACCTGGAACAGAGACTTTCCCGTCATAAATACGTTGCTATCGGCGAATTCCATCTGTACGGCGCCGATGCCGACCTGCCGGTGCCGCGGCGCATGGTCGAGCTCGCGCGCCAGCACAAGCTCTTTCTCCACGCGCACTCCGATGCCGACGCGATCGAGCGGCTCTTCCGCCAGTGGCCGCAGGCGCGCATCCTCTGGGCGCACGCGGGCTTCGAGCCTCCCGAGGTCGTCGCCGGGATGCTGCGCAAGCACCGCAACCTGTGGGCCGACCTCGCCTTCCGCACCGACCACGGCTCGGGCGGCAAGGTCGACGAAGCCTGGCGCGGCGTGTTCCTGCGCTTTCCCGAGCGCTTCATGGTCGGCACCGACACCTTCACGCCGGAGCGCTGGCACTACGTGCCCGGGCACGCCGAGTGGTCCCGCGCCTGGCTCTCCAGCCTGCCGCGCGAAGTCGCCGAGCGAATCGCATGGAAGAACGGCGAAGCCCTTTTCGGTTCGGCTGCCTCGCAGGATTAGCGCTCGCGGCCGGCGGGCTGGCAATGCGCGCCTGGGCGTGCACGCCGGCGCTGGAAGGCGCGCGGCTCGAGTCCCCGCGACATGTGCTGACGTACCAGGCCAATCCACAAATCAGTTCCTTTTTTGCTATCGATGTGGCGGCGTGCGCCAAGACCGGTCCGCCGCCGAAGTCGCTGAAGATCGACGCGCACATGCCGGAGCACCGGCACGGCATGAACTACGCGCCCAAGGTGACGACGCTCGCCCCTGGCCGCTGGCGCGCCGAGGGGCTGATGCTGCACATGCCGGGGAAATGGGAGTTCGTCTTCGTCGTCGACGGCGAGCGCATGGCGCATCGGCTCGAGGTTTCCGAGGGAATTCACTTCGATGAAGATGAAAAACGAAAGATCATCGCGCACGGGCCGTGGCCGCCGCCGGCCCGGCGCGACCCGAGCAACCGCGTCTCGGGCACGCCGGCGGCGATCGCCCTCGGCGAGCGCCTCTTCTTCGAGCCGCGCCTCTCGGGCGGCGGCGGCGTGCTGTGCGCGAGCTGCCATGTGCCCTTTCGCGCCTTCCAGGACGGCAGGGCGCGCGGCGTCGGCCTGAAGGAGGTCGAGCGCAACACGCCGAGCCTCTTCAACGTCGGCCTGTACCGCTGGTACGGCTGGGACGGCGGGCACGACAGCCTCTGGTCGCAGAGCATCCGGCCCCTGCTCGATCCGCGCGAGATGAACGCGGACGCCGAGCATGTGGCGAACGTGGTGAGAGGACTGTTTGCCGGGGGTTACAAGGCCGCCTTCGGCCGCGACCCTCCCGCGAGCCATGAAGAGGTGCTGGTCGACGCGGGCAAGGCGCTCGCCGCGTTCCAGGAGACGCTCGTCAGCGGCCGCACGCCGTTCGATCGCTTCCGGGATGCCATGGAAAGAGCCGATGTCGAAGAAATGAAAACCTATCCCCTGGCGGCGCAGCGCGGGCTGAAGATCTTCGTCGGCAAGGGCAACTGCAGCGTCTGCCACTTCGGGCCGCTCTTCACCAACGGCGAGTTCGCGGACGTCGGCGTGCCGTTCTTCGTCGCGCCGGGGAAGGTGGATCCGGGTCGCGCCCATGGATTGGAAGTCCTGCGAAAAAGCAGGTTCAATCTGCTCGGGCGCCATAACGACGACGCGGCGCGCAGCACCGCCATCGGCACGCGCCACGTCGAGCCGCAGCACCGCAATTTCGGCGAGTGGCGCGTGCCGGGCCTGCGCAACGTCGCGCGCACCGCGCCCTACATGCACAACGGCAGCCTTGCCGCGCTGCGCGACGTGGTGAAGCACTACTCGGAGCTCAACGAGGAGCGGCTGCACGCCGACGGCGAGAAGATCCTGCGCAGGCTCGACCTGAGCAAAGGCGAGGTCGACGATCTCGTCGTGTTTCTCGAAACGCTGTCGGCTGCCGGCGACAGATAGCTCGAAAGGACTACGGCCGCCGTGACGGGCGGCCTGTGCGGGCGCGGGGCCGGCGGTTAGCATGCGGGCAGTCGAAAGGAGGACCTTTATGCTGAAGAAACCCCTGCTCGTCCTGTTCTTCGCCCTGCTGCCGTTCGCGGCGCTGGCACAGTCGGAATCGCAGCTCGTCGGAAAGTGGCAGCCGCTCGTCGGCGGCTCCGAGGCCAACGCAAAGACCTTGGTGAACGGCCTGCGCGATGGCACCGATTTCAAGATCGGCTCCACCAGCTTCGACCCGCCCACCGGCAAGATGGGCTACGGCAATGTGGACATCGCCCTCGCCCTTGCACAGAAAAGTCTTCCCGAGAATCCTACGCCGGCGCAGCTGAAGGCCGCGCTGATCGGCACGTCCGCGAAGCCCGGCATCCTGGCGCAGCGCGCCGACGGCCAGGGCTGGGGGCAGATCGCCCAGGCCATGGGGTTCAAGCTGGGCGAGGTGATGCGCTCGCCGAAGGCCGGGGAACGGGTGGCGGCGCGCCCCGAGAGGCCTGCAAGACTCGAGAAGCCGGATCGGCCCGAGAAACCGGAGCGCCCGGCGAAACCCGAACGGCCTGAGCGCCCGGGGCGTTGATGCGACTCCTAATTGCGGTGACGGCTGCCTGCCTGGCGCCGGCGGCGACCTGCGCGCTTGGCGCGGATGAGACGACTCTTGGCGGCGGCCTGCACTACAGCACCGGCGACTACGGCGCCGGCAGCGATACCGAGATCACCTCGCTCGCGTTCACTGCCCAGCGCGAGACGGGACCCTGGCGCTTCAAGCTCACCGTGCCCTATCTCGAAGTCACGGGTCCCGGCAGCGTGCTTCCGGGGGTCGGCAACGTGAACAACACCAACCCGCGGCGCCGCGGCGGCGGCGGCGCGTCGCGCGGCACCGCCACCGGCCTTGGCGACATCGTCGGCGCCGCGACCTACGCGATCTATTCCGGCGGCGGCTCCGGGCTGGACGGCACGGCGCGCGTCAAGCTGCCGACCGCCGACGCGGACCAGGGCCTGGGCACCGGCGAGACCGACTTCGGCTTCCAGCTCGACGCGTACACGACCTTCGACCGGCTCACGCCGTTCCTCGGCATCGGCTACACCTTCTTCGGGGACTCGAGCTTCGTGCGGCTCGACGATGCGATGAACTACAGCATCGGCGCGAGCTACCGGCTCGATGCGCGCGACAGCGCCGGCCTGAGCCTCGACGGGCGCGAGCGCGTCTCCGCGGCTTCGGCGGAGCAGCGCGAGCTGATCGGCTTCTGGACGCGGCGCTTCACCGGCCCGTGGCGCGCGCAGCTCTATTTCCTCAAGGGGCTCGCCGACGGCAGCCCCGACTGGGGCATGGGCGCGACCGCGTTCTACGCGTTCTGACTCGCGCGCAGCAGCCGCTCGCGCAGCGTGAAGAGCGCCGCGGCCGCCGCGAGCGCGAGCCCGGCGTAGGCGAGCCACGCGCCCGGCCATCCCAGCGCCTCGCGCAGCGCGCTGGAGAGCACGAGCGCGCTGCCCATGGCGAAGGAGCCCACCAGCGCCCAGGCGCCCTGGTAGGCGCCGCGGCGGCCGGCGGGCGCGAGGCGCGCGATCGCCGCGGGGACGGCGGAGCTGAACACCAGCTCGCCGAAGCTGAACACCACCGTGCCGATGAGCAGCGCGGCCGCCGCGCCCGGGACCAGCGCGTAGCAGGCGAGGGCCGCCGCGACGAGCAGCGCGGACGCGCCCAGCATGCGGAAAGGCCCGGAGGGCTCGATTCGAGTCGCCACCGGCACCGCGAGCGCGGCGACGATGATGCTGTTGCCGCCCAGCACCAGGCCGATGTAGCCCTCCCCCAGCCCGAGCTCCGCGCCGAAGATCGGGCTCGCGATCACCACGAGGCCCATCGACAGGGGGAACACCACGGCGAGCGACGCAAAGAGCAGGAAAGTGCGGTCGGTGAAGGCGGAGACGGTCTCGCGCAGCACGCCGGATTGCCTTGCCGCCTCTAACGGGAGCGGACTGCGCAGGGCGAGGTAGTAGAGAAGTGCAACGGTGAGAAAACCAACGGCGCTCATGCCGGCGAGGACGGCGTAGCTGCGCTCGGCGACATAGCCGGCCGGCGTCACGCCCAGCGTGTAGGCGACGCTCATCACGGTGTAGTTGAGCGCGAGCACCGCCTGCCGGCGCTCCGGCGGCGCGAGGTCGAGGAGCAGCGCGCTCGCCACCGGCATGTTCACCGCGCCCGCGACGCCGATCGCCATGCTCCACGCGAAGAGGCTCGCCGGTCCGCTCACGAGCAGGAAGCACGGCAGCGCGACCGCGGTGACGCCAGCCGCGGGGATGAGCAGCGCGCGCCGGCCGACGCGATCCGAGAGCGCGCCGAAGAGCGGCGACAGCGCGCCGCGCAGCACGTTCTCGAGCAGGAACGCCGCGCCGACCACCGCCAGGTCGATGCCGGCGACGCGTACGAAGTAGATGCCGAGGAAGGTGACCACGCTCATGCGCGCCGCCACCGCCAGGAAGTTGGCGGCGACGACGACGCGGATGCGCCGGTCGAGGCTTAGAAACCCCAGTAGTCGAGGCCCTCGGGCAGCGGCTCGCCCAGCGTGAGCGAAGCGAGCTTGGCGTACTGGCCCTCCGAGTAGAGCAGCGGCTTGCCCTTCTTGCCGAACGCCACCTGCTCCACGAGGCCGAGGAAGATGGTGTGCGTGCCGTGCGCGAGCTTCTTCACCACGCGGCAGTCGAAGGACACCAGCGCGTCGATCAGCACCGGCGATCCGGTCGCGAGGCGCGTCCAGTCGCGCGAATTGAACCGCCTCTCGCCGCTGTGCGCGCCGCTGAAGCTGGTGGAGAGCTCCCAGTCCTCCGCGCGCAGCACGTTGACGCAGAACACCTTGCTCTTCGCCACCGCGCCGTGCGTCGAGGCTAGCTTGTTGATGCAGGCGAGCACGGTGGGCGGCTCCGCGGCCGCCGAGCACACCGCGGTCGCGGTCATGCCGTAGCGATGCCCGGCGTTGATGCTGGTGACGATGTTCACCGCCCCGGCGAGCGTGCGCATGCCGGCCTTGAACTGCTCGGCGTCGACGGGCGTGGGCTCCATGGCGCGATTCTAGCGTCGCAGGTTGACGAGGATGATGCCGGTCCCGACCAGCGCCGCCGCGAACGCGAAGCTCGCGCTGAGCGGCTCGCCGAGCAGCAGCACTCCGAACAGCACGCCGAACATCGGCGTGAGGAACGACAGCACCGAGAGCCGCGCCGCGAGGTAGCGCCTGAGCAGCCAGAACCAGGCGAGGTAGCTCGCGAAGGCGACGATGGCGCCCTGGTAGGCCAGGCTTGCGATCACGAGCGGGGTAATGGCAACGATGCCCTTTTCCCCGAGGACGACCGAAGCGGCAGGCAGGATCAACGCCGAGACGCCGAGCTGGTAGAAGAGCGTCTTGGCGGCGCTTGACTGCGCGAGGCGCGTGGCGCGGATGACGACCGTGGTCGCCGCCCAGAGCGCCGCGGCGATCATTCCGAACACGTCCCCGATCAACGTGCTTCGCGAGGCGCCCAGGCCTTCCCGGAAGGCGAGCACGATGCCGGCGAAGGCCACGGCGATGCCGAGCCATTGCCCCGGGACGAGGCGCTCGCCGCGCACGAAGAAATGCAGCCCGAGCGCGGTGAGCGGCGGCGCGAGGTAGATGAAGACCGACATGCGCGAGGCGTCGGTGTGCTCGAGCCCCACGTAGATGAAGACGAACTCCACGCCGAAGAGCACGCCCGCGGCGAGCCCGGGCCATAGCGTCCCGTCGCGCGCGAAGAGCGCGATGCCGCGCAGCCGCGCCCAGGCGAGGAGCAGCAGCACCGCGGCGATGGAGCGGATCGCCGCCTGCATGACGAGCGACACGTCCGCGGCGATCGCCTTGACCGTGACCTGCTGGAATCCCCACAGCGCGGTGAGCAGGATCATGACCGCGTACGCGGTGGGATCGAGTGCTGCCCTGTCTTGACTCACGCGGGGCATTGTGGCGTAACATGACCGCGTGAAATCGAAACACCCAAAGACGCAACAACCCACGACGCCGAAGCCAGCGCCCGAGGAGCCGCGCGAGGAAGAGCAGGCCGAGGAGCAGGCCGAAGCGCTGCCGCGCGGGCGCATCCTGGAGCGGCCCGACGGCTTCTACTGGGAGGCCGAGGGCGAGCTGAACGGCCCCTTCGCCACGCTCGCCGAGGCCGAGGCCGACATGCTCTCCGGCGGCGCGCCGGAAGTCGGCGACCCCGACGTGCTGCAGGAAACCGAGTCCGAGCTCGGCATCTCCGAGTGGATCGACCCCGATACCGGCGGCCCCGCCGAGGACTCCGTCCCGCGCATCGAAGACCACTGACGCGCTAGGCGCGCAGGATCGCCTGGATGCGCTCGATCTCGACCGGTTTCACCATGTAGTCGTCGAAGCCGGCCTCGGAGGCGAGCTGGCGGTCGCTCGGCTGGCCCCAGCCGGTCACCGCGACGAGGCGGCTGCGCGCGGTGGCGGGCAGCTCGCGCAGGCGGCGGGCGAGGTCGAAGCCGTTCAGCTTCGGCAGGCCGATGTCGAGGAAGGCGATCTCCGGCTGGAACTCGGGCGCGGCGGCGAGCGCCGCCGGCCCGTCGTACTCGACCCGCACCTCGTTGCCCATGCGCCGCAGCAGCGTCGCGAAGCTGCTCGCGAAATCGAGGTTGTCGTCGGCAAGCAGGATGCGATGCGGCTTGCCCGACGCTGCCCGCAGCACCGGGTCCGGCGCCTCGGGGACCATCGCCTTCGCGCCCGAGACCGGGATGCGAACCACGAACTCCGCGCCCTTGCCCGGGCCGGCGCTCGAGACGCTGATGGTGCCGCCGTGCAGCTCGACCAGGCGGCGCGCAAGCGAAAGGCCCACGCCCAGGCCCATGGTCGAGCGCTCGAGCGAGCGGTCGGCCTGCGCGAACATCTCGAAGATCTCCTCGCGCATCTCGGCGGCGATGCCGACGCCGCTGTCGCGCACGCGGGCGACGAGCTCGCCCGCCGCCACCTCCACCTCGAAGTCGATGCGCCCGCCCGGGTCGGTGAACTTGACGGCGTTGTTGAGCAGGTTGAGGAACACCTGCGCGAGGCGCGTCGGGTCGGCGTCGAGCGTCACGCCCGGCGGCGGCAGCGCGACGCGCAAGCTGTGGCCGCGCGCGCGGGCGAGCGGCTCGACCGCCTCGATCGCGCTCTGCGCCACGGCGCGCGCGTCGACCTGCTCCCGGCGCAGGTTCAGCTTGCCGGTGGTGATGCGCGACACGTCGAGCAGATCGTCGACCAGGCGCACCATCTGCGCGAGCTGCCGCTCGATGATGGCTCGCGCCTCGCCCACCGCCGCCGGGTTGTCGCGCGCCGCCTGCATGATGTAGAGCGCGTTGCGGATCGGCGCGAGCGGGTTGCGCAGCTCGTGCGCGAGGGTGGCGAGGAACTCGTCCTTGCGCCGGTCGGCGGCGCGGATCGCGCCCTCGGCCTCGCGCCGCTCGGCCATCTCGCGCTCAAGGTCGGCGAGCATGCGGTTCAGCGTGTCGGCGAGCATGCCGATCTCGTCCTCGGTGCGCTTCTCCGCGCGCACCGAGAAGTCGCGGCGCTCGAACACCTGCCGCGCCGCGCCCGCGACGTTGAGGATCGGGCCGGTCACCGCGCGCTGCAGCCACACCGAGACGAGCCACGCCACCGCCAGCGAGAGCGCAAGCACGCTGGCCAGGATGAGGACGTAGTCCTGCACGCGCTCGCGCAGGCCGGCGCTCGAGCGCAGGAACACCGTGCCCAGGTCCTCGTCGGCGTCGGTGACGGCGTGGAACATGGTCACCGAGTCGCCCTCGATGCGGTAGCCCGGCGGCCCGGCGCGCTCCGGGATGCCGCTCTGGCCGGGGCGCGCGTAGGATGCGAAGAGCGTGCCGTCGAGCGCGTAGAGCGCGGCGAGCTCGATGTCGGGCCGCCCGCGCAGCATCAGCAGGTCCTGCTGCGCCGCCTTGGGGTCCTTGAACGCGAGCGCGGGGCCGCTCGCCCGGCCGACGATCTCGGCCTGGGTGCGCAGGTCGGTGAGGTGTGTCTGGCGGAAAGCGCGCACCTCGTAGAAGAGCATGGTGCCGGCGCTCACCAGCAGCGCGATCACGGTGGTGGCGATCACCACCGCCATGGTCTTGCGGCGCACCGAAGCGCCGATCCAGCGCAGCAGCGTCACAGCT
>Ga0209705_10001655_pt1 | contig 11825 bp, 8 predicted proteins | sample PPLLaktember2015_5_FD_187262 | JGI IMG/M metagenome (GOLD analysis project Ga0209705, IMG submission 187262) | Freshwater sediment microbial communities from Prairie Pothole Lake near Jamestown, North Dakota, USA - PPLs Lake P8 Core (1) Depth... | ecosystem: Environmental > Aquatic > Freshwater... | reverse complement strand
CAGACTACCTGCTGGCTGAGGCCGGGGTCGCAGTTCTACCAGGCACCGCATTCGGAAAAAACGGCGAGGGCTACCTGCGCCTGTGCTTTGCCAATTCCATGGCCAATATCCAGCTCGCCTTACAACGGATGGCTGCTGCAATCGCCAGGCTGTAAAATTTCCCCCATCACCCAGGAGGGCAGGCTATGATCATCACCAACTACTCCGACCGCCAGACTCCCCAATTCCGGGTGCTGACGGACAGCCAGTGCCAGGAGCTCTACCTGGCGACCCTGGAATGCCTGAATCGCATCGGCATTGAAATTCCTAACCCTGAAGCTCAGGAGCTGCTCATTAAAGCCGGGGCGCGCTTGGAAGGCCACAGGGTTTTTATCCCCGCGCATATCATCCAGCAAGCACTGGTCACCGCCCCGCGCACCTTCACCATCTGGGGGCGTGACAACCAGAACGAGATGCGCGTGGCGCCAGATCGTGTGAACTTCGGGCCAGGGCCGACCTGTACCTATTTTATGGACCCCGATAGTGGCGAGCGGCGCCTGGCGCAGCGCGGGGATGCAGGGCTGACCGCCAAAGTGTGCGACGCCCTGCCCAATATCGACTATATCATGGGCCTCAGCCTGTTCTCTGATGTGACCGCCGTGCTCTCGCCGGTTTACGAGTTTGCCGAATCCATTGCCAACACCACCAAGCCAGTCCTGGCCTGGGCTAACAAGCCGCAAGTGGTCGCGGATATCTACCAGATCGCTGCAGCCGTGGCGGGGAGCGAAGCTGCCCTGCAGGCCCGGCCTTTGTTTGGCTTCTTCTCCACTTACCCCTCGCCCCTGCGGCACAGCCACGAAGACCTGTCCAATATGCTCTGGGCCGCCGAGCACGGTATCCCCGTGATCATCCTGGGCGGGCCGAATGTCGGCTCTGATGCACCCGTTACCGGGGCCAGCGGGATTGTAATCCATCTGGCAGCCGCCCTGAGCGCGGTGGCAGTCCTGCAGCTTAAGCGCCCTGGCGCGCCGGTTGTGATTGGCGGTGTGATCTCAGCCATGGATTTACGCACTGCCCGGCCTGCATACGGATCCCCGGAAATGAGCCTCTATTCCGCCGGGGCTGCGGATGTGGCCCGTTATCTGGGTCTGCCCTTTATGGGCACTGCCGGCGCCTCAGAATCCAAAGTCATGGATGCGCAAGCCGCCGCCGAGATCTCGATCCAGATCCTGATATCTGCGCTCAGCGGAGCTGCCCTGGTACACGATGTCGGCTTCCTGGACTGCGCCGATATCGGCTCGCTGCCCCTGCTGGTCATGTCAGACGAGATCATTGGCATGTCCAAACGCGTCCTGCGTGGCATTCCAGTCAATGCCGGCACGATCATGCTCGACCTGATCGAAAAAGTGGGCCCGGGTGGCACCTTTCTGATGGAACCCCAGTCCGCCAGCCTGTGCCGCAGCGAGATCTGGATCCCGACCCTGTTGGATCGCAAGTTCTACCCCAACTGGGTCAAGGATGGCAGCAAAACCATGGAAACTCGCGTCCAGGAAAAGCTACAGCGCATCCTGCTGAACCATACTCCGGCCCCGCTACCAGAAGGGGTTCAGACGCAGATTGACCTGATTCTGGCTCAAGCTGAGCAGCGCGAAAATCCCTCTGCTTAATCAGGCAAAATCCCCTGCAGCACAATTCCCGCCCAAGACAGAAAATCTTGAGTGGGAATTGTGCTTAATCGCTTAGCGTCCAGAATGCTGAGCGTTCTTGACGCTAAGCGTTCAGAATAACCAGACCGGTCGGTGTCTGATAAACCGTACCGGCAATGATTTAGAGCTTGGGCAGGACAATCGTCTGCTGTTTCTGGTACTTGCCCTTCTTGTCCGCGTACGAGACCTCGCAGGGTTCATCCGCCTCAAAGAACAGCACCTGGGCTATGCCCTCATTGGCATAAATGCGCGCCGGTAAAGGTGTGGTGTTGGAGATTTCCAGGGTCACAAATCCCTCCCACTCCGGCTCGAATGGCGTCACATTGACGATAATCCCGCAGCGGGCATAAGTGCTTTTCCCCAGACAAATCGTCAGCACGCTGCGCGGGATGCGCATATATTCAATCGTGCGCGCCAGGGCAAAGGAATTGGGTGGAATCACACAAATATCACCCTTATAATCGACCATCGACTGGGGGTTAAAGTTCTTCGGATCCACCACCGCGGAATAAACATTGGTAAAGATTTTAAACTCATCCGCCACGCGGATATCATAGCCATAGGAAGATACCCCATACGAAATTACCCCATTGCGCACCTGGCTATCGGCAAAAGGCTCGATCATGTTGTGCTCGCGTGCCATCTTGCGTATCCAATGATCTGGCTTCAGTCCCATTATCACTCCTCGTAGAAATAAGATCGCTGCGTTCGCAGAATTTTACCAGCCGCTGGCAGAAAATACGGCGTTATAGAGCTGCTGTTTTTCATCTTCATTCATAAAGCGCGGACGGGCATAATCCACAAACAGGATGGGTACCAGCTCGGTGCTGATATAGCGCCCATCATAAAACACATGCCAATCGATGAATCCCTGGCGCGTCGCCAGGCTGATATCATACTGGTCAAAGAACAGGTTACCCAAACCGTAATGAATAAATGCACCCGCTTCAAAAGCCATTGCCTGGGGCTGGTGAGCCTGGCTGCCGCTCACGATCACCGCCCCCGCTTCCGCCAGGGCGCGGAAATCCTTGATCTGGTCGGGTTGAGCCTTGTAGGTATAGTATTCAAAATGCTGGAAGGTGGCTACCGGTAAATAGCCTTCGGCGCGCAGGCGCGCAATCTCTGCGGTCAGATAGCCAAAATCACAGGTGACCGCCCCGGGACGATCCGGTCCAGCCTGGGCATAGCTGCCCCCCTTGCCGTTGCAGCCGATGAATGCCAGGCGATTGCCATTGTGCTCCACCAGATAAGGCTTGCGCGCATCTTCCAGGTTTTCCCCGCCGCCATAATACGCCCAGCCGCGCTCGCGATACAGGTCCAGGGTGAGCAACATGGCCTCCGCGCCCCAATCCTGAAAATGGTCGCCAGTTAATTCCACAATATCCGTCCCTACCTCTTCCAGCAAGGCAATGTAACGCGGGTCGCTGCAGAAGCGCAGCCCGGATTGAACCGGATCCGGAAAGGGACAGTTACGCGCAAACGGTATTTCATTGCTGATATGGGTCAGGCTGGCGCTGCTCAGCAACGGGCCAATATCCCGCGCCGGGTATTTAATCCCCTGGCGCTCCATCGCAAAAGCTGTAGCGCGCACCAGGGCGGTGACGCCCGTCATGGCCAGAGTGGTTAGCCGGTCGGCGCGCCAGTTTACTGCCAGCGCCAGAGGGGTAATGCTCTGTGGCCCGTACAGGGCGTAGATCGCATCAGCCAGCGATGCCTCCCCGTGTAAGGATACAGGCAGTGCCAACGGATAAGCGTTCAAATCAAAATCCGGCCTTAAGGGGGATTGCCCGTCAACTTTCAATACTTTCCAGCGCGGCTCCAGGGCCTCAAAGGGGACGATTGCCCAGCTCGGGCGCTCCTTCCAGGCTTCTCCCAGCAGCTCTGCACTTGCCAGGATGCGTATTGCCTGCTCGGCGGGTGGCCCCCAGGCCGCGCTGAACATGTTGTGCGTGCTGGGATCCACCAATAAAGCTAGATTGCCCCACGGGCTCTGCCCGGCGCCAGTCCAGACATTGCGCAGAGTCTCGGACGATACACCCTCGACCTGGGTCGGAAACGGAGCCACCAGGGCATAAATCCAGCGGCTGACAAGTCGATCATTGCCTGGCTCCAGGCCTAAAATCCCCGCCTCTCGCCCAGCTTCTGCCGGGAGAACTGCCAGCTCAGGCGGCAAAGTGAGGTTTGCCCTGAAAATTTCGGGTAAGAGCGGGTCAACCCATACCGGCAGAGGCGCAGCCGGATCCACTGTCGCAGCTAGCTGAGTCGCTGTGGGTTCTGAAGGTGCAGCCGGGAGTTCAGTTGCAGGTAGGACCGAGATAGCAGTTTCCGCCGCCAATGGGCGAAAAGGCGTCAGGGTGGGCGCCTGTCCAGTGATTGGTTGCGCTTGCTGCCCTGGGAGCGTCAGTTGTTGTAGAATCGGCGCGCAACCCGTGCACAGCAGTATTGCCCCGATCAGAAATCTATTGAGTCGCATACCCACCTTCACTGTTCTGCTACTACCAGCGGCAACCACCCACTGGCTGCAAAGACTGCTTCCAGCAATTCGATCCGCTCTTCGGCGGTCATCAGCCGCGGGCGGGCAAAATCCACAAATCGTATTCCGATCAACTCCGTGCTGAGATAACGCCCGTCATAAAATACATGCCGGTCCAGGAAGCCCTGCCCAGTAGGCAGCCCCATGTGATACTGGTCAAAAAACAGGTTACCCAACCCGTAATGAATAAAACCGCCCCCGAAAAATTCGACCTCCTGGGGCTGGTGCGCCTGACTGCCGCTAACAATGGCTGCGCCTGCCTGGGCCATACCCCGCGAATCGGCAATTTGATTGGGCTGCGCTTCGTAAGTATAGTACTCAAAATGCTGGAAAGTTGTGATCACCTGGTAGCCTTCCGCTTTCAGGCGGGCGATCTCGGCATGCATCCATTCATAATCGCAAGCCACCGCACCAGGTCGAGTTTCATTGGCTGTGGCATACCCGCCGCCCTTGGCATTACAGCCGATAAAAGCCAGCTTATTACCATTGTGCTCGATCAACTGCGCCTGGCGGGCTTCTTCGCGATTGGCTCCCCCGCCGTACACGATCCAGCCGCGCTCTTTGTACAGCTCCAGGGTGTAGAGCATGGCCTCCGGACCCCAATCTCCAAAATGGTCGCCGGTCAGCTCTACAATATCCGTGCCGATGTCATCCAACAGGCCAATGTATTCGGGTTTGGTGCAGAACACCAGCCCTTCCTGGCTGGGGTTGGCTGGTGGGCAATCTTCAGTAAAGGGGATCTCGTTGCTGATATGAGCGAAATCCGCTTCTCGCAGGATTGGGCCAACATCCTGGCCGGGATAGGTGATCCCATTGCGGTGCATAGTAAAGGCGGTCGCTCGTACCAGCGCGGTCACGCCAGTCATCACCACGGTAGTCAGCTTTTGGGGGTCGCGGTTGGTCAGCGGTTGGTCAGCGGGCCAAACAGTCTGCTGCATGTATTCAACCAGCCCCGGCTCGCCAGCCCAAGAAAAATTGACCGTTAATGGATAGCGTTCTGGCTCGAATGTCTTCCATAACGGAGAAAGTCCATCCACACTCAGCACTTTCCAGCGCGGTTCGAGCGAATTAAAAGGCAGGATGGACCAGGCGATGCGTTTTTCCCAGGCTCGTTCCAGGATAGCTTGCGCCGGTAGCACTTCAACCACCTCGGCTCCAGGCTTGCCCCACAAGGCAGTGAATACTGCCTGGGTATCCTCATCCAGGATGAAAGAGATTTCTGCCAGCTCCTCCGGAGGGGCCCCCCGCCAAAGAGCCTGTAGATCACTCAACGCCACATCGTCGCGTAGGGTTGGGAACGGCGCGACCAGGGCATAGATCCAGCGGGCCGCGGGCTCTGCGGAGCTAACCTCCAGGCGCAGCTGTGCATTCCCCGGCTCGGTCGCAAATTGAAATCCCGCTGGCAAGGAAAAACGCTCTCCAATCGCGGTTGGCAGGTAGGACGCCAACCAGACTTTAGGCACAGGTGTGGGAGCCAGGGTGGGTGGAGGCAGCGGCGTTGGCGTGGCAGTTGGTCGAATCGCGGTTTGGGTTGCGGTTGCAGTCCTGAAGTTGCCTGTTGTAGGCGTAAGGGCAGCGCCTGACTGGCAGGCAGAAAGCAACACGGCTAACGCGAATATGGCCAGCCACCATTGCCTAGCTCGTTTTGAGCAACCAGACCAGTGGCTCATGGCAGGCTGAGTTTTCCGCGTAGCTGTAGCTGCTGGCGGATTTCACTCTCCAGCGAGACTGCCTTGTGCTCCAGCACAACCAGCTCATCCACCAGGGGTTGCCCAAGCTGCGGGGTTTCCAGGCTGTTCACATTGATGCGCACGTTCAAACCTGAGCCATTTAGCGCCGCCCGCGCCAGGGCGGCACCGCTGGCGCCATCGCTGATGGCATTCAGATTGCCCACCGCGATCACCTGGCTGGCCAAATCCAGCACCTCCACAGATTTCTCAGCAACCCTGAGTGGCGCCTGAGCCGCCCCAAGCGTGGCGCTCTCAATAGCCGCCTTACGCTCAGCCTGCTGTTCAAGCGTATCCTTCGGCAAGCGGAAGGCATCCATTACAACCTTAAAGGCCTCCGCATCCTGCACCACTGCCTCTTGCAGGAAAGCGCGCAAACTCTCGGCGCGTTCCAGGACAGCCTGCATCTGAGCATCCACCGCAGCATATTTTTTCTTTCCGATAGTAAGGCGCGCCACCATAGCCACCAAAGCTGCGCCGGCTGCCCCCGCATATGCCGCCGCCGAGCCCCCGCCCGGAGCAGGCGTACCATCTGCAAGCGCATCCAGGAAATCATCCGCAGCCGCTCCGGACGTTGCATCACCCGCTTCATTTTTCGCCTGTGCCGCAGTAAGACGTTGCTCCAATATCTGTTCCGGCTCAAACTGGTCGAGCTGTAAATACCAGCGCGCTGCTTCCACCAGCGCCTCCTGGGGGATCAATCCCACCAGCTCGCTGTGATGAACAGTCACCCCATAGCGTTCTGCCGCGCCGGATCAGCTCCACCACCCGCGCCAGCGGCGTGCGGCGGAAATTCGTCAGGTTCATGGAGACCTGCGCCCGGCCTTCCACCAGCAGCCCCAGCCCTTTGACAAACTTCAACCCACCCGAGGAGTGGCGGACTGCTTTGGCGATTTTATCCGCAATGCTGACGTCGTCGGTTGTCAAATACACATTAAAAGCGATCAGCGGCTGGCGCGCGCCGATCACAGTCGCTCCCGCAGGTCCGACGCGGCGAGGGCCAAAGTCTGGCTCGCGCTCGGGGTGGGTGGCGATCTCCTCCTTCAAGGCCTCGTACTGCCCACGGCGGATATTTTCAAGATTGGTGCGCTCCGGGCGTGTGGCAGCTTCCTCATACAAATAAACCGGGATCTCCAGCTCGCGGCCTACCCGTTCGCCCAGCTTGCGCGCTAACGCCACACACTCCTGCATCGTCACGCCCTGGATCGGCACAAAAGGCACCACGTCGCTAGCCCCTATGCGCGGGTGCTCTCCCCGGTGCTGGTCCAGATTGATCAACTCACCTGCTTTGGCAATCGCCCGAAATGCAGTTTCAACGATTTCATCCGGCGGACCCACAAACGTCAACACTGTGCGGTTATGGTCCTGATCCGAGTGCTGGTCCAGCAAGGTTACACGCGGAACAGATTGGATTGCCTGGCAAATCGCCTCCACCACCTCAGGGCGGCGGGCTTCCGAGAAATTGGCTATGCATTCAACCAAAGGGGTGGTCATGCGGGGTACAATCTCCTTCGACTATTTTCTTGGCACTGTTGTTGCACTGTAGACTTAGTGCTTAGCTTATCCACCAATACAGTGCGCCGTTATTATACCGCCAGGGGTTGTCAGGCAGGACCCAATCCCCCAAACTATGGCGGTGCACCCTATACCGAGCCATCATTTATTGGTAGAATTCTTTAAGGTGACTACACAGGCCTGTTCATGAGAAACCGCTCACGGCTTTACATACCCACCGCGCTTCTGGGGGTCTTTCTGGTTCTTATCAGCCTTAGCCTGGCTTGCGTCCGTTCCGGTCAGGATGCTTCGGGCTCACTGTGGAGCATTTCTGGCCTGCGCCAACCTACCTCCACTCCCACAGTGCCCGGCCTGGTACTCGCTGGAAATTATGTACCCACCAGCCCCCCTGGCACACCCGGCCTCACCCCCACACCGGATGATCCCCATCCCCTTCCCCTGATTAGAACCGACGCCCGCCAACATCAGGTGCAGGCTGGTGAAACGTTAGGTACTATTGCCAACCAGTACGGGCTAGGCTTGCAAATCCTGGTGGAAGCCAACAATCTTGCCAATCCGAACCTGCTGAATGTTGGCCAGGTCCTGGAAATCCCGGCGCCCACCCCGGCAGGCAGCGGCTCGGCTTTCAAGATCATCCCGGACTCCGAGCTGGTTTTCGGCCCGCCGAGTGTCTTCTTTGATAATGCCAATTTCATCCGGAGTCAGGCTGGTTATCTGGCCACTTATCGAGAAGAAGTGGAAGAAAACCAGGTGCTGAGCGGGGCGCAAATTGTTGAGCGCATCGCCCGCGAATATTCGGTCAGCCCGCGCTTATTGCTGGCCGTTTTAGAACAGCGCAGTGGCTGGGTAACCCAGGCTAAGCCAGGCGCCGAAACCCTTGAATACCCGATTGGGGTGGTCGAAAACCGGCGTAAAGGGCTTTACCGTCAATTAGCCTACGCCGCCAACAACCTCAACCGCGGCTATTACCTGTGGCGCGTCAATGGGACCGCCACCTGGGTGTTGACCGATGGCAACATCATTCCCATCAATCCTACGATCAACGCCGGGACTGCCGGGGTGCAATATTTTTATTCTTCCCTGCTGGCCCTGACCGAATGGACATGGGCGGTCGGTCCGGATGGTTTGTTTGGCACATTTAATGCATTATTTGGCTATCCGTTTGATATGGCGTTCGAGCCGGTCATACCGGCAGATCTCGTACAGCCCGAATTACAGCTCCCCTTTGCAGCCGGGCAAAGCTGGGCTTTCACCGGCGGACCCCACGGTGGCTGGGGGGATGGCTCAGCCTGGGCAGCCCTGGATTTTGCCCCGCCTGGTGATGCATTGGGCTGCGTGTTGAGCGACGACTGGGTGGTCGCCGTAGGGAATGGGCCGATCATCCGCTCTGGAAATGGGGCTGTTGTGCAGGACCTGGATTTACCCGGCCTGCCCGCCGATGGCCTGGAACAAACCGGTTGGACGATCCTTTACATGCACATTGAAACTCGCGATCGCGTTCAGCCTGGGGTCCGGTTAAATGCCGGCGACCCGATTGGTCATGCCTCCTGCGAAGGCGGTGTGTCCAGTGGAACTCATGTGCATCTCGCTCGGCGCTATAATGGCGAGTGGATCGCAGCCGACCAGGAGATTCCCTTCGTCCTGGATGGTTGGGTTTCCAGCGGAGATGGTAACGAATATGATGGATTTCTTAGCCGCGATGGGCAGACACTTGAAGCCTACGCCGGGCGCTCTGACAACAATGGTATTGTGCGCTAAAGGTATGTTATTGGGCATCATGACCAGAATAAACCGCCACTTTGTGGCTCTTCTAATCAGCACAATTTTGATCAGCTCCTGTTCAACCAGCGGAGGTTATTGGGTGCCGCCGCATGCGACGGAGCCAAACGCGCCTGCATTCGCGATGCTCGGCGAAACACCGCCTCCACCGTTGAGCAAGCCAACCGCTCTCCCAGAAAATCCAATTAACTCACAGCCAGCCGCCCAGGTCGTCGAAGTGCAGGCGCCTGCACCTACGAGCCAGATTACACCCACAATCCCTCCAGTCAACACCACTCCTATACTCTATTATGTTCAGGCCGCAGATACTCTGCCGGTGGTGGCAGTGCGCTTTGGGGTATCGCCAGATGAAATTACTTCCCCGGACCCACTGCCTGAGCAAGATTTTCTCAATCCTGGTCAGCTCCTGGTGATCCCACGCCGCCTGGCGAACACTACCTCCTCGATACACCTCATCCCGGATAGTGAAGTCGTGTACTCTCCATCAGCTGTCAATTTTAACGTACAGGACTTTGTCAACCAGGCTGGTGGAAAACTCAGCCGGCAAACCGAATGGCTGAAGAGCACCAGCACCGTCTCTGGCGCTGACGTGGTGTTACGTGTGGCTATCGAAAACTCCATCAACCCGCGCTTGTTGCTCTCCCTGCTGGAATACCAGAGCCATTGGGTATACAGCGAACCAACCAACCTGAAAGAAGGTGAATACCCCCTTGGCCTGGTAAACGCCAGCGAAGGTGGTCTCTATAAGCAGCTCGTCTGGGCGGTCAACCAACTCTCGATCGGTTATTATGCCTATCGGGAAGGTCGTCTGACCGAGATTCAATTCAAGGATGGGCTGACTGCCCGCCTGGCGCCCGACCTGAACGCTGGCACCGTCGCCTTGCAGTATTTCTTTGCCCAGTTGTATAGTGGGCAGCAGTGGCTGGATGCCCTCGATCCGGTCAACGGGCTTCCCGGCCTGCACGAGCGCATGTTTGGCAACCCGTGGGAGCGCGCCCGCACAGTCGAGCCACTCTTCCCGCCCGGGATTGTCCAACCGCCGTTCACTTTGCCCTTCGCCCGCAACTGGGTCTGGAGTTACACTGGCGGCCCTCATGGCGCCTGGGAGCACGATGGTGCCTATGCTGCCCTTGATTTTGCCCCTGGCAGCACCGAATCCGGTTGCGTGAAATCCAATGCCTGGGTAACTGCCTCTAGCTCAGGGCTGGTGGTGCGCTCAGGTTATGGCGTGGTGGTATTGGACCTGGATGGCGACGGTTATGAACAGACCGGTTGGGTACTGCTGTATTTACATCTTTCCAATACCGACCGGGTGAAAGTGGGCGACTGGGTAGACGAAGGTAGTGCGCTCGGTCATCCGTCTTGCGAGGGCGGAGTCTCCACCGGCACACACTTGCATATCGCCCGTAAATACAACGGAGAATGGATCCCAGCCGACGGCCCCTTACCCTTTAACCTGGGCGGCTGGGTCGCCCATGCTGGCGATGTTGCCTACAAAGGCACCCTGACCCGCGCTGGCGAGACGGTCAATGCCTGCCCTTGCTCTTCATTTGATACGCGCGTTCTGCGCGGAGCAGACGACCCCTAAAATCGCACCCATTCTGTTATATAATGCACGGTGAGCGTATTGGTCTGGCTTATCATACCCGGGATCAAACGCTCCACTTAATGTATGCAATGTTAAAACGTCTGCAAACTTATCTTCTCCCGGCCCTCTTCAGCATATTCCTGTTGAGTGGTTGCCAATCCCAAATTTCGTCTGCTTCTGGAGTCATTCCCGGCGAGGTTGCCCTCGCCCAGGATTCTCTTAATACCCCCGAGCCGGCTGAAGCCGCGCTTGAGCCAATCCCCACCCGGCCCACTTATGGGCCAGGTGAGCTGGTAGATTATGTCGCCCAATCCGGCGACACGTTACCTGCCCTGGCGATTCGTTTTAATACCAGCGTGGAAGAGATTTTAGCGGCCAATACCTTCATCCCCGCGTCTGCCTCAACCATGCCTCCGGGCATGCCCATGAAAATTCCCATTTATTACCTGCCGCTGTGGGGCTCTTCTTACCGCATCATCCCTGACAGCCAATTTATCTATGGGCCAGCTTTAATCGGCTTTGATACCACAACCTTTGTCTCTACCCAGCCCGGTTGGTTGAAACAGGTTGTGGGCTTTGCCTCTGGCGCCAATCGTACAGGTGCTGAGCTTGTGGACATTGTGGCAATTAATTACAGTGTCAGCCCGCGCCTGCTGCTGGCATTGCTCGAATATCAAGCCGGGGCGCTTTCCCAACCTGCTATTTCTCTCAGCCTGGCCGATTACCCGCTCGGTTTTCGCTCATACGAGTTTAAAGGGCTCTATATGCAGTTGGTCCACGCTGCCAACCTGCTTAACGACAATTACGCAGCCTGGCGTATTGGCAGCCTGACCTCCATGGAATATCCCGATGGCCGGTTGGTGCGTTTTGACCCCTGGCTAAATGCTTCTACCGCCAGCCTGCATGCGTATTTCAACTACATCTATCGTGGCGCAGACTATGACCGGGCTATCTCAGCTGAGGGCCTGGCCCGCACCTTCCAACAGCTATTTGGCGAT
>Ga0209705_10001654_pt1 | contig 11827 bp, 13 predicted proteins | sample PPLLaktember2015_5_FD_187262 | JGI IMG/M metagenome (GOLD analysis project Ga0209705, IMG submission 187262) | Freshwater sediment microbial communities from Prairie Pothole Lake near Jamestown, North Dakota, USA - PPLs Lake P8 Core (1) Depth... | ecosystem: Environmental > Aquatic > Freshwater... | reverse complement strand
GGTGGGTGGCCGGGATCGGGAAGCACCCCGTCCTCGTCTCCTTCGATCTGAAGAGGCTGGCCGCCCAGGACCAGCTGCGGACGATCGCCGCGGGCCTCGGCATTCCCTTTTACGAGATGACCGCCGTCCGGATGGCCTCTCCGAAAGCCGCGCTCAAAGAGCTTTTGATCCACACGGCCAATCGCGGCTTCGAACCCCTCATCGTCGATACGGCGGGGCGGCTCCATATCGACGACGAGCTCATGGGCGAGCTGCGTCTTGTCAAGGACATTCTCGAGCCGGTCGAAGTGATCTACGTCGGCGACGCCATGACCGGCCAGGACGCCGTCCGCAGCGCCAAGGCCTTTGAGGAGAGGATCGGCCTCACGGCGGTCATCCTGACCAAGCTCGACGGTGACGCCCGGGGCGGGGCGGCCCTGTCGATCGTGTCCGCGACCGGCCGGCCCATCAAGTTCATCGGCGTCGGCGAGAAGTCCGACAAGCTCGAGGTCTTCCACCCCGAGCGCATGGCCTCGCGCATCCTCGGCATGGGCGACATCCTGTCGCTCATCGACAAGGCCCAGGGCCAGGCCGATGTCGCCGAGGCCGAGGAGATGGCCCGCAAGCTGCGCCGCCAGGAATTCACGCTCGAGGATTTCAAGAAGCAGATCGTCCAGATGAAGAAGATGGGCTCGCTCACGGACCTGCTAGGCCATCTGCCTCAGGTGGGGCCCTTCAAGAAGCTGGGCCAGGCCCAGATCGACGAGGGCAAGATCGCCCACTTTGCCGCCATCATCGATTCCATGACCCCCGGGGAAAGGGCCAACCCGAAGCTCCTCAACGGAAGCCGCCGGGCCCGCATCGCCCGAGGCAGCGGCCGGCCGGTTCACGAGATCAATCAGCTGGTCAAGCAGTTCCAGGAGATGCAGAAGATGATGAAGAGCGCTTCGGTCCAGAAGCTCTTCGACGGCCTGAAATAGGTCCCGCGGCTAGCGGCCTTCGAGGACCTGGTTCACGCATTCGAGCCAGAACGCGGCGTAGTCGTCCCAGAAGATGAAGTTGCAGCCCCAGTGCGGGGCGGGGTCCGACATGTAGGCCAGGACGCGGCCGCGGCCGCAGCTCCGGACGGCGAGGAGAGGGTCCCCTGAATCGCGGACCTCGAGCAGCACCCGGCCCTCGGGAATGGCCCCCGTCTTGTTGTAGCCCAGGATCGGCGGCATCGTCCGGAGGTTGATGGACTTGAAAAAGCGCTCGCCGGCGGCCGTGAGCTCGGCGTCGAAGCCCTCGGTGCTCTCGACGAGGTCCTCATGGTCGAGGCAGCGGACGGGAAGGACCTCCCGCAGGCGCGTGCGGCCCCACCCCCCCTTGCCGAGCTCGCCGGTGAAGGAGTACCAGCCGCCGAGGAACATGGCCGCTTTGCCCTCCTTGATGGCCTCGACCGTCAGCCGGATCCGGTCCGGATATGTCAGGACGGCCGTGCCGAACTTCTCCCGGTCGAAGAAGTTCGGGGCCAGCTGGAAGAGCTTGGCGTCGATGTCGCTGAAGACGAGGACGTCGTATTCGGCCAGGACGCGCTCATAGTCGCCCGGACCGAGCCTGTTGTAGAAATCCCAGGCCGGGACGGATTCGACCTGGTGCTTGCCCGTCGATTCGAGGGCGTCTTTCAGCCACTTGCCGTAATTGAAGATGTCGAGCCCCTTCGGCGAATGATAGAACGGCGTTTCGGCGAACACGGGCCCCGTCAGGACCGCCCAGTCGCCGACGTAATAGATCTTGGCCATTTCCGTGGTCTCCTTCTGCCGGGAAGGATAGCAGAGAATGCGCGGCAGGGGAAGTGGCGTCGGAGGGGGTGTCCTCTCCGGGGGACAGGCCCTTGATGCCAGTTGACTTAGCCCCCGATTTCCGTTATGATTTTTGGGCAAATACGTCTACCACGAAAGTGAAACCACAATGATAACCATGCGCCTGATGAGATTCGGCACCAAGAAGAAACCGACCTACCGTATCGTGGTGATGGACTCGCAGAGAGCCCGCCAGAGCCAGGCCCTGGACACGCTCGGTACCTACACCCCTCTCAATGACCCCGCCGGCGTCAAGATCGATCTCGTAAAGGCGAAGAAATGGCTCGCCCAGGGCGTCCGCCCGTCGAGCACGGTCAAGTCCCTGCTGGAGAGGGTCTCCAAGCCCGCGAAGCCCGCTCGTGTCGCGAAAGCATAAAGGAGGTCACCGTGAAAGAACTCGTTGAGCTCATTGCCAAGGCGTTGGTGGACCAGCCGGACCGCGTGCAGGTTTCTCAGCTCGAGGGCGAACAGACCACCATCCTCGAGCTCAAAGTCGCTCCGGAAGACCTCGGCAAGGTGATCGGCAAGCAGGGCCGGACGGCCCGGGCGATCAGGATCATCCTGGGGGCCGCAGGGATGAAGCTCAAGAGGCGCTTCAATCTCGAGATCATTGAAAAGGGCTGACCTCGTCGCCCTCGGCAAGGTCGTCAGGAGCCAGGGGCGCGACGGCCGGATCAAACTCAGGCTCAACGAAAAGGGGCCGTCCGGATTCGCCGGCGCGAGGCTTTATATCAGGCGGGGGGACGGTTTCGAGGCCTTTGAGATCGAATCCCTGACCGTCGACCGCAACGTCCCCATCCTGAAGCTCAAGGGTGTCGATACGCTGGCCGCGGCCGACGCGCTGGCCGGCCGCGATGTTTATGCCGCCGAGGCGGATTTCCCGGGCCTCGGCGAGGATCGCTTCTATGACTTCCAGGTCCTCGGGAGCCGGGTCCGGACCCGGGACGGGACGGAGGTCGGGGAGGTCACGGCGGTCCTGGCCGCCGGCGGGCCGGTCCTCCTCGTCGTGAGACGAGGTGACGAGGATGTGTACATCCCCTTCACGGAGACGATCTGCGTGAAGGTGGATCCGGAAGCGGGGGAGATCGTCATCGATCCTCCCGACGGGCTTTTGGACTTGAATGAGATTTGATATAATCACGATTTTCCCGGAGATGTTCACCGGCATCTTCTCGGGCGGGGTCGTCAAGAGGGCCCTGGACCGGGAGGTCGTCCGGATCGCGGTGCACGACCTCCGGGATTTCACGACGGACAAGCACCGCCAGGTCGACGATAGGCCCTTCGGGGGCCTGGAGGGAATGGTCTTGAAGCCCGAGCCCATCTTCCGCGCCGTCGAGGCCGTCCGCGAGGACGCCGGGGGCAAGGTCTACCTGCTCTCGCCCCAGGGCCGGACCCTGGACGCCGGGTTGGCGCGCGAGCTAGCGTCGGAGCGCCAGGTCATCCTGATCTGTGGCCGGTACGAGGGCGTCGACGAGCGCGTCGTCGAGCACCTCGTCGACGGCGAGATCTCGATCGGCGATTACGTCCTGTCGGGCGGGGAGCTGGCCGCGGCCGTGGTCGTGGACGCGGCCGCGCGCTTCATCCCCGGCGTCGTCGGCAAGGAGGGATCCGTGCGGAACGATTCCTTCGCCGGCGGCATCCTGGACTGCCCGCAATACACGCGGCCGCGCGAGTTCCGCGGCCTGAAAGTGCCGTCCGTGCTCTTCTCGGGCGACCACAAGAGGATCGAGCGCTGGCGGCACAAGAAAGCCCTGGAAAAAACGGCCCGGCAGCGGCCGGACCTTGTCGGGCCTGGCGCCCTGTCCCCGGAAGACCGTGAGCTTCTGGAGGAATCCAAGAACGAAAGGACAAAAGAATGACCCTCATCAGCACGATCGAGGATAAACATCTGCGGAAGGACCTCGTGCCCTTCAATGTCGGCGACACGGTCAAGGTCCACGTGATCATCCGGGAAGGCGACAAGGAACGCATCCAGATCTTCCGCGGCGACGTCATCGGCAAGCGCGGCGGCGGCGTCAAGGCCACCTTCACCGTCCGCAAAGTCTCCTTCGGCATCGGCGTCGAGCGCGTCTTTCCGCTCCATTCCAAGATGCTCAAGACGATCGAGGTCGTCCGCAAGGCCAGCGTCAGGCGGGCCAAGCTCTATTACCTGCGCGACCTCAAGGGCAAGAAGGCCCGGCTCAAAGAGGACAAGGGCTGACCTCAGGAGCCGTGGCCAGCTTCAGGCTCGAGAAGGATCTCGCCCGGAGCGGCGCCCGGACGATCGCCGGGGTCGACGAAGTCGGCCGGGGCTCGCTCTTCGGGCCGGTCGTGGCGGCCGCGGTCGTCCTGCCGGCCAGCTGGCTTCTCCGCCGCCCGCCGGCCTGGGTGAGCGGCATCGACGATTCCAAGCTCGTCCCGCCGCCCCGGCGCGCGGAGCTGGCCGTCGCGCTCCTTCGCGAGGCCGCCGGCGTCGGCGTGGGTCTGGCCTCCGCGACGGAGATCGACGCCCTGAACATCTATCACGCCGCCCATCTGGCCATGATCCGGGCCATCGAAAGCCTGCCCGCCCCCCCCGACATCCTTCTGGTTGACGGATTCCCGATAAAGGATGTAAAGTATCGGCAGATGGGCATCCCGCAGGGCGACCGGAGGAGCCGGTCGATCGCCGCGGCCTCCATCGTGGCCAAGGTCTTCAGGGACGGGCTCATGACGACCTTCGACTCGATCTATGAGGGCTACGGACTGGCCCGGAACAAGGGCTACGGGACGGAGGAGCACCTGCGGGCGCTGCGGGAGAGGGGGCCGACGGGATTGCACCGGACCTCCTTCAAGCTCGGCTGAGGACGGGACGCCATGACCGTGCGCACCGATCGGATCAGGATCATCGAACAGGCCGAGAAGTTCGTCCGCGCCGGCCGCATCAAGGACGCCATCGCCGAATACGAGAAGCTCGCCCTCGGCGACCCTCAGGACGTCGGCACCCTCAACATCATCGGGGACCTCTACGTCCGCCTCGGCCAGAACGACCGGGCCGTCCGCTCCTTCGAGAAGGTTGCCGAAGAGTACGAGCGGCGGGGTCTCTTTTCCCAGGCCCTGGCCATCTGCAAGAAGATCCACAAGATCCTCCCCGAGGCCGCGGAATACGCCCTCAAGCTCGGCGACCTCTATGCCCAGCAGGGCTTCGTCGCCGACGCCAAGAACGTCTACGCCGCCGTCGCCGCCAAGCTGGCCGGAGCGGGCAAGACGTCCGAGGCCATCGCCATCTCCGAGAAGATCATCAAGCTCGACCGGGAGGATCACGACGCGCGGACGACGCTGGCCCGGCTCTTCCGGGAGTCCGGCAACCTCGACTCCGCCCTGCAGCAGCTCAACGACAGCGCCGACATCCACATCGAAAAGGGCCGGTTCGATGCCGCCGCGGGCGTCCTCAACGAGGCCCTGGCCCTGCGGCCCGGCGACAGCCGCAGCGTTGCCGGCCTCGTCGAGGTCCTCAAAAAGCAGAACCGCCCCGGTGAAGCCATCGCCCTGCTCGAGAAAGAGCTGGCCGCGGCGCCCGACAACATCCAATTCCTCAACATCCTCGGCAATATCCATTTCGAGGCCGGAGAGACCAAGAGGGCCGAGGAGATCTTCACCCGGATCGTCACCGGCCACCCCCTCAACGTCAATGCCCGGATCAAGCTGGGGCGGATTCAGATCCTCAAGGACAAGCTCGACCAGGCCTACGAGCTGTTCGAGCCCCTGATCAACAACCTGGTCAAGAAAAAACGGGACGAGAAGGCCATCGGGCTTCTGGGTCTCATCCTGGAGAGCCAGAAGCCGCATCTGCCCGCGCTCGAGCGCCTGGCCCTCATCTACCGATCGAACAAAGAGGTCAAAAAGCTCGAGGTCGTGGACCGGGCCATCCTCGACGAGCTGCGCCGGCGCGGGGAGAAGGACCGGATGATCGGCCTCTACTCCGAGCTCCTCGGGCTCCGCCCCGACGACGCCGACCTCGTCCGCGAGGCCCAGACCCTCCGTCAGGAGCTGAAGCTGCCGGCCGAGGACGTCCGGGAGGAGGCGCAGGACCTGTCGGACAAGGACCGCGAAGCGATCCGCGAGGCCATGGGTCAGGCCGATCTCTACATCCAGCAGGGGCTCGTGCGGATCGCCCGCCGGCTCCTCGAAAACCTCCGTTTCCGCTACCCCGAGGACCCCGCGATCCTGCGCAAGATCGCCGTGATCGACGAGGTCCGGACGCACATCGACGAGGACGAGATCCGCCGGCGGGTCGAAAAAACGACCCTGCTCGAAGCCCAGTACAAGGAGAAGGCGGCTGTCAAGAAGGCCGAAGAACGATCGGCCGAGGACAAGAAGTCCGGGGAGAAGAGCCCCGAGGCGAAAACGGAAGCTCCCAAGGCCGTGGAAAAGTCCAGGCCGTCCGGCCCCTTCAAGGCCGAGGTTCTCGAAGGGGAGAAGATCAGCACGGTCGACCTCTTCGCCGAAACGGACATCATCCCCTTCATCACCGAGCAGCCCGGGGAGCGGACATACTACGATCTCCGGGAAACGGCCGCCGGAGAGCTCCGCTGGCTCGCCGCCGCGCGGGCCAGCCAGCTCCGCGGCGACGCGATGCCGCTCGAAAGGGATCTCGCGGGGATCGTCGCCGAGTTCCGCAGAGACCTGAAGACGAAGGCCGATACGGGGGACTTCGAGACCCACTATCATCTCGGCCTCGCGTTCATGGGCCAAGGCCTCATCCCGGAGGCCATCGAGGAGCTGACCGAAGCCGCCAAGGACAAGAAGCTGGCCATCGACAGCTTCAGCCTCATCAGTCAGGGCTTCCGCCAACTCAGGAATTTCGACGAGGCCGCGAAGTGGCTGAAGCGGGCCATGGCCGAGGCCAAGACGGGCACCGACCAGTACTACGCCCTCGCCTTCGAGCTCGCCGAGATCATGGAGGCTGCCGACGACCGCGAAAGGGCCCTGGCGCTCTTCCGGGAGATCCGCGACTGGAATCCGGGTTTCCGGAACGTCGCCGCCCGGCTCGAGACCCTCGAGAAGGCCGCCTAGAACCCCAGGATGAGGCCCGTTCCCACCCGGATGTGTTCGGAATAGGGTCCCCGGAAGGCGTACGTCGCCTCGACCGTCACCCGGACGTTCCGCCGCAGGAGATAGCCGGCATGGGCCGTGGCGGCCGTGTAGCGGAGGTCGAGCTGGTCCGAATCCACCCAGTTGAAGAGTCCGGCCGCGTACCAGCGGCTATCGCCCGCCTTGGGGAGGTAGATCAGCTCGGCGAACGCCCCCCGGGTCATGACCCTATCGGCGGGCATGATAAGGGCAAAATACGGATTGGTGTCGCGGCGCTCGACATACTGGATGTTGAGCTCGAACGGCTTGACCGAGACCGTCGCGTCGCCGCCGTACATGCTGACGGAGTTCACGATCTCCTCCGGCCTCTCCTTGCCGAGGTACCCGAATGCGCCCAGCCGGAAGGCCGGGGCCACCTCCTGGGAGACACGCAGCATGACGTTCTTGTAGGGGTCGTCGTCGAACTCGCGGAAGATGTTGGCTCCATGGATGCCCGTTCCGTTGAGGACCTCGAAGGTGACGTCCGTGCCGGTGGCGAAGCCATACGTGAGCATGAGGCCGCGGTCGTAGGTCAGATTGACCCGTGAGTCCCCGGGCGTCGCCCGGTAGATCTGATAGTCCTCGGCGGGCAGGCGGATCTCCCGCTTGAAGAGCGGGTCGGAGACCTGGAACTGGCCGACGAAGAGGTCCAGGTCGGTCCCGAAGAGGCTGTTGAACATGATGAAGGCGTCCTCGAGGCCGGCGATCTCGCCCCGCTCGCTGAAGAAGAAGTAGAAGTAGTAGGCGATGTCCTTGGCGATCGCGCCGCCGGACAGGAATTTCAGGAGGTAGGGCGCGGTGAAGTCGACGCGGCGGTTATCGGCGTTGTTCCAGGTCAGGAAGCCCTCGAGGCGGAGGGCGATCGGGACATTCCGGAGGAGGGACAGGGCCGGGTCGCCCGTGTCGACGAAGTATCGCGGCGTCTCCTTGTCCTTGATGACGAAGCCGTTCCCCGCGAACTCCTCGCCGTACGGCGTGAGCTTGGGAAAGGGCGTGTGGCAGGTCTTGCAGCTCATGCTGTACTTGCGGGCGAAGGCGGGCATGGCCTCGAGGCTGGCCAGCGTGGAGGCGGCCAAAACGAGGGCGACCGTGCAAGAGCGGAGGATATTCTTCATGGGCGGCGCTCCTTTCTCAGGGGGCGTCATCGACGACCTTGACCGTCGTCGTGTGCCGGTTGACTTCGATGATTTCGGCTTCTTCCGCGGGGACACCCAGGAAATCCGCGGCGGGTTTGACCAGCTTCTGATAGTTGAGCACGGCGGTGACCCTGAGGTCGCCGATGGCCACGCTGTCCGGCAGCCGGAAGGTGCAGGTCTCGAGCTTGGTCTCGCGCGGTCCGATCCGGTAGTCCGCGCCGAGCGACTTCGTGTTCCATTGCTGGAGGGTCATCCGGCCCTGCGGATCGAAATAGGCCATGCGGAAGATACGGTCGCCGACCGGGATGCCGTCCCGCTGGACGCCCTTGAAGCCCGGGTCGTCGAGGGCGATGCCCATGTCCTGGTAGGCGAGCGTGTCGGCCCCGATGGTGTATTCCTCGCCCTCGAAGCCCTTCTTGTCGACGGGCAGGTGATAGACCTTGCCGCCGGCATCGACCGCCTCGACGTGCATCCAGACGATGCGGTCCTCGACGGAGCCCGAGGGGAACTTGTGGCCGGTCTTCTGGTTGAAGAGGGCGATCGTGAAGCGGACCGGCTCGCCCGGCGCGGCTTCGAGGATATCGGGGTGGATGCGGAGCTCGACCGTGCCGCGGATCTTGCCCGGGTCGTGCGCGCCGTGGAAGAGGTGCTGGCGAACGTCGGGATAGGTGTTGCCCATGGCCGCGGACTTGCCCGGGGCGTACGTCATATGGCAATCCTGGCACTTGACCCCCTGCTTGGCATAAGGACCGTCCTTCCACTCGAGGTGGGTCGACTTGACCCAGACGCCGTAGGGGCTCATCTCGTTGTGGCAGGTGCCGCAGAATTCCGCCGTGCCGAGGAAATCGGACTTGACCAGATTGTGCTCCGGCGAGTTCTTGTTCTCGCGGGGTCCGTACTTCGTCTTGCCGGGCTCCGAGATCCAATTGTAGTTGTAGGGCGTGTCGCCTTCGAAGCCCGTCACCGTGTGACAGACCTCGCAGGAAACCGACTCGTTGGCCCGGCTGTTCTTCGAGGGATGAGGCGGCGGGACATCCCCGGCCAGGAAGGCAATGGGCGCGTGGCAGCCGTTGCAGCCGGCCTTGACGCCGGCCACGTTGCTGTCCTTCTCGGCTTGGGGCACGGCCAGCTTGAAGTACTCGATCTCGTCCCAGTGGTGCGTGTAGGCCTGCGACATCATGGCCTGCTGCCATTGCCGGTAGATGTCGGTGTGGCAGGACGTGCCGCAGAACTGCGGCGTCTGGTAATCGGCGTACTTGCGCGTGCCGAGCGCGGCGTCACCGGCTTTGGGCGCCTGGGCCGCGGCGAGGGCCAGGAAAAAGACGGCGACGAAAACGAGCACGACGGGCTGGGCGGATCGTCTCACGTGGCCTCCTCTCCGGGGGTCTCTTTGGTTCGGGCCTATTCTACCAGAACCGCCCGGTCCGTCAATGTGCGGGGTCGGACCTCAGAATGTCTTTGAAAATAAACAACATAAGCATTGAAAGTGCGCATTTCAGGGGTGATTTTATGATGTTTTTGCGGCCAAAAATAGGAAAAGGCGGATAAGAAGAAAGGGGGCGAAAGCGGGGGGACACGTCCCTCGGGGCTCGGGACGTGTCCCCGATCAGAGACCGGAGGGAAGTCCCTATTCGACGATCTTGGCGGAGATGATGAGGATGAGCCCCTTGTCGCCTCCGTCGAGCTTGGAGACGCCGACGACAGTCCGGTCGCCGGACTTGATGTTGAGGGTGCTCTCGATGAGCGTGACGACGTTGGTGATGGGCTTATCGGCTGAAAAGCCGTGTTGTTCAATCCTCCTCAGCCGGACCTCAGTCTTGATGACCGGCGTTTTGGCGTCCCCGGCGACGTCCGGCCGCAGCGTGAAATCGAACTCGGCCAAGGGACCGAACTTGACGGACGACCAGACTCTGTTGACCGTGCGCAGGAGCGTGGCGTCGAGGAGCGTATAGCCCTTGAAACGGAGGAGGCTTCGGAGCTCCTTGACGATGGGATCGTTCTGCAGGTTTGGATCGGTCGCGGAGTCCGTCTCCGAGCCGAGGACGAGCTGGACGGTGAAAAGGACGTCGGCCGGCTTGACGTCGAGCTCGCGGATCGCGGCCAGGATCTTTTCGACGTTCTCGGGCGTGTCACTGACGGTCAAGACCGACGGCATGTTGTCGTTGGCCATGATACGCCCGTCGCGGCTGATATACGTATAGAGGAAGCTCTGGATATCCTGGGCCCGGACGTACTTGAGCTTGACGATCTCCTTCCGAAGGTTCTTCTGTTCGGCCCGCTGGTCCTGCCCCGCCCCGGCGGCCGAATCCTCGGCCACAGCGGGCATGACGACCGCCAGGCCGAAGGCCAGCGCGAGAAGCGCGATCAATGTTTTTTTCATTCTTGTTCTCCTTCGTAATCGAAATTCTTGTCGAGGAACCAGACGACCTGGAGCCCGGTCTCGGGCGAGACCATGGTGATGGCCACCTTCTCCTGTGGGGACGCTTCCGAAGCCAGGATCAGGCCTCCTTCGCCTTGTTCGGCCTGCGGCTGAGGTGAAGGGCCCCGGAAGAGCATAGAGAGGACTGCCAATCCGATGACGGCGCCCAGCGCCGAGGCCGCGGCCCATTGGGGGGCGAGCACGCGGGGGCGGCCGGTTGAGAGCGCGTCCCCGGCGCCCGCCGTCCCGGCGGCGATGCGGGACATCATCGCGTCCCATTCATCCTCCCGCCAATCCGCGACGCACTCCGCCTTCGCCGCCGCCTTGATCCCGGCCAGGGCCGACCGGAAGGCTTCGAGCTCCTCCCGGCAGCCCGGGCAGGCGTCGATATGGGCCCGGACCGCCGCGGCCAGCCGTGGCCGCAAATCGTCGCCGGCGGCGAGGGGCATGAGCTTGCGGACCTTTCGGCACGTCATCGCGTCTCCTCCAATTGGGGAAAGTCCCGCCGGATGGCTTCGCGCAGCTTCCTCCGGGCCGAGGACAGGTGGACCCGGACCGAGAGCGACGAGATGCCCAGCACCCGGGACGTCTCCCGGATGTCGAGCTCCTCGAGGTCCCGGAGCACGAAGACCTCCCGCTCGCGCGGGCTGAGCGCGTCGAGCGAGCGCCTGATGCCGGCCCTGATCTCCCGCCGGTCGTGCCCGGCCTCCGGACTGGCGGACGGGTGGGCCCGATCGGCCACATCCCGGAACGCCGCCCGCTCCCGGGACCTCTTTCTATAGCGGTCCCGGGCCTCGTTGGCGGCGATCTGAAAGAGCCAGTTCCGGAACGACCGCGCGACGTCGAAGCGGCCGAGCGAGCGGAAGGCCCGGAGCAGGGCTTCCTGGACGATCTCGAGGGCTTCTTCCCGGTTCCGGGTCAGTCTGGAAGCAAGGGCGAGAAGCGGCCCCTGGTGCGGGGCGACCAACGGCTCGAACGCCTCGGTGCGGCCGGAGAGAACCATGTCGATGAGCTCCTTCTCCGTCTCGTTCATCCGCATGGTTCTACCCGGCTGCGGGCGGAAATGTTAAGTCACCCCGCCGGAAATAACGAAGATAGCACATGGGGCGGGGGGATGCCAAAGCGCGCGAATAGGCCTCGGGCCTCAGGCGTTCAGCGGATCGCCGGCCCGGGCCGCGGGACGGCTCAGCCGCCGACGTGGACGAGGTCCTTGACCTTGCGGAAGACGGTGAGGACCTTGTCGACCTGTTCGTCGGTGTGCGTGGCCATGTAGCTCGTCCGCAGGCACGAGAACTCGGGCGGGACGGAGGGCGGCAGGGCGACGTTGGTGTAAATGCCGGCCTCGAAAAAGACCTTCCAAG
>Ga0209705_10001653_pt1 | contig 11833 bp, 9 predicted proteins | sample PPLLaktember2015_5_FD_187262 | JGI IMG/M metagenome (GOLD analysis project Ga0209705, IMG submission 187262) | Freshwater sediment microbial communities from Prairie Pothole Lake near Jamestown, North Dakota, USA - PPLs Lake P8 Core (1) Depth... | ecosystem: Environmental > Aquatic > Freshwater... | reverse complement strand
CGTCCACATCCTCGGCCACCCCTCGGGCCGGCTCATCAACGAGCGGCCGGCCTACCAGATCGATCTCGACAAGGTCATGAGAGCGGCGGTCGAGCGGGGCTGCTACCTCGAGCTCAACAGCCACCCCGACCGGCTCGACCTCGACGACGTCCACTGCCAGGCGGCCAAGGCGATGGGGCTGAAGGTGGCGCTTTCGACCGACGCGCACAGCAAGGACGACCTGAACCTGATGCGGTTCGGGATCGGTCAGGCGCGGCGGGGCTGGCTCGAGCCCGGGGACATCATCAACACGCGGGCCCTCGCGGACCTGCGCCAGCTCCTCAAGCGGAAGTAGGCGGCGTCAGGTCGCAGGAGCCGCCGTCGCAGGGATTCCCTTCCTGGTCCTCGATCTGGAACGTCGCGTGGCGGATCCGGAAACGCGTGGACACGGCCTCATGGGCCTGCCGCAGGACCTCCCTCCCGTCCGCCCCGGTCCGGATCCGGATGTGCGCGCTCGTCGAGACGAAGCCCGAGGTGATCGTCCAGACGTGGAGGTCGTGGACGTCGACGACGCCGTCGATCGCGGAGAGGGCGGCCCGGACGGCGCCGGTGTCGAGATGGGACGGCGCGCCTTCCATGAAGATGCGGAAGGAATCGCGGATGAGGCGGGCCGAGCTCCAGAGGATGAGGAGGCAGACCGCGGCGCTGACGATGGGGTCCCAGATGAACGAGCCGGTCGCGGCGATGAGGAGGGCCGCGGCGAGGACGCCCACGCTGCCGAGGGCGTCGGCCGCGACGTGGAGGAAGGCGCCGCGGATGTTGAGGCTGTGCTCGCGGCTCCTGTAGAGGACGGCGCCGGTCGCGATATTGGCGGCGAGCCCGAAGACGGCGACCGCGAGCATCAATCCGCCCTTGACCGGCTGGGGGGCCTGGAGCCGCTGGAAGGCTTCGAACCCGATCACGGCGGCGATGATCCAGAGCGCGACCCCGTTCAGCAGGGCGGCGAAGATCTCGAAGCGGCGCCAGCCGAAGGTGTGCCGGGCCGACGGGGGGCGGGCCGAGAGCCAGAAGGCGAAGAGGCTGAGGGCGAGCGCCGCGACGTCCGTGAGCATGTGGCCGGCGTCGGCGAGGAGGGCCAGGCTGCGGCTCAGGAAGCCGCCGGCGACCTCGACGACGAACGCAACCGCGGTGACGAGAAGCGCGATCCGCAACGGCCGCTGGTGCTCTTCGTGGGAGTGCATCTACATCTTCTCGAGGATGGCGATGCGCTCTTCGATCGGCGGGTGGGTGCTGAAGAGCCGGTTGATCCCGGTGTTGCCGCCCTTGAGGTTCTTGAGCGGATTGACGATGTAGAGGTGGGCCGTGGCCTTGTTGGCCGCCTCGAGGGGCTCGGTGTCGGCCGAGATCTTGCGCAGGGCCGAGGCCAGGCCGGCCGGGTAACGGGTCAGTTCGGCCGAGCTCGCGTCGGCCAGGAACTCGCGCTTGCGGGACACAGCCAGCTGGATGATCGTGGCGATGAACGGCGAGAGCACGGCCAGGGCCAGCCCGACGAGGACGAGGATGCCCTCCCCGCCGCCCGAACCGCTCTTGCCGCGGCGGCGCCGGCCCCCGCCTCCCCACATGAAGCTCCGGAGCATCCAGTCGCTGAGCAGGGCCACGACGCCGGCCATGACCACGACCAGGGTCTGGAGGCGGACGTCGTAGTTCCGGATGTGGGACATCTCGTGGGCGACGACGCCCTCGAGCTCGACCCGGTTGAGCTTCTCGAGGAGGCCGGTCGTGACGCAGATCACGGCCGTCTCCGGCTTGCGCCCCGCGGCGAAGGCGTTGGGGGCGGTATCGTCGATGACGTAGCACTTGGGCGTCGGGATCCCGGCGGCGATCGACAGGCCCTCGACGACGTTATAGAGATAGGGCAGCTCCTCCTTGGTGACCGGCCGGGCCCGGCTGATGCCGAGGACGATCTTGTCGCTCGCGTAGTAGCCGACCGCGGCCATGCCCATGGCCACGGCGACGGCCAGGATGAGCCCGCCCTCGCCCCAGCCCGTCACGTACTCGAAGAACCAGACGAGAAGAAAGATAAAGGCGGCGAAGAAGGCGATGAGGGCGACGGATTTCCACTTGTTGCGCGAGATCTGCTCATACATGGGCGGCTACTCGTCACGAAATCGGGGACGCGTGCCTAGGGGACAAGTACGAAGCGTACATGTCCCCGGGTCTGACCGACTTGCCCGGACATGCATCGGGGACATGTACCTGAGGTACGTGTCCCCGCTCAGAACTGGACCTTGACCGGGCCCTTGGCGATCTCTTCCTCGATCTGGTAGTATTCGCGGGGCTTGAAGCCGAACATGTTGGCGATGATGCTCGAGGGGAAGATCTGCTGGCGCATGTTGAACTTCATGACGGTGTCGTTGTAGAACTGCCGGGCATAGGCGACCTTGCTCTCGGTCCCGGCCAGCTCCTCCTGGAGCATGAGGAAGTTCTGGTTGGCCTTGAGCTCGGGGTAGTTCTCGGCGACGGCGAAGAGGGACTTCAGGGCCCCGGTCAGCATGTTGTCGGCCTGGCCGTGCTCCTTGACGGTCTGGGCGTTGACCGCGGCGGCCCGGGCCTGGGTCACCTTCTCGAAGACCTCGCGCTCGTGCTTGGCGTAGCCCTTGACGGTCTCGACCAGGTTCGGGATGAGGTCGTAGCGGCGGCGGAGCTGGACGTCGATCTGTGACCAGCCGTTGTCGCAGCGGTTGCGCAGCGTGACCAGGCTGTTGTACATGCCGATGGCGATGATCGCCAGGCCGCCGATGATGACGAGCAAGAGAACGAAAGCTCCCATGTGTTCCTCCTTCGGACGCGAAGTCCGTCCCTAACAATACGGGTCCGGGGCCGAAAAATCAAGGCTGGGGGCCCGGCGGGGCGACAAACGCCCCTGGGAGGAAATACGGAAAACGGTGCCAGGCGTTCAAGATGGGGACATGTACCGCAGGTACGTGTCCCCAGTTCGCCAGCTCTCCGGCTATACAAGATGGGTACAAGATGGGGACACGTACCTGGTACATGTCCCCGATGCATTACCAGCGGTCGGTGCGGAAGGGCGAGGCCGGCAGGCTTTCCTTGTTGGCCAGGTTGCCGACGGCCAGCTCGTGCCAGCCGAAGCGCACGGCCTTCGGCGAGGCGACGCGCGGGCTCCAGACGACGACCGTGTCGCCGGCGATCTCGGCCTCGGCCTTGTAGAAGGTCCGGTCGTCGCCCGCGATCTCGAACCACTTGAGCGGCTGGCCGTCGCTGGCCACGAGGCCGCCGCCGACATGGTCGAAGGACAGGCGGACCAGGCTGCCTTCGACGGTCATGGACTTGTAGAGCGGCCCCGAGTAGACGAGCGTCTTTTCGCCGTAGGTGTTGGCCCGGGCCCACAGGGACAGGCGGTAGCTGACGTCCCGCTTGTTGGCCGGGTGGATGTTGTGGAGATCGGCGATGTCGGTGATGACGGCCATGCCGGTGTTGGGGATGTTCAGCGCGTCGCGCTGGGCCTCCCAGATGAGCGGCAGCCGCAGGGCGTCGGGGATCTCGCCCATCGGGACTTCGCGGCTGTAGCCGTACTCGTAGGGCGCGAGCTGGACGAAGTAGAACGGGAAATCGCCGAGCTTCCAGGCCAGGCGCCAGCCCTGGATGAGGGCGTCCATCTTCTTGGTGTAGAGGGCTCCTTCGCCCCGGTTGCTCTCGCCCTGGTACCAGATCGCCCCGCGGATCGCGAACGGCGTCAGGGCGTGGATCATGCCGTTGTAGAGGGTGGTCGGCTCCTGGGGGCTCGCGAAGGGATCCGCGGGCGTCGCGGGCCGGACGGGCACGGCGGTCTTGGCGGCCAGGGCTTTCCTGGCTTCGCGCACCCAGGTTTCCGTGGCCGGCAGGGACTTGGCCAGGGCGTCCGCGTAGGCCGTGTATCGGGCCGCGTGGTCCTCGAGGATCGGCTTGACCTCGGGGACGGCCGCGAATCCGACCGGCGGGGTCCAGGGCTCGATCCGCGTTCCGCCCCAGGCCGACTCGATCAGCCCGACCGGGATGCCCAGCCGGCGGTGAAGCTCCGAGCCATAGTAGTAGGCGACGGCCGAGAAGGGCCGGACCGAGTCCGGCGTGCACGGCTCCCACTTCGCGACGACATCGTCCAGGGGCCGGTCGGAGGTGCGCTTGGGCACGAGGAAAAGGCGCATGTTCGGGTTGTCCGCCCGCATGATCTCGGGGGCCGGGTTCGGCAGCCAGGACATGGCCCACTCCATGTTGGACTGGCCCGAGCAGACCCAGACCTCGCCGACGAGAATGTCCTTGACGACGATCGCGGGGCCTTTCGTGCCGCGGACGGTCATCTCGAGCGGGGCACCGCCCGCTTCGAGCGGGTCGAAGACGACGCGCCAGGCGCCGTCGGCGGCGGCCACAACCTTTTTTTCCTGGCCGTTGAAGAGGACCGTGACCGGCTCGCTCTTTCCGGCCCAGCCCCAAACGGCGACGGGCTGGCCCTGCTGCACGACCATGTGGTCGCCGATGAGCGCGGGCAGCTTGACCTGGGCCGCGAGGGCCAAGGGGAATCCGGCCACGAGCAGCAAGCCCAGCAGGACCGGCATCGCAAAACAATGCTTTAGACGCGTCATGGTTCTCTCCTCCAACGTCCCGGGAAGGGTCTTGCCTGAATCCCTCGGGCCTCGCATCTGGGGCCGCCTCGATTCGTGAATAGATCAGGCTTGTTCCTCAACGAACTTACCGCCGCGGCCCGGTGCTGTCAAGAAAAGCGGTTGCGGCGCGGCCGGCGAATGTGGAGAATAGGGGGCCGGCGAATCCCCGGACAGGAGGTCCTCCATGAAGCCTATCGCCCGTTCTCTCGCGACCGCGGTGCTCCTCATCGCCCTCGGCGCTCTCGCCTCGGATCAAACGCCGGCCGTCGACTGGGACATGGCCGCGAAGATCCGCGAAGAGGGCCTGCAGCGCTCGCAGGTCATGGACATCGTCGGCTACATGACCGACGTTCTCGGCGGCCGGCTGACCCTGTCCGAGAACATGAAGCGGGCCCAGGTCTGGGCCAAGGGCAAGATGGAGGCGCTCGGCCTCGAGAACGTAGTCATCGAGCCCTTCATGGACTACGGCGCGGCCTGGGACAACGAATATTTCTCGCTCCACATGCTCGCGCCCGAGTACCAGCCGCTGACGGGCTTCCCGCTCGCCTACACCTCCGGCACGAAGGGCAAGGTCACCGGCCCGGCGGTCATCGCCGCGGATATCCAGACGAAAAAGGACCTCGACCGCTACAAAGGCAAGCTCAAAGGCGCGATCATCCTGTCGACGCCGCCGTTCACGCTGGACATGGACGCCCTGACGCGGGGCGTCACGCGGCTGACGGCGGACGAACTGAAGCAGATGGAGGAGGCCGTCATCCCGCGGCCGCAGCGCGCCCGGCCGACGCCCCCGCCGCCGAACCCCGACCTCATCAAGGCCGAGGAGCGGCTCGACTTCTTCCGGGCCGAGGGGGCCGTCGCCGTCCTCCAGTGCGAGGGCGGCCAGCCCGGGGCGGTCCGCGGCTTTTCCCGGCCGGGCGCCAACGAGGACAAGTGGTCGCGCGAGAAGACGCTCAAGACGCTGCCCCTCATCGCCGTGACGCCGGAGCACTACAACCGCATGTTCCGCATCCTCAAGCGCGGCCTCCCGGTCAAGGTCGAGGTCGAGGTCCGCAACCGCGTCGGCGAGAAGGTCGAGAAGGCCTCGAACGTCCTGGGCGAGATCCCGGGGACGGACCTCGCGGACGAGGTGGTCATGCTCGGGGCCCACTACGACAGCTGGCACGAGGCCGCGGGCGCGAGCGACACGGCCGCCGGCTGCGCCGTCGCCCTCGAGGCGGCCCGCATCCTCAAGGCGATCGGGGCGAAGCCGCGCCGGACGATCCGCGTCGCCTTCTGGGGCGGCGAGGAGCAGGGCCTGCACGGCTCGCGCGAGTACGTTCATGCCCACTTCGGCAACCCGAAGGACCCGGAGATCGGCGCCAAGCCGGACTACGAGAAGTTCTCGGTCTACTTCAATCAGGACTACGGCGCCGGCCAGTTCCGCGGCGTCTACCTCCAGGAGAACGAGCGCGTCCGGCGGCTCTTCGCGGCCTGGATGGAGCCGTTCGAGGATTTCGGCTTCACAGCCCTCTCGATCCAGAGCGTCGGCAGCACGGACCACGTCTCCTTCGACCGGGCGGGCCTGCCCGGCTTCCAGTTCCTCCAGGACCGCATCGGCGGCACGGCCGGGCACACGAACCTCGACTTCTACGACACGCTCCGGGCCGAGGACCTGATGAAGAACGCCGTCGTCGAGGCCTTCTTCGCCTATCAGGCGGCCATGGCCGACGAGCGCGTGCCGCGCAAACCGCTGAAATAGCTGTTGTTGCGAGGAATCTGGCGAGGCGTCGTACCGCACCGGGCGTTGCTGATCGAGATTGACACCCCGGACCGCCCATGCTAAGATGGGGCCCCTTGCGGGGTGATTTTCACCCTTCAAATATATCAATCAGGAGGTAAGAAGGCATGTCGACATTGAAAGAGAAATTCTACGAGAAGGTCGGCCCGATGAAGACCCGGGTCCAGGCGTTGGCCAAAGACAACGCCGCGGTCAGCGTATCCAAGGTCGATGTCGGCCAGGTCGTCGGCGGCGCCCGTGACATCATCTCGATGCTCTGGGACGTCTCCCTCCTCGACAAGTTCGAGGGCATCCGCTTCCGCGGCTACTCCATCCCCGAGCTCCGCGAAAAGCTCCCCAAAGCCCCCGGCGGCACCGAGCCCCTGCCCGAGGGCATCTTCTATCTCCTCCTCCTCGGCGACATCCCGACCGCCGAGGACTGCGCCGCCCTGACGGAGGAATGGCAGAAGAGGAGCGTCCTGCCCCAGTACCTCATCGACATGATGAATGCCGTCCCCAAGGACACGCACCCGATGACCCAGTTCTCGCTGGCCATCCTCCAGCTCCAGAGGGAGTCGGAGTTCGCCCGGCGCTACAAGGAGAAGATGCCGAAGACCCAGTACTGGGACCCGACGTTCGAGGACGTCATGAACCTCATCGCCAAGCTCCCGAACATCGCCGCATACATCTTCCGCCGGACCTACTTCGACGGCAAGCACATCGCCCCCGACCCGAAGCTCGACTGGGGCGGCAACCTGGCCCACATGCTCGGCGTCACCGACGATCCCGCCTTCAAGGAGCTCATGCGGCTCTACCTCTGCATCCACAGCGACCACGAGGGCGGCAACGTGTCGGCCCACACGACCCACCTCGTCGGCTCGGCCCTGTCCGACGCCTATTACTCGCTGTCGGCCGGCATGAACGGCCTGGCCGGCCCGCTCCACGGCCTGGCCAACCAGGAGGTCCTGGCCTGGATCATGGACCTCATGAAGGAGCTCGGCGGCGTCCCGACCAAGGAGCAGATGGAAAAGTTCATGTGGGACACGCTCAACGGCGGACGGGTCATCCCCGGCTACGGCCACGCCGTCCTGCGCAAGACCGACCCCCGCTACATGGCCCAGCGCGAGTTCGCCCTCAAGCACATGCCGGAGGACGACCTGTTCAAGATCGTCAGCCTCGTCTACGATGTCGCGCCCGACGTCCTGACCAAGCACGGCAAGACCAAGAACCCTTGGCCGAACGTCGACGCCCACTCCGGCGTCCTCCTCCATCACTACGGGGCCAACCAGTTCGACTTCTACACCGTGTTCTTCGGCGTGTCGCGCGCCCTCGGCGTCCTGGCCCAGCTCGTCTGGGACCGCGCCCTCGGCCTGCCGATCGAGCGGCCGAAGTCCGTCACGACCGAGTGGCTGGAGAACTTCATCAAGGAGCAGCAGGCCGCGGCGCCGGCCGGCAAGTAAGCGCCCGCAAACGCGGCAGAACCAGGGCCGCCGTCCTTCGGGGCGGCGGCCCCTTTTTTTAGCGGCGGGCAAGCGAGAAGTACAGGACGATATCCATGAGGTCGTTCGAGGCGTAGGCGACCGTGCGCTCGCCCGTTCTTTCGATCCCGGGCACCTGGGCCGCCCGCCGGGCCTGATTCTCGTCGGTGAAGACGATCTCGAGCTTATAGGGCGCCGCCGGCTTATAGGGCTTGTAGGCCTTCAGGTTCCGCAGGGCCGCGGCGACGCCCTTCTGGATCATCTCCCGGGCTTTGACCGGATGGAGCATCGAGGCTGCCGGCCCCAGGCCCTCCTTGACCGCCACGGTCTCGATCGGGCCGATGATCTCCTTGATCTGTTTGCCGATGGCCGAATCGCCGGATAGGAACACGACCGGGACGTCGAAATGCCCGGCGATGGCCGCGTTCCAGGCGCCCTCGGGCATGCGCACGCCGTTGAGGATGACGTCGTAGAGCGACAGGCTCATCGTGTGCTTGAGGACCGCGTCGGGCGTGCCCGCCCGGGCGTGATAGCCGACGAAGACGACGGCGTCGAACGACTTATCGATGCCCTCCATCATGCTCAGCGGGCTGTTCCACTCGCGGATGAGCCGGGCCTCCGGACGGAGCAAGTCGGGCAGGATGTTCCGGGCGCTGCCGTGGGAGTCGCGGACGACGATCTCGGTCGCCCCGGCGTCGAGCGCGCCGGCGATGGCCGCGTTGGTCTCCTCGGTCATGAGCCGGCGAAAGAGCGGATAATCGGCCCCGCCCTCGGACGTCTCGTCCCAGTGGATGAGGCCGGCGACTCCCTCCATGTCGACCGATATGAACACCTTGAGCTTCTTCGCGGGCTGCTGGCCGGCCGCGGCCAGGGCCGCGACGAGCAGAACGACCGCCGGGATCGAAAGGGCTTTTTTCATGGGACCTCCTTCCGGGCCGCCGCGCCCGGCGCGATAGGCCCATTCTCGCTCCGATGCGCCCGCCGCGTCAACCGCCGCACGAAGGGATCATTCTTCCGACATGTGCGGGTAGAAGGGATCCTCGGGCGGCAGGAAATTCTCTTTGACGGCCTGAGGGCTCGTCCAGCGCAGCATGTTGAAATAGCCCCCGGCCTTGTCGTTGGTCCCGCTGAGCCGCCCGCCGCCGAAAGGCTGCTGGCCGACGACCGCGCCGGTCGGCTTGTCGTTGATGTAGACGTTCCCGGCCGCTTGCGACAGCCGGTCGAGCGCCAGCCGGATCAAGGCCCGGTCCCGGCCGAAGATCGACCCCGTCAGGGCGTACGGGCTCGTTTCGTCGATCAGGGACAGGGTCTCCTCGAACCGCCGGTCGCCGTAGACATAGACCGTGAGGACCGGCCCGAAGATCTCCTCGGTCATCCCCCGGGACTTCGGCTCGGACGTCCGGATCACGGTCGGGCGGATGAAGAAGCCCGTCGTGTCGTCGGCCTCGCCGCCGACGACCACCTCCGCCGTGCCCGAGGCGCGGGCCTCTTCGATGTACCCGGTGATCCGCTCGTAGGCGCTGCGGTCGATGACGGCGCCCATGAAGGTCCGGAAATCCGTCACGTCCCCGACCCGGGCGCCCTCCGCCATCTTCGACAGCCGGGCCAGGACCCCGGGCCAGAGCGATCCCGGGATGTAGGCCCGGCTGGCCGCCGAGCACTTCTGGCCCTGGTACTCGAAGGCGCCGCGGAACATGGCCACGGCCAGCGCGTCGACGTCGGCGTCGGGGCAGGCCAGGATGAAGTCCTTGCCGCCGGTCTCGCCGACGAGGCGCGGGTAGTTCCGGTAGAGGCGCTGGCTCAGGTTCCTGGCGACCCGGCTCCAGATGCCGATGAATGTCCCCGTCGCCCCGGTGAAGTGGATGCCGGCCAGGTCGCGATGGTCGACCACGGGGTTCACGATCTCGCCTCCCGTCCCCGGGACCATGTTGATCACGCCGTCGGGCAGCCCGGCCTCGAGCAGGACCTTCATGAAGTAGTGGGCGCTCAGGACCGCGGAGCTGGCGGGTTTCCAGATGACCGTGTTGCCCATCATCGCCGGCGCCGTCGGCAGGTTCCCGCCGATCGAGGTGAAATTGAAGGGCGCGATGGCCAGCACGTGGCCGTCGAGCGGCCGGTAGGCGAGCTTGTTCCAGTTACCCTGCGGGCTGACCTCGGGCTGGGCCGAGTAGATCCGGCACACATAGGAGACGTTGAACCGCAGGTAATCCGTGAGCTCGCAGGCCGCGTCGATCTCCGCCTGGTAGACCGTCTTGCTCTGGCCGAGCATCGTCGCGGCGTTGACGACGCAGCGGTACGGGCCGGCCAGCAGGTCGGCCGCCTTGAGGAAGACGGCCGCCCGGTCCTCCCACGGCAGGCGCTCCCAGGCGCCCTTGGCGGCCGCCGCGGCCTCGATCGCCCGGCCGACCGTCTCGGGCGTGCCCTTGTGAAAGGCGCCCAGCTCGAGGCCGTGGTCGTGGGGGCAGTCGATCCGGCCCATCTTCCCGGTCAGGACCGGGGCGCCGCCGATGACGATCGGGACCTCGACGGGATTCGCGGCCTGCCTGGCGAGCTCCTCTTTCAGCAGCCGCTTGTCCGCCGATCCCGGCCCGTAGTCGCGGACCTTTTCGTTGACGGCGCGGGGTGTGATGAAGCGTCCGGACGGCATCGTCCCCTCCTTCCCTTAAAGCTTCCTTCAATGATACGCCCTCCCTGCCCGATCCCCAAATCGGGACGCCAAAAATGGGGACGTTTCTATTTTAAAAATAGAAACGTCCCCATTTTGTTCCTCCCCAACGCAAGGCCGGCCGGAAAATGGCATTGCGCCCGTGAATTTGTTATCATGACGGCCTCGGAAACGCGCGAGGAGGAGAGAGATGGAACACAAGATCGGGCTCATCGGCTGCGGCACCGTCGGGCAGGGGCTTCTCCAGATCCTGCACGACAAGAAGGGCTATCTCCGCGACGCCTTCGGCTTCGAAGCCAGGGTGGTGGCCATCTCCGACAAGCTCAAGGGGACGCTCCTCGCGCCCGAGGGTCTCGACATCCCCACGGTCCTCGGCCTTCTCGGCGCCGGCAAGGGGCTGGCCGAATACCCCAAGGCGACGCCGGCGCAGGTCGAGCCCCTCGATCCCCTGGACATGATCGAGCGCACCGACGCCGACATCATCGCCGAAATGACCTATACCGACATCCAGACCGCCGAGCCGGCGACGGGCTACATCAAGAAGGCCCTGCGCCTCGGCAAGAACGTCGTCACCTCGAACAAGGGTCCGGCCGCCCTCCACTACCGCGAGATCCAGGACCTGGCCCGCAAGAACGGCCTCCAGTTCCGCATCGAGGGCACGGTCATGAGCGGCACGCCCGTCTTCCACCTCGCCGAGGCCGGCCTGGCCGGCAACGCCATCCGCGAGGTCAAGGGCATCCTCAACGGAACGACCAATTTCATCCTGTCCAAGATGGAGACGGAGGGCATGGATTACGCCCCGGCCCTGGCCCTGGCCCAGAAGCTCGGCTACGCCGAGGCCGACCCGACCGCCGACGTCGAGGGCTACGACGCCCTGGCCAAGGTCGTCATCCTGTCGAACGTCCTGCTCGGCGCCTCGCTCAAGACGACCGACGTCGCGCGCCAGGGGATCTCGGCCATCACCAAGGCCGACGTCGAAGCCGCCAAGGCCCAAGGCTTCCGCTACAAGCTTATCGGCCAGGCGAAAAAGGGCGAGGACGGGACGGTCACGGCCGCCGTCTCGCCGCAGAAGCTGCCCCTGTCCGACCCCCTGGCCGGGGTCATGGGCGCCCAGAACGCCCTGAGCCTCGAGACCGACCTGATGGGCAGGGTCACGATCCAGGGCGCCGGGGCGGGCAAGCTCGAGACGGGCTTCGCGATATTGTCAGACATGCTGGCGATCCACCGCTGTAACTAAGATAAGGCGGCTTCATCCCTCGATCCAAGCCGAGGGATGTCGTCGAAAGAATCCGCCCCG
>Ga0209705_10001647_pt1 | contig 11845 bp, 10 predicted proteins | sample PPLLaktember2015_5_FD_187262 | JGI IMG/M metagenome (GOLD analysis project Ga0209705, IMG submission 187262) | Freshwater sediment microbial communities from Prairie Pothole Lake near Jamestown, North Dakota, USA - PPLs Lake P8 Core (1) Depth... | ecosystem: Environmental > Aquatic > Freshwater... | reverse complement strand
ATTTGTTTTTCATTTATTAATATGCAAAAGAAAACCGAACTGATTACCAACAGGGACGGAAGCATATTCCATTTAAATCTGCTTCCGGAGGATATTTCGAATAAAATAATAATTGTCGGGGATCCCGGACGTGTGGAAATGCTCTCCTCTCTTCTGAGCGACATCAGGGTAAGAAAAGAAAACAGGGAGTTCAGGACAATTACCGGAAGCTTCGAGGGCAATGAACTTACCGTAATATCATCAGGGATCGGAACCGATAATATTGACATTCTCATCAATGAGCTGGATGCCCTTGCAAATATAAATCTATCGACAGGAGAGATCAGGGAGGACCCGGTTTCCCTGACCTTTGTAAGGCTGGGAACTTCAGGCGGACTAAGGAGTGATGTTCCTGCCGGATCATTTGTCATGGCCGAAACCGCCATTGGGTTTGATGGTCTTTTGCATTTTTATGAAGGCTACGACTGGCTGCTTGACAATCTTCTGACATCGGTGCTGGCAGAATATCTCGAATGGCCCGATACACTTTCCTTTCCATATGCTGTAAATGCCAGTAAAGAGCTTATCGACCTTTTCCGGAACGAAAATTTCATAAAAGGAATAACAGTTTCCGCACCCGGCTTCTATGCACCTCAGGGAAGAAGGCTGAGGCTTGAAACATTTGATAACGAGATCAATAACAAGCTTGCGGAATTCTCCTTCAGGGGAAGAACCATCAGTAATTATGAAATGGAAAGTTCGGCTATTTATGGCCTCTCCGGATTATTGGGTCATAAGGCCATTACAATATGTGTAGTCATCGGGAACCGTGTTACCGGGGAATTCATCAACGATTACAAGCCCTATGTAATGGATCTTGCATCCCGGGTGATGAGGATCATTTAAAAGCCGGAATTGTAATAAATGTTACAAATTATCCCTGTACCACCTTATTGCTTCAGACATCCCCTCACGAACCGTGTGGGTCGGCTCGTATCCCAGCAATCTTTTAGCTTTTTCGATTGATGCCAGCGAATGGGGAATATCCCCTCCCCTGTTTGGTCCGTAGACCGGCTTAATATTCAGAACTTCACTGTCGAAATTTCCGATCAGATTTCTGACGAGTTCAAACAATTCGTTCAGGGTTGTTCTTTCACCATGTGCAACATTATAAACCTGGTTCACCGCTGAAAAATCCTGAGCCAGGGCAGCCAGGTGATTAGCCTGCACTACGTTATCGATATATGTGAAATCCCTTGAGTAAGATCCGTCGCCGTTGATAAGGGGTGCTTCATGATTCAGCAGTTTTTTAACGAACAGGGGTATTACGGCAGCATAAGCTCCCTGAGGATCCTGCCTGCGTCCAAAAACATTGAAATAGCGCAATCCGATTACTTCAATGTTGTATGTATCTGAAAAATTGGCTGCAAAAAGCTCATCAACATATTTGGTTATCCCATATGGAGACATCGGCTTTCCTATTTTTCCCTCGACTTTCGGGAGATCGGGATGGTCGCCGTAGGTCGAAGAACTGGCGGCATAAATAAACCTTTTTACCCTGGCCTCCTTTGATGCATAAAGCATTTTTACAAATCCGCCAATGTTTACATCCGTCGATGTAACAGGGTCCTTGATTGAGCGGGGAACAGATCCCAATGCCGCCTGATGAAAGACATAATCGATTCCCCGAACCGATTTTTCGCAGTCGGCGTAATTCCTTATATCTCCTTCAATCAGCAAGAAATCAGGATTATTCATGAATCCATCAATGTTTCCGCGCTTACCTGTTGAAAAATTGTCGAGGCAGATAACATGATTACCTGATTTCAGCATGGATTCAACGAGGTTTGATCCGATAAAGCCTGCTCCCCCCGTGATCAGTATTTTGCAACCGCTTACTTTTAGATTCATATGAAAAATTATAGTAAAAAAACGGATATCGGCGCTGATTATTTCTCAGCAATCAGCGTAAATCATTTTTCGAAAAGCAGAAGTATCTCCCCTATAATGAATTCTGCGGTTTTCCCGTTGCCGTAAAACCCGGGGTACTCCAGATTCTGACCCGATTGCATGAAGCCGGCAAACGCATTGCGGAGAACCTCCGGATTAGCGTCAACGAGCCTGACTGTACCGTTCGCCACCAGCTCGATCCATTCGGTTTCTTTCCTTAGCACAATACATGGTTTCTTGAAAAAGTGGGATTCTTTCTGAACACCTCCCGAGTCGGTGATAATCATGCAGCAATTCTTTTCAAGAAGGGTCATTGTAAGGTATGAGACAGGAGGCACTATCCTTATGTAATGAGAATTCCGAAGATCTTCCAGAAGTTTAATAAGTCCAGATTTCAATGAGTTCAGGGTGCGGGGATGCAATGGTATCACGAAGGGCATCGAATATTCTTCTGCAAGGTTCTTTAAGGTCGAAAGTATGGTTTCAAGACGGTTGGGATCATCAGTGTTTATATCCCTGTGAATGGTGGCCAGGATAAATTTATCCCTTTCAAGGGTCATCGATTCAAGAAGCTCGCTTTTCTTTCTGTCAGCCAGTCCGGCAAAAAAGAGCGAATTATCATACATTATATCGCCTGTCAGATAGATTTTAGGGTTATCAATTGTGTAGGGAGGGCTGTTCTCAGGCCTGAATCCTTCGTTTATCAGGTTTTTGAAAGCAGCATTTGTAGGAGCAAAAAGAAGCGTGGAAAAATGATCGCTTACAATCCTGTTGAGTTCTTCAGGCATGGTCTTATTGAATGATCTGAGGCCTGCCTCAATGTGTACAACCGGGAAATGGAGCTTTGCAGAAGCAATAGCCCCTGCCAGTGTTGAATTCGTATCTCCGTAAAGCAGTATTGCATCAGGCTTTTCGTTAAGGATCGTATCTTCAATCCCTGTTATCATTGCTGCTGTCTGCCGGCCGTGATGTGCGGAGCCGACACCAAGGTTGAAATCAGGCTTATGAATTTCGAGCTCATCAAAGAAGACCTCCGACATCTCCTTGTCATAGTGCTGACCGGTGTGAAGGGTGAGTTCAGTGATAAGCCCGGAAAAACCGGTGCGTATCGCCCTGCTTATTGCTGATGATTTGATTATCTGGGGGCGGGCACCTACGATATTCAGCAGTTTTATCTTTGACATTATCCCTGTTGGAAGTAAAAATTTTACAAATAGAAAGTCGGGCTATTTGGCATAGTTAACCGCCCTTGTCTCACGGATGACGGTTATTTTTATCTGCCCGGGATAAGTCATTTCATTCTGGATCTTGCGTGCAATTTCAAACGACAGGTTCTCAGCTTCCTTATCATTCACTTTTTCAGCTCCCACAATAACCCTGAGCTCCCTTCCGGCCTGAATTGCATAGGTCTTCATTACTCCAGGGTATTGCAGTGCAAGCGATTCAAGTTCTTTCAGCCTTTTGATATATGATTCAACAACTTCGCGCCTGGCGCCGGGCCGTGCACCTGAAATTGCGTCACAAACCTGAACTATCGGTGCTATGAGGGTTGTCATTTCAGTCTCATCGTGATGTGAACCGATTGCGTTGCAGATTTCAGGCTTTTCCTTGTATTTTTCAGCAACTTTCATCCCGAGAATTGCATGTGGCAATTCCGGCTCATCATCAGGTACTTTGCCAATATCATGAAGCAGTCCGGCTCTTTTCGCCAGTTTCGGATTAAGTCCTAGTTCAGCCGCCATTATGGAACAGAGGTTGGCAACTTCCCTCGAGTGCATAAGCAGGTTCTGTCCGTACGATGACCTGTATTTCATTTTCCCGACAAGCCGGATAAGCTCCGGATGCAAACCGTGAATTCCAAGGTCGATTGTTGTTCTTTTTCCCACCTCGAGAATCTCTTCTTCGACCTGTTTTCTGGTCTTCTCAACAATTTCCTCAATTCTGGCCGGATGGATCCTGCCGTCAGTAACAAGCTGATGTAGCGCCAGACGTGCCACTTCTCTCCGGATTGGATCGAATGCCGAAAGGACAATTGCCTCCGGTGTGTCGTCCACAATTATCTCGACCCCGGTTGCAGCTTCAAGCGCCCGTATATTCCTGCCCTCGCGTCCGATTATCCTGCCTTTCATTTCATCCGATTCGATATGGAAGACCGTGACGGCATTTTCAATGGCATTTTCTGCGGCTACTCTCTGGATCGTTTGAAGGACAATTCTTTTTGCCTCTTTATTGGCAGTCATTTTGGCTTCGTCCAGAATCTCGTTAATATAGGACATTGCTCCGGTTTTGGCCTCCTCTTTCAGCGACTCCATAAGGTTGTTCTTGGCGTCCTCGGCAGATAAGCCTGAAATAGACTCAAGTTGATCGACCTGCTGGCGGTGGAGCTTTGAAAGCTCCTCATTTTTCTTATCGATGAGCTCAAGCTGTGAAGTCAGACTATCGCGAATTGAATCAGCTTCATTTTTTCTACGCTGAGCTTCTTCAAGCTTCTGAGATAAGGTAAGCTCTTTCTGCTTTATACGGCTTTCGGCCTGATTGATCTTATTGTTCTTTTCGTTAATGACGTTCTCATGTTCTGCTTTCAGCTGTAAAAAGCGTTCTTTAGCCTGAAGGATCTTTTCTTTTTTTATAACCTCGGCTTCCGTTTCAGCCTCGCTTACAATCTTGCGGCTCTTGTTTTTAAGAGCCATCTGCCATATCAGATATGAAGCACCGAATCCCAGGATCAGTGCTGATAAACTGAGGATCAAGGTTAATCCCCCGCTTATAGTTCCATTAATCAGTATTATCATTTCTATAATATTATATAAATAAAAAACCCGCAAAGTCTCTCCAACTTTTATAAAACCCCATATCTACATGGCTGGAGCCGCTAATACAGCTCGAACGTCCACTGCCCCGCCCTTAAGCGGGATTCCCGGAAAACCGGGATGAGGCCTGTTCTACCTGAACTAAGGTATGCTCCAAAGTTTTAAGTGTTGAGTTTCAAAAACGAATGAAGAAACAATGCGGGCAATTAGTTTGTCTATTTTAAAGAACGCTGTTACTCTTTTCATCAAGGACCTCATCAATTTTACTGATAAGTTCCTTTATGGCATCAGGGAAGTTACCTTTTTCAAGCTTTTCCTCCTCTTCATTAAGCTTGATGACATACTGAAGTGAAGCCATCGCCAGAAAATCCTGCACATCTTTATCCGAATAGCGCTGCTTATATTGAAGCACTTTTTCGTTAATCATCCTGGCAGCTTTCCTGATCTTTTCTTCATTTTCCCTTTCTACCTTCAATGGATAATATCTGTCTGCCACGTTAACCCTGATCGAAAGCTTATCATCCATTTTTATATCTTATCTGTTCAAAAGAGCAACACATCTGTCTATTTCCCGCACTAATTCATTAATCTTCTGCTTCGCCTCGAAGGCACCTTTGCCTTCACCCATTAATGCTCCCGATATTTTAATTCTTTCGTATTTATTTTCCAGGTCCTTGATCTTTTTGTCACGTTCCTCTATATAACGCTCCAATGTATCATTTTCGTTTTTCAGCTCCCTGTTTTTCGTCCTCAGGTCATTATACCTCTCAAACAATTCTTCAAGCTTTTTGTTCAGCAATGTCAGCTCTACAAGACCCTGTCCGGACATACTAAAATCTTTAATACAAAGTTAACATAGTTAATGTATTTTTCAATAATTTAACTTAAATAGTTTGGAAGAACAACTCATAAGCATAGTTTTGCATGCACTGAATTATAATTCTAATTATCTGATATGATCATTAAGCTGATTTTCCTTTTGAACCTGTTATTGAATACTCATGTTGTTGAAGAGCCAAAGGACAGGTCAATATTCATTTCACCTGTCAGGATTCCACTTGTCCTTTCTGCAAATTTCGGCGAGCTCAGGACGGATCACTTTCATTCAGGACTTGATATCAAGACACAGGGAGTAACAGGTAAGGAAGTTGTTGCAGCTGCATCGGGTTATGTTTACAGGATCAGCATCTCTCCCGGAGGTTTCGGCAGAGCGCTCTATCTCCGTCACCCTTCCGGTTATTCCACGGTTTACGGCCATCTTGACAAATTTACACCTGAACTTGAAGAATATGTTGTTTCGAGGCAATACGAAGAGAAGAGCTTTATGGTCACTCTCTGGCCTCCGAAGGAAAGATTTCAGTTTGATCAGGGAGATGTGATAGCTTATTCAGGAAATTCAGGCAGCTCCTCAGGTCCACATCTTCATTATGAAATAAGAAAATCCGATGAAGAAGTGCCTGTCAATCCACTCCTGTTTGAATTCGGTGTGCATGACAATATCAAGCCTGTCTTTGAAAAGTTGGTGATTTATCCCGCAGGCAAAGCCACACTTATAGATAATCAGAACAGGATGCTCAAAATGAATGTAACCGGAGGTAATGGCGATTACCGGATTTCGTCACAAAGTGAGTTATCTGTCAGCGGTCCTGCCGGTTTTGGATTCAAAGCATATGATCTGCTCAACAACAGCAATAACAAATGCTCGGTTTATTCAATCCAGCTGAAAATTGACACTATTCCGGTCTTTAACTATATAATGGATGCCTTTTCATTTAATGAATCGAGATACGTCAACAGCCACATTGACTATGAAACATTCCAGAGGGAGAATATTTATGTTGAAAGAGCATTCAGGCTTCCCAACGACAAGCTTAGCATATATCAGAATGTGGTCAATAAAGGGATTATCAATTTTTCGGATAATGGAAAACATAAAGTCGAGATCATTGTCTTCGACATACACGGTAATAAATCAACTCTCACCTTTTATGTAAAATCGGTTCCTGCTCCTGTTCAGGAATATCAGACAAAAACTGCCGAAAACAATGCTATAGTGATGCCATATAACAGAAACAACAAGTTTGTGTCCAAAAACATTGCAGTGAATATTCCCTCGGGAGCGCTATATGATACATTGTTTTTCCAGTTCAGGAGGTCAAGGGGTAATCCGGGGATGTTCTCGGAAATTTACGAGATTCACAACAAATACACCCCGCTGCACAGGTCATATAACCTTTCAATCAAGCCGGAAAAGGTTCCGGCAGGAAAGGAATCAAAGCTGCTTATTATTCAGCTCGCTGATGACATCAGGAAAATTCCTTTGCCCAGTACATGGAACGACGGCTTTCTTTCAGCCAATCCGAATGTTTTCGGCATCTTTTTTATTGGCATTGATACAATTCCTCCGCTGATACAGCATAACGGATTCACTTCCGGGGCTAACCTTTCCGGCAGGACAACACTGAAAATCAAGATCACCGATGAACTGTCCGGAATCAAGACATATGAACCGCTTATTGACGGGAAATGGGCATTATTTGAATACGATCAGAAGAATAACCTGCTGGTTTACAATTTTGATCCAAAAAGGTTACAGAAGGGTTCTAAACACGATCTTACCCTTAAAGTCATGGATAACAGGGATAACCTGAGTACTTATAAATGTGAATTTATCTGGTAGACCTCATCCCCAATCCGGTAGCTCTGGGGATGGGGTGAGGTTAAAATGCTTATTAATAGATCCTTGCCGGATATACTCCTTTCCTGATCATCTTCTTTATGCTTTCAACCACATATGGCTTATCCTCACGGTAAGTGACCCCGAACCATCGCTCGTTGCTCATAAGGATCTTTATAGTGATTTCACCGTTCTTGACAAATTTATCCACTGAAGTCGGTATGTCAAGTTCCGATTTCAGATCCATGCCATTAGCATTGATAAAGTTCCGGAACTCTTTTCCGAGGAAGTCATAACATGATGGCTTGAAGCCCCACAGATTCATTGAAACAATCTCATTCCCGGTGAAATTGATGGGATTCCCGTCTGGTCCCGGCGCTGTCGCTCCTTCTCTGGTTTTTTCAATCTGACGCGTCTCAACAATATTCCTTAAAAATCCATTTTCATCGGCTTTACAGACTCCGCGGTTCACATGACCGTGCTCTGATAGTGTGTTGCCTAGTTTATATCCGACAATGCAGTAATTATTCGGGTCCTTGTCATTGATAAGAAAATCCCTGAGCAGTGTGAATGACTCAACACCATAATAATCATCTGCATTAATCACACCAAACGGCTCTTTTATCTTGTCCTTTGTAACCAGTATTGCATGGCTCGTTCCCCATGGTTTTGACCGGTCCGGTGCTACCCTGACACCTTCGGGCAGGTCGGTGATCTCCTGGAAAACATAATCCACTTCGATTTTACCCTGAAGCCTGTCAACAAATCTTTCCCTGACCTGTTCCTCAATGTCGCGGCGGATTACGAAAACAATCTTGCCAAATTCTGCCCGGATGGCATCATAAATTGAATAATCAATTATTGTTTCACCTGAAGGACCAACTTCATCAAGTTGTTTGTTTCCTCCATAACGTGTGCCCATTCCGGCAGCCAGAACTAAAAGTGTCGGTTTCATCATAATATAATTTTGATTTTAACGGTATGATGGAGCCCACATGTTGATAAAACTATATTTAAAAGTGGTTGTGTTAGCAAAACATGTGGGGTTCATCGGATAAAATTTTTGGATTCACAATTATACAGAAAATATTGTTACTTTTATTAATCCGATTAATTTTTGTAGATGGAGTTTAAGCTAGAGATTTGTGTTGATAGTGTTGAATCTGCAATCAATGCACAATCTGCCGGAGCAGACCGGGTTGAATTTTGCGATAACCTCATTGAAGGCGGCACTACACCTGGCTACGGTTCAATTATCTCAGCGAGAAACAATCTTACTATCAGGTTCCATGTAATAATAAGACCAAGAGGCGGGGATTTCCTCTATTCCGATCTTGAATTCGATGTCATGAGAAGGGATATTGAGATATGTGGAGAGAGCGGAGTTGACGGAATTGTGACAGGGATACTGCTTCCGGGAGGTAACATCGATGTTGACCGGACCGCGAGGCTTTTTGAATTTGCCTATCCCATGGCAACCACCTTTCACCGGGCTTTTGATATGTGCGGTGATCCTGTTCAGGGATTGGAAGATGTTATAGCCACTGGTGCGTCGCGGCTGCTTACATCGGGCTTAAGGAACAAGGCACAGGATGGGATTGAACTGATAAGACAGCTTGTGATCCAGGCTGGCGACAGAATCATTATTATGCCCGGTGGCGGAATTGATGAAACAAATGCTGCGATGATAATAACAGCCACAAAAGCCCGGGAGATCCATCTTACGGGAAGGAAAGTCATAGAAAGTGAAATGATCTTCAGACGCCAGGGAATCAATATGGGAGGCATTAAAGGCGTTCCGGAATTTTCCCGTAAGGTGGCTGATCCGGAAAGGATAAAAAAAGTAGTCGAAGTACTCAAAATGATCTGATATCACTTTGAAATTTTATCTGTCTTGTTACCTTTGCAATTCCAAATTAAAATCAGTCAGACAATAACTAAAAAATTCCATATTTTATGAAAAGACTATTTACAGCAATCTTCGCATTGGCCATTGCCGGACTTTTTCAGGGACAAAACACTATGGCTTGCACAAATTTTATCGTGACAAAGGGAGCATCAACGACCGGTTCGGTAATGATTACCTATTCAGCCGATTCTCATGTTCTTTATGGTGAGTTGTATTATTGGCCCTCACGGGATTATCCCGAAGGCGCATGGCTGGATGTATATGAATGGGACACAGGTAAATACATGGGAAAGATCAAACAGGTGCGTCACACTTATTCGGTGGTCGGCAATATGAATGAGCATCAGCTCTCAATTGGTGAAACAACCTATGGCGGTATTGACGGGCTGGTTGATCCGGATGGAATCATCGACTACGGGAGTCTTATCTACATCACTCTACAAAGGGCTAAAAATGCGAGGGAAGCAATTAAGGTGATGTCGGAACTGGTTTCCGAATATGGGTATGCAAGCTCAGGCGAATCATTCTCAATAGCAGATGCGAATGAAGCATGGATCTTTGAAATAATTGGAAAAGGAAAGGCCAACAAGGGTGCCGTATGGGTTGCACGCCTTATTCCCGACGGATTTATAAGCGCACACGCCAATCAGGCCAGGATTCAGACTTTCCCTCTGGCCACTGGCAAGAAAACAAGCAATGCCATCACATCAAAGGACCTGAGGCGAATATCTGACCCTTCTGTTGATTGCGTTTATGCTTATGATGTAATCGAATTTGCAAGAACCAAAAATCTTTACACCGGTGCTGACCAGCAGTTCAGCTTTTCCGATACTTTTAATCCAGTAACTTTCGAAGGTGCCAGGTTTTGCGAAATACGGGTGTGGGCTTTTTTCAGGTCCGTCAATGATGAAATGGAACAGTATAAGAATTATGCGGCCGGACATGAGCTCTCGAAACGTATGCCGCTTTGGGTACGACCTGGCCGCAAGATTTCCAGCAACGATCTTATGAACTTTATGCGCGATCATCTTGAAGGAACCGAATTTGACATGAGAAAAGATATCGGGGCAGGTCCGTTCGGCTCTCCCTACCGCTGGCGTCCGCTTACATGGAAAGTAACCGGAGATCCGAATGCTCCTTCATACTGCAACGAAAGAGCAACATCCACACAGCAGACCGGATTTGTATTTGTGGCCGAATCCAGAAGCTGGCTTCCTGATCCGATAGGCGGAATTTTCTGGTTCGGCGTCGATGATGCAGCTACCACGGTTTTCAATCCAATCTATTGCGGTATTACCGAAATACCCGAATGTTTCAAAGTCGGTAACGGAAACATGGTCACCTACTCTCCTACCTCAGCTTTCTGGCTATTCAACCAGGTTGCCAACCATTGCTATTCACGATATGACATGATGAGCGCCGATGCCGTCAGGCTCCAGAAAGAGCTGGAGACAAAATATATCGCTGAGACCTCCTCAACAATAGATGAGGCCGCAAAGAAGCTCTGGGAAAATGATGTCTGGAAGGCACGCGATTATATTACAAAATATTCTGTCGCAACAGCACAGAACACCTTTGAAAAGTGGAAGAAGCTAAGTGAATATCTTCTCGTCAAATATATTGACGGCAATATTAAAAATGAAAAGGACGGTAAATTTGTCACTAGTGAAGATGGTTATCCTGCATCTCCCGCTCAGCCAGGATATGATGAAAAATGGAAGAAATCGGTGATCCAGGATACCGGAAGCAAACTGCTGGTTCCTGCAGGCTCGGCACATTAGTCTTCCGGTCATCGCTAAATTCTCTAAAATATTGAATCCTGCTATTGGTGGATTTAAAATATTATAGTATCTTTGCCCCCTGATTTAAAGGATCGTATTTAGTAAACAAAATTGTTTGTGAAATGAATTTAATGGATGTTGTTGATAAGGAATTTGCAGTAAAGAGTGAGTTTCCGAAATTTATTGCCGGGGATACAGTTACTGTTCATTACAAGATAAAAGAAGGGAACAAGGAGAGGATTCAGCAGTTCCGGGGCGTCGTAATACAAAGAAATGGTGTCGGTCATACTGAAACTTTCACTGTAAGGAAAATGTCAGGGAATATCGGCGTTGAAAGGATCTTCCCGATAGTGTCGCCGTTTATTGACAAAATTGAGGTTAACAAGCACGGAAAAGTCCGCAGGGCAAAGATATTCTACCTCCGTGACCTTACCGGTAAAAAAGCACGAATCAGGGAGAAGAAATTCTAAGATTATTTCTATAAAATATAAAAGGCTGTTCACACGAACAGCCTTTCTTTTTTCCCGGTTATATTTTGTTAAGCAATTCTTCCCTTTTCGCCTTTGCTTCTTCGACAAGCTTATTTGCCTGGTTATCTGCTTCCTGAACAAGTTGTCCGGCTTTCTTATCAGCCTCTTTTCTAATTGAATCGGCAGCTTTTTGTGCCGCCAGCCTGGCTACAGGTCCCTTGATTTCAGCATCCTTAACTAGTTTCAGTGCCCTGGCATCAGCTTCCTGC
>Ga0209705_10001644_pt1 | contig 11857 bp, 9 predicted proteins | sample PPLLaktember2015_5_FD_187262 | JGI IMG/M metagenome (GOLD analysis project Ga0209705, IMG submission 187262) | Freshwater sediment microbial communities from Prairie Pothole Lake near Jamestown, North Dakota, USA - PPLs Lake P8 Core (1) Depth... | ecosystem: Environmental > Aquatic > Freshwater... | reverse complement strand
CCTGAAGTCTGCGCGACCGGAACTGGCCGCACCCGCGCTCATCGCCCTGCCGGCCGAGGCGCTGGCTGCTCCCGTAATCCTGCCCCTGGCTGCTCAGGTCCGTGACTTCGACGGTGTCTCCAATCCACTTCAGTCCCTCTCGGCCGGCGAGATCGACGGGGGCCGGCTGGGTGCCTGGCCGCATCTGGCCGGCTTCGGCCCGCCGGGAGATGCGCGTCTGGAGACCGTGGGCGAGGCGGATCTCCTCGACGGATTTCGTCCGTTCCTCGAGCCGGCCCCAGGCCTGCTCGAGGCTGCAACGGGTGCTGATTCACTCGGCGGGCCGCGCCCGTATCAGCTCGAAGCCTGCCGCAAACTGCTTGAGCATGAGGCCTTCCTGCTGGCCGACGATACTGGCACAGGCAAGACGGTCAGCGTTTGCCTGGCGCTCCAGGCTCTGTTTCACGAAAACAAAGCCGCCCGCGCTCTGGTCGTGTGCCAGGAAGGCAACCTGCGGCATTGGCTCACCCACCTCAGCAACTGGGCCTCGGGCTTGCGCGTGGCGCTAACCGGCGGCGTGCCTGGGGCGTGGACCATCCCCGCCCACGTGTACCTGGCGGACTACCTCACCCTGGCCACCGACATCGAGGCCGGAACGGCGCCCGTCGACGGCTGGTCGTTCGACGTCGTTGCCCTGGATGAACTGCAGGCCGTGCGGCGCAAGGACAGCCGCCCGCTCGATGCCCTGGCGAAAGTCGACGCCGACCAGCGCTGGGCCCTGGCCGGGGCGCTCCCGCGCCACGCCGTCGGGTGGCTGCAAGTGTTCTCGTTGCTCAAGCCGCAGCGCGGCGGGCAGCGCTCCGACATGACGCTGCCCGACCTGCGCCGGCAGTACCAGCCCTTCACTCTGCAGCGCAAGAAGGCCGACCTGGCCGGTGAGCTCCCGGCGCAGACGCGCCAGGAGATCTGGGTGCGATTGGATCCGGCGCAGGTGGCCGCCTATCAGGCGGAATTGGCCGAGGAGCGGCATCGGCTGGCCAAGCTCGGGACCGCCGTCACCTACACCCATATCGCCAACGCAGCGGCGCGGCTCAAGCAGGCCTGCAACTTCAATCCCGACACGCTCGACGGCGCCAAGGTGCGGGCGCTGGTCGATCTGGTCGAAGAGATCGCCGCCGGCGGGAACAAGGTCGTCGTTCTAAGCCAATTCAAGGAACAGGGGCTGGATCCTCTGGGTCAGGTACTCGAGCCGTTTGGGACCGTGCGCGTCGGCTCGGATATGCCCGAAGCCGATCAGAACCAAGCCGTGGCGCTCTTCCGCCGCGACCGCGATCGGCGCGTGCTGCTGACCGATGCGGACCTGCGCCCGGCCGGCGGCCCGCTGGTCGAGGCAACCTATGTGGTGCATTTCGATCACGACTGGAATCCGGCCGTGCGCTGGCGTGTCGAGCGCCGCTTCCATCCCGAAGGATCCAGCCCGGTCGGCATTAACATCTACGAGTTCTGGGTGACGGACACGTTCGAGGAGCCGCTCTACCGGATGCTGGCCGAACGACAGATGCTCCCCGGCCGTCTGCCCAGTGACACGCGCCCTTCGGATCTCGAAGAGCGGCTGACCTTCGACGAGTGGCTGCAGCTGATCCTGGAGGTCCCGCAAATGGGCGCCGTGCCGCGCCTCGGCCCGCCCATCCCGCCCGGAACCGGCCGGCTGCCAGGGACCCAGGTCTTGCGCGAGCATGTCACCCGGCTCGCGCCCGAGGAGCTGCTCGACTCGGTCGGCAAGCTGATGAGCGCCTGGGGGTTCCCGCAGACGGAGATCCTGCGCGGCCCCGACGAGAGCGGCGGCGACTTGCTGGCCACGCGCGAGAGCGACAGTGGTCCCGAGCGGCTCCTGGTCCGCTGCGTGCGCGGGACGAAGGACGTTGGCGTGGGCGAAGGGCGGGCATTGCTGGCCGACATGCACAACTGGTCTGACTGCTTTGGGACGTATCTGGTGACTACGTCCGATTTCACCTCGGCCTGCAAGAAGCTGTCGGACGAATCGCAGGGCCGCCTGGCGCTGGTCAGCGGCGTCGAGCTCTACCGGCACCTGCACCTGCTCGGCACAGTCGCCTGAGGCAGTCCGCGGACCAGGCGGGAATTGCGTGGTCGCACGGTCGACCGCCGCGTTCAGCGCGGCGGTTGTGTTACACTCGGCCGAATGGCGCGACCCGTGCACGAGATTTCCCCGCCGATGAACGCAACCGGTGTCTACGACTCGGCCCGGCGCCCGCCGGCGTTCATTGAAGAGTTCCAGGCGCTGCTGCGCTACCGCGATCTGATCGCTCAGCTTGTCCTGCGCAACGTCAAAGCCCGCTACAAACGCTCGATCCTGGGCATCGCCTGGACGATGGTCAATCCGCTCCTGACGATGCTCGTCTTGACGTTGGTGTTCTCGGCCATCTTCCGCTTCCCGACTCGCCAGTATGCACTGTATGTCCTTTCCGGCCTGCTGGCCTGGAACTTCTTCGCACAGACGACGGTGGCGGCGATGGGGGATTTGATCTGGAGCGGGGGATTGGTCGGGCGAATCTTTCTGCCCAAGTCGGCCTTCGCCGTCTCGGCCGTCGGCACCGGGGTGGTCAACTTACTCCTGGCGCTGGTGCCCTACGCCATCATCGCCCTCGTCGTCGGAGGGCCGATCACGCCGGCGCTTATGTTGCTGCCCGTCGCCATGCTGTGCCTGGCCGGCTTTGCCCTTGGCGTCGGTCTGGCGCTCTCGACCGCGGCGATCTACTTTCAGGACGTGATGCCGACCTACGAAATCATCCTGATGGCGTGGTTGTACCTGACGCCGATCATCTATCCCATTGACCTGGTGCCGCAGTCTGTGCAGGCTGTCCTGCGCTGGAATCCGATGACCTATCTGGTCGGCCTGTTCCGCACCGTCGTGTATGACGGCCGGATGCCAAGCGTGACTGCTCTGGCAGGGGCGCTCGGGATCTCGTCGGCCGTGCTCTTGGCTGGATGGTGGATCTTCTCGCGTCGGGCGCGGGAGTTCGCCTACCATGTCTGAGACGGCGCACAGCGGTCGGCTTGCTGCAATCACGATCGAGGATCTGGCCGTCCGCTTTCGAGTCCCGCATGAGCGCTATGCCAGCTTGAAGGAGTTCGCCATTCGCTGGGTGCAGGGACGGCTGACCTATGTCGACTTCTGGGCACTGCGCGAAGTCGGTTTCGAGGTGGGTTGGGGGGAGATCTTTGGCGTCGTCGGTCCGAACGGGGCGGGCAAGACCACGCTCTTGAAGGCGATCGCCGGCGTGCTGCACCCGACGCGCGGCCGCGTGGTGGTGCGCGGGGAACGGGCGCCGCTGCTCGAGCTGGGTGCAGGATTTCACCCGGAGCTGACCGGCCGCGAAAACGTCTACCTGTACGGGACGCTCCTGGGCAACACGCGCCGCGAGCTGCAAGCGCGCTTCGAAAGCATCGTCGACTTTGCCGAGATGTGGGAGTTCATCGACGCGCCGCTGCGGACTTACTCGACCGGTATGACTACCCGGCTGGCTTTTGCTGTGGCGACCTCGCGCCTGGCGCCGGTGCTCCTGGTCGACGAGGTCCTGGCCGTCGGGGACGTCCGCTTCCAGGACCGTTGCCGGGCTCGGATGGACGAGTTCCGCAGGGATGGCGCCTGCATCGTCGTCGTCTCGCATGACCCTGCCCTGGTGGCCGGGTTGTGTCAGCGGGCGCTCTGGCTCGAAGCGGGCGGCGTACGGGCGCTTGGCCCGTCGGCCGAGGTGGTGGGGCAGTATGTCGCCGCGTCGGGCTGAGGCCGGCGCAGGCTACCGGGTGGTGATCTACTGCCCGGATCGGCACATCGTCTACGACGGGCGCACACCCGAGCAGGTCGGCGTCGGCGGCGGGATCACCGCCCGGGTACGCATGGCCCGGGCGCTGAGGCGAGTGGGGCACCGCGTCACAATGGTCGTCAACTGCCCGCGGCCGGCCGAGTTCGACGGGGTCGAGTACCTTCCTCTGGAGGGCGTCGCTCGTCTGTCGGGCGACGTGGTCGTGTTGACCACCTCCGGCGGGGGCCTCGATCTCACGCCGGCGCTCGCCCTGGACGTGCGGGCGCGACTGCGCGCGGTCTGGGTGCATGGGCCGACCATGCCGAAAGGTTTCGAATCGCTCGCGGCCGAAGAGGTCTACGCCGTCAGCAACTACATCGCCCGAATTGTGCGTTCCGCGTGGGGCGTACCCGGCGATCGGATCTTCGTGGTCCACAACGGTTTCGACGAGGCGGTTTTCGGGCGGGCCGAGCGCCAGCGCACGCGGCGCGACCCGCATCGCCTGGTGTATTTCTCGCATCCCTCGAAGGGTCTGGAAGCCTCACTCGGCGTGCTGCGGCACCTGCGGGCCGCTGACCCGCGCTACCATCTGATCGTGTGCGGCGGCGGCGGGTTGTGGGGCGAAGTCATGGCGCCACCGGCCTCCGGCGAGGCCGTCATCGATCGCGGTCTGCTGGGCCAGGCTGCCCTGGCGAGCGTGCTGCTCTCAGCCAGCTTCTCACTCCATCTCCAGAGGCGCGAGGAACCGGGTTCGCTGGCCATTGCTGAGGCCCAGCGTGCCGGCTGCGTGGCCCTCGCCAGTCCGGTGGGCTGCTTTCCCGAGTACATCGCCGACGGGGTCGACGGATACCTGATCCCCGGCGACCCGGATCTGACGGTGGTCCAGTCACAGGCGGCGGCGCGGCTTCTCCAACTCGCGGCTGCGCCGCAGGCCTTGGACGACGCCCGACGCCGGGCGCAGACGGCGCCGTTCGATACGGACCTGTTGGCCCGCGTGTGGACGGCCGACTGGGATCGGCGGTTGAGCCGCGGTCGGCCGCCGACGGAGTCGCCCTGCACGGTCTGCGGGGCGTCGGCAGTGGTCCTTCCCGACGGTGCACACTGTACCGTTTGCGGGCATTTCGATCGACGCCGCTTGCCGGTCATAGAGTCAAGCGACCGCAAGCCCAAGTATCCGAAGATGGCTGACCGCTGACGGATCTCAGCCATCGGCCATCCGGGCTGAGCACAAAGGAACCGGTGGAGACACTCCTGATCTGCGGATACTACGGCCGCCGCAACGCCGGCGACGAGGCCATCCTGGGCGGGATGTTGGCCGGACTGCGCGCCTTCGCCCCCGACCTTGGCTTGCGCGTCGTCAGCTGGAATCCGGATGGGACCGGCCGGATGCACGGCGTTGAGGCCGTGCCCTGGCAGGATGTCTCGGGTCTGATCGAGGCGGTGCGCGCCGCATCGGCCGTGATCGTCGGCGGGGGCGGGCTCTTCCACGACTACTGGGGGGTCGATCCGGCCGCGGCGCTCACCGGGCGACAGGCCGGGATTGCGCAGTACGCGGCGCCGATCCTTCTGGCGCAGATGCTGGGCAAGCCGAGCATGCTCTACGCTGTCGGCGTCGGCCCGCTGCGGACCTCCGAGGGGCGCACGCTGACGCGCGACGTCGTTGCCGCGGCCGATCTTGTCACCGTGCGCGACCTCGGTTCGCGCGCCTTGCTTGCCGAGATCGGCTGCGCGGTGAGCGGCGTGGAACTGATCCCTGACCCGGCCTTCGATTTGCCGCCGGCGGTGCCTGACGCTGAGCTCGAGGCGGGGTGGCGAGACATCCCGCAGCCGGTTCTGGGTGTGGCACTGCGGCCCTGGCTGTTTGGTGTCGATCCCGCGCGCTGGCAAGCCGAGGTGGCTGCCGCCCTCGACGACCACCTGGCGACGCACGGCGGAACGGCGCTCTTCGTCCCGCTGCAGGACGGTCAGCCTGACGTCGAGGACGACGTCACCGTCGGCCGGGCCGTGATGGATCGCATGGCGCGAGGCCAGCAAGCCATCGTCGCGCCGCAGCACCTCGATCCCCTGCAGCGCTTCCGGCTGCTCGAGCGCTGCGACCGTGTCCTGGCCATGCGACTGCATGGTGCCATCGCCGCGTTGCGCGGCGGACATCCCGTCGCCGCGCTGGCCTACGACCCCAAGGTCGAGGCGCTGATGAGCGAGGCCGGCGTGGAGGCGACCTCGCTTCGGCCGCAGGATTGGGACCGCGCCCACATCGTTGATGCCCTGGCACAAGCCGCGCCCCCCAGGCGCTCTCTGCCGGCAGGACCATCAAAGGGGGCGGGGATGGCTCTCGAACTGGTCCGCAGGGGCGCGCGCGCTCCTGCTGCCCGCGAGGCGGCCCTGCAGAGCCTGGCGCTCGCCAAGGTGGCCGATGTCCTGCGTCTGGAGCAGATTGCCTCGGCGCAAGCGGCGGAGATTGCCCAGCTCGATCTGGAGCAGCGAAGGCTTCACGCAGAGATCGGGCGGCTCGAGCACGAGCGCGTCAAACAGGCTGGCGAGCTGGAGAAGCTTGAGCGCCTGAGGATAGAGCAGGCAGCCGAGGCGGAGGCGCTGCGCGCGGAACTGTCCGCTCAGCGAGAGTCCGGCGCACACAGGCAGACGGAGGCGGCGCGGCGAGTGAACGAGCTGACCTCCCAGCGCGATGAGGCCCGGGCGCAGCTGGCGGCGCTGCGGCAGACCCTCGGCGTTCGCCTCCTGGCGCGCTACTGGGAGGCGGTGCGGCGCGCATTGCCTCCCGGCAGCCGACGGCGCAGACTCGCCAGTCGGCTGCTGCGGATCCCGCGCCGGGAGAAGGCTGGCCTACTGCACTTGCTGTCCGCTCCGGCCGAGGAACAGCGGGCGGCGGATGAGTTGCGGGCGTTCACCCGGCGTTTCGAAGCGAGCGCGCCGCGGCAGGCGGCGATCATCCTGGCTCCCACGCAGTTGATCGCCGCGGAGGGTCAGAGATCCACGCACCTGGCGCTGGAGCTCGCCGGGCGCGGCGTGCCGGTCATCTTCGGCTACTGGCGCTGGGATCGAACGGACCGCCGCGAGCAGGACCCGGAGCTGCCTGGAATCTTGCAGCTCCCGTTGGACGAGCTTCTCCCCCAGCAGCGTGCGGGGTTGTCGGCGTTTCCGCGCGCGCGGCGCCTGCTGCTGGTCGAGTTCCCACATCCAGGCTTCGCCGGGTTCATCGCCTCAGCGCGCGGCCAGGGTTGGGTCACCCTCTACGAGGTTGTGGACGATTGGGAGGCGTTCCACCGTGTCGGGCAGGCGCCCTGGTACGACCGGGCTTTCGAACTGCATTTGCTGGCGACGGCAGAAGCGGTAACCGCGGTCAGCCCGGCGCTGGTCGAGAAGACCCGGGATTGCGTCGGACGCGATCCAGCCTTGATCCCCAATGGCCTTCGGCCGGAAGTCGCCCGAGTCGACGCGCCCCATCCCCTCGAGCGAGGCGAGGTTACCCTCGGTTACTTCGGCAACATGACGCCGGCGTGGTTCGATTGGGGTTTGGTCCGTAACGTGGCGCTTGCCCGACCCACATGGCGCATCCATCTTATCGGGTTCGGCGGCGCGGCTGCCGATCTGCCTGTGAACGTCGCCCTCCATGGGACTCTCCCGCCTTCTCGCCTGGCAGCCTACGCCGAGAACTGGGATGTGGGAATCATCCCGTTCAAGCCTTCGGCACTGGCCGAGGCGGCAGACCCGACCAAGTGGTACGAGTACCTGGCGATGGGGTTACCAGTCGTGGTCACCGGCGTGAACCCGCCGCGCGGGATGGAGGGCCTGGTCACCCGGACGACGGGTGTGCGGGAGTTCATCCGGGAATGCGAGCGGGTCTCCCAGCCCGGCGTCCACCCGGCCGAGCGCGGCAAGGCGTATGCTGCGCAGTGCCGGTGGGCGGTGCGTCTCGATCAACTCCTGGCGCTCGTCGAGCGCGGCGGGCAGCGAATCGGGCTGCACTCGGCGTTGTTCGAGGCGGGCGGGTGAGGGTCCTCTTCGTCTACAAATACCTGACGCTCGGAGGCGTTGAAGTCGTCTTGCGGGCGCGCCTGGACGGGCTGCCGCGCCTGGGGATCGACGCCCAAGCCTGGTTCCTGCAACAGGGCGAGGGATGGGGGATTTTCGACGGGCTGGAGGGGCGCGTGCACGTCGGCGGGATCACGGCGCTGCGCCAATTCCTGGAGGCGAGTCCGCAGCATATCGTCAGCACGATAGACACGCCGGAGGTGCTCCCGCTTCTGGCGCAAGCCCATGCAGGCAAGGTCATCGTCGAGGCCCACACACCCTACCTGGAGAACCTCGAGTACCTGCGCCGCCTCGACGCGCAGCGGGTCTCCGCCTTCTGGGCGCCATCAGATTTCCAGCGCGGCCTTGTGCAGCGTCGGCTCGGGGGAGGGGGAGACGTGCGCGTCGTCCCCAATGCGCTGCGTGAAGCTTTTGCCCGCGAGCTGCGCCCCTTCGTCCCCTCGCCGCCACAGCCGATCGTCGCCTGGGTCGGACGCCTGGATGACCTGAAGAACTGGCGCGGATTCCTGGAAATCGCCCGGCGGATCGGGCGTTTGGACTCCGGCGTCGAATTCTGGATTGCCGGCGACTCGCCCGACCGACACGAGCCCGAGCGCCTGCTGCGCGCGGCCGGCGCCATCGTTGCCGAGAAGTTGTTCTGGTATCGGTCGCTCCCTCATGCCACCCTGCCGCGTTGGTTCGATGCCGTACGCGACTCCGGCGGGTTGGTGCTTTCGACCTCGCGCCGCGAATCGTTCGGCATGGCCATCGCCGAAGCGATGGCGCGCGGCTGCCCGGTCGCGGCGCCGGCGCATGGCCCATTCCTCGAGTTGATGGAGGACGGCGTCAGCGGTGCGCTCTACCGGGCAGGTTCAACTGCCGCCGGCGCGGCAGCCGCACGCGACCTTCTGCGCAATCCCGATCGGCGGGCGAAGGTCGGCGCGCGGGCCAGGGAGGTGATTCTGGCTCGGCACGGGATGCGGCCTGCGCTGGAGGCCCTGGCGCAGGCCCTTCACGCTCTCGTGCCCGAATAGCGGGACCCTTGTGTGCGTCGGCGATCGGGTGTTCCCTTGCGCGTCGGCGCCAGGGGGAACGACCTCACTTGCACCCTTGTCGCCTGCGGCGCGAGAATCACTTCATCCCTGAGCGGTGCGGCCTCTTCTGTCGGTGATCGTGGGACGCCGAACAGATTGAGTTCCCTCTGATGTGAGTCAGAGGCAGCCGTCCTTCTCTCATGCTACCCGATCCGCGGGACCCAGAATGGGGACCAAGCTATGTTGAGCCGCATCATTCTCCTCACTCTAGCGCTGGCTCTCACCGCTTGTGGCTCCGCAACTCCCCCTGACACGCCGGTGCCCTCCGCCACTCCAGTCCCCGACACGCCCACGCTCCCGCCGCCATCGACGGACACGCCGGCTCCAACAGACACGGCCGAACCAACGCCGCTCCCCGGCGCGCAGGTGATTCCGATCTCCTCCATGGATGTCTCGATTCCGTGGCTCCCGCTCGACACCTCCGCGCTGCCGGGCGTGTACTACTTGGGATTCACCGTCGGCAGTCCGCCCTTCGACAATGCCCAGGTGCGGCAGGCCTTCGGGCACGCGGTCGATCGCAGCGTCATCGTGGAACTCGTCGACCGCTACCTCCCGGAGTACGGGGCACAAGCCGCGACATCCTTCACCCCGCCACAGACACTCGGAAGGGACTTGACCGGTGAGGTCGGCCTGCCCTTTGATCCGGACAGGGCCCTCGAGCTGCTGAGCGCCGCGGGATACACGGACCCTTCCGCGATCCCACCCGTGACCATCTTCGTGCGCTCGGTCGGCGAGTACCCCGGTCTGCCGCAGAGGATGGCCGAGGCCGTGGCCGGCATGTGGCGCGAGACGCTGGGCGTGGAGGTCATCGTCGAGGCGCCCACCACGCGCTATGCAGACCGGTTCGCATCCAATCCTCCCGACGTCTACCGACTCGGGTGGCTGGCCGACTTCAACGACCCCGACAACTTCCTCAGAGACATCTTCGGGACGGGCAGCGGGGTCAACTATGGCGGCTGGTCCAATGCCGAGTTTCAGTTGTTGATCACCCAGGCGCACTCCGTCACGGATCCTGAGCTTCGGCAGCGGCTCTACATCCAGGCTGAGCGGATCCTGTGCGAGACCGAAGCCGCGGTAATCCCGCTCTTCCATGTGAGCGTCAATCCGCCCTAGTCGCGGTTAAGCGCTGCACCGGATGCGCTGCCGCGCCGACGGGCGGCAGCGCATCCGGTGAAACCTGTGAGGCTTGGGAGAGTCAATGCCCGATCTCCTGCGCGCGGTCAAGGACGACGTCCGCTTCGTCCGATCGCATACCCTTCAACCGAAGTGGTACAAGTACGGGAAGATCCTGCTGTTGGTGGGCGGCCTCGCCGCCTATGGGTGGCTGTTCGGCGTCCGCAAGTTGGCGGTCTTCTTCGCGGTCTTCATGATCCTGAGCCTCGGAGTGCATCTCCTTTATCGAACCAAGACGAACAAGTACACGCGCAGCTGGCTCGATCTCGTCGTGGCTGAGGCGGACGGCGTGCGCAAGCCCACGCGCATCGGGGCGTGGTACTACACGTTCGTTGTCTGCAACGCCCTCCTCGCCCTGGCCGTCAGCCAATTGCTGGCTTGACGACGATCTCCGCCCCTGCTGACGCTCCTGGCCGGTTCCCCAGCCCGCCGTCCAGCCGGCGCCCGACACGGATTCCTCCCCAGAGTGCTTGCAGGCCAGGAGTATCCCGCGCCGAAGTTGTGGGTTATGATGTGTCGCAATTCAGACATTCTATGTCGTATTTAGGGAGGCACGAATGGTTCTAAGCTCGGTGAACTGGTTGGCGGTCTTGGCCTGCGTGGTGGTGAACCTGGCCATCGGCTTCGTCTGGTACAGCCCCAAGACCTTCTTCCCCGCCTGGTGGAAGGGAATCGGCAAGACAGAGGCGATGGCGCCCGGCAGCGGGGGTATGGCCATGACCTGGACGCTGACGGTCCTGGCGGGATTCGTACAGGCCGTCTTCCTGTCGTTCCTGATCAACGCCATGGGGGCCGGGCAGGGTGGCACTTCGCTGCTGTCGGGACTGACGGCCGGCCTGATGACTTGGCTGGGGTTCGTGGCGCCGACGAACCTGGTCAATAAGCTCTTCGCCGGTCATGGCCTGAAGGTCTGGGCCATCGAGGCCGGCAATCACCTGGTCAACTTCCTGGCGATGGGCGCCATCCTGGGCGCCTGGCGCTGATACGCGGCGTACAGCGACCGGTGCGGACGGGCCGACCGTCCGCACCGGTCGCTTGAACCACCACCGCCCGAAGCCCCGCCGGGCCAGCGGTTTCTGGCGTACCATGGATACGGCTCTGCGGCGCGGCGGCCTGCGCCGGGAGCGAGGAGACAGACATGGCAGCGGCAACGAGTCGCATCCACGTTGACACGGGTACCGGCATCTTCTGGTTCATCGGATGGCTGTTCACGATTGCCTTCGCCAAGCTGGTGTGGTGGCAGGCGCTTCTGGGTCTCGTGGTCTGGCCGTACTACCTGGGGCTGGCGGTCGGCTGATCCCTGCGCCCGGCGAGCTGCGCCGGGTGGCCCAATCGCGTGAGGGGACCGCTGAGCACCCCTGGCGAGCGGTGAGACACCCGACGGTGACAAGGCGGGGCGCGCTTCGGGGCGGCCGGGATCGCAGGGGAGAGGAAGGCGAGCATGGAGCGGGGATGCCCTACGCGGCAGCGCTCGTGAATCTCCACAAGTTGACCGATTTGGCGGCGATCCTGATCTTGGGTAGGCCGGTGTACGTGGCCAATCGTGTGGTGATATGCAGCTGGGCTGGCAGCGACTGCCGGCCTGCTCTGCCTCGCCCTGCTCATCACCGGCGGTCTGCTGAGCACGAACAAGCCAATGCCGCGCTGGCTGCTGTGGTTTCATCGGATCGCCCCGTTCTTGCTCTTGGCTGCCCTGGCCGCCGCGTTCCTTCCGGTAGCGGGATCCGGTTCTTGAGCGGTCACCGCGATCTTTGAACC
>Ga0209705_10001643_pt1 | contig 11857 bp, 10 predicted proteins | sample PPLLaktember2015_5_FD_187262 | JGI IMG/M metagenome (GOLD analysis project Ga0209705, IMG submission 187262) | Freshwater sediment microbial communities from Prairie Pothole Lake near Jamestown, North Dakota, USA - PPLs Lake P8 Core (1) Depth... | ecosystem: Environmental > Aquatic > Freshwater... | reverse complement strand
GGCCAGAACACGGTGCTCGCGAGCCCGCCCAGCAGCGTGAGGGCGGTCAGGGCCTGGCGATGCCGGCCTCCTGAAAGCGCCACGACGGTGGCAAAGGCGGCGTCATAGAGGGTCGCGGCCATCGCGACCCCCGCCAGTATCCAGCCTGCAATGAAAACGGCCGGATGCGACGCCAGAGCGATCAACCCGAGCGACGCAGCCGCCAGCAGCGATCCGGCGGCCATGACGAGGCGGCCGCCATGGCGGTCCAGCAGGCGCCCCGTCAGCGGCGATGCCAGTCCGGAGGCGAGCAGCGCGCCGGAAAAGGCGGCCAGTACTGTCGGCACGCCGACTTCCAGAGTGCGCGCCATCGGCTGCGCCAGGACCGCGATGCTGTAATGCAGACTGCCCCACGCGATGATCTGCGCCACGCCGAGCGCGCCGACGATGGTCCACAGGGGTCGGTCGTGAGTGGAAGGACTCATTCGTCGAGCGATGCGGCGTTCGAATTCGCCGGTACAAATGACGTTTATCAGGCGAGGGCGGCGGAAAGAACGCCCCGGATTCTGGGCGAGAATTGACGATGCGCACAGTGTTGTCGCTTGTGATCCATGGACGCGTGTAACGCGTTGAAGACACTTTGATTGATACGAATCGGCCCTAGAGAAGGACCATGCGTAGGAAACCTGCTGCGATCGGTTTGACTTTTGTCGGATTGGGAACGGCGGCGTGGTGGGTCGCGGCCCAGACTGCAGCGTCGCCGGCAGCTCCAGCGGGCGGCCCGGCTGCTCCACCCGCAACTCGCGTCGTGACGGTGGCCGGAATGCCCGAGGTGCCCGACCGCAGCAATCTCTACAGCGAAACCGCCCCGGATCGCATGAGCCCGGCGGTCGCCGGTGCGCTTGAGCGAGTCTATGTGCCGAACCGGCAGGCCAACAGTGTGACGGTCATCGACCCGGCGACGCTGAAGATCGTCGGGTCGTTCAGGGTCGGCATCCACCCGCAGCACGTGGTGCCGTCGTGGGACCTGCGCACGCTGTGGGTTGCGAACAACGCCGAAGGCCGCACTGACGGGAGCCTGACCCCGATCGACCCGAAGACCGGCAAGGTCGGTCCTTCGATTCCGGTCGATGATCCGTACAATATGTACTGGTCGCCGGACGGCAAGTCGGCGATTGTCGTCGCGGAGGCCTACAAGCGACTCGACTTTCGCGATCCAGTCACGCTGAAGATGCAGTATTCGATCCCGACGCCGAAGTGCGCCGGGATCAATCACGCGGACTTTTCGATCGACGGCAGCTTCGCGCTCTTCACCTGCGAATTCAACGGCTCGATCACGAAGGTCGACCTGATGAACCGCCGCGTGGTCGACACGATCAGGCTGAGCCAGTACTTCAACCGGCCCGATGCGCTGGCCGCGATCGCAAGGGCGGGCACGAAAAAGCCGAAGATCCCGGATCCGAGCCAGCTCGGCGCCGAAATCTGCACGACGCCCGGCATGCCACAGGACGTTCGCGCCTCTCCGGACGGAAAGCTCTTCTACGTCGCCGACATGATGGCCGACGGCGTGCACGTGGTCGACGGCGAGACGTTCAAGCAGATCGGCTTCATTGCGACCGGCGTCGGCGCGCACGGCCTGTATCCGAGCCGCGACGGCAAGCTACTTTACGTCGCCAATCGAGGCAGCAACAAGGTCTGGGGACCGCCGGGCGGAAAGGGCAGCGTCTCAGTGATCGACTTCGCTACCGGCAGCGTCGTTGCGAATTGGCAGATTCCCGGCGGCGGCAGCCCCGACATGGGCAACCTGAGCGCGGACGGGAAATACCTGTGGCTGTCAGGACGCTTCGATGAACTCGTCTACCGGCTCGACACCGCCTCGGGCGCCGTGGACAAGATCAAGGTCGGCCGCGAACCGCATGGTTTGACGGTGTGGCCGCAGCCCGGCCGCTACTCGCTCGGGCACACCGGCAATCTTCGATAGCCGGTGACGCGGACCGACGGTCCCGGGGGCACGGGCGGGACGCGCACGAGGGTCGATCGCCAATGAAAAGGGGCGCATGAGCGCCCCTCTTGCCGCAACAACTGCTCAGTGCGTCACTGCACCTTGGCGTTCTTCTTCAGGCCCTCGACGTATTCCTTCACGCGCTCCTGCTGCAGGCCTTCGCGGATCTGCGGAGCCACCTGCTCGAGCGGCGGGAACTGCGTGTCGCGCACATCGTCGAGGCGGATCACGTGCCAGCCGAACTGCGTCTGCACCGGCGTCTCCGTGTACTGGCCCTTCTGCAGCTTGGTCATTGCCTCCGAGAAAGGCTTGACGAATGAATCGGGCGCAGCCCAGTCGAGGTCGCCACCATTCTTGGCCGAGCCGGTGTCCTTCGACTGCTTCGCGAGTTCCTCGAACTTGGCGCCCTTTTTCAGCTGCTCGACGACGGCCTTGGCCTCGTCTTCCTTCTCGAGCAGGACATGGCGGGCGCGGTACTCCTTGCCGCCGACCTTGACTTTCTGCGCCTCGTAGGCCGCCTTTATCTGGGCATCCGTCACCGGTTGCTTCTCCACGACTTCGCGCAGCAGCGCCTGGATCAGCGTGTTCTGGCGCTGGATGTCGAGCATGAACTTGACGTCCGACTTCTCGGGAATGCCGCGCTTCGTGGCTTCCTGCAGCAGGATCTCGTTCTGGATCAGGCGCTCCTTGACCATCTTGCGCATTTCCGGCGTATCAGGCTGGCCCTGCTTGGTCAGTTCCCGCACCCAGGCGTCTTCGCGCGCCTTGGGGATCGGCTTGCCGTTGACGACGGCGACGTTCTGCGCGAAGGCAATTCCGCTGGCCAGTGCCAGGATTGCGAAAAGGACGGTACGTTGCATGAGGCGGTCAGTGTCCTGAAGTTTGTTCGGGGTGGGGTGCGGGCCGCTCGGCCTCGCCGGGCGCCAGGAGGGTCATGGCGAGCGCGTGAATCTCGCGCTGCATCAGATCTGCTAGTGCATCATACACGAGCCGGTGCCGCGCCATTCGGGACTCACCCGAAAAGCGGGCACTGATCACGCGCAACCGGTAGTGTCCGCCGCCGCTGGCCGCACCGGGATGGCCGGCATGCCGCGCGCTCTCGTCCTCGATGCTGATTTCGATCGGGGCCAGGACCGCCAGTCGATCCCGGATGCGGTCCACCGTGCCTTCAGGCATCCGGCGCCTCCTTCATGTGTCGCGACAGGTAGATACCGATGCCGAGCGTGAAGGCGAGCGTCAGGCCCATCAGGCCGAACAGCTTGAAGTTGACCCAGGTGTCGGTCGGAACCGTGTAGGCGACGGCTAGGTTGACCACGCCCATCGCGACAAAAAAGACGATCCAGGCAACCAGCAGGCGATCCCAGACGGGGTCGGGCGCGGTGATCTGTGCGCCGAGCAGTGTCTTGACGAAGTTGCGGTTCCAGATGAGCCGGCCAGCCAGCAGGGCAAATCCGAACAGCCAGTAAAGGATGCTCGGCTTCCACTTGATGAACATCTCGTTGTTGAACCAGATCGTCGCCCCCCCGAAGAGCACGATGACGACGAGGCTGATCCACAGCATCGGCTCGACCTTGCGGCCGCGCGCCACAAGCCAGCCGACCTGCACGATGGTTGCGGTGATTGCTACCGCTGTTGCGAGCAGGATCGGTGCCTGGTCGGCCGTGATGTTGCCGTCGACCAGGCTGCCGAGCGTCGCGCCGGCGATTGCGAGCGACTGGGTAGGGAAAGACCCCGCTAGCTTGAACGCAACGAAAAAGAGGATGACAGGGAAGAGATCGAACAGCAGCTTCATTGCGGATCGCCCGCCTTTCCGGATTGCGGTTCGAATCGAAGCGCCGCCGAGTTGATGCAGTAGCGCAGTCCGGTCGGAGGCGGGCCGTCCGGAAAGACGTGGCCCAGATGCGAATCACAGACATTGCACACGATCTCGGTGCGCACCATGCCGTGGCTGGTGTCGCGCTCCTCGCGCACGTTGGCCGGGTCGATTGCCTTGAAGTAGCTCGGCCAGCCACAGCCGGAGTCGAACTTCGTGTCCGACGCGAAGAGCGCCGTGCCACAGGCGACGCAGCGATAGATGCCCTGCTCGTGGTGGTCCCAGTACTTGCCGGTAAACGCGCGCTCCGTCGCCTTTTCGCGCGTCACCGCGTATTCCATCGGTGCAAGCTGGGCTCGCCAATCAGCTTCGGATTTCTTCAACTTGTCCATCGTCGCCTTCAGGAGGAGCAGGAAAGCACCAGCGATCGCGCCCAGTCCGGCGGCTCCTGCGCATAGGCCTCGAACTCGGGCTGTTCGTCGTAGGGCCGCTCGAGGACCTTCAGCAGCCGCGCGACTTCGCCGACATCACGCGGGCCGTCCTCGCCACGCGCCTTTTGGATCGCAACTTCCGCAAGGTGATTGCGCAGCACGAATTTGGGGTTGACCAGGTTCATGCGCGCCGCGCGCTCGGCATCGACGCTACCTTCGGCGCGGAGGCGCTCGCGATAGGCCGCGGCCCAGTCATCGAACGCAGCGCGGTCGATGGCCAGGTCACGCAGCGACGACTTGTCTTCGTTCGCGTCTTCGGTGCTGAAAGTCGACAGGCGACGCCAGAAAATTGGCCAGTCGGTGTGGTTCGCGTGCAGCAGGTCGATCAGCCGATTGATCAGCGCCTCGTCCCCGGGCTGCTCGCTCGCCAGCCCGAGTTTGGCGCGGAAAACCCTGTCGGCCGCCGCTGAATACTCGCCGATGAAGACATCGATCGCGCCTTTGGTCCGGTCCAGGTCATCCGTGAGTGGAGTCAGCGCCTGCCCCAGTGCGTACAGGTTCCAGTGGGCGATCTGCGGTTGCATGTTGTATGCGTAGCGGCCCTGTTCGTCGCTGTGGTTGCAGATGTGCGCAGCATCGAACGCATCCACGAACGCGAACGGCCCATAGTCGATCGTGATGCCGAGGATCGACATGTTGTCGCTGTTGAGCACGCCGTGGCAGAAACCGACGCCCTGCCACTGCGCGACCAGTCGCGCAGTGCGCCGCGCGACCTGCTCGAGAAAAGCCAGGTAGGGCTGCTCGGCCTGCCGCACGCCGCCGTAATGCCGGTCGATCACATAGTCGGCAAGCCGCTTCAGTTCATCGTTCTGCTGCGTCCAGTAAAAGTACTCGAAGGATCCGAATCGCACGAAGCTCGGCGCCATGCGGGTGACGACGGCTGCGGTCTCGACGTTTTCGCGAAACACGGGGGTGTCGGACCCGACGACCGCCAGCGCGCGCGTCGTCGGAATTCCGAGATGATGCAATGCCTCGGAGCCGAGGAACTCGCGGATCGACGACCGCAATACGGCCCGGCCATCGCCCTGACGCGAATACGGGGTCTTGCCGGACCCTTTCAATTGCAGTTCCCAGCGATCCCCCGCCGGACCCACGGCCTCGCCGAGCAGCAAGGCCCTTCCGTCTCCGAGGCGCGGCACATAGACGCCGAACTGGTGCCCCGAATACACGGCAGCGATTGGATCGCTCCCCCGGACTTTCACGTTGCCCGCAAACGCCTCAATGAATTCGGGTCGGTCGCCGGCCCCCGCATCAAGGCCGATCAGCGCGCCCGCTGACGCCGAGTAACCGACCAGATATGGCTCGGGCAGCGGCACCGGCGGCAAGCGTGTGAAAAAGCTCGACGGCAGGCGCGCAAAGGAATTCTCGAACCGCAGGCCGAGATCGAGCTCGCCTGCGGGTACAGGCGCTTGCTGTGCGATGGGCAGGGTGACAGGGGCGTCCAAACAGGTCTCCAGCGAACTGATTCTACGGGGCGATGATCGACTTGACGGCCCGCAAGTGACTCACGACGATGTGGGGCCGAGGCCGCCCGATTTCCATTGTCCGGCAAAGAGCGGCCCTGACCACAACAAGGAGACTCCCGTCATGCTGCAAGGCCTGATGATGCAGATGCCGCTCATGATCTCGTCGCTGATTGAACATGCGGACCGGCATCATGGGGACGCCGAGATCGTTTCAAGGCGGGTCGAGGGTGACATCCATCGCTACACCTACAGCGACCTGCACCGGCGCGCGCGCCAGATGGCCAATGCGCTCGATGGCCTCGGCATCCGCCCCAGCGACCGCGTCGCGACGCTGGCCTGGAATGGCTATCGGCATCTCGAACTCTACTTCGCGGTATCCGGCTCCGGCAGCGTACTTCACACGATCAACCCGCGGCTGCACCCGGAACAGATTGCGTGGATCGTCAATCATGCCGACGACCGGGCTCTGTTCTTCGACCTCACGTTCCTCCCCCTGATCGAGGCAGTCGCTCCGCATTGCAAGGCAGTGCAGCGCTGGGTCGCGCTGACCGACCGCGCGCACATGCCGCCCGCGAGCAAGGTCGAGAACCTCATGTGTTACGAGGACATCGTCGGCAGTCACTCCGACAAGTTCCGCTGGCCCGAGTTCGACGAGAACACCGCGTCGTCGATGTGCTACACGTCAGGGACCACGGGCAATCCGAGGGGGGCGCTGTTCAGCCATCGATCGACAATCCTGCACACAATGGCCGCAGCGCTGCCCGACGCGTTGAACGTCTCGGCGCGTGACACGATCCTGCCGGTCGTGCCGATGTTTCACGTCAATGCGTGGGGGCTGCCCTATGTTGCACCGATGGTCGGAGCGAAACTGGTTCTGCCGGGTCCCCACCTTGACGGCAAGTCGCTGTACGAACTGTTCGAGTCCGAGAAGGTGACCTGTTCAGCCGGCGTGCCGACGGTCTGGCAGGGTTTGCTCGCGTTCATGGAGTCGAGCGGTCTGAAGTTTTCGACGATGAACCGAACGGTGATCGGTGGCTCGGCCTGCCCGCCGGCGATGATCAAGACCTTCCAGCAGAAGTACGGCGTGCACGTGCTCCACGCGTGGGGCATGACCGAGATGAGCCCGCTGGGAACGGCTTGCACGTTCAAGCGCAAGCACGCGGAGATGACGCCCGACGAGCGGCTTCCCGTGCAGAACAAGCAGGGCCGGGTGCTGTACGGCGTCGACATGAAAATCGTCGGTGATGACGGCGGGGAACTGCCGTGGGACGGAACTTCGTTCGGCGATCTGCTCGTCCGCGGGCCGTGCGTCATTCGCGAGTACTACCACGACGCGGGCGGCAACCCGCTGGTCACCGACGCGCAGGGCAGGAGCTGGTTCCCGACCGGCGACGTGTCGACGATCGATGCCGATGGCTACATGCAGATCACCGACCGCAGCAAGGACGTGATCAAGTCCGGCGGCGAGTGGATCAGCTCGATCGAGCTGGAGAACATCGCGGTCGCACATCCGGCCGTGGCAATGGCGGCCTGCATCGCGGCGAAGCACCCGAAGTGGGACGAGCGCCCGCTGCTGGTGGTCGTGAAAAAGCCCAACGCCGAGGCGACCGAGGCCGACCTCCTGGCTCATTACGAGGGCAAGGTCGCCAAGTGGCAGATGCCCGACGCCGTCGTCTTTGTCGAATCGATCCCGCTCGGCGCAACCGGCAAGATGTTGAAGGCCCGGCTGCGCGAGCAGTTCCGCGAGTACCGGTTGCCGACCGCGTGAGGACGGGTCGCGCTGCAGCTTTACCCTCGTTGGGCGAGTAAGTATTCTTCGGCGCCGGTTGGCCATCACAAAGAGAACATAGGAGACAGCATGAATCACTTAGTCCCGAGCTGGACCCGCTGGCTGGCCGTGGGAGCGGCTGCGGCGCTCGTCGCCTCGAGCGCGCTCGCGCAGACCAAGGGAACCCCTGCGAAGGCGGCCGCAGCGCCTCCGCCGCAAACCGTCAAGATCGCCTACATCGATCCGATGTCGGGTCCGTTCGCGGGCGTCGGCGCCAACCTGCTGAAGCACTTCCAGTTTGCAGTCGACGCGGTCAACTCGCAGCAGTTGGCCGGGCCCGGCGTGAAGTTCGAGATGGCTTCGTTCGACAACAAGGCGTCGCCGCAGGAGACGCTGACCGTGCTGAAGCAGGTCATCGACCAGGGCATCCGCTACGTCGCCCAGGGGCAGGGCTCCGGCGCCGCGCTGGCGCTGATCGACGCGATCGACAAGCACAACGAAAGAAACCCGGACCAGTCGATCTTGTTCCTCAACTATGCGGCCGTCGATCCCGACCTGACGAACAGCAAGTGCAGCTTCTGGCACTTCCGCTTCGACGCCAATACCGACATGAAGATGGAAGCGCTGACGACCTTCATCAAGGACCGGCCCGAGGTGAAAAACGTCTTCCTGATCAACCAGAACTACTCGCACGGCCACCAGGTCTCGCGCGTGGCGAAGGAGCAACTCGCGCGCAAGCGGCCGGACGTGAAGATCGTCGGCGACGACCTGCATCCGCTGGGCCAGGTGCGCGACTTCTCGCCCTACATCGCGAAGATGCGTGCAGCCAACGCCGACACGATCATCACCGGCAACTGGGGCCCCGACCTCGCACTGCTCGTGCGTGCGGCCCGTGACGCCGGGCTCACCGCAAACTTCTACACCTACTATGGGGGTGTCATCGGCACGCCGACCGCGATCGGCCCGGCCGGGGAAAACCGGATGCGCATGGTCGCGTACTGGCATCCGAACATCGAGAACAATCCCGGCGAGAAGCAGTACCTGGAGTTCAAGAAGCGCTTCGGCGAGGAGTTCTACGGCATCTCGACCTACTCGGGACTGACGCTGCTGGCCGATGCGATCAAGCGGACCAAGTCGACCGATCCGTTGCGCGTCGCCTACGCGATGGAGGGCGCCCGGTTCTCCGGGCTGAACGGCGAAATCGAAATGCGCGCATCCGACCACCAGTTGCTGCAGCCGCTGTGGCTCGTCTCCTGGACCCGGGTCGGCGGAGTCAACCGCCACGACATCGAGAAGACCGGATTCACGTGGAAGACCGAGGCTGCCTTTCCGACCTACGTCGCTTCGCAGCCGACGAGCTGCCAGATGAAGCGGCCGGCACGCCCGTCCTGACCGGGAGTCATCCACGCTGAACAGATGCCGGCCCGGTGTCCCCGGGCCGGTTTTTTTGCCGATGCCGATTCCGCTTCGATGATCGAGTCAACGATCAGCCAGATGCTCTACGGCGTCAGCTACGGGCTGCTGCTATTCATGCTGGCGGCCGGCCTGACGCTGATCTTCTCGATGATGGGCGTGCTGAATTTCGCGCACGCGAGCTTCTACATGCTCGGTGCCTACATCGCCTACCAGATCAGCGCCTGGGCCGGATTCTGGCCGGCGCTGGTGCTGGCGCCGCTCGCGCTGTTCGCGATCGGAGCGCTGGTCGAGCGCTGGGGACTGCGCCGCGTGCATAAATGGGGCCATGTACCCGAACTGCTTTTCACGTTCGGCCTCTCGTACATCATCGTCGAGCTGGTGCAGGTGATCTGGGGCCGGCCGGCGGTTCCCTATCGAGTGCCGGCCGAGCTCGACGGTCCGGTCGACTGGCTGCAGCGATTCGACATCACGTTCCCCGAATACCGGATGTTCATGATGGCGGTCGCGATCGCGATGCTGGTCGCGATCTGGCTGCTGCTGACGCGCACGCGGATCGGCCTCGTGATCCAGGCGGCGCTGACTCACCCGCAGCAGGTCGAGGCGCTGGGCCACAACGTGCCGCGCGTTTTCATGCTGGTGTTCGGCGGCGGCTCGGCGCTCGCCGGGCTGGCCGGCGTCGTCGGCGGCAACGCGTTCGTCACCGAGCCCGCGATGGCCGGTACCGTTGGCGCGATCGTGTTCGTCGTCATCGTCGTCGGCGGCATGGGTTCGCTGGCGGGGGCCTTCATCGCCGCGCTGCTGATCGGGCTGCTCGAAAGCTTCGGCAAGGTATCCGACTGGTCGCTTGCGCAGATGCTGTCGACGCTGGGAATGGCAGTCGGACCTGCGACGCCCGGCTACGAAGTCCTGACGCTGACGCTGGCGCAAGTGGCGCCGGTGCTGCCTTACCTGGTACTCGTGCTGATCCTGATCGTGCGGCCCAAAGGCCTGCTCGGCACGCGCGAGGACTGAATGGCTCCCCCACGCTCACAGTGTTCGCTGCCCCCACGGGGGGCGCCAGTGCCCTTCGGGCGGCCGGGCAGGCACTGATGAGCCTCCCCCTGCGTGAGATCAGCTACCGGCCGCTCAACTTCGGGCGCTGGTTGATCTGGGGCTTCACCGCGCTGCTGTTCCTTCTGCTGCCGGCGTATTTCAGCAAGGGCTTCACGCTGACGCTGCTGTCGCAGATGGGAATCATGGTCATCTTCGCGCTCTCCTACAACATGCTGCTCGGGCAGAGCGGCATGTTGTCGTTCGGACATGCGGTCTATTCGGGGCTGGGTGCATTCTTCGCGATGCACGCGTTGCAGAGAATCGCAGCCGGCACCTTGGCGTGGCCTGTCTCGTTGCTGCCGCTGATCGGCGGTGCAGCCGGCGCTTTCTTCGGGATCGTCTTCGGCTACCTGACGACGCGCCGCGCCGGAACGCCGTTCGCAATGATCACGCTGGGCATCGGCGAGATGGTCTTCGCGGCCTCGCTGATGTTTCCCGGGTTCTTCGGCGGGGAGGGCGGCCTGACGGCAGACCGGACTGCCGGCTCCCCATTCCTCGGCATCCCCGGCATCACATTCGGTCCGCAGGTGCAGGTCTACTACCTGATCGCCGCCTGGTGTTTCGTCTGCATGATCGCGATGTTCGCCCTGACGCAGACTCCGCTCGGGCGCATCGCGAACGCGGTGCGCGACAACCCGGAACGCGCCGAGTTCGTCGGCTACAACACGCAGCGCGTCCGCTGGCTGATGCTGATCCTCTCGAGCTTTTTCGCCGGCATCGCCGGAGGGCTCACCGCGATCAACTTCGAGATCGTCAGCGCCGAGAATGTGCATGCGGTCCGTTCGGGTGGCGTGCTGCTGGCTGCGTTCATCGGCGGCGTCGCATTCTTCTTCGGACCGATCCTCGGGGCGATCGTGTTCGTCTTCTTCGCGGTTGCACTGTCGGAATACACGAAGGCCTGGCAGCTCTACCTCGGCGTGTTCTTCGTGCTGCTGGTCATGTACGCGCCGGGCGGTCTGTCGAGCCTTCTCCTGATGAACTTGCGCGTGATGAAGTTCAGGAAATTCGCACGCCTGAAGGACCCGTATGTCGGCGTGCTGATCGCGACGGCCGCGCTTGCGCTGGGCGCGGTGCTGATGATCGAGCTGACCTACCACGTGACGCTAAACGTGGGACAGGGGCCCGAAGTGCGGGTCTTCGGCTTCCCGTTCGACACGTCGCGTTCGCCGGGCTGGGTGTTCGCGACCGCGCTGCTTGCAGCTGCTGCGGCTGCCTTCGAGTATTACCGGCAGCGGTTCAAGCGGGAATGGGACGCGGTGCAGGTCGAAATCGAAGACTGGATCCGGGACAATCCATGAAAAGCGTCCAGGCACAGCCGGTTCCCGCGCTCGAACTCGAAGGCGTCACGAAACGCTTCGGGCTGACGCAGGTCATCCGCGGTGTCTCGCTCGCAATTCCGCCCGGCGAGCGGCACGCGATCATCGGGCCGAACGGCGCCGGCAAGTCGACGCTGTTCAATCTCATCAGCGGCCGCTTCGACGTCACGTCCGGCACGATCGAACTGAACGGACGCGATATCACGAACCGCAAGCCCTTCCAGATCAATCGCATGGGCCTGTCGCGCAGCTTCCAGATCACGAACCTGTTTCATCGCCTTTCGGTGTTCGAGAACCTGCGCTGTTCGGTGCTGTGGTCGCTCGGGCACCGGTACGCGTTCTGGAAGCGGCTGAACGGTCTCGTCGATGCCGAGCAGCGCGCGGAGGAGATCCTCGAGCGCGTCGGACTCAGGCGGCGACGCGACATCGCCGGGGGGCTCCTGACCTACGCGGAGCAGCGCGCGCTCGAGATCGGAATCACGATTGCCGGCGGCGCCGACGTGATCCTCCTCGA
>Ga0209705_10001639_pt1 | contig 11878 bp, 8 predicted proteins | sample PPLLaktember2015_5_FD_187262 | JGI IMG/M metagenome (GOLD analysis project Ga0209705, IMG submission 187262) | Freshwater sediment microbial communities from Prairie Pothole Lake near Jamestown, North Dakota, USA - PPLs Lake P8 Core (1) Depth... | ecosystem: Environmental > Aquatic > Freshwater... | reverse complement strand
TTCTGGAAGCAGATCCCGGCACTGGCACTTGTACTCATTGGCATTAGCAACCTTCTTGAATACAAATGGCCCGAAAACCGGAAGGAATGGACCAGTTACATTAATATAGCGATCACACTGCTGGTGGCTCTCTGGTATCTGTCCACAACCTGGCTGCCTCTTGGAGCAGGCAACAGTAATATTTCGAACTATTTCTTTGTCGGGATATTAATTGCTTTGATACTGGGGATCTTATTGCTTATCGTTCATTTTTACGTTCCGATACTTCGGTGGGCCTTAAAGAACAAATGGAAGTTTATGGCGATACCTTTGATTACCATTGCTTTTGGTATCATGTCATGGCAGGGAGCAAACCGGATTTTTGGTTTTATGCCTGAGTTTATTAAGAACACTGATGTCTGGAAGTCATTTGGACGCACGTTCCCTGGTATGGGTAAGGAATTTATGCCTGCACTCGACGAAGGTTCTTTTTTACTGATGCCGACAAGCATGCCCCATAGCGGGATTGAAATGAATCAGAAGTACATTGAGTTGCTTGATAAACGGCTCTCCACCATACCAGAGGTGGAACTGGCTGTCGGTAAATGGGGACGCATCAATTCATCGCTTGATCCGGCACCTGTGCAGATGTTTGAAAACGTTATCAATTATGTACCTGAGTTTATCCTTGATGAAAATGGTCATAGAATGGGATTTAAAGTCAATAAGGAAGGAAGCTTTATTCTGGTTGATGGATCCACTTATGATCCCCGTCGTGACGGTTTCAGGAAAATAAGCCGGAAACAGCTTGTTCCCGACAGGAACGGAGACAATCTTCGGCAGTGGCGACCCGAGATCAGAACAACAGATGATATCTGGAACGAGATTGTAAGGGTTACGAGCATACCGGGTCTGACATCTGCCCCGAGGCTTCAGCCTATTCAAACCCGTCTTATCATGTTATCGACGGGGATGAGGGCGCCCATGGGCTTAAAAGTGTACGGACCCGATCTGGAGACCATTGAAAAAGCAGGGATTGAACTGGAAGCGTTGCTTAAAGAAGTACCATCTGTCCAGCCCTCTTCGGTTTTTTACGACCGGGCAGTGGGTGCCCCCTATGTTGAAATAGTACTTGATCGAAAAGCCATTGCCCGGTACGGAATGACTGTTGAAGATGTTCAGGAAATCCTTCAGGTAGCCGTTGGCGGCATGGAACTAACCACTGCCATAGAGGGCCGCGAGCGGTTTCCGGTAAGGGTACGCTATGCCCGGGAACTGCGGAACACCCCGGAGGAGATTGAAAAAATCCTGGTTCCGGCCATGACCGGGACACAAGTCCCTCTGGGAGAACTGGCGGATATTTCCTATACACGCGGCCCACAAATGATACGCAGTGAGAATACTTTCCTTAACGGATATGTAATCTTTGACAAAATAGCGGGAAAAGCTGAAGTTGATGTTGTGAAAGAAGCCCAAAGAATGCTGGAGGATAAACTCAATTCAGGGGAACTGGTTTTGCCCGCAGGGGTAAGTTATACTTTTGCAGGTAACTATGAACAGCAGATGCGTGCCGCAAAACGTCTTTCCATTGTTATACCGATAAGTTTAATCCTGGTATTCATGTTGCTGTTTTTTCAGTTTAAAACCTTCACGGCATCATCCATCCATTTTTCCGGAGTGTTTGTAGCGTTTGCAGGAGGGTTTATAATGCTCTGGCTTTACAGCCAGCCCTGGTTCCTGAACTTTTCAATAGCAGAAGTCGATATGAGGCACCTTTTCCAGATACATACAATCAACCTGAGTGTGGCAGTATGGGTCGGGTTCATTGCATTGTTTGGCATTGCCACGGATGATGGTGTGATAATGGGTACTTATATCCACCAGGTTTTTGAAGAACGTAAACCAACAACTGTAAAGGAGGTTCGCGAAGCCGTAGTGATTGCCGGTAAAAAAAGAGTCCGTCCCGCCATGATGACAGCAGCAGTTGCGATCATTGCTCTGCTTCCTGTTCTATCCTCAACAGGTAAAGGAGCCGATATTATGGTACCAATGGCTATCCCAACCTTTGGGGGGATGGTGATTCAGATCATGACCATGTTTGTGGTTCCTGTCCTGCAGTGTTTCTGGCGTGAAGGAGAGGCCAGAAAGCTTGAGAGGGCTGCATTAACATCTGAGAATTAAAGCTATGGGAAAAATCAAATATATTATAATCGTCTTGTTACTTTCAGCAGTTAAACCATGTTTTGGGCAGGAAGCCGTTAATCTGTCGCTTGATGATTATCTTGAAATGGCTGCAAAGAATAATCCGGAAATAAAAGCTGTTTTTAACCAGTATCTGGCAGCCCTTGAAAAAGTTCCCCAGGCAGGCGCTTTGCCCGATCCGCAGGCAACATTTGGGTATTTCATTAAACCCATGGAGCTTTTAGGTGGCAACCAGATTGCGGATATTCAGCTTATGCAGATGTTTCCATGGTTTGGTAGCCTGAAAGTTTCAAAAGATGAAGCTTCATTGATGGCAAAAGCTGAATATGAAGCATTTAATGTTGCAAAGGCCGAATTATTTTATAAAGTAAAATCAGGCTGGTACCAACTCATGAAGTTCGACAGGGAAATTACACTTGTAAGTGAGAATATCGAAATGCTTGAATCACTTGAGAAACTGGTTTTAATAAAATTCCAGTCACCAGTTACAGATGTTTCAACGCCAGCCATGCAAGGAACAAATCCGGTTAGCAATAGCTCAAAGGGTGCAATGAACAACTCAGGCGGAGGCATGGGTGGGATGAATAATCAACAAAGTTCAGCCAATCCTGTGGCAACCAGTAGTGCTCCATCCAGGGACATGTCATCAGGTATGATCAGCAGCCCGACTGGCTTACAGGATGTGTTCCGGGCAAGAATGGAAATTCTTGAACAGCAAAATAATCTGGCCTTGCTGCATGACCAGCGAAAAACCGGAGAAGAAATCTTTAATGCATTGTTGAACAGAAACTTAAAGACACCTGTGCAAATATCTGATTCTTTGGTTACACAGCCGTTACCTGCACATAAGTCAGCCATTGCCGACACTATTTTAAATAACAGCCCTATGTTAGCCATGCTCGAAAATGAATCAGGTGCCTATAGGCTTATGGAGTTGAAGGCAAAAAAAATGGGATCCCCAATGCTTGGGATTGGACTGGACTATATGCTTATTCAGGAAAGGTATGGAAATCCTTCAATGATGAACGGTAATGATATGATTATGCCAATGGTTTCAGTGTCGATACCTGTTTATCGGAAAAAGTATAATGCAATGCAAAATGAGGCCAGGTTGATGCAGGAGTCAATTACTCAGCAAATTATTGATCTCAGGAATAACCTGATGGTTCAGTACCGGCAGTTGGTTCAGGGTTTTGATGATGCCGAAAGACGGATAGTTTTGTATAAGGAGCAGGAAGATCTGGCCCGGAGAACCACCGACCTGTTGCTTTCGGGTTTTGCCACAACCGGAAACAATTATGAGGAAGTGCTTCGTATGCAGCTGAGAGTCCTCGATTATGGGTTTAAACATATAGAAGCTGTTGTGGATTATAACACGTCTGCTGCAATGGCTGAAAAGTTGATGAATTCAGTGAAATATTAATTCAAATGAAAACAAAAAAGTTCTTTTCAAATACATATGTTAAAGGTAGTCTGCTTGTAATTGCCGGCTTACTGGCAGGATGGATTATATTCCATCGCCCTGGGCCAACCGTACAAACAGCAGAAACAGGGCTTCACGAACATTCCGATGCGGAAAACATTATCTGGACCTGTGCCATGCATCCTCAGATCAGGATGGAAAAACCAGGACAATGCCCCATATGTGGAATGGATCTCATCCCACTGGAACCATCAGGTGCTTTGATGGACGATCAGGCTATTGTCATGAGCGAATCAGCCATGAAGCTTGCCGAAGTGCAAACCGTCATCGTTTCCCGTGGTTCGACATCAAAAGAGGTTCTCCTTTATGGTAAAATACAGCCGGATGAGCGGTTGCTTCAATCACAGGCTGCCCATTTCCCCGGACGTATCGAACAACTTCTGGTAAATGTGACCGGAGAGAGAGTAAGGGAAGGGCAGTTGATCGCAAGAGTCTATTCCCCGGAGATGATCACCGCCCAAAAGGAGCTTATTGAAGCGCTGACAATGAATGATAAATATCCGGAGTTTGCTGAAGCTGCCAGGGAAAAACTGAGAAACTGGAAACTGACAGATGGGCAAATTACCGAGATTGAGAGAACAGGAAAAGTTACCACTGTTTTTGAAATCTTTGCCAATACATCCGGAACTGTTCTGGAGAGGAAAGTTAACGAAGGTGATTACATTACCAAAGGGACGGTTTTGTTCGATGTGGGAAATTTATCAAGAGTATGGGGTGTTTTTGATGCATACGAATCGGATTTATCCTGGATCTCACTGAATCAGACTGTGGAGTTTACTGCCCGGGCTATTCCCGGGAAAACACTTACAGGTAAAGTATCGTTCATCGATCCGGTTATTAACCCTTTAACACGGACTGCTCAGGTCAGGATCGGGATTAATAATCCCGGGCTTCAGTTAAAACCTGAAATGTTCATTAACGGGACCCTCCAGTCAACTTTAAAAAGCACCGGAAAACAGCTTGTTGTTCCACAATCGGCCGTTCTATGGACCGGCAAACGGTCAATAGTTTATGTTAAGATGCCGGATGCCGTAAATCCTTCATTTAAAATGCGCGAAATTACCCTTGGCGCCTCAATGAAAGATACATATATTATTGCTGATGGTCTGACTGAAGGGGAAGAAATTGTAGTCAACGGAACCTTCAGTGTTGATGCCTCAGCTCAGCTTGCAGGGAAGCCAAGCATGATGAACCCGGGTGGTGGTATAGTCTCAACAGGACATGACCAACTCAACACACTATTTGAACAATACATTCTCTTAAAGAATGCTTTCGTGCAAAGCGATGTAAATAAAGTAAAACAAGCCGCTCAAATGGTTGAGCAAGCCCTTTCCAAAGTTGATATGAGACTACTTACAGGTGATGCCCATACTCAATGGATGGACCTTTTGGCTAATCTCAACAATCAGATTAAACAAATTAAATCATCAGGTGTTTTAGAAGGACAGCGGGAGTCATTTTCCGTTTTCAATAACCAGTTCTACAAAGCAATAAAAACCTTCGGTTTAATGGGAAAAACAGTCTATTACCAATTCTGCCCGATGGCTTTCGATAACGCGGGTGCTTACTGGCTCAGTGAAACAGAGGTTGTAAGGAACCCATATTTTGGAGAATCAATGCTCACATGCGGTGAAACAAAAGAAATCCTTAAATACTAACGAAGAAAATAATAAAAAAACAATAATGAAACTCCAGGTCATTGCCCTGTTTGCAATGTGAAACTGATACTGGTGGATGATAAAAATCAGGATACTAAAGACCATCATGCTCCTCACCAGGAAGAATATCGTGATGGCCTTAAACACTAAAAGGTTTAATTAATATGTAAGAAATCTTAACATTATGACTATTAGTATGAGAATCATGTAAATCTTTCAAGGAATCGTGTAACATCTGGCGATTAATTTCACATAGCTTTAAACCGTAGTTAATTTAAAATTTAATATTATGAAAACTAAGAAATGGTTAAATTTTTGGACTCTTAGCCTGGCTTTAATGGCTGGAATCGTATTTACAGGCTGTTCCAATACGAACAATTCCCGGATTGACTTGTCAGCCAACGAACAACAAAAAGAGGAAGCATTCAATCAAATCCTGAACAACCAGGAACTGTTGAATGAATTCATGAATGAAATGATTGATAATAATAATTCCATGAACTTGATGATGGAGAACGGTCAGTTTATGAACCACATGTTCAATCCGGAAAACCTGGATCATATGCGCCAACACAATCCCGAAATGGATAATCAGATGATGGACCACATGATGAACATGATGGAAAGGGATACTTCATTAGCCAGAAATTGGAACAACAGAATGCAGGGCCATGGCGGAATGATGCAAAAAAGGAACAACCAATAAAAAAGAAAGGAGATTATTATGATGGATGAATTTGGAGGACACGGCTGGGGAATGGGCTGGTGGTGGATTATCGGGCTCATCGTTGTTGCGGCTATAGTTTGGATGGTGATAAAAACAATAAATAAACCCAACAATAAATAATGGTTATGAAGTATTATTTTGAAAAAACAACAAGTTACACTTTTGAAGAAGCCGTAACAAAAGTCACCGAAGAACTCAGGAAAGAGGGTTTTGGTGTGTTATCTGAAATAGATATTCACGAAAAGCTAAAGGAAAAACTTGGTGTCGATTTCCGGAAATATAAAATACTGGGTGCCTGTAACCCTGCTTTTGCCTATCAGGCTCTTCAGAAAGAGGATAAAATAGGTGTAATGCTGCCATGCAATGTGATTATTCAGGAAAAATCCGATGGAACGATTGAGGTAGCTGCCGTCGACCCTGTTGCTTCAATGCAGGCAATTGAAAACCTGGAATTAAAGAATATTGCCCTCGAAGTTCAGAAGAAATTAAAAAATGTGGTTGACAAACTTGAATAATCTTTGTTTCAATAAAAAAATCAAAATAGTGAAAAAGGGGGTTTCCATATCGCTTTCACTTTTGATGCTGGCAGCTACACTTCACCTTTATGTGGCAACACACTATTGCAGTGGAAATGTAGCGGCATTAAAGGTCTCGCTTACAGGCAAACTGGCTACCTGCGGTATGGAATGCTCAGAAGAGGGATTACCTCTTCCGGGAACTAACTTTACTAAACATTGCTGCTATGATATTGTAACTTTTTGCGGAATAGACAGCAATTACACCCCATCATTTTCTTTTGTATCGGAATCTTATCAATACAATTTTCAGGTTTTCAACATACCCCCAGGATATCCCGTTTACTCTATTGCAGATCTAAAATCATTATATACAAATGTAAGCCCCCCGGGTGTACTGATGTCCACCAGCGTGGACCTCTCCGACATTTGTATTTTCCGTATTTGAAAATTTCTATTCTCTGCTATTTTGCAAATGAGCTTTATTGTCATTTGTAATATCTTTTTTATTTGAACTCATCTTTTAGTATTTACAAATTTAAAGACAACGAAAATGAAAGAAATAAAAAGTGAAAAGGAGGAAGCAGTTAAGATTTACACCTGCTCAATGCATCTTGAGGTGAAGTCGGATAAACCCGGCAAATGCCCAAAATGCGGAATGGACTTGATAGAGAAAAAATAGAGTATCTATTCAAAATATTCAAGAAGTTCTCAAAGTTGAAGGGTTAACTCAATATAGTCAAGGGGCTCAAGAGTAGGATAAATACGGAGTAATGAAAATAAGTTACTAACGTATGAAATATGATCTTAAAACCCAAAAATGTGTCTGAAAAGAATAACCTCCCAACCATGTCTCTCGCGAATGTCCGGGATCGATTCATGAGGGTGGCGAGCTTTCGGATCTGCTTTCGATGACGGAGCGGTGCTGCAATCCTTCACCTCAATGGATATTAAGGAAATCCGGCAAATACAAGGCACTGCGCGAGATAAAAATGATGCTTCCCGATGCCGGAGATTCGTAAATGGAAATGGAGCAACCCCAAATAAATACAAATTATGAAACCAAATAAAAAAAGGAGTATACCCAAAATGGAACATAAGCACGACAAGCCAATAACTCCCGCAGTCGATACCCAAAAGGGTAAACAAAAGCCTTCAACCCCCGCTCCGGCTGAGCCTAAATCTGACAAGGCTGCACCAACGTCCGCTGTGAAGAAACCAGCCATGAATAATGCGCATGAGATGAACCATGAGAAGAAGCAACATGGAGACAACCCATCAATGGGCATGAAAGGGCATGATCATCATACCATGATGATTGCTGATTTTAAAAAGAGATTTTTCCTTGTTCTTATACTGTCTGTTCCCATCATACTGTTATCAACCATGATACAGAAATTTATTGGCGTTGATTGGCAGTTTACAGGTTCCAAGTATATTTTACTTGCATTATCAACTGCGGTGTTTTTTTATGGTGGATGGCCCTTTTTTAAAGGATTGGTTACCGAAATAAAAACAAAGACTCCCGGCATGATGTTTTTGATAGGCTTTGCCATAACGGCAGCTTATATCTACAGTGTTGCAGTTGTTTTTGGCTTAAAGGGGATGGATTTTTTCTGGGAATTGGCAACCCTAATCCTAATCATGCTTTTGGGTCATTGGATCGAAATGAAATCAATTGCAGGGGCATCAAAAGAATTAGAGTTATTGGTACAGTTGATGCCAGCCGATGCTCACATGGTAATGCCTGATATGGTGCATGATGTAAAGACTGATGTACTGAAAGAGAATGATATAATTCTTGTAAAGCCAGGAGAAAAAGTTGCTGCCGATGGATTAATCTTAGATGGGGAAAGCTACCTGAATGAATCTATGATTACCGGAGAATCAAAGCCAGTTCAAAAAATAAAGGGTCAAAAAGTAATTGCAGGTTCAATTAATGGTAATGGATCGATTAAAGTGACAGTATCTCATGCCTCGAAAGATTCTTACATCTCACAATTAGTAAAGTTGGTTGATGATGCACAAAAATCAAAATCCAGAACCCAGTTACTGGCAGACACGGCTGCGAAATGGTTAACAATTATTGCAATTGTTGCAGGTATTGGCACATTCTTATTTTGGTATTTAACAGGACAAAATTTAGCCTTTGCAATGGAAAGAATGGTTACAGTAATTGTTATTTGCTGTCCTCATGCTTTAGGATTGGCAGTTCCTCTGGTAGTAGCAAAATCAACAGCATTGTCGGCTAAAAACGGATTGCTGATCAAGAACAGATCAGCATTTGAAAATGCAAGAAAGATCACGACAATCGTATTTGATAAAACAGGTACTCTTACTGTAGGGAAATTTGAGGTATCAAAAATTGTTCCCCTTAAAAGTGAAATTACTGAAGATGAAATTATTCGGATAGCATCTGCATTGGAACAACAATCAGAGCATCCAATTGCAACTGGGATTCTTCTAAAAGCAAAAGACTTATCTATTGATATTCCTTCAACAGAAAACTTTAAAGCCATCACCGGGAAAGGAATTGAGGCCACCGTGGAAGGTAAAAAGATACTGGTTGTCAGTCCCGGATATTTGAAAGAAAATAAGATTGCTGTTCCCGATGACTTTAAAGCCGATGATACTGAAACGGTTGTATTTGTAATCATCAATAATGAACTGGCAGGTTACATTGCTTTGTCTGATGAGATTCGACCGGAATCAGCCGAAGCTATCAAGACTTTAAAAGAAAACCATATCAAATCAATATTGCTTACCGGTGACAACAGCAAGGTAGCAAAAAGTGTTAGCGACAAATTGGGTTTGGATAGTGTTATTGCGGAAGTATTACCCGATCAGAAATTAGAAAAGATAAAAGAACTTCAAAGCAAGGGCGAATTTGTAGCCATGACGGGCGATGGCGTAAATGACGCTCCAGCACTCGCACAGGCCGATGTGGGCATTGCTGTAGGTTCAGGAAGTGATATTGCAGCAGAAACAGCAGGCATTGTTCTTGTAAACAGTAATCCAAAGGATATAGTGAGCCTGATTCTGTTTGGGAAGGCTACATATCGCAAAATGATTCAAAACCTGATCTGGGCAACAGGTTATAATATTGTGGCATTGCCCCTGGCCGCCGGAGTACTCTATGCGTGGCACATACTGCTTACCCCTGCCATTGGTGCGGCACTGATGTCCGTTAGCACAGTGATCGTAGCCGTCAATGCGGGACTTCTTAGATTGAAAGAGGAGTCTAAATCTGAAGCAAAAGTCGAACTAAAGCCTGAAGCCAAAGCCAAACCCAAACCTAAACTTAAAGCAAAAAAATGACCAGAGGTGCGGCAGCACAGCTGGAGGGCAAACCAAGTATGATGAATTATTCTGCAACTGCCCGGACGCTATTCAAAAAGCAATAGCAGATGCCGGTCACGATAATTTCAAATACTGTGGTCCGTCAGCTTAAATATTTTTCTATCCCAGAAGTATATCTGTTGCAGATTTCCTTCCGATTGCGTCAACCGCGGTAATTCTGAATTCCTTCCCTGAAGGGATTTCAAAGCTGAAGCGATCTTTGGAAATCTGGGGAGAATGCCTGACGGTTCCAACTATTTTGCCATCGCATTCAACTTCGTAGTGAGCAATCGGTTCATTGCCTGCGTAGCTTGTATCCCATGACAACTTTATTCCATCTGATTTTGCAATTGTTGCATTTCTCGGAGGAGTCAGACCTGTATCAGGCAGCTGAAAATAGTTTGTTTCCCCGTTGCGTGCACGCATTCCTATCTTTTCAAGTTCCCTTCTTTCATTTTCACCAAGTGCCCCGGGAGCTATCTGTGCCGCATAATAATTCTGGACAAGCTGACATTTAAGAGGATCATCATTAATCTCGCCGATACCTATTATAAGAGTATGCAAGCCGGGAGCAGTAAGTGCATACTCGATAAGGGGTCTGCTTGGAACCGATTCGGTCCCTATTAATCTGACAACATGTTCTGGTTTGCTTGACCATCCGGGCTCTTTTGTATACATCGTACCATCGGAAAATACCTTCATACCTATCACTCCAATATTCCTGGCTTGTGCGACAGGGATCACGTTGTACTGCATGTTCAGGTAGCGGCGGTCGTTTACGTTGATCGATACAAGCATGCCATCGAGAAGATCCCAGTTGTCGCGCTGGATCATGTCGATCATTACCGGAGCGCTGTAATGTCCTGAAAATCCCAGGTGCCTGACCAGCTTCTCGTTTTTGGGATTCATTCCGGTGATGTTTGTACCGTCCCTGAAGTCGCGGAGAGCAACAAGAGCGCCAAAATTCTCATTTAAATCAAGAGGTGTTTCAAGGCCCTTATAAACTACATCAACCTCTTCGGGATTTGTAATGTTATGAATAAGTATCATGTTCACATAAGCGCCTTCCGGATAGCTCCCGTCATTGTTTCCGAACATCTGCGAAAGTGAGCGCTTAAGATCAGCCACTGCTCCCTCGCCATGATCGCCGTCGGTACTGTTCCGGACGTTGTCGAGCTTCGGATAATCTCCTTTTGCCCACCGGACCATAGTCTTTGTGGTAAGGAAAATGGAATCCCTTAATTTCTGGTCGTAACCCTTCTGACCCGGAACCAGGTTCAGCTTCCGGAAAGCCTTTCCATAATTTACCTGACTGGGGCCGTATGCATTAGAGGTATCGTAATAATTGATACCGAGGTCAAAGGCTTTCAATATGATTTCAGAAGGTTCAATACCTTCAGGGGTCCACATCAGTGAACCCTGTCCTCCCATTCCTATTGTTGTAACATCAAAATTGATCCGTCCGAAACGACGTTTCATGGGAGAAGGGATCACTGTTGAAGTGCAGGAAAGGGCGGGTATTAATGTAACTCCTGCAGCTGCTGCTGCTGAAAGTCTCATAAATTCGCGCCGCGAAAGTCTTGATCTTGTTTTACCTGAAGCCATCACAATATGAATTTAGTTATGATTAATGACAAAATGCAAATCTAAGAAAACCAACAATATAATAATGAATTTTCACAATTTTATTAAGAAATTTAATCAGGGAAAACAGGTAATCGTGACCGACTGAATTCAGGCAGAAGTTCCGGATTCTTCATATTAAATGGGTTACTCAGTAATCAAATGAAGCCTTATGTTTCTAAGCGCTCCGGTGGTTTTATATGTTGTAAATCCAAAGGGTACTGACGATTCCACTTCCGATCTCAACGAAAGCACGGAATTCCCGATTGTGAAATCGATTATTTTTTCATCTTCAATCCAGGCCTCAATTTTCGTGTCGGTCACCCTGAGACGGACGGCATACCACCAGCCT
>Ga0209705_10001636_pt1 | contig 11892 bp, 6 predicted proteins | sample PPLLaktember2015_5_FD_187262 | JGI IMG/M metagenome (GOLD analysis project Ga0209705, IMG submission 187262) | Freshwater sediment microbial communities from Prairie Pothole Lake near Jamestown, North Dakota, USA - PPLs Lake P8 Core (1) Depth... | ecosystem: Environmental > Aquatic > Freshwater... | reverse complement strand
AGCTGCGGATCCCGTTCAAGACAATCTCATTCAGGCCGGGGCTGACAGTCTGGGGCATCAACATCGAAAGGATTGTCCCCCGAAAGCTGGAGACGATCCGCCTTTCCGGGACAAACAGGGACAGCAATTTTAATAACCCCATGGAGGCGGCGGCCCTCACCGGGATCGAGAATGTCCGACAGGGAAAAGGAATCACCTTTAAGCCTTACGGTCTCGCCGCCTCGGCCAGCGCTGTCGCCGGAACCGCCGGGAGAGACAATTCTCTCGACGGAGGGTTCGACATCTATAAAAACTTCACGCCTAACCTTGTCGGCGTCGTCAGCTACAACATGGACTTCGCCGAAACCGAGGTGGACGAGCGCAGGATTAACCTGACCCGCTTCCCGCTCTTTTTCCCGGAGAAACGGATGTTCTTCCTGGAAGGCTCGGAGACGTTCAGCTTCAGCTCGAGCGTCAGCTTCATGCCCTTCTTCAGCCGCAGGATCGGGCTCCATGAAGGCGGACAGGTGCCTGTCCTCTTCGGCAGCAAACTCTACGGTAAGATCGGCAGCACCAACATCTCCGCGCTCGACGTTCAGACCGGCGATTCCCCGGGCCTTCCGGGCCGCAACCTCTTCGCCGCCCGTATGACGCAAAACATATTTGCCGAGAGCAAGGTCGGCTGGATCCTTACCAACGGCAGCCCGACAGGAAAGAAGAACACCCTGGCCGGGGTCGATCTCAACTATTCGACATCGCGTTTTGCGGGCAATAAAAACCTCATGCTGGCCGCCTGGGCGGCCTATAACTGGAACGAAAAGGAGGGCCGCCACCACGGGTTCGGCGCGCGGGCCAATTACCCCAATGACCTATGGACCGTCGAGAGTACCTATGCCTACTATGGGGAAGCCTTGGACCCGGGACTCGGCTACATGATGCGGCAGAGTTTCCAGACCTTCTTCATCCGGCTGGCCTACCAGCCGCGTCCGGAGAGGGGATTTCTGGACGAACTCGTCCGGCAGTTCTTTTTCCAGACGAGCTTCGATTATTACTGGGACCTGGCCGGGAGGCTCGAGACGAGGCGGGTCCAATTTACGCCTTTAAACTTCCAGACCGAGAGCGGAGAACAGTTCGGGTTCGAAGTCAGCCCCATCCGAGATATCCTGCCTTATGACTTCGAGGTGGCCGACGATGTGATCTTGCCTGCCGGCCCGTATGATTTCACAAATTACCAGTTCTCGTTCAACACGGCCAACCATCGTTTCGCCGTCCTTGACGCCGGTTACACCTTCGGCGGGTTCTATTCGGGCAGCCTGGACCAATGGGACTTCGGCCTGACTTTCAAGGTCGGCGGGTACGCCAACCTATCCGCCCGGGTTGACCTGGTCCGGGGTCGGCTGCCTGAGGGGGATTTCAACGAGAACGTCTATGAGTTCAAAGCCGATTTCTTCCTTTCCCCGGACCTGGGTTTCATGAACTATATCCAGTATGATGACATCTCCCGGCAGCTGGGCTGGAACGCCCGCCTGCGCTGGCGGATAACGCCCGGCAACGAAGTCTACCTTGTCTACAACAAGAATTGGGAGAGGAGATACGATCCCGCCGCCCGGTTCTTTCCCCTCCAGGACCGCGGCGTCCTGAAGATCACCCTCTCGATCAGGCCATAAAAACCCGGTTGCGCCTACCCGTATTTCCAGTTAGGATGGATTAAGGGAAACCCCGAGGAGGCCCGATGATCGAGATCGACCACGTCTCAAAAAGCTACAACAAAGGCACCGTGCGGGCGGTCGATGACCTGACCCTGACCGTTCATCCCGGCGAGATTTTCGGCTTCTTGGGCCCGAACGGAGCCGGCAAGACGACGACAATCAAGCTGATCGTCGGCATCCTCAAGGCCGACGGGGGGACGATCCGGATCTCCGGCCTGGATATCCGGACCGCTGCCCTCCGCTGCAAGGCCATGACCGCTTACGTTCCCGACGAGCCGGAAATCTACGAGCGCCTCAAGGGGATCGAGTACCTCAATTTCATAGGCGATGTCTACGGTGTTTCCGGCGTCGACCGGCGCGAACGCATCGGGCACTGGCTTGAGGCCTTTGAGCTTTCCCGGGCCGTCGCCGACCCCATCCAAACCTACTCCCACGGCATGCGGCAGAAGATCATCCTGACCGCCGCCCTTATGATCAATCCCAGGGTCCTCGTCCTCGACGAGCCGATGGTCGGCCTCGACCCGCGTTCCTCCCATTTCCTCAAGGAAGCCATGCGGCAGCACTGCGACGGCGGAGGGACCCTGTTCTTCTCCACTCACATCATGGAGGTCGCCGAGCGGCTCTGCGACCGGATCGGCATTATCCGCAAGGGACGGCTGGCCGCTTGCGGCACGCTGGCTGAGCTCCGCGACCAGGCCAAAGACAAGGCCTCATTGGAGAACATCTTCCTGGAGCTGACCGGATCATGAGCCCGACCGCCGCCCTGGTCAAAGCCGCCCTGAATTCGAATTTCGGCTGGTCGGTCATGCGCCACCGCTTGTTCGTTCAGAAGCGCGACCGTTGGATGGTGCCGATCATCGCCCTGGCCGTGATCGGCGCGGTGCCGACGCTGGTCCTCTATGTCCGTCTCCTCAGCGCCGCCTTCGACATGATGCAATCCCTTGGCCAAGAGAAGGCGCTGCTGACGCTGGCCGTTCTGGCCGGACAGCTCATCATCCTGGTGTTCGGCCTTTTCTACCTCATCGCGACTTTCTATTTCTCCACGGACTTGGAGTACCTCCTCTCCCTCCCTCTGAAGCCGTCACAGATCATGCTGTCCAAGTTCGCCGTCGTCCTGATCAATGAATACCTGACCATGGCTCCATTCATCCTGCCTATCCTGATCGTCTACGGCATAAAAAAGCATAAAGCACCTGGATACTGGCTCCTCATGCCCCTCACCTATCTTCTGCTCCCGGTCATTCCCCTCGCCGCCGCGGGATTGGCGGTCGTCGGGATGATGCGTCTGGTCAATATCGGCCGCAAGAAAGACCTCCTGATCGTGCTCGGATCCCTCGTCCTCCTCGCCGCCGCGTTCTTCCTTCAGTTCGGGCTCAGCCGGGCATCCGGGACCTCGGGCCCGGATGCTCAAAAGATCATCGCTCTGATCTCCTCCCCGGACGGACTGGTCCAATCGGTCGGCCGCCGCTTCCCTCCCGCCATATGGGCAACGCGCCTCCTTGACTACGGCCTGTTTACGGGGACGGGGATCGCCGGTTTTGGCCTCTTCGCGGGCCTCTCCGTCCTGCTTTTCGGCGGTCTCATGGTCGGGGCCCAACGCCTGTTCTTCGGGGGTCTGGTGGGGCTGAGCGAACGGAGCGGCGGTTCCGGCCGCCGGGCGAAAGCGGGAGCCAAGATCCGAGTGTCTTCCGGCCACCACCCGGTAAGGGCCATATTCCTGCGCGAAGTCCGGCTGATGAACCGGACGCCCATCTTCCTCCTCAACGGCGTCCTCGGAGCGATCATGGTGCCCGTCTTTTTTGCCCTGATGCCTATGTCGGCCAAGCCTGGAGACGATGCCTCCGACATCATGCGCCTGATCACTTCGGTGAAGCCGCTCACGGCAATCCTGGCCATGACATTATTCATGGTCATCTGTGCCACCCTCAGCGGCGTCGCCTCGTCCTCATTCTCCAGGGAGGGACGCAAATTCTGGGTCTCTAAGGTCATCCCCGTGGACTACCGGCAGCAAGTCTTGGCCAAGCTCCTCCACTCCATGGGAATCGCCCTGCTGGGAATCGGCAGCGCGAGCGCCGCGCTCATGATCCGTTTTCATCTGGACGCCGGCAAATGGCTGCCCTGCCTCGCCCTGGCCCTCCCCCTGTGCGCCTTTGTGACATCCTTGAACTTGGCGGTCGACCTGGCCCGGCCGCTTCTGGATTGGATCAGCCCCCAGAAGGCGATGAAGCAGAACCTCAACGTCCTCATCGCCATGCTCCTCGACCTGGGGTTCCTCTTCCTTTATGGGTTGGCGTTCGTTACCTTGGGCAAGTCCGGCCTCAGCGTTGCGGCCGTCATCGGGATTTTTTTCGCGCTCAGCCTGGGGCTGGCCAGCCTGGCCTACTCTTTGCTCTTGCAGTTCGCCCTGAGGCGCTATCCATCCATCGAAGGATGAAACCCGCTTTGACCCCTTTGGCCTTTTCTTAACCTGTATTTTGCGGTAAAATACAAAAAAATGAAACGGAGGTAGTCTCTATGAAAAGAAACAAGCCTGTATTAGGATCCATCCAGATCATCATTCTCCTCCTTCTTGTCTCGATTTCCCTTTCTGCTGAAAATATCGTCCAGAGCACATGGCCCAAGTCCCCGGTCCTGATCGACGGCCAGATTGGAGATTGGTCTGGGGATGCTGTGAGCTCCGAAAAGAGCGCGGGTGTGGATTACGCCTTCCGGAATGATGGCCGTGACCTCTATGTCCTGCTCATCTTTAAGGACCCCAAGTTTCTCAGCTCCATCGATATGACGGGAATCACCCTGTATGCGAGCACTGCGGGCAAAAAAGACAAGGACTGGGGCGTCAAGTTCATCAGGAAGACGGTCACCGGACAGCAGCTCATCGACTACATGGAAAAAATGGGTCAGCCGCTGGCGGAACAGAGGAAACTGGAACTCCAAGACAAGCCCCAACTTGTTCTCTTTACAGGGACAGCGGTCAACAAGAAGGGAGAGGAGGTCTTCCCGTCCGGACCCGTCCAGGGAATCGACCTGCCTGGTTTCAGGACAGGGAGACAGGAAAACTCGGTCATCTATGAATTCCGGGTTCCCCTGGCCTCCCGCGACGCCCACCCCTCAGGGATCGGCGCAGAACCGGGCAAGGAGATTAAGATCGGGTTTGAATGGGGGGGGATGACCAAGGAAATGAGGGAGGCCATGAGAGGCCAGACCCGCGGCACCACAACAGGAGCGGATGCGAATAGAGACGAGGTCACGACGGGAACTTATTTGGGTTCGCCTCCCTCGACGGGACCGGCAGGCCCGAAAAAATATTCGTTCTGGGTGGATGTGAAGCTGGCCCAGGCTGAATAGGACTTGGTGAATCCCATCGCGACTCCCGGCGGAGGCAGATGATTTGAGAAAGGCGAAAGTCGCTCTCCTGAAGGCCTCACCGGCGAGCGTGCTCGATGATATTGACCGTCTTTTCGAACTCGGCGGCGGAACTGAATCACTCGACAGGGCCGCCCCGACCATCCTGAAGGACAATATCTCCTGGCATTATCCCTTTCCCTCGGCGAATACCACGCCCTGGCAGCTCGAGGGCACCATCCTCGCCCTGAGACGACGCGGCTTTTCCTCTCTTATCTGTGTCCAGAATAAGACAGAGGTCACGAACGCCTACAAAGGGGAAGACCTCAACGGCTACCGCCCGATCTTCGAAGCCCACGGGGTCAACGTTCTGTTCAACTTCAAAAAAGAGGATATGAAGTGGGTTGTCCACCGCCCCAAGGCCCCGATGCTCGTCCTGGACAAGATCTACAAGACGGGGATCCGGATACCCGAATTCTTCAGCGGCAAGAACATGGTCCATCTGCCCACGGTCAAGTGCCACATCTATACGACCACGACCGGCGCCATGAAGAACGCCTTCGGAGGCCTGTTGACCCATAAACGCCATTATACCCACACGTTTATCCATGAAACCCTGGTCGACCTCCTGGCCATCCAAAAAGAGATCCATCCGGGACTTTTCTGCATAATGGACGGAACCACGGCCGGCAACGGACCCGGACCGCGGATCATGGAGCCGGTCAGAAAGGACGTCCTTCTGGCCGGGGCAGACCAGGTCGCGATCGACGCCGTGGCCGCTAAGCTCATGGGCTTCGACCCGATGGGAATTAAGTACATCCGACTGGCCCACGAGTCCGGGCTGGGCATTGGGCGTCCCGAGGAAATCGAGATCGTGGGTGATGAGAGTCTGGCTCAGCGGAGCTGGGACTTTCGGATCGGCCGGTCTTTCCATCGGCTGGCCGGGTGGATCACCTGGTTCGGCCCCACCCGCATCTTTCAGAAATTCCTGACCCGGCCGCCGCTCCTCTATCTCTTGACTTTGTACTCTTATATCTACCACGATGTTGTCCACTGGCCGCTCCGGGAAAAGCGGGTGGCCAGGAGATGGCTCGCCGAGTCCCCTTGGGGCCGGTTGTTCCAGGAGTACCGTGAAAAAGGAGCCCTGCGCCCTTCGCCGGGGCGCCCCGTCTGACCCGTCGGCCGAATGAAAGGAGAAAGCCATGGACCTTTTTGAGAAGTGCGTAGGCTTTTATTCAGACCCGGAGGTCGCCCAGAAATATGGCTATCCGACCAACCCGAGGACGGCCCAGAGTCTGGGGCTTTATCCTTATTTCATCCCTATCCACCAGGCCGAGGGACCGGAGGCCGTCATTAACGGGAAGACGTATATCATGATCGGCTCCAACAATTATCTTGGGCTCACCATCCATGAACGGGTCAAGGAGGCGGCCATCGAGGCCATCCGCAAGTATGGAACGAGCTGCACGGGGTCCCGCTTTCTTAACGGCACCCTGGAAATGCATCTGGAGCTGGAGGACCGGCTGGCGAAATTCGTCGGTAAGGAAGCGGCCCTCGTCTACAGCACCGGCTTCCAGGTCAACCTGGGCTCGATCCCGGCGATCGTCGACCGGGGAGACATCATCATAACCGATAAAGAAGTCCATGCCAGCATCGTTGACGGCGTCCGCCAGGCCAAGGTTCAGAAGAACGCCCACCCCCGACATTTCCGGCACAATAACCCGGCCGATCTAGAGAAGATCCTAAAAGCCTGCCCGGACGGGCCCGCCAAACTGGTCATTGTCGATGGAGTGTTTAGCATGGGAGGCGATATCGCTCCCCTGCCGAGCATCGTCCCCCTCTGCCGCGCTTATGGGGCAAGACTCATGGTCGATGACGCTCACTCCCTGGGAGTGCTCGGAGGCGGTCGAGGCACCGCCCAGCACTTCGACTGCGTCAAGGATGTCGACCTCATCATGGGGACTTTCAGCAAGTCATTGGCCTCAGTTGGAGGGTTTATCGCCGGGCCAAAAGAAGCCATTCACTGGATCCAGCATTTCTCCCGGCCCTTTATCTTCAGCGCCAGTCTGCCGCCGGCCAACGTCGCCACCGTGCTCGCCTGCCTGGATATCATAGAGCAGGAGCCGGAAAGGGTCGAGCGATTGAGCAGAGTGGGCGAAAGGATGAGGACGGAACTCCGGGCGATGGGGTACAATATAGGCCCCAGCCAGACGCCGATCATCCCCATCGTCATCGGCGACCAGTTCAACACGATCAGAGCCTGGAAAATCCTGTTCGAAGCCGGAATATACACCAATGTGGCCCTGCCGCCGGCCGTGCCACCCAACTTCGCCCTTCTCCGGACGAGTTACATGGCCACCCACACCGACGCCCATTTGGACAGAGTCCTACAGACGTTTAAAGAGGTCAAGGACGAGCTTCAGCTCACCGTTTGACGGGCCGGAAGTCAGGCCGGCCCGGAAGGTCGACTTGAACCGAGCTGATCGATGATTTTGAAAAAGCACCGAGCGTGAAGAACAAGTCAGGCCCGGCCTTAAGACTCCGGGCGGCTTTCAACAAAGCCCGCGGCGTTCCGGTCGAGGTCGACCTGGGCGCCCACCGGTTGGCTGTCGACAGGATCCACGGCCTGCGAATCGAGAAGGGCTTTCATCGGGCGAACGCCGCTGAGCTAACCGCGCATTGCCGGGAGTTCCGCGACCGGCTCGGCTCGAGGGATCCCCTGGCAGAGGACGCGGTCGAAGCCTTCGCACTTGTCTATGAGGCGTGCGTCCGAACGACCGGGCTGGTGCCCCATGACGTCCAGATGATCGCCGGGCTGGTGATGCTGAAGCGCAAGATCGCCGAACTTCCGACAGGTGAGGGCAAGACGCTCGCGGCCGTCTTCCCCGCTTACCTCCAGAGCTTATCAGGCAGGGGCGTTCACATCCTGACGTTCAATGACTACCTGGCCAGGCGGGACGCCGCCTGGATGGGACCGATATACCGACTCCTGGGGCAGAGTGTCGGCTTTGTCCAGGAGGGCATGAGCAAGCCCGAGAAGCGCGCCGCTTATTCCTGCGATATCACCTATGCGACTGCCAAGGAGGCCGGCTTCGATTTCCTCCGCGACCAGCTCGCCCGAGGACTGGATGAGCTCGTCCACCGGCCGTTCCACCTGGCCCTGGTAGACGAAGCGGACTCGATCCTCATCGACGAGGCCCGGATCCCGCTGGTCATTTCCGGGGCGGCGGGCGAGCTCAACGCCGATGCCGAAAGGCTCGCTCCCCTGGTCCGCCGGCTTGTTCCCGGCCGCGATTATGAAATGGACGAGGAGAAAAGAAACGTCTTTCCCACCGACGCCGGTCTCGCCAAGCTGGAAGCAGCCCTGGGCTGCGGAGACCTCTACTCCTCGCGAAACGAAATGCTCCTCGCCGCCGTTCACTGCGCTCTCCACGCCCAAACCCTCCTTCAGCGGGATGTCGACTACATCGTCAGGAACGAACGTATCGAGATCGTGGACGAATTCACCGGACGGATCATGGAGAAGCGCCATTGGCCGGATGGCCTCCAGGCGGCCGTCGAGGCCAAAGAGAACCTTTTCCGCCGGTCCGAGGGACGGATCCTCGGCTCGATCACTCTCCAGCATTACTTTGAGCTTTATCCCAAACTCTGCGGGATGACAGCGACCGCCCGGCCTTCCGCCGCGGAGCTCAAGGAATTCTATGACTTTAATGTCGTGGCCATTCCGCCCCACCGGCCCTGCGTCCGGGTCGACCAGCCTGATGTTGTTTTCGTCAAGAGAAAAGCAAAAACGCGCGCCCTGATCCGGGAGATCGTCAACGTCCATGCTTCGGGACGGCCCATCTTGGTCGGGACGTTGAGCGTGCGGGAGTCGGAAGAGTTGGCGGCGGCATTGCAGGAATCGGGCATCCCCCTCGAGGTCCTTAACGCCAGGAACGACGAACTTGAGGCCGGGATCATCGCCGCGGCCGGCCGGCTCGGCGCCGTCACCATCTCGACCAACATGGCCGGCCGGGGAACGGATATCCGGCTCGGCGGCGGGGACGAGGCCAAACGGGACAAGGTCGCCGCCCTGGGAGGCCTCTATGTTATCGGCACCAACCGGCACGAGAGCCTGCGTATCGACCGCCAGCTCCGGGGCCGCTCCGGTCGCCAAGGCGATCCGGGCTCTTCCTGCTTCTTTATCAGCCTGGAGGACGAAATATTCGAGCGCTACGGCTTGCGGACGCGGTTTATGACCCGCTATCGGCTCGATAAACAGAACGACGAAGTCGACAACCCCATCCTCCGGAAAGACATCGTCCACTTCCAGAAAGTGATTGAAGGTCAGAATTTTGATATCCGAAAAACCCTCCATGCCTATTCCGCCTTCGTCGAGAAGCAGCGAAAGATCTTCCAGAAGGACAGGGAAGACATTCTGTTCTCCCGCGATGGGGCCGGGGAAGCGAAACGGCTTCCTCCGACGCTGCGGAAAAAGGGGATCTCCAGGTTCGGCCTCCAGGACTGGGAAGAAATCCTGAGGCAGGTCAGGCTCTATCATCTGGACCGTGGCTGGGCGGACCATCTGGCCAGGCTCGCCGACGTTCGGGAGAGCATCCATATCGTCAGCCTGGGGGGGGAAGTCCCTCTGCAAGAATTCCACAAGGCTGCTGCCGCCGCCTTTTCGGAGATGGCTCAACGCACCGAACGGGCGGTCGTCAAAACCCTGAGGGAATTGATCAAGAGGCCGGGGCCCATCGATCTCCGGGCAGAGGGCCTCAAGGGGCCCTCGTCTACCTGGACCTATCTGATCAATGAGGAGCAGTTCGGTTGGGGCGTTGAGCTCCTGAAGGGGAAAAACCTTGGTTTCGCCGTCGGAGCAGCGGCCTTTCTGGGACCGCTTTTTATCCTCACCTTGCTCTTAAAGCGGCTGGGCTTCCGGAAAAAGAAAGCAGAAAGCTCCTGACCGACGGTCTTTACGTTCACAAGACGGCTAAGGCGAGAGAGCGGACTCCAGGCAAAAACGCAGAAGAGATATGATAGAATAAGTCCATGTCCATCCGGCCGCCGTCCCTGCTCATTCTCGCCATCGCGCTTCTCCCCCTTCTGAGCCTGCTCGCTTTGCCGCAAGAGGACCCCGACCATTGGAAGACCTGGCTCGACGAGGTCGAGCCGATCATCACAAAAAACGAGCGGGCTGTCTTCAAAAGCCTTCAAACAGAGGAGGATAGGAAGAGATTCCAGTCCCTCTTCTGGAAGGTCCGGGACGCGACGCCGGGAACGACAGAAAACGAGTTCATGGCTGATTTCTACAGCCGCCGGCGCTATGCCGAGAGCCGCCTCGAGGGCGCCCAATCGGACCGCGGCCGGATCTATATCATCCTGGGAAAGCCCGCCGAGGTCCAGAACTTTTCAGGTTCGGACAAGGTCGTTGACTGCGAACTGTGGGTCTACCGGGCTGAGGGACGAAGCGGGCTTCCTCCCCTGATGTATCTTCTCTTCTACAGAAGGGACGACGCCGGCGAGTACAAGCTCTTTTATCCCGGCCTCAATTCGGCTCTGGATATCCTTTCGGCCGGCAACAGGCAGGGCCGCATGTCGAGGGCGAGGGCCTATAGACTCATCCATGAGAGTCACCCCGAACTGGCCAAGGCGACTCTGGCGGTCATCCCCGAGGAGGCCGATGCCGTCTTCGCCACCGCCCCCAATTCCTCCGGGCAAACGATCGGCCAGATCTTCACGCTCCCGGAAAGGGAGGTGGAAAGAAGCTATCTCAAGTATTTCAGCTCGCCTCTGGGAACCGTCGACGTCAGCTATTCAAACAAAGAGGTCGCCGGAAAAGCGGCGCTTTTTTTGACCGAACATCAGGGAGTGAAGTTCCTGAATTACAGCCTCATGCCGGAGAGGATTTCGACCGCCCGGACAAAGGAGGGCCTGGAGACCGCCCACCTCGTTTTTCTTCTGCGCGTCGAAGACCTTGCCGCACGAACGATCTACCAGCAGGAAAAGGAGATCCGACTGCGGCTGGACGAGGCCAAGCAGAAAGCGATGCTCGAAAAGAAGCTCATCTTCAATGATTTTGCCCCCCTGATCGAGGGAGAGTTCACGGTCAGCCTCACGTATACCAATAAGACAAGCGAAGAATTTTTCGTTGTGCAGCAAGATCTCGTCGTGGATGCGCAGACTCTGCCTATGGCGGTAGGTTACCAGGTCAAAGAGAGAAGCCTTGACGCACTGTCCCCGTTTTCCCTCGGCCAATTCAAGGTCCTCCAGGATCCCAGGTCGATCTTTTCGCCCCGGGATTCCTTGGAAGGACTGATCCTGGCTGAGCAACCGCCCGAGCTGCTCCTCGCCGAAAAGGACAAGGAGGGACCACCGGTCCATGTCCTGGAGCTTTCCAGGCAAGGAGGTGTGTTCGTTTTCCGGCAGCCACTGGCGGAGATCCGGCCCGGCAATTACGATCTGCTTGCCAAGAAAGACGGCGTGGAGGTCTTTCGCCGGCCCTTATCGGTATTGTCCTTTGTGGTCGACAAGCCCCTGGAGTTCGAGAGGACTGAACCTCTCTCCTATATGGCCCAGCTTCCTTTTATCCTCGGCCAGCAGTACCTCGCCGGCGGCCGGGTGGAAAAAGCCCTGGGTTCCTTTGAGAAGCTCCCTGCCGACCTCTGGAAAGGCGCCGTGCTTCCGGTCATCGCCAGGGCGTATTACCTGCATAAGGAGTACGCCCGGGCGGTCGAGCTTTTGGAACCGGACAGTGTCGAGAAAAGCTATGAGGTCTTGCTCCTTCTTGGGAACTCTTCCCTGGAACTCAAGAAGCTTGACCAAGCCGCCCTTTACTTCGAAGAAGTCCGGAAATTCGGGGACACCGCTGAGGCCAACAACA
>Ga0209705_10001635_pt1 | contig 11895 bp, 10 predicted proteins | sample PPLLaktember2015_5_FD_187262 | JGI IMG/M metagenome (GOLD analysis project Ga0209705, IMG submission 187262) | Freshwater sediment microbial communities from Prairie Pothole Lake near Jamestown, North Dakota, USA - PPLs Lake P8 Core (1) Depth... | ecosystem: Environmental > Aquatic > Freshwater... | reverse complement strand
AGGAGGGGAGCCCTCTCAATCCCTTTACATGATTAAAAGTGGAGAGGTGGAGATATTTATTCAAGACCGTCGCGAGAGAAAAACCACCTTGGCGACGTTGAGAAGTGGAAATTTTTTTGGGGAGATTGGGGTGGTGATGAACAAGCCTCGAATGGCCTTTGCCAAAGCCACTCAGCCTTCGGAATTACTGGAGCTGACGAAAGAGGATATGGAAGCCTGTCTTCTCAAATTTCCTAAACTCCAACCCATTCTGAAAGAGATCTCTTCAAAGCGCCTCGTCCAAATGAGAGAGCTGCTCTCCCAAGAGGCAGTTGAAAAGGCCAAGGAGGCAATGGTTTGAAGGAGTTGATCCAGGTCCAACAACTTTTCAAGTCTTACGGAAATGGAACGAAACGTGTGGAGGTTCTCAAGGGACTGGATCTCACGTTTTCTCAAGGGGAGAAGGCAGCCATTGTCGGCGCCTCCGGCGTTGGAAAAACCACCCTTCTTCATGTCCTGGGCACACTCGATCGGCCGACTGCAGGAAAGGTTCTCTATGAAGGGAAAGACATCTATACCCTGAATGAAAAGGATCTCGCCTTTTTTCGAAATCGTGAGATCGGGTTTGTCTTCCAATTCCATCATCTGCTCCCTGAATTTAATGCCTTGGAAAATACCATGATGCCTTGTCTGATCCAAGGCCTCTCGAAAAAGGAGGCCGCCTTTCGGGCAGAGGCAATTCTCACTTTGGTGGGTCTCAAAGAACGTCTTTCTCATAAACCCGGGGAACTTTCCGGTGGCGAACAACAGCGCGTGGCGGTGGCAAGGGCTTTAGTGTTGGAGCCAAAGGTCCTGCTGGCCGATGAACCTACGGGGAACTTGGATACCAAAACAGGCGACTCGGTTTTTGATCTCCTTCAAGAACTGAACCACATCAAGGGGGTCACCCTCATTGTCGTGACGCACAATCTAAAATTGGCTGAAAACATGGCCCGCCAGATCCAACTCGTCGATGGCAAGGCATTGATAGAGAACGCCCACTTTACAAAAGGATAAGGATTTGATATTAAATGGAAAATTTTATCATCCCCTCCCCTCTCGTCTATAAAATGGAACGCGGGGTTCGTTTCGGATTCAAAAGAATGGGAAGGAGCCTAAATATGATCACGAGACAAATGGGGTTTATCCTCCTCGTCATTTCTCTCCTTATGGGGATTTGCAATGGTGCTGAAGAAGACATCTATAAAATCGTGATACTTGGAAATGTGAAGACCGAAGAAGGGGTCATTCGAGGAGCCATCAAGAGCCAGGAAGGAAGCCCCTTTTCTGTTGAAAGGGTCCGTGAGGATTTACGATCCATTTTCGACTTAGGCTACTTCACCGATGTACAAGTCGATATCAAATCAACCCCGCAGGGCAAAGAAGTGATCTTCATTATGGTAGAAAAGCCCTCCCTCAAAGAAATATTAATTACGGGAAATGAAAAGGTAAAGTTGGAAGATATCAAAGAGAAGATGATCCTCACGCCTCGCTCCATCCTCAACCTCGAGAAGGTGAAGGAGAGTTCCGAGCAGATCCGTAAGCTTTATTTTTCAAAAGGTTATTATGGGGTCAAGGTGGAACACAAGGTCAACTATTTGGAAACCAATGAAGCGGTGGTCACTTTTGCGATCTCCGAAGGACCCAAGGGACATATCCGAAAAATAGTTTTCAAGGGCAACAAAAATATCAAATCCTCCAATTTGAAGAAAGTGATGACGACCAAACAGAGGAATATATTTTCCATTATCACCAAAACCGGAACGTTAGATGAAGACGTCTTTAAAAATGATCTTCAACTTCTGAACGCCTATTATATTGATCAGGGTTTTATTGAAGCAAAGATCTCTGAACCCCGGATCGATCTCTCCAACCCAAAAAAAATTCGGGTCGAGATCGAGATTGTAGAAGGACCTCGATACCATGTGGAGGATATCGACTTCAAGGGCGATCTCCTCACAACCAAAGAGGACCTCTTCAAAGGGCTCAAAATGAAGCGGAACGATGTCTATAGCACCACAGCCATTCGAAGGGACGTCAATGCCCTGACCGAAAAGTTTGCCAATAAGGGCTATGCCTATGTGGAGGTCAACCCTGAAACCAATGTGGATAATAAAAATCTCTTAGTCAACATCACGTATGACATCGAAAAAAAGAAACAGGTCTCTTTTGAAAAGATCCAAATTGTCGGCAATTCGAAAACCCGGGACAAGGTGATCCGGAGGGAGCTCCGGGTGGCGGAGGGGGAACTTTACAGCGCTGCCGATATGAATAAAAGTCGCGACCGGCTTAAAAGGACAGGATTCTTCAAAGACGTGGATTTCACTACCAGCCGTGGGAGCACCGAAGAAAAAATCAACCTTGATATCAAAGTCGAGGAAGCCCCAACAGGGGCCATCAGCTTTGGAATAGGTTATAGTTCGTTGGAAAATGTGGTGGGTTCTGCCTCCATCTCTGATCGAAATCTCTTTGGTTATGGATATCATGGGGTGTTGAAGTTCAGCTTGGGAGCGGAAACCCGAAATTTTAGATTGGGCTTTACGGATCCTTACTTCTTAGGATATCCTTTATCAGCAGGCATTGACCTCTATCACGAAGATGTCGAGGTCTTTGACACTTATTCTTATAAAATCACGGGGGGGGATCTTAAATTTGGAAAGGAATTGACTGATAAGATTCGCATAGATTTGATGTATAAACTGGAGAATATCGATGTTTATGACGTGGCGAGAACAGCTTCTACCTATATCAAAGAGCAGAAAGGGAAGAAGACAACAAGTGCCATTTCTATTTCCCCCTCGATAGATACCCGTGACGATTACTTCAACCCCAGAAAGGGAAGTCGGCACAGCCTTTTAGTTCAAAATGCAGGAGGTATTTTAGGAGGGGATAACTATTTTGTCAAAGTGACAGGAGAGACCAGCTGGTTTTTTCCACTCCCCTTAAATACAACCCTCAATCTTCGCGCCAAGGCAGGGATGATCTCTCCTTATGGTGGAAAAAAACTCCCCATCTATGAAAAATTTTTTGTGGGGGGCATCCAGACCGTCCGGGGGTTTGAATACGGAAGGGCGGGGCCGATTGATGAAAAAGGTGAGCCTTCTGGCGCTGAAAAGATGGTGGCTTTCAATGCTGAATGGATCTTCACTTTATCCCGGGAAATTGGTTTGAGAGGAGCTCTGTTCTTCGACGTAGGGAAGGGGTTTGATAAGTTGAAAGACCAAAGCCAAAGGGTTTTGGATCCCAATACCAATAGGATCCTAACCAGGCCGGGCAAGGGACTTTTCCCTTTGAAATTCGGGGCAGGACCTGGAATTCGTTGGTTCTCTCCATTCGGTCCCATCCATATCGATATTGGGTTTAACCTTAATCCTAAGAAAGGAGAGAAAGGAAATGTGATCGAATTCACAGCAGGAACCGTTTATTAATAAATAGAGGTGATACTTTTCACGGAGAGGAGAAGTAAAGATGGTTGGAAAAAGGATGGTGGCGGTTATTGGAATTATCCTGTTTGGATTTTTAGGATCTGCTCTGGCTGCAGATTTAAAGATCGCTTATGTCGATATTCAGAAAGCAGTGAATGAATCGAATGCCGGCAAGGATGCGAAAAAGGCGATTACCAAGGAAGTGGAAAAATTTCAGCGCCTCGTGACAGATAAACAGAAAGAACTTCAAACCATGAAAGAATCCTTGGAGAAACAGGCTCCCATGCTCACCCCGGATGCCAGGGCGACTCGGGAAAAAGAATACCAGAACAAACTTCGGGAATTCCAGAGATGGGGGGAGGATTCCCAAAATGAGATCAATCAGAAACGGATGGAGATGGAGCGAAACATCTCCATTGGCCTTCTCAAGGTAATTCAGAAATTGGGGGCGGATGAAGGGTACACCTTCATCTTAGAAAAAAATGAAACCATTGTGCTCTTTGCATCCAAAACTATTGATATCACCGATCGGGTGATCAAAGCCTATGATGCCCAGAAGAAATAAAAACTGAAATACGAAGCACGAAATCTTGAATTCCGTTAGAGCGTGAGGCGTAAGTCGTAAGTGGGTTAACCCCTTACCCCTAACCCCTACCCCCCTTGCGAATCAGGATTTCGATATGAAGCATGACATATTTCAATGGAAAGAGGATGAACAAGAAACTTAAGGAATTAGCAGAATGGGTGGGTGGAACAGTGATTGGGGATGGAGAGATAGAAATCTCTGGAGTGTCGGCCATTGATGAAGCCCGAGCTGGAGAGATCACCTTCATCGCCAATCCGAAATACCTTCCGAAGCTCAACGAAACTCGTGCCTCAGCGGTCATCGTCTCCAAAGAGGTAACCCGAGGAGAAAAGCCTCTTCTGAGCGTAGCCAATCCCTATTTGGCCTTTGCCAAGATCCTCACCTTCTTTTCACAAAAACCCTACCACCCCCAAGGGATCGATCCCAATGCCTGGATCAGTCCCACAGCGAGATTAGGGAAGGACCTGACCCTCTATCCCTTCGTCTATATTGGTGACCGCTGCTCGATTGGGGATCGGGTTACCCTCTATCCCGGGGTCTTTATAGGTGAGGATTCCTCCGTTGGGGAGGATTCGGTCCTCTACCCCAATGTCTCCATCTATTCAGGGATAGCCATCGGAAAGCGGGTTATCCTTCACAGTGGAGTGGTGATTGGGAGTGATGGATTCGGATATGTCAAAGAAGGAAAGAAGAACGTGAAAATTCCCCAAATAGGAGGAGTGGAAATTGAGGACGATGTCGAAATTGGCTCCAATACCACCATCGACCGAGCCACTTTGAACAAAACGATCATCCGAAGAGGAGTGAAAATCGACAACCTCGTTCAGGTGGCCCATAATGTCACCATCGGCGAAGACTCCATCATCGTTGCTCAGGTTGGGATCTCAGGTTCAACAAAGATCGGGAGTAATGTGACACTGACCGGACAGGTGGGAGTCGTTGGCCACCTCGAAATTGGAGATAACGTCATAGTGGGCCCCCAGTCTGGAGTGGGGCATGATCTTCCTGCCAATCAGGTATTCACAGGAACCCCAGCCATCCCTCATCGTGAGTACCTTCGATCGGTCACCGTCTTTCCGAAACTGCCGGAGATGAGAAGAACCCTCATCGAAATTGAGAAACGTTTAAAAAAGATCGAGCAGACCTTCTCTTCGAGTGAAAAGGAGAAGTAGATGATTGAGATTAGAGAGATCATAAATATCCTCCCCCACGCCTACCCTTTCCTGCTCGTGGACCGAATTATTGAGATAGAACCAGGAAAAAGGATTGTCGGGATAAAGAATGTGACCTATAACGAACCCTTCTTCCCTGGCCATTTTCCAAGTCGTCCCATCATGCCGGGGGTCCTGGTCGTGGAGGCAATGGCTCAGGCGGCCGGAGTGCTTGCCTTCAAATCGTTGCCCGAGCAGGATCAGAAAAAGCCGGTCTACTTTTTGGGGATCGATCATGTTCGTTTCAGAAAACCCGTTGTTCCAGGAGACCAACTTCGTCTTGAAATCGAGATCACCAAACATCGCCAATCGATCTGGGGGTTTAAAGGGAAGGCCTTGGTCGAAGGGAAATTAGTAGCCGAAGCCGAACTCTTAGCTATGTTAGGAGATGAAACATGATTCATCCCACTGCGCTCGTTGATCAAAAGGCCGAAATCAGTGGAGGAGTTGAAATCGGTCCTTTTTCCGTGGTTGAAAAAGGTGTTTCCATTGATGAGGGAACGAGGATTGGCCCCCATGTGGTGATCCGAGAAGGAACTCATATTGGGAAGCAATGCCAGATCTTTCAATTTGCCTCCATCGGGGAGGCCCCCCAGGCTTTTTTTTATAGAGGAGAGAAAACCTCTTTATTCATCGGTGACCAGAATATTATTCGGGAGTTTGTCACCCTTCATCGAGGCACGATCAAGGGGGGGGGGAAGACCGACATTGGAAATGACAATTTCTTCATGGCCTACTGTCATGTGGCTCATGACTGTCTTATTGGAAATCAGGTGGTCCTGGCCAATGGAGCCACTTTGGCAGGACATATTAAGGTGGAAGATCATGCGATCATCGGTGGATTGGCAGCGGTCCATCAATTCTGCCAGATTGGCGCCCATGCCATTATCAGCGGCTTAACTGGCGTGTCCCAGGATATTCCTCCTTATACGATGGCCGCTGGAAGTCGGGCAAAACTTTATGGGCTGAACACGGTGGGCCTGAAACGTTTTAACTTTACAGAAAAAGCCATCCGGGCATTGAAAAAGGCCTACCGCATCATTTTCCGCTCCAGCCTGACTTTAGAGAAAGCCATTAAACAGATTGGAGAGGACGAAATCTATCAAACCCCAGAGGTCCAACACCTCCTCCATTTCATCCAACAATCCAAGAGGGGGATGACTCGTTAAGTGAACAAAATCAAGATCGGTGTCGTCGGTGTCGGTTACTTTGGCCAATTCCATGCTGAAAAATATGCTCACATCAATGAGGTGGAGCTGGTCGGTGTGGTGGACGTTGACATCTCTCGTGCCAGGGATATCGCGAAACGATACCGAACCCAGTCCTTCTTTCATCACGCAGACCTTTTCAATAAAGTTCAGGCTGTCAGTATCGCTGTCCCCACACCTTTTCACTACCCCATGACGAAAGACTTCTTCCTGCGAGGGATCGATGTCCTTTTGGAAAAACCCATTTCGAGCACCCTTGAGGAGGCTGACGAATTAATTGGATTGGCCCAATCAAGGGGACTGATCTTCCAGGTAGGCCATCTTGAACGATTTAATGGAGCTCTGTCCGGCCTAAAAGGGAGGGTAAGAAATCCAAGGCTCATCGAATCCCGTCGTCTGGGCCCCTTCTCAGGAAGGGGAGCAGAGGTCGATGTGGTGTTAGATTTAATGGTTCACGATATTGATATTATTTTGAGCTTTGTGAACTCAAAGGTTAAAGAGCTTCAGGCCACCGGTATTCCATTTATCACCCGCTACCCGGATATTGCCAATGCCCGCATCGAATTCGAAAATGGATGCACAGCAAGTTTAACCGCAAGCCGAATTTCCGAAGAGAAGGTACGAAAAACGCGGATCTTCCAACCGGGGGGAATCTTTTCCATCGACTTCCTTTCTCAAAAACTCTCCTTTTCTAAAAAGAAAGGCTCTCTTGGAAAGGAAAAGATTCCTGAGATGGTCACGGAAGAAATTCCGGTCAAGAAAATCGATCTTCTGGAAAACGAGATTCACTCTTTTCTCCAGAGCGTCAGGGATCGAAAAGAGGCTCGAGTCTCTGGACTGGATGGAAAGCGGGTATTAGAGGTGGCACTCCAGATCATCCAAAAAATTGACGCCCTCAACGAAAAAAATGAATAGTGAGGCGGCTGGTCTGATGAAATCAAAGAAGATCCTGTTGGTCGCCGGAGAAGTTTCGGGAGACCTCCATGGATCCCATCTCGTGGAAGCCATTCACAATATTGATCCAGAGGTTCATTTTTTTGGGGTGGGAGGAGAGGGTTTGAAAAGAAGTGGAATGGAACTCCTCTATTCTGCTCACTCCCTCTCTGTGGTCGGGGTGACAGAAGTCTTTATCAAACTTCGACCTATTTTAAAAGCCCTCCGGCGATTAAAAAAATCCCTTGAGCAGGAGAAACCGGACCTCGTTATTTTAATTGACTTTCCTGATTTCAATTTTCGGTTGGCCAAGATAGCTCATCGAAGAGGAATCCCGATTCTCTACTATATCAGCCCTCAGGTATGGGCTTGGAGGCCTAAAAGGATTCGGTGGATCGCTCGATGGGTAAAAAAAATGGTCGTGCTCTTTTCCTTTGAGGTTCCTCTCTATGAGGCAGCAGGAGTTGATGTGGAGTGGGTAGGCCATCCCCTGATCGACATCGTGAAACCCACTCTCTCCAAAGAAGTCGCTTTCAAAAAATTCGGCCTTGATCCTAAACGAAGAACCGTAGGTCTACTTCCTGGAAGCCGAACCCATGAGGTCGAGAGGCTTCTCCCTCCTCTCCTGGCCTCCGCCCATCTCCTCCAAAAAGAGATTCCAGATCTTCAGTTCATCCTCCCTCTCGCCCCAAGCCTTCCCAAAACGATCCTATCCTCCTATTTAGAAAATATTTCTGTGCCTGTGAACGTGGTGGAGGGTTTCAACTATGATGTGATGAACCTCTCTGACCTGCTGATCACCGCTTCCGGAACGGCGACACTGGAGGGGGCGATCCTAAGAAAACCCATGATTATTATTTATAGAGTTTCCTTTCTTTCCTACTGGATCGGCAGGGCCTTGATTCAAGTGGATCATATCGGTCTGGTGAATCTATTAGCAGGAAAAGAGATTGCCCCCGAATTGATCCAGCAGGATGTCCATCCTCAAAGGATTGCTGAGGAGGCCATTCTGATCTTAAGGGATCCCACACTGAGTCGGAAAATGACCGACGCCATGGATGAGGTGTGTCAAAAACTTGGGGAACCGGGAGCAGCTCAACGGGCCGCCCATATTGTCTTATCGTTGCTCTATCAATCGGAGGAGCGTCCCCTTCATGTAAATTGAAAAGTGCCAATTGGAAAATTCAAAGGTTTCCATTTTGCATTTTTCATTTTACACTTTGCAATGGGATTGAATATGTCTCTCTATCGCAGACTGCTCGATATGGTTAAACCCTATTGGGTTAAGTTGGGTCTGGCCATGATCTGTATGATCTTTTACTCCCTCCTGACCGCCGGCCAAGCATTCCTTGTTAAACCTGCTTTCGATGGCGTTTTTCTCAAGAGAGAGGGGGTTCCACCCTTTATTAAGAATATCATTATCCAACTTCATCTCGGAGATCTGTTGCTTAAAAAAGATATGGAGATGTTGCTTTTACTCCCCATCGCCATCATCCTCCTTTTCTTAATTAGGGGAACCTTCGATTACGGACAGGCTTATCTGATGAACTTTGTGGGTTTGAAAATAATCAATGATATTAGAGGGAGGCTCTATAATCATCTCCAGAACCTTTCCCTCTCTTTCTTTACGAAAACCCCTACGGGCATCCTCATTTCACGAATCACCTATGACGTCATCTTGATCCAATCATCCGTCTCCAATACCATCACGGGCCTCATCAAAGATGCTTTCACCATCTTTGCATTGATCGGGGTCATTTTCTACCGCGATTGGAAATTAGCGATCATTGCCTTCATCATCTTCCCTATAGCGATCGTCCCGATTGTACAGTTTGGGAAAAGGCTCCGGAAATTTAGCCGGAAAGGTCAACAGCAAATGGGCTCCCTCACGACTTTCCTTCATGAAACCATCACGGGTAACCGCATCGTCAAGGCATTCAATATGGAGGATTATGAGAAAAGACGCTTCGCCGAAGAGATCCATCGGCTATTCAAAATCACGCTCAAACAGATCAGGATCCGGGCCCTGTCCCACCCCTTGATGGAATTATTGGGAGGAATCGGCGTGGCCGTGATCATTTGGGTAGGCGGTTATAGTGTGATTCGAGGGGAATTAACTCCAGGGACCTTTTTCTCATTCATGACAGCCCTTCTGATGCTCTATGCTCCCATTCGTGATTTAAATAAGGTCAACCTTCAGATTCAGGAAGGTCTGGCAGCGGCAACGCGGGTGTTTGAGCTCCTCGATATAACCCCGGAGATCAAGGATGAAGTGGGAGCTATCCCTCTCCCACCCGTCTCCAAGGGAATCCGCTTCCAAAACGTCACCTTCAAATATGATGAGGAGATCGTGCTCAAAGACATCTCCCTTGATGTGAAGGTAGGCGAAGTCATTGCCCTGGTGGGTATGAGCGGGGGGGGCAAGACCTCCCTGGTGAACCTTCTGCCCCGCTTCTACGATGTCGAGAAAGGCCAAGTCCTCATCGACGGTTATGACATTCGAACAATCACTCTTAAATCTCTCAGGGATCAGATCGGTTTGGTCACTCAGCAGACGATCCTCTTCAATGATACGGTTCAAAATAATATTGCTTATGGAAACCTGAAATCTACCGATCAAGAAATTATGGAAGCAGCGAAGGCGGCCAACGCCCATGATTTCATCCAGAGACTGCCTCAAGGGTATCATACGATCATCGGTGAACAAGGCGTTAAACTTTCGGGCGGAGAACGTCAACGCATCTCCATCGCCAGAGCCCTCTTAAAAAACGCCCCCATTCTCATTTTGGATGAAGCCACCTCTTCACTTGATTCGGATTCTGAAACAGAAGTCCAAAAGGCTTTGGAGGAGGTGATGAGAGGAAGAACAGTCTTCGTCATCGCCCATCGGCTTTCGACCATTCGAAATGCCCATCGAATTATCGTCCTCTCCGAAGGCCGGATTGCAGAGGAAGGAACCCACGACGAATTGATGGCCCTTAATGGGGAATATCGGCGGGTTTATGATCTTCAGTTTAAAGATGATGGGATGGGGGCTCAGACGGCACCCAATGACAAGAAGGTCTACTAAAGTCCGAAATACGGACTTTAAGTTTTGAGCTCGGAGCTTTAAAATTAGAAACTCCGAACACCCTGCCTGCGGTAGGCAGGCGAACTAATTACTCCGAACTGTTAATTCTAAAATGGGCCTTAAAACTTTAAAGAAAAAATTGGTGGTGCGGTTGGGCCCGTGGGGTGCCTACTGGGCCATCAAAATATTATCTTGGACCATGCGGTTTGAAGAGATCCATCCAGAGATTCCAAAAGGGTTTTGGGAGAAAGGTATCCCTGCCATCGGGGCTTTCTGGCATGGAAGGCTCTTGATGATGCCCATTGTCTATAAAGGAAAGAAATTAAGTTTCCTCGTCTCTCCCCACCGCGATGGTCAAGTGGTGGGAAAAGCCCTCAAGCGATTTGGTTTCCATGCCATCTTGGGTTCAACCACTCGAAAAGGTTTCTCCGGTTTTAAACAGATGGTGAAGGCTCATGGATCAGACATTGCCATTGTCCCGGATGGGCCGAGGGGACCTCGTCACCAGGTACAAATTGGTGCGATCGAATTGGCTAAACTGACAGGAAGGGCCGTGATTCCAATCACTTTCAGCGCCTCAAAAGGGAAGATTTTTAAAACCTGGGATCAATTCTTCCTTCCCTTCCCTTTTTCAAAAGGGGTGTTCATCTGGGGAGAACCAATCTATATCGATCAGAATGGGGGTCGAAACCATCTCGAGGAAAAAAGGGTTCTTTTAGAGAAACGCCTCAATGAGTTGACCGAAAGGGCGGACCACTACTTTGATTCTCCTCCCCCCATCCCTCGCCCATAAGGAGATTGTGTCGCAATAGGGAGAAAAAGTGAAAAATGTCATGCTGATCTTGTTTCAGCCTCTCATAGAATCAAATACTTACGAGACCCTGAAATAAATTCAGACGAAACAGTAATTGTGACACAGTCTCAAGGGGAGAGGAGAAGGGATAATCGATTTCGATGATTTATTTTCTTTACAATATCATTCTCACTTCTCTTCTTCTCCTTGCATGTCCTTACTTTCTTTTACGGTGCCTTGTTCAAAGGCGGTTTCGGAAGTCGCTGCCTCAGCGGTTGGGATTTTTCCAGAGTTCATCCTTCAAAAGGACTATTTGGGTTCATGCCGCATCGGTCGGTGAGGTGCGGTGTTCTATTCCTCTTTTGAGGAAGATTAAAAAGGAATTTGCTTATTTCAAGATCATTTTAACCACGATGACCTCGACAGGGAATGAGACAGCGAAGACTTATCTCACTGAAGCGGATCAAGTTCTTTTTTTACCGATCGACCACCCCCTCGTCATCCGGAGAGCGATCGAAAAAATCCAGCCCAGCCTTCTGCTCATTGCGGAGACAGAACTTTGGCCTAACTTGCTCAGGTTCTGTGGAAAAAAAGGGATTCCTGTTATTCTCTTCAATGGAAGGATTTCCCAAAACTCATTTCGCCGTTACC
>Ga0209705_10001633_pt1 | contig 11901 bp, 8 predicted proteins | sample PPLLaktember2015_5_FD_187262 | JGI IMG/M metagenome (GOLD analysis project Ga0209705, IMG submission 187262) | Freshwater sediment microbial communities from Prairie Pothole Lake near Jamestown, North Dakota, USA - PPLs Lake P8 Core (1) Depth... | ecosystem: Environmental > Aquatic > Freshwater... | reverse complement strand
AGCCTGGGGAGCTCCGTGAGCTCCGACGCAGCGGCGACCTCCGCCGCCGCCAACGAGGCCGACGCCCTGCTCTTCGATGCGCGCTGGATCTACGACGAGCGCCTGATCGCCGCGCTCCCCGAGGCGCCCGCGACGCTCCTGGTCGCGCCGCCCGAGGCCGGCGGCGTGCCGGTGGCGGCGCGCGTGCCGGCGGCGCGCGCGCGCGCGGTCGCCGCCGCGATCCTCGCAGGCGACCTCGCGAGCCCGGCCCTGGCGGGCCTGCGTGTCGTCGCGCCCTCCGCCCTCGCCGACCCCTACACCGCGCTCCTGCGCCGCGCGGCGACGCCCGTGCTGCTGCGCGCCGAGCCCGCCGCCGTGCCCGCCATCGAGCGCCGCCTCTTCGGCGACTCCTACAAGGGGATCACGGATCTCGTCACGAAGTACGTCTGGCCCGCGCCCGCGCGCGCGGTCGTGAAGCAGCTCGCGGAGCGCGGCGTCCGGCCGAACACGATCACCGCGCTGAGCTGGCTGCTCGTGATCGCCGCGGGGCTCCTGTTCTGGAACGGCAGCTTCGGGCTCGGTCTGGCCTGCGCCTGGCTCATGACCTTCCTCGACACCGTGGACGGGAAGCTCGCGCGCGTGACGCTCACGTCGTCGCGCCTCGGCCACGTGCTCGACCACGGCCTCGACATCGTGCACCCGCCGTTCTGGTGGGCGGCCTGGGCGGCGGGCCTGCCGGCGGACGCGCCGCTGCTCGCGCTCTCGGCCTGGCTCGCGGTCGGCGGCTACGTCGTCGGGCGTCTGGTCGAAGGCGTGTTCCTGCTGCTCTTCAAGATCGAGATCCACTCCTGGACGCCCCTCGACTCGCGCTTCCGGGAGATCACCGCGCGGCGCAATCCGAACCTGATCCTGCTGACCGTCGGTACGCTCCTCGGGCGGCCCGACCTCGGCTTCCTGGCCGTCGCGCTCTGGACGCTCGCGTGCATCGTCTTCCACGTCGTCCGCACGGCGCAGGCGTTCGGCGAGCGCCGGCGCGGTGCAGCGATCGAGCCCTGGAACGCGCTCCCTGCCGCTGCGCCGGCGACCCTCGCCCTTGCCGCAGGGCTCGCGCTGCTCGCCGCGGCGAGCTTCGCGCCGGCGCCGGCCCGCGCGAGCGAAGCGCCGCCGGCGGCGCTGGCGCAGCCCGCGGACGAGGGCACGGGCGCGACGATCGGCCGCGCCGAGCCGCCCGGAGACTCGCTCGTCGCGAGCCCCAGCGCGCGCCGCGGCAGCGGCGTGTCCCGGCTCCCGTCGGGCGAGTTCGCAACGGAGCTCTGGGACTTCACCGCGCGCTTCGAGTCCGGGCACCTGCTGCTGCTCCAGTTCCTGAACACGAACATCGGCCTCGGCGACGGCAACACCGCGGTGACGGGACAGCTCGTCGAGCCCGACGGAACGATCGTGCGCTTCCGCACCGGCGACAGCGCCGGCGACTGGACGCTCTCGCCCGACGGGCGGCGCCTCGAGCTCGAGAAGGCGCTGCTCGACCAGTCCGACGGCGAGCTCCGCGTCCGGTTCGAGAAGAAGAAGGTGAAGATCGACCTGCGCGTGAAGACCACCGGCCCGGCCGCGTGGTCGACCCAGCTCTCCCGCGCCGGCTACGCGGTGGACCTGATCGAGAGCGCGGCGCCGATCCAGGGCACGATCTGGACCGCGGGAATGGCGGAGCCCCTCGCCGTCCGCGGCGTCGTCGGTGAGACGCACCGCTGGTTCGACGACCTCGAGGCGCACCTGGTGCAGCGCCGGATCGAGATCTTCTCCCTGGACGGCGCGGATGCGATCTACCTGATCGACGCGCGCACGCCGAAAGGAGACTCCTACGCGTGGCTCCTGGTGCAGCGCGGCGGCCGCACCGTGCGCGAGACCGCGGTCGAGGTCACGCCCGTCGAGCGGGCCGCCGTCGACGGCTACGGCGTGCCGGACGAGCTGCGGATCTCGGGCGACGGCGTCCGCGGCACGATCCGATTCGGGCGCGAGCTCGTGCGGTACGCCCCGCTCGGCGATCTGCCGACTCCGATCCGCGTGGTGGTGTCGGTGGCGATGAAGCCGCTCCGCGTCTGGAGCGCGGCGTCCTTCGAGCTCGAGCTCGACGAACCGGCCGGCGCCGCACCGCTCGCGCTTCGGGGCGACGGCATCGGCGAGGTCACGTTCCTGAATCCGCTCCACGTGCCCGACGCCCCGATGGGCGCCTCCCGGGCCCTCGATCCGGAGGAGGTGCGATGCGCATCGGCGTTCTGAACAACTTGCGGGCCGGACGGAGCCGCGACCAGGTCGCGCGCATCCTCGAGTTCCTCGACGACCACCGCGGCATCCTGCACATCGAGACGCCGCGCGGCGAGGTCGTGCCCGACGCGCTCTCGCGACTCGCCGACGAAGGCGTCGACGTGCTCGTGGTGCAGGGCGGTGACGGCACGCTGGCGCGGGTGTTGACCGAGATCCTCGAGCACGGCGCCTTCCCCAAGCCCCCGCTGATCGCGCCGCTCCGCGGCGGGCGCACGAACATGACCGCCCTCGACATCGGCATGTCGCGCGACCCCGTGGTCGCGCTGCGCAACCTCGTGGCCGCCGTGCGCCACGGCTCGCTCCAGCGCCACGTGCACGAGCGCGCGGTGCTGCGGCTCGCGATCCCCGAAGAGGGCGTGGTGCAGCACGGGATGTTCTTCGGCGTCGGCGTGATCCACCGCGCGATCGAGCTCGTGCACCGGACCTTCCCGCGCGGCCGCAGCCAGGGCGTGTTCGGCTCCAGCCTCGTGACCTCGGGGCTCGTGGCGCGCGCGGCCTTCGGCGACGCCTCCGGCATCCTCGACCCCGACAAGATCCAGATCCGCCTCGACGACGGCGAGACCGAGACCGGGAGCTACCAGCTCCTGATCGCGAGCACGCTCGATCGCCTGTTCCTGGGCATGCGGCCATTCTGGGGCTCGGGCCCCGGCGGCGTGCGGCTGACGGCGATCACGCGCGAGGCCGAGCAGCTGCGCCGCTCGGTGCTCGGAATCCTGCGCGGGCGGCCGCCGGCCTTCGTGCGCCACGCGCCCGGCTACCTCTCGCGCAACGTGCGCCGCGCCGAGCTCCTGCTCGACTGCGGCCTCACGATCGACGGCGAGATGTGGGCGCCGGAGCCCGGCCGGCGCGTCGAAGTGACGGCCGACCGGCGCGTGGGCTTCGTTCGCTTGTGAGCGCCGACGGGCCGGCCGCGCCGTCCGGCTCTCCCCATCAGGCGGCCCTCGAGCGCCTCGTCGTGGCCGAGATCGACCGCGCGGCGCCGCCCGACGTGAAGGCCCTGGCCGCGGAGCTCCGGCGCCGCCACGGTGACGCTGTCGCGGCCGTCCTGTTCTACGGCTCGATCCTGCGCACGCGCGGCGCCAGCGCGGGCGTGCACGACTTCTACGTGCTGGTGGACGGCTACACGCGCGCCTACCGCGGCAGCCCGAGCCGCCTCGGCCGGCCGCGCGGCCTGCTCCGCGCCGCGCTCCTCGCCGCCGCCAATCGGGCGCTGCCGCCGAACGTGTTCTACTTCGAGCTCCCGCACGCGGGCGCCACGCTGCGCGCGAAGTACGGCGTCGTGAGCCTCGCCGACTGGCGGCGCGCGATGGGCCCTCGCCATCCGCACACGCTGCTCTGGGCGCGCTTCAGCCAGCCCTTCCTGCTGCTCGAGGCGCGCGACGCGGCGGCGCGCTGCGCGGTGATCGAAGGAGCGGTGCGAGCGATCGTCACGCTGGTCGGTCGGGTGGCGCCGCTGCTCCCCCAGGCCACGCGTGGCAGGCCGATCGCCTCCGGCGACTTCTGGCAGCGCGCCTTCCGCGAGACCTACGCCGCCGAGTTCCGGCCCGAGAGCCCCGACGTCGTGCGGCGGATCTACGAGAGCGCACGCCCGCGCTTCGATACGGCGCTGCGCGAGGCGGCCGGCGTGCTGGCGGCGGAGGGCGCGCTGCAGCTCGAGGCGACGGGCGACGACGTCGTGACGCTGCGAATCGATCCCGCGCGCGCACGGCGCGCACGGCGGACGTGGCGCTGGCGGCGGCCTCTCGCGAAGACGCTCGCGGCGACGAACCTGCTGAAGTCCGCCGCGACCTTCGGCGACTGGCTGCCCTACGCGCTCTGGAAGCTGCGACGGCACACGGGCGTCGTGATCGAGCCCACGCCGCGCCAACGACGCCACCCGCTGATCTTCGGCTGGCCCGTGATCCTGCGCCTCATCCGGCGGCGTGATCTCCACTAGCGTCGAGCTCGGGCTCGAGGGAGCCGCCGTCGCCGAAGCCGAGCAGCCCCGCCACCACGGCGAGGATGCCGCGGCGCTCGGTGTGCCGGTACGGCGCGGCGGTCGGGAGCTCTTCCAGCAGCCGGCGGTGGAGCGTCGCGAGGCTGTGATACGGAACGCTCGGCATCAGGTGGTGGAGCGCGTGGTACCGCATGCCCACCGGCGCCGCGAGGCGCGTCAGCAGGCTCGTGCTGCGCAGATTGATCGAGTCGAGGAGCTGGCCCGTCGTGTCGAGCTCGTCTCCCTCGTTCGCGTAGCCGTGCGCCGCGAGGGTCCGCACCTGGTTCACGACCAGGATGCCCGCGCCCACGATCCACCACTGCAGGAGCCAGATCCACGGCACGAGGCCCGCGTAGACCGCGGCGGCGACGAGCCAGAAGAACGCGCAGGTCGCGGCCTCCTGGACCGCCCAACGCCGGACCTGCCGGCCCTTCGGCATCGGGCGCACGTAGTCCGAGTTGATCACGAGCGTCGAGAGCTTGCCGACGACGAGCCTGCGCAGCGGCGGGAAGAGATAGGAGAGCGGCCCCAGCACGCCCCAGCGCAGGGCCATGGCGGGCGGGATCAGCGCCACCGTCCATACGAAGACCACGATGCGCGCGCGGCTCCAGTGGGCGAGGGGCACGTACTCGGGATCGGCGCTGGTCCCGAACACCGAGCGCCGGTGATGCTCGGCATGGGAGCCTACGTACATGATGCTCGGCAGCATGAGCGGCAGGCCGACGAGCAGGTTCCAGGCCGTCTCGAAGCCCGGCAGCGATCCGGCCTTCTTGTGGGCCAACTCGTGGATGAAGATCGAGGCCCGCAGCAGCGCGACGGTGGCGATCAGGCTGGCGGCGACGTTCCAGGCCGACCCGAAGGGCGACGCGACGGCGACGGCGAAAGCAGTCCAGCCGACGCCGACCGAGGCCAGCAGGTCGATCCAGTAGATCCACGGATTGGGCTGGAACGCGTTGGTGTAGCGACGCCGAAGGTCGGCGAGGCTCGGAGACGGGCTCGCGGCGCTGCGCCGCAACGGCAGGTCACGCATCCGGCTCACCGCCGGATCGTGCATGCCGCCCCCCCGGTGAGCATGCTCGCATGGTCCGCTTCCCCTCTGCTCCGACGAAGCGGGCCGGAACGGAGCGGTGGGACCGCTCGGTCCGTCCTGCCCGTTCGACCCGTATGGCTCCATCCGGAACCGCACGGAGCGTTCTGTGGAGTCGCGCCTTGCGGCCTTCCGCGGCCTCGGGCCCCTGCTCGGCCTTCTCGGCTTCGAGCCCCTTGCCCGGCGGTGCGGATCGACCGCCCCCTCATCTTGGCGCCGCGCACCCTAGCCCAACCTCACGGGACGGGCACGCCTCTGCCCCTGGATCGTCCCGGACCCGGCCCGAGCCAAGGGCGCTCGAGGTCGGATCGGCCGGACCGAGGCAGAAAACCCGTCCGGAACCAGGTCTTTCCCCCGCCCCGGGAAGCCCGGGCACGCCGGACGCGGCGGCAGACGCAGCGGCCGCGGCCATCCGAGCCGGCCGCGTATACTGCCCCCGCTCCAGGGGGGACCATGAAGAAGGTTCTGGTTCGTCTCGCGCTGGTCGTCGCGGTGCTGCTCGGGGTGGGTGCGCTCTGGGCCACGAACCGGGTGCGTACGCTCGAGAGCGAGGCCGTGGCCGGCGACGTCCACCTGCTCCAGGGCCTCGGCGGCAACGTCGCGGTGCTGCGCACCGCCGAGGGCGCCGTGGTGGTCGACACCATGACCTTCCGCATGCAGGGCCAACGCATCCGCGAGCGCGCCGAGCAGCTCGGCGGGGGGCCGGTGCAGGCTGTGATCAACACGCACTACCACCTCGACCACACGCACGGGAACCCGGGCTTCGCGCCGGGCACCCACGTCGTGGCGACGGCGAAGACGCTCGAGCACCTGAAGACGCTCGACGCCGGCTACTGGACCGGCGCCGCGGCGGAGACGCTTCCGAACGACACCTTCGACGACGAGCACGTGCTCGCGATCGGCGGCAAGACGATCCGCACCGTGCATCCCGGCCGCGGCCACACCGACGGCGACCTGGTGGTGCTCTTCGTGGAGGATCGCGTGGTCCATACGGGCGATCTGTTCGTGAGCGGCTACTACCCGAACATCGACCTCGAGGCCGGCGGCTCCGTGCGCGGCTGGGCCGACGCCCTCGACCGCGTGCTCGCCCTCGATTTCGATCGCGTGATCCCCGGCCACGGGCCCGTGGCCGACCGCGCCGCGCTCACGCAGTTCCGCGACTTCATGCGCGAGCTCTGGAGCGTGGCCGAGAGCGCCGTCGCCAAGGGCCAGAGCCTCGACGAGCTGCGGCGGACGGCGCCGCTTCGGGGCGACGCCGGCTATCAGACGATGTCGATCCCGTTCGTGATGCGCCTCGACCGCGACTTCGTGCTCGGGCGCGCGTACGAGGAGGCCTCGCGCGAGAAAGCAGCGAACGGCGGCTGAGCCGCCCGGACAGCCCGTCGAAAGGAGAGCGCTTCGTGTCGGATCTGTTCTCGGTGAAGGGGAAGGTGGCGCTGGTGACCGGCGGCTCGCGCGGCATCGGCCTGATGATCGCGCGCGGCTTCGTCGAGGCCGGCGCCCGGGTCTACATCTCGTCGCGCAAGGCGGACGTCTGCGAGCAGGTCGCCGCGGAGCTCACGAAGGCGGGGCCGGGGTCGTGCGTCGCCGTCCCGCTCGACCTGCAGAGCGAGGCGAATGCGCGCGAGCTCGCCGGCGCCGTCGCGGCCCGCGAGGGTGCGCTGCACGTGCTCGTGAACAACGCCGGCGCGAACTGGGGCGCGCCGATCGCGGAGTTCCCGGACGAGGCCTTCGAGAAGGTCATGAGCCTGAACGTGAAGAGCGTCTTCCACCTGACGCGCTTCTGCCTGCCGCTCCTCGAGAAGGGCGGCAGCCACGAGGATCCGGCGCGCGTGATCAACATCGGCTCGATCGACGGCCTGCACGTGCCGGTGTTCGAAACCTATTCCTACTCCGCCAGCAAGGCGGCCCTGCACCACCTGACCCGCGTGCTGGCGAAGCATCTGGCGCCGCGCCACATCACCGTGAACGCCGTCGCGCCCGGCCCGTTCGAGAGCAAGATGATGGCCGCGACACTCGAGCGCTTCTCGGACGCCATCATCGCCACCTGCCCGATGCGGCGGATCGGCCGTCCCGACGACATGGCCGGGATCGCGATCTACCTCTCGTCCCGCGCCGGCTCCTACGTGACGGGCGCGGTGATCCCGGTGGACGGCGGGATCTCGACCACGCTCTAGCAGGTTGCTGAAGAACGCCGATCCACGTGGCTTGCGAGGGGCCGGAGGCGGGTCATGGCGCCGCGCCTCGGGTTCGGCGCGAAGGGACCGGTCGCTGCCACGAGAGTCCGCATCCGGACCAGGTCGTAGGCCGCCGCAGTGAAGACGAAGCTCCAGCCCACGCGCTCGATGCCTCGGTGTCGTGTCTTGCGCATCAGCCCGATCGTCTTCATCCAGCCGAAGACCTCCTCGATCCGCTTGCGCAAGCGTTGGCTCACCGCGTAGCCCGGGTGCCGGGTCGTGGTCCTTCGGGATCCGCTTCACGAGCGGCACGTAGCGGACACCGGGCCCTGCTCCGGATCCTCACCGCGCATGCCACCCCCCGCGTCGCTTCTAGCACGACACGAAGGCGGCTCGACGGGTGTTTTTCTGCAGCCTGCTAGCGCTCGGGCTCGAGCGCGACGGCCGCGCTCGCGGGCGGCCCGATCGGGCGCACGTACCGATTCATCCCGTAGATCGCGACCCCGGTGACGGCGACGTAGAGCCAGATCGGGAACGTGATGCGCGCGAGGCGCCGGTGGCGCTCGAAGCGCCCGCGCAGCGCGAGCCCGAGCGTTGCGGCGAGGAGCGGCACCAGCAGCACCGAGAGCGCAGTGTGGCTCGCGAGGATCACGACGAAGAGCGTGCGCACGGCGTCGTCGCCCGGGAAGCGGCGATGGCCGCCCTCGAGCCAGGTCTGGAGCACGTAGCTCGCGACGAAGATCAGGCCGATCGCGGTCGCGCCGAGCATCAGGCGCCGGTGGCGCTCGCGCTCGCCACGCCGGATCGCACGCAGCGCGAGCACGAGCAGCACCGCGATCACGGCGTTGAGGCACCCGTTCCAGTGCGGAAGCAGCTCGCTCACCGCAGCAGGAGCTCGCCGATCATGACCGCCAGCACGAGGGAGAGCTGGAAGAGAGACGCCTTGAAGACCTCGCGATCCGCCTCGATCGTGTCGCGCCGCATCGCCGCGACGATGCGCGCGACGAAGAGCCCGCCGCCGGCGAAGGCCGCGACGCCGTAGAGCGGCCCGAAGCTCCCGTCGAGCCAGGGCACGAGGGTGACGCCGAGGAGCACCAGCGCGAACGCGAGGGAGCAGCGCCGTGTCACGCGCCGTCCTGCCACGGCGGGGAGCATCGGGAAGCCCGCGGCCGCGTAGTCGTCGGCGCGGTAGGAGGCGATCGCCCAGACGTGCGGCGGCTGCCAGAGCAGGACCACTGCGAAGAGGAGGACGCCCATGCCGCCGATCGAGCCGTCCGCGGCGTCGGCGAGGAGCGGCGGCGCCGCGCCCGCGAAGGAGCCGACGACGGTGCTCCAGGCGCTGCGCGGCTTGAGCCACACGGTGTACACGCCCAGGTAGTGCACGAGCGTCGCGGCGCCGAGGAGCGCCGCCAGGGGATGGGCGGTCGCGAGCAGGAGCGCGAAGCCCGCCGCCGCGCAGGCGAGGCCGAAGATCAGGGCCTCGACCGGCGCGATCCGCCGGGACGGCAGCGGGCGGCCGGCGGTGCGCGCCATCCAGACGTCGCGCTCGCGCTCCCACCAGGCGTTGAGCGCGCTCGACGAGGCGCCGAGGAGCGCGACGCCCGCGAGCACGCCCGCGAGCATCGTGCGCGAGGCGCCGTCGGGGCCGAGACCGAGCGCAGCCGGCACGGTCAGCAGCACCAGCAGCAGGATGCGTGGGCGCGTGAGGGCGAAGTAGTCGCGCGCGCGCGCCGCCACGAGCTGCGCGCCGCGCGTGACGAGAGCGGCGGCGCCGGGCTCGGCGGCCGGTGCGCGAGCGGGCATGGAGCCTCCTAGTGCCACGTGAAGCCCGAGAGCCGATCGAAGCTCAGGACCCGGCGGGCGTCGTCGGCGAAGAGTACGTGCTCTTCGGTCTCGTGGCTCCAGCCGTCCTCGCCGTGGCGGTCGGCGAGCGCGACCTCCACCTCGTGCTCGCCGGCGGTCACCGGGATCGTTTCGACGGCGACGCTGTTGCCGTCGCTCCAGATGCCCGAGGGCGCGTAGGCACGCTCGACGACCGTCTTGCCGTCGAGCACGACGCGCAGCCGCACGTCGGCGCGGCGGCGCTCGCAGATCCGGTCCCGTCGCATGTGGACGGGCATCTTCGCCCTCTCCGCCTCGGAGAGCACGCGACAGTCCTCGCCGATCGCGCCCGGATGCTTGAAGGTGACGACGAGCTCCGAGGTCGGCGGCCGCGCGACGCGGTGCGGGAGCTCGTTCGCCGCGCCGAGGCCCGCCGCGACGCCCACGCCCAGGAGGCCTGCCGCGACCCAGCCGGCGCGTCGCGACGGCGCGCGCGCGGAAGCGCTCCGGCCGCCGCGAATCGCCTGCAGCAGCTCGCCCGTGCTTCCTGCGCCGAGGAAGAGCGTGTGGATGCGCTCGCGCGCGACCTTGTCTGCGCGCAGCGCCGGCGCCCGCTCGCCGTCGAGCCGCATCTCCATCCACTGCACGCCCTCGCGGAAGCGGCAGCTCCCGGGCGGGCAGGCGACCACGAAGGCCTCCTTGCCGCCGCGGCGGAGCGCTAGCTCGAGGGTCAGGGCATGGATCCAGCCCGCGCACGGAATCTCGAGCGCGCGCACGCCGGGAAGCTCGGCGCAGCGCCCGGTCGCAGCGTCGACCTGCAGCGCGGCGCCCGCCGAGTGCGCGCAGAAGAGCACGAGATCCGCCGGGTCCCCGCTCGCGGCGGCCGCGTGCAGCCACTCCTCGACGCGCTCGCGCTGCTCCATCTGGTTGAAGGACGGAAAGCCGACGCCGACCGAGTCGCAGGATCCCGAGCAGATGCCGCAGCCCACGCACTTGCTCTCGTCGACCCATGCCACGAGCTCGTGTCGCGAGCGCGGGTCGTCGCGACGCACCATCGAGATCGCCTCGTAGGGGCAGTCCTGATAGCACTGCTGGCAGGCGTTGCAGCGCACGGTCTCGACGCGAGCGCGCTCGACCTGGCGCGCGCGCATCCACCAGGGCACGGTGGTCGCGAGCGCGCCCGTCACCAGGAGCAGCGACCAGAGCGCCCCGCCCCCGAGCCGGTCCGTCACGAGGAGCGGCAGCAGGTACCAGGGGTCGATCGCGAAGCGCTGGCCGAGGGCCGTCATGTGCGCGGGCTCGGCGTTGGTGGCCGGCCAGGCGACGCTCACGAGCAGCAGCGAGGCGCAGACCCAGAGCGTCATCGGCCGCTTCGTCAGGAAGCGCGCGCGTGCGAGGCGCGTGACGTGGAGCCAGAGCGCGATGCCCATCCCGAGGGGCACCAGCATGTGCACGAAGAAGATCACGAAGAAGAGCAGCGAGTTCATGCCGGCGTCGGTGAGGAGCGAGCGGCCCATCGGGTCCGCGAAGATCGGGAGCACGTCGAGCAGGCGGGCGGTCCCGACGGCGACGTGCTGCGCGCGCGCGTCCCAGACCAGCCAGTAGCCGGTCCAGCCGATGAACCAGAGCAGCGCGACCGCAGCGAGCCCCGTCACCCACGCGAGCCACTGCGCGCCGACGAAGCGCCGCTCGAAGAAGATGCGCAGCGCATGCACGAGCGCGAAGAACATGCAGGCGTCCGACGAGTAGCGATGCAGCGAACGCACGAGGCCGCCCGCAAAGGGCGAGAGCGCCGCCGTCGAGGAGTACGCGGCGTGCACGCTCGGGCTGTACCAGAAGAGCAGCAGCACGCCGCTCACGGTCGCGATCGCGAGGGACGTGACGGCGACGGCGCCGGTCTGCAGGAAGGGGTTCAGCGCATCCGGGATCGCCCGGCCGAGGAGTCGATCGAGCGCCAGGAATGCGCGCTCGCCGAGGCGCAGCGCGCCCTCGCCGCGGACCCGCGAACCTGGCGTCGTCGGCGCCGGCGGGCTCGCGAGGAGGGCGGCCTCAGCCGGCATCCGGCACCTCGCGCACGAGCACCTGAAGCGCGGAGACGAGCCAGCGTTTCTGGCGCTCGCCCAGCGAGAGCCGGTAGGCGACGCGCCCCTGCGCGTCGAGGACCAGGAAGACGTTCGCGTGATCGATCACGCCGGTCGCGGGGTCCCGCCGGCGCGCCACGTCCATGGCGTCGAGCACGCGCTCGACCGCCGCGGGCTCGCCCGTCAGGAGCCGGTACGTCCCGGCGTCGAGGCCGTGCATGCGCGCGAGCTCGGCCAGGACTTCGGAGCTGTCGTGGGCCGGGTCGATCGTCACGGCGACCACGCGCACGTGGGCGCGCTCCGCGGGCGCGAGCTCGTCGAGCGCGTCGCGGGCCTGGGCGAGGATCAGCGGGCAGGTGTGCGGGCACGAGGCGTAGACCGCCGTCAGGAGCACGACCTCGCCGCGCAGCGCCTCGAGCGTGACGGACGCGCCGGTCTGGTCCACCAGGTCGATCGCCG
>Ga0209705_10001629_pt1 | contig 11908 bp, 11 predicted proteins | sample PPLLaktember2015_5_FD_187262 | JGI IMG/M metagenome (GOLD analysis project Ga0209705, IMG submission 187262) | Freshwater sediment microbial communities from Prairie Pothole Lake near Jamestown, North Dakota, USA - PPLs Lake P8 Core (1) Depth... | ecosystem: Environmental > Aquatic > Freshwater... | reverse complement strand
GCGGCTACTTCGACCATCTCGAAGTCGGCCTTGGAGACGCCGCAGTCCGGGCATTCCCAGCCTTCCGGCACATCTTCCCAGCGGGTGCCGGGAGCGATGCCGTGATCCGGGTCGCCTTTCGATTCGTCGTAAACATAACCGCAAACGATGCATTGCCAAGCTTTCATGATGTGTCCTTTCAATGAGTCAAATGGTTTTCAAATAGTCTTCAGGCTGCAATCGCGTCTTTTTGCGCCTGGTAGTGCTTCGCGTGCTTCTCTTCCACTTTGGCCAGCGCGGCGAAGCGCTTGGCGGCCTTTTCCAGCACGGCCTGGAACATCTCGGCGTGCTCCTTCGATTCGGCGATCTGCTCGTCGATCTCGGCGACCGCAGCGTCATGGCCTTCCTGCATCGCCTCGTGGCGGAATTTCGGGTACATCTCGGTGTACTCGTAGGTTTCGCCCTCGATCGCGTACTGCAGGCACTTGGCCGGCGTCATGGTCTCGTCGGCGAACAGCAGTTCGGCGTGACCAAAGGCGTGCAGCATCTCCTGCGCGGCGGTATCCTCGAACACCTTGGCGGTGGCTTCGTCGCCGACCTTGCGGCACTGGCGCGCGAACCACAGGTACTTGATGTGGGCCATCGACTCGCCGGCGAAAGCGGCTTCGAGGTTCTGGATGGTGGGGGACTTGATGTTCTGCATGCTCTGCTCCTGTTCGGTTGATTAATGATGTCAATCAAGACAGGTGAAATATTAGAGATCATCAATATATTGATCCAACGGATAATCTGCATGACATCGATTGACAATATCAATCAACACGCCTCCGGCCAGCGCTGATGGACTGGACCCTGTTCGGCTCGGCGCTGCTGTCGTCGACGCTGTTTCCTGGCGGCTCCGAGGCGCTGCTGCTGTATCGCCTGCATCAGGGTGCGGACCCGCTGGCCAGCGTCGCGATCGCCACTGCCGGCAACGTGCTCGGCAGCCTGATCACCTATGGCATGGGACGCTTCGGACGGCGCGCGGTGCAGCAGCGCACGGTCAAGACCGAAGCAAAGATGGCACGCGCCGAGCGCTGGTTTGCCCGCTTCGGCCGCCCTGCCCTGCTGCTGGCCTGGCTGCCGGTGGTCGGCGACCCGCTGTGCCTGGTCGCCGGCATGCTGCGCGTCGGCGTCGGCAGCTTCCTGCTGCTGGTGACGCTCGGCAAGCTGGCGCGCTACGCCGCGCTAGCCTGGCTGATGTAAGCAGGCATTCAGAAACCGAAGCGCTCGCCGATGCCGAACAGGACCGCCACCCCGAGGATGGCGAAGATCGCTGCGGCAATCCAGTGCACCAGCCGCACCGGCATGCGGTGGGCGATGCGCTCGCCGAGGTATACCGCCGGCACGTTGGCGATCATCATCCCGAGCGTGGTACCCGCCACCACCCAGAGAAAACTTCCGTACTGGGCCGCCAGGGCAATGGTGGCGATCTGGGTCTTGTCGCCCATCTCGGCGAGGAAGAAGGCAATCAGCGTGGTGCCGAAAACGCCGAACTGCACCAGCTTGTCGTCATCCGCGTCGATCTCGTCGGGTATCAGGATCCACACCGCCATGGCGATGAAGGACAGTCCCAGCACCCAGCGCAGGACCTCGGGGGAGAACAGCGCGGTGATCCATGTGCCGAGCGCGCCGGCGAGACCGTGATTGAGCAGGGTAGCTACGAGGATGCCAAGAATGATGGGAACCGGCTTGCGGAATTTTGCGGCCAGCAGGAAAGCCAGCAGTTGGGTCTTGTCGCCGACTTCGGCCAGCGCCACCACACCGGTGGAAATGAGGAATGCGTCCAATTGAAGCTCCGGGCCGGTCCAACGCAATGACCCGCATGCCGCGCCGGCCAGCCGGGGCATGCGGGTCAAAGGTCTTGCCAGGCCAGGCCTGTTAACACTATTTTCACGGTAAAAACAGTGTTAACAGGCCCTGTATGCTGCATGCGCCATGGCCGGACGGCCAAGTCTGTTGACGCACGCCCCGCTGTCCTGCCGCGGGCGACTACTCCCCAATGACGGCTGGCATCTTACTTCTGTGCCGGAACTTCGTCCAGCCGTCCGCGCACCCGCCGCAGCCAGGCTTCCAGCCGAGCCATGCTGACGTAGAAGGTGGGGGTGATGTAGAGCGTGAGGAACTGCGAGAACACCAGGCCGCCTACCACCGCGATGCCGAGCGGGCGGCGCGCCTCGCCGCCGGCACCGAAGCCGATGGCGATCGGCAGGGTGGCGAAGATGGCGGCGAAGGTGGTCATCATGATCGGCCGCAGACGCACCATGCACGCTTCGACGATGGCGTCCTCCGCGCTCATCCCGGCACGCTGCCGCGTCAGCGCGAAGTCGATCATCATGATGCCGTTCTTCTTGACCAGGCCAACCAGCAGGATGATGCCGACGAAGCTGAAGATGTTGAGCTCCTCGTCCATCAGCAGCAGCACCAGCAGCGCGCCGAAGCCCGCCAGCGGCAGCGCGGTGAGGATGGTCAGCGGATGGCCAAGGTGCTCGTACAGCACCGCCAGCACCATGTAGATGACGATCACGGTGAACAGCAGCAGCAGCGGCAGCTGCACCGTCGACTCCTGGAATTTCTGTGCCGCACCGGTGAACTGCAGCGCCACCTCGGCCGGCACCACCTCGCGTGCGGCGTCGAGCGCAGCCGCCAGCGCGGCGTCGAGCGAAGCGCCCGGCGCGAGGTTGAACGACAGCGTGACCGACGGCTGCTGGCCGTAGTGATGCACCGTGACCGGTCCCACCCCGGCCTCGACTTTCGCCACCGCATCGAGCCGGGTGATCGCCCCCGACGCCGTCTTGAGCGGCAGCTGGCCGATCACCGCCGGACTCAGCTGCGCCTCCGGCAGCACCTTGATGCTGACCTCGTACTGGTCGCTGGTGCCGTAGATTTCGCTGATGCGGCGCCCGCCCAGCGCATCGTAAAGCGTCTGCTGCACCTGCTCGGCGGTGACGCCGAGACGCGCCGCCTCGACCGGGTCGAGGCTGATCCGGAGTTCCGGATTGCGCAGCTCCAGGTCGCTGCTGACGTCGACGATCAGGGACACTGTGTCAAGGCGCCTTTCGACATCGTCCGACACCGCCTTGAGCGCTTCGAAATCCCCCGAGGTCAGCGTCAGCTGGTAGTCGGTGCTGGCGGCAAGGGCACCGACGTTGATCGACGCCGGATTCTGCAAGGTGACGTTGACGCCGCTAAGCTTGCGCGTAGCCGCGCGCAACTCGTCGATGATCTCGTCGGCGCCGGCACGGGTGTCGCGCGGCGTCAGACGGATCACCAGGCGGCCGACGTTGCCGCCGGCGACACCACCGCCGGCCTGTCCCGCCGACGACATCAGGCCCTCGACCGCCGGGTGCGCCTGCACGATGGCGGCCAGCTCCTGCTGGCGCTTGCTCAAGTCCTCGAAGGGAATGCCTTCCGGATAGCGCACGCTGGCGAAGATCATCCCGGAATCGACGCTCGGGATGAAACCCTGCCTGACCTGTCCGGCGAGCCAGACCATCGCCCCCAGCACGGCGGCAGACAACAACAGCATCGCGCCGCGATGGCGCATCGATGCGCGCAGGGTTTCGCCGTAGAAATTGCGAAAGCGGCCAAAGCCGGCGTCGAACAGCCGCGACACGGGATTGTTGATGGGCTCGTGGGTAAGCCCGCGCGCGCACAGCATCGGCGTGAGCGTCAACGCCACCACGCCGGACAGCAGCACGGCGACGCCGATACTGACGGCGAACTCCTGGAACAGCCGGCCGATCATGTCGCCCATGAACAGGATGGGCAGGAACACGGCAGCGAGCGAGATCGTCATCGACAGCACGGTGAAGCCGATTTCCTGCGCGCCGTCGAGCGCCGCCTGCATGCGGGTCTTGCCCATTTCCAGATGGCGCGCGATGTTCTCGATCACCACCACCGCATCGTCGACGACGAAACCGATCGCCAGCGTGATCGCCATCAGGCTGAGGTTGTTGAGGCTGTAGCCCGCCAGGTACATGAAGGCAAAGGTGCCGAGCAGCGAGCTCGGCAGCACCAGTGCAGCGATCAGGGTGGCACGCAGGTTGTGCAGGAAGGCGAAGATGACCAGGATCACCAGCCCCAGCGCGAGGAGAAGGGTGAAGTTGACCTCGTGCAGTGAGTCCTTGACGAAGCGCGAGCGGTCGGAATGCACCTGCAGACGCACGCCATCGGGCAGCTCCGCCTCGATCTGCGGCAACATGGCGCGGATGCGCTCGGCGACTTCGACCGTGTTCGCCCCCGGCTGGCGCTGCACCGCCAGCACGATGGCGCGGGTGCCGTTGTACCAGGTCTTGCGCTTGTCGTCCTCGACGCCGTCCTCGGCGCGCCCCAGATCCTTCAGGCGGATCGCCGCGCCATCGTGGTAGGCGACGATGATGTCGCCGAAGTCCGCCGCATCGGCGAGTGCGACCGGCGCCTTGACGGTCCAGGCACGGGTCGCGCCGTCGAGCGTGCCCGACGGCAGATTGGCGTTGGCCGCCTGCACCTTGTCGATGACGTCGGCAAAGGTCAGTCCGCGCTGCTGCAGCCTGGCGGGGTCGAGATACAGCCGCAGCGCGTATTTCTGCGAGCCGAATACCAGCACCTGCGCCACCCCGGACAGGCTCGACAGGCGCTGCGCCACGCGCGAATCGGCAATCGCGTCGAGCTCGGTCAGTGGCAGGCGTTCGGCCGACAGCGCCAGATAGAGGATGGGTGAGTCAGCGGGGTTGATTTTCCTCAATTGCGGCGGGTCGATGCCGACAGGCAGGTTGCGCGCGGCCTGCGCAATCGCGGTCTGTACGTCCTGCGCGGCGGCGTCGATGTCGCGGGCGAGTTCGAACTGCAGGGTGATGTTGGTCGAACCCTGCCGCGACTGCGAACTCATCGACTCGATCCCCGGCACGGTCGACAACTGCCTCTCCAGCGGCGTCGCCACCGTGCTTGCCATAGTCTCCGGGTTGGCGCCGGGCAACGAGGCCGTGATGCGCAGGGTGGGAAAATCCACCTGCGGCAGATCGTTCACCGGCAACTGCTTGTAGGCAAGCGCGCCGAACAGCGCCATCGCCAGCACCAGCATCAGCGTGGCGACCGGGCGTTCGATGAAGATCCGCGAGAGGTTCATGGCGGTCAAGGGCGTTTAACCGCGAAGGGCGCGAAGGAACGCGAAGGAAACCTCGGGAAACCCATTACCAGGTCCCCGCCGACGGGCGCATCCGGATCATATCCATGCTGGCTGCGCTGTTCTGATTCATTGCGCATGCGACGTGCCTTTTCGTCAGGTCCCGGGGGATGCGCCGCGAGAACGAAAAGCGCGAAGTCCATGGCATGGCGCGGAGGATCTCCTTCGTTCCCTTCGCGCCCTTCGCGGTTAAATCGCCTTTGACCTTCATGGCTGCACCTTGCCTTCCTTCCCCTCGGGCTCACCGCCTTGGAGCCTGACCGTGCTGCCGGACTTGAGGCGCTGCGGGATCTCGATCAATACCGGCTCGCCAGCGCGCAACTCCCCTTCGACCATGTATTCGCCGTCCAGGCTGCGCACCGCCCTGACCGACTGCACCTCGGCCTTGCCGTCGCGCACCACGTAAACATAGGTACCCTGCTGGCCATGCTGCAGCGCGGCTTCGGGCACCACATTGGCATTCGGTTCGACGCCCAGCAGCAAACGCAGCTTGACGCCCTGCCCCGACAGCAACGCAGGAGGCGTGTCGCTCAGCCGCACCTTGATCGGCAGGGCGCCGGTCGCGGGATCGATCTGCGCGTCGACGAATACCAGCACGCCCGTTACCCGCAGCGCGCGATCATCCGCGAAGAAAATCTCGGCCGTCACCCTGCCCTGCGCCTGCGCTGCGGCGAGTTCGCGCAGATCCTGCTGCGCCACGCTGGCGCGCACATCGAGTGCACCGGGAGCGAGGAGGGTAGTCAGCGGATCGCCGCCCGCCTGAACCAGGCTGCCCTGCCGTACATCGATGCGCCCGACGCGGCCGGCGATCGGCGCGCGTATCTGTGCGTACTGGACTTCGAGCTGGGCCGCCTGCAACTCGGCGCGCGCAGTGCCAGCGCGCGCGCGCGCCGCTTCCAGCGCCAGCAGAGCATCGTCGTATTCCTGGCGGCTGATGTAGCCGGACTGCATCAGCGGATCCAGGCGCTCCAGCTTCTTTTCCGCCTCGGCGGTCTCGGCGCGCGCGCCGGTGAGGGTGGCCTGGGTCTGTGCGATGCGCGCCTGGGCCGGTCGCGAATCCAGGCTGAAGAGCAGCTGCCCTGCACGTACCGCGTCGCCCTCCTCGACGTGCTGGCGCAACAGCGTGCCGCCGACCTGCGCGACGATGGCGACCTGCTGCGCCGCCTCGAGCGTACCGGGCAGGTCGATCACCCGCGGGAAATCGCGCGCCTCGACCGGTTGGGTGCGGACCTCGATCGCGCGATCGCCGCCGCCGCGCTTGCCGTCGGCGTCCGAGTCCTGCTGCTGGATGCGATAGACGACGCCGGCAAGCAGCGCCAGCACGACCAGGGTGACAAGAATGCGAAGTTTCATGGTTGTCTCGCGGATGGGGTGGCAGGCAGGCGGCCCAGCGCATGGTTCAAACGGGAAAATGCCGCCAGCCAGTCGCTGTCGGCTTGGGCCGCGCTCTGCTGCGCGCGCGCCAGCGCCGCCTGCGCGGTCAACAGCTCGAGCAGGCTGCCGACACCCGCGTTGTAGCGCGCCTCGGCGGCGCGTGCCGACTCGCTGGCGCTGTCGAACTGCACCGTCACGCCCTCGCGCTGGGCCTGGGCATGGCGCACATCGTGATAGGCATCGGTCACCGCGCGCGCAACCTGGCTGCTCTGCCTGTCCACTTCGGCCTGCAGACGTGCGGCATCGCGCTCGGCAGCGCGCGCTTCGGCCGCCAGCCGGCCGCCGTCGAACAGCGGCACCACCAGGTTCACGCCAAGGCTGTAGCTGGTCGAAGGATCGCGGATGTCATCGACGAACAGGGCACGGCTGCCATTGGCAGCGAATGACAGGGTTGGCCAGCGTGCCGCGCGTGCGCGCTCGGCGTCGGCCAGCGCACTCGCCGCCGTGGCCCGCAGGGCATGCAGGTCGGGGCGCTGGCGCTGCGCCTCGGCCAGCAGGTCGGCCAGCAGGATGCTGGCCTCCAGCGAATCAGGCAGTACCGTCTGCCAGCCGAGATCCAGGGTCTGGGTTTGCGCGATGGCCGCGGCCTGCTTCAATGCCGCTTCGGCCTTGGCCAGGTCACGCTCGGCTGCCTGGCGCGCCAGCTGCGCCTCGGCCAGCGCCGCACGCGCCCGCAACTGGTCGGCGCGGGAGACCAGGCCGCCCTGCAGCCTGGCTTCGGCCGCATCGAGGCTGGCGCGCAGGGACACTTCCAGTTGCCTGAGGGCATCCACCTGCGCCCGCACACCCAGCAGCGCATAGTAGGCCGCCTCGACCTCGGCAATCGTGTCCTGCAGGGTGCGGTCATTGCTCAACAGGGTGGCGATCAGCTGATAGCGCTGGGCGTCGATGTCGGCGGCGCGCGCGCCGAAATCGTAAAGCACATAGGCAAGACTGAGGCCCGGGCCATAGCGCTGCAGGATCGGCGCCTGGGTGCCAAAACTCGACAAGGACCGGCTCTGGCTGAAGTTGAGCACCCCCGTGAGGGTGGGCCAGTTGGCAGCCGTCGCCACGTCCAGCCGCGCCGCCTCGGCCTGGATGGCGATCCAGGCGGCACGCGATTCCGGGCGCTGGCGCAAGGCGTGTTCGGTCAACGCAGCCAGACTGTCGAAGCGCAGGGTGTCGGCCGCTGCAGCAGCAGGATGCGGCTGCTCGGGCAGGGTGTCGAGTTGCAGCCAGAATGTGCCCGGCCGCTGCGGCAGGTCGAGTGCAGCCGCATCGGCCGCGAACGGCCAAAACGCTAGGCACAGGATCAACAGGCGGAGATCGGGTTTCAAGGTGTCGGAATTCTAATGGAGCCAGGGTCAGGCACCATTTCGCCTATTCAAGTTCCGCGTCAGCGCCGATGCAATGGTACAAGCAGCCAACTGGCAGCATTCGGCGAAGCGGACACAAGGAATCAAACCGGATTCACGTCGTCCGGAAGTGAATTCTTGAGCGTCTGCGCCAAGCGCTCGAAAGTCTCCGGGAACGGTGCGCGTTTGCGCCACACCAGGGCGATGGTGCGCCCCGGCGGCGGCGTCTTGAAGGGCCGAACCTCGACCGCCTTCCTGTTCACGCGCGGCCCGGCGTCGACCGACAGCGCCGGCAGCAGGGTCAGGCCGAGTCCCATGCCGACCATCTGGCGCAGCGTTTCCAGGCTGGTGGCACGCACTTCCTCGCGACCGCGCGACCCGCTGCCGCAGACGTCGAGCGCCTGATCCCGCAAGCAATGGCCTTCGTCGAGCAGCAGCAGCTTCTCGCCCATGATGTCGGACACCTTCAACACAGCATGTTTGGCCAGCGCATGACCGGCAGGCAGCGCCGCATAAAAGGGCTCATAGAACAATGGCTCGACACGCAGGCTGTCGTCGGTCACCGGCAGTGCCAGCAGGCCGGCATCGAGCTTGCCGTCGAGCAGATGTTCGAGAATCTGCGGCGTCATTTCCTCGCGCAGCAGCATGCGCAGGCCGGGGTGCTTCTTGTGTACCAGCGTCAGCGCATGCGGCAGGTAGTAGGGGCCGAGGGTGGGGATGACGCCGAGATGGATGGTGCGCGACATGGGATCCTGCGCATGCTTGGCCAGTTCGCGGATGCGATCGGCTTCCTCGACGATGTTGCGCGCCGCCTGCAGGATCTCTTTTCCAATTGGCGTCGGGGTGACGCGCTTCAGGCTGCGGTCGAACAGGGTGACGCCGAGAAAATCCTCGAGCTTCTTGATCTGCGTCGACAGCGTCGACTGGGTGATGAAGCAGGACTCCGCAGCTTTGCCGAAATGACCGTGTTCCGCGAGCGCCACCAGATATTTCAGTTCTTGCAGGGTCATGACAATCGTTCGATAACGTCAATGGTTTTATTCTAGATTATTCATGAGGCAAATTATCATTCGTGGTCTTTAATAGTAAGGATAGGTTCCATTGTGGAATCAGAAATCAATAGGAGAGCACGATGTCTGAAGGTAAATGTCCGTTTGTTCACAAAGCCGGGAGCGGCACTTCGAATTACCAGTGGTGGCCGAACCAGCTGCACCTGGAAATCCTGCACCAGCATTCCCCCGCGTCCAGCCCGATGGGGGAAGACTTCAACTACGCCGAGGAATTCAAGACGCTCGACCTGGCGGCAGTGAAGCAAGACCTCACCGCCGTGATGACCGACTCGCAGGACTGGTGGCCGGCGGACTACGGTCACTACGGCCCCTTCTTCATCCGCATGGCCTGGCATAGCGCCGGCACCTACCGCACCGGCGACGGGCGTGGCGGCGCCGGGCACGGCAACCAGCGTTTCGCCCCCCTCAACAGCTGGCCCGACAACGTCAACCTCGACAAGGCGCGCCGGCTGCTGTGGCCGGTCAAGCAGAAGTACGGCCGGAAAATTTCCTGGGCCGACCTCATCATCCTCGCGGGCAACGTCGCCATGGAATCGATGGGCTTCAAGACCTTCGGCTTCGCTGGAGGTCGCGAGGACATCTGGGCGCCCGAGATCGACGTCTACTGGGGCAACGAGGAAAAGTGGCTCGACGACAAGGCGCGCTACTCCGGTGAACGCGACCTCGAGAATCCACTCGCCGCGGTGCAGATGGGTCTGATCTACGTCAACCCGGAAGGCCCCGGCGGCAACCCGGATCCGGTTGCGTCCGGCCGCGACGTGCGCGAAACCTTCGCACGCATGGCAATGAACGACGAGGAAACCGTGGCGCTGACCTGCGGTGGCCATACCTTCGGCAAATGCCACGGCGCAGGCCCTGCCACGCACGTGGGGCTCGAGCCGGAAGCCGCACCCATCGAACAGCAGGGGCTGGGCTGGAAGAGCAGCTTCGGCTCTGGCCGCGGCGGCGACCAGATCGGCAGTGGCCTTGAAGGATCGTGGACACCGACGCCGACGAAGTGGGACATGAGCTATCTCGACATGCTGTTCGGCAACGAGTGGGAATTGACGAAAAGCCCGGCGGGCGCGCATCAGTGGACGCCGAAACAGACGACCGACAGCAACATGGCGCCGGCCGCGCACGACGCCTCTAAGAAAGTGCCCATCATCATGACCGCCGCCGACATGGCGATGCGCATGGATCCGATCTATGAGCCCATCGCACGACGTTTCCACAAGGATCCTGAAGCGTTCGCCGACGCCTTCGCCCGGGCCTGGTTCAAGCTGACCCACCGCGACATGGGCCCGCGTTCGCGCTACCTCGGCCCCGAAGTGCCCGAAGAAGAGCTGCTCTGGCAAGACCCGATTCCTGCCGTCGATCATCCCCTGATCGACGACCAGGACGTCGCCGCGCTCAAGGCCAAGGTGCTGGCGTCCGGGCTGTCGGTTTCGGAACTGGTCTCGACCGCCTGGGCCTCGGCGTCCACTTTCCGCGGCTCCGACAAGCGCGGCGGCGCCAACGGCGCGCGCATCCGTCTCGCACCGCAGAAGGACTGGGAAGCCAACCAGCCGGCGCAACTGGCCAAGGTGCTGGCCAAGCTTGAAGGCATCCAGGGCGAATTCAACGGTGCGCAATCCGGCGGCAAGAAGGTCTCGATGGCCGATCTCATCGTGCTGGCGGGCTGCGCCGCTGTCGAACAGGCGGCGAAGCAGTCCGGTCACGCCGTGACGGTGCCCTTCACGCCGGGCCGCATGGACGCCTCGCAGGCGCAGACCGACGTCGACGCCTTCGCCGTGCTCGAACCGATCGCCGACGGCTTCCGCAACTACCAGAAGGGCAAGTACTCCGTCTCTGCCGAGGAACTGCTGCTCGACAAGGCACAATTGCTGACGCTTTCCGCACCCGAGATGACGGTGCTGGTAGGCGGCATTCGCGCGCTGAACGCCAACGTCGGGCAGACCCAGCATGGGGTCTTCACCCAGCGGCCGGGGGCGCTCAGCAATGACTTTTTCGTCAACCTGCTCGACATGCGCACTGAGTGGAAGCCGGCATCAAACGACGCCGACGTGTTCGAAGGTACCGACCGCAAGACCGGGGCGAAGAAGTGGACCGGCACCCGTATCGATCTGGTCTTCGGCTCGAACTCCCAGCTGCGCGCCCTGGCGGAAGCCTATGCCTGCTCGGACGCCCAGGAGAAGTTCGTCAAGGACTTCGTGGCGGCCTGGAACAAGGTGATGAATCTGGATCGCTTCGACCTCGCATGATCGCGCGGATCGGCAAGGCCGCGTAAACGCCCCCCGCCCCACCTGGGGCGGGTTTTTACCGTTGAGTTTTTTGATGAGACAAGCCAAATGAAAGCTTTACTGATCAACCCCGAGACCCGATCCATCGAGTCCATCGACATCGACAGTCACGCCGAGGTCGCCAGCCTGATCGGCTACGACACGATCGAGTCCGACGCCGTCGGCACCGCGGGCGACCGCCTCTATTTCGACGAGGAATGCTTCCTGCGCGGCACCACCGGGCGCTTCCAGATCGATACCCTGGTTCCGGTATCGGGACGCGCGGTAATCGCCGGCAGCGCCGACGACGGCGCCACGCTGCGCGATGTCGCGACAGACATCGAAGACGTGCGCAGCCGCATCAAATACCTTTAAGCGAAGGGAGACCGAGCCATGATCGGACAAATGGGTAACCACCTGCTTGCCGCGCTGGCGCTGCTCGGCGCCGGCCTCGAGGGTGTGGCGCTGGAGATGCCGGATTGAGCGCTGCGGTCTTCATGCGATCGCCGACGACCGCCTTTCACCTGCGGCAGGCACACGCCGACGATCTGCCTGCGATCAACGGCATCGTCGAGCGCGCCATCGCGACGTGGCAATTGCCCGAACGGGTGAAGCGCCTGAGCCTGC
>Ga0209705_10001628_pt1 | contig 11909 bp, 14 predicted proteins | sample PPLLaktember2015_5_FD_187262 | JGI IMG/M metagenome (GOLD analysis project Ga0209705, IMG submission 187262) | Freshwater sediment microbial communities from Prairie Pothole Lake near Jamestown, North Dakota, USA - PPLs Lake P8 Core (1) Depth... | ecosystem: Environmental > Aquatic > Freshwater... | reverse complement strand
GGAAAAATGTAACCTTGTGCTTTGGAAAGCATTTCATAAAGATGCTGGATATTCGGGTCCATATTATCTTACCTCCATACTAAGTGCGTTATAATAAAGTTTTGAACCGGTATTCAGGTTTGGTCTAAGCACATGGGTGGTATGTTCTTTCAGAAACTTTACAATCTTGCTGTCTTTGTCTCTAAGGTTCCCGTACATTCTTGCTCCGGTGGGGCAGACTTCCATACATACAGGATCCAGGCCCTTTTTTAATCTGTGATAACACAGGGTACATTTATTGGCTACCTTTTTTACCGGATGAATAAACCTGCATCCATATGGACAGGCCTGAACACAATACCGGCAACCAATACAATATTTCTCATCAATCAGCGTAATCCCTTCAGGACTTTCGAATGTGGCTCCAACAGGGCACACCTGGGTACATGGAGACTTGGAACAGTGGTTACACATCTTGGGAACAAAAAATGATTTAAAGACCTCCTCGTCAGGCACCTGCTGCTCAAACCCGTCTATTCCACCATTAGGTGAAATGATGTCTACACTCCCGTTATTTTCAACAGTATATTGTTCCACCCAGGTGCGAAAGAAGAATGGTTCCTGCGGAACATCATTTTCAATTTTACACGATTTGGCACATTTGCCGCAACCAATGCACTTTTCGATATCAATTACGATTCCATACCATGGAAGAGCCTCTTCTTTTGGCTCAGCAGCAAAAACTAGGTACCGGGATGAACCGAGCAAATTAAAACCAATTGCTGATCCGGCAATCGTGGCTGCCGATTTAAGAAATTTTCTCCTTGAAGATTTTACTCTTTCATTACCCATGGTTGATGGTGATTATGACAATCTATACATTTCTTATCAATATAATGCTCCTTAAGATTGATCTGGAATATTGCCTCTTTTTTCTTTGCTACATTTTTGGAATGGCACATTCCGCATGATTCACGGCTTACAGGATTCTCCAATAAAGTGGTGTCGCCGTTTTCCGAATGCTTCTGACCTGGTCCGTGGCATGTCTCACAGCGGACCTCACTATGTACATCCTGCTGTTTAAGATCCTCAATATCCTGATGACAGGTGAAGCATGCTTCCTGTCCGGCGTACATCACCGGTGTCTGTGCAGTTTCCTCAAGCGAAGCGCCCCGGTAAAATCCATATTGCCCAAATGTTTCTGGCACCAGGAAATGTCTGATTATTAAAAAAGCAGAGATAAATATTGCAAACGCTAAAACAAGGCGCTTAAGCTGGGGAGGAATGAAAAAATTCATCTATTTGAATTTTAAATCAAAGACCACTTTTTGATATACCCACTTTATTGATTTGAAAAACAATACCAGCAAATTTAAGAAATTATCTGTAGTATCCAATACAGATAATGTGAATTTACAATGTGAATTTTTTTTATATTGCATTTTTTAAATACTATTCTGAAAATCGTTCTGTTAATAAATTAACAGTTAAATGTAAAAGCCAGCGCCCTTGCCTTCCTCCGGTCGGAAGAATTTGACCACCCCAATCTATAGTTAAATCCTTGTATTTTTGTTATGTATGTTTCGTGTTTTCAGACCTTCTTTTGAAGTGGTTAAAGAAGGACGGATTTTACGCTTCGCATCACAATACATTAGTTTTGAATTTCATGAAATCGTATATGATGAGAAATCCTGTTGATCTGAAAAAATTTAGTTCATGGATTATTATTTGACTTGAATTCTCTCTTTCATAACTTTATCATAACCAATACAAATTTAAATGGCAATCTGGTCCGCTGAAATAAAAGAACTTGAGAGACTTAATGTATCTCTTATGGGTCATTTCCCTGAGCTGGAAAAGGAAGTAAGCCAACTTATAAAAACCAAGGATGAAAATGTAGCTATGCTATATTCCCGAAGATGTCTGGAAATAATCGTTATAGATCTTTGTGAATGTGAGCTGAAAAGGCCCCGCAAAACAGAGCCACTTAAAGGGATAATTGATAAACTGAACAAGGAAGAAAAAGTGGCTTCATACATTGTAACCTCAATGCATGGCCTTAACAGTTTATCGACCTATGGAGCACATCCCAAAGATTTTGATCCAGATCAGGTAAAACCTGCTTTAAATAATCTGGCAATGATTTTCGTTTGAGGACTCAGTTAATTATGGCAGCGAAAGAAAGCCATCTCTGGGCGGATTCATATCAGCAGGAATTACAGGATGCAAAAGAGATTTTTCAAATACAATCAAATATTGCAGAATCAATCGCTAAAGAATTAAAAGCCGTTATTACTCCGGAGGAGAAACGCCTGGTTGAAAAATTACCTACAGATAATCTGAAAGCATATGAAGCCTATTTGAAAGGACAGTTCTATCTCAATAAATTCACTCCTGAAGCTTTTGATTCAGCTATGCAATATTTTGAGCTGGCGAAAGAGATAGATCCTGGCTATGCTCTTGCTTATCCCGGGATTTGTGATGTATGGACTTACCGTCAACAAATGGGACTCGTCACAGCTGCTGAAGGGAATCTCAAATCAATGGTAGCTGTCATGAAGGCATATGAGTTGGACAGTAACAATGCAGTTGTGCATTCGTCTTTAGCAGTTAAAAAACCTGGGGAATGTTCGACTGGGAAGGTGGAGAATCAGGTTTTAGAAAATCCATTTCACTCAATCCCAATAATGCTCTGGCGCATGCAATGTATTCTCATCTTTTAAATATTATGGGAAGAACTGAAGAAGCATTGGAACAGATTGGAATAGCTCTTAAGCTTGATCCAATGAATCCGTTTATAATATCATTTCATGCAGTTGACCTTTATATGGCCAGAAAATATGAGGAGTCTATCAAAGTATTTAATGACGCCTTAAGCATTGAACCAGGTTATTTTTTTGTAATGGCAAACATTTGGTATCCATTTTATATGACTGGGCGAATTGAGGAAGCGTATGAAGCGCTGCAGTCATTTTGGAGCATGCTGGATCCTGAATCAGTGAAATATCTTGAACAAGGATATTTGAAAGATGGCATCAGGGGAGCAATTTTATCCCTGTCTTTCAGTTTAGGGGAATTATGGACAGAAAATCAGGATAAAATGGTACTTCCTGTTGCACCAACTGATATGGCCATGTATTATTCAGCAGGCCGGGAAACCGATAAATCTGTTTACTGGCTTGAAAAGGCATATAAATTCAGAGATCCCAATTTACCATATCTGTTAATGCCTATTTACGATAATGTTCGAAATGATCCTCGTTTCAAGGATCTGTGTAAAAGAATGAAGCTACCTTGTTAAGGAATACTGGATCATTTGGGCTGCTTTTCGAAACACTGCTTCCCGACTGATTGTACGAGATTCTGAGCGAAGCGAAGAATCCCCTGCTAATTTCACAATTTATCCGTTTAGTGCATAAGCCGGTCGCCTTGACCAAATTCCGCCGGTAAACGGACATTTTTATATTTATCTATAGATCTTTGGATTAACTCCTGCAATATGGGGTCAATTTTTACCGGCAACAGATGGTCAGGGTCACCGGCTTTTGCATCTGACTCTGGATCAGAAAAGTCGAGGTGCGAGCCCTCGCAGAGCAACTTAAAAATGAACCACTTATCTCGATAACTAGATAAGTGGTTTTTGTTTGTTGCTAGGTTCTTGCTAGGTTTTTAGGGATTTTACTAATAACCGTTCAGAATTACTCAAGGTTGGTGGGATTTACCACCATTCTTTTCTTATTATCGAATGTAATATATCAAAAACACATATCCCTATCTATCTGAAAATAAGGAGCAGGGAGCATTGAGGGTGTTTTGTTATCCAACAGAAAGCTATTTATTAAAATCCCATGCTATACATACTCCAAAGAGGTCCTTTCATCTCTTCCCATCTCTTAATGGCAGCATATGCAAAATTGTTGGTATAGGAAGTAATATATTGTTTAGCCTCTTCATTTTTACCTGCTTTAACCAGTTCCGTAAACTTTACTTCAAGTATCGGGACCTCTTCAAATGCTTTATCTTCAAACTCCTTAACAGCTGGTTCAATTAATGTTCTGCCTTTTGCCCAGTTTATGGTTGCAAGCCTGTTTGTTTCACGGAATGACCATATTGCGGCGTCAGGTGTATATCTTTGCTGACCGCAAATGCTGAAGGATGCAGGCAAACTCATAACTCCAGAAAATATAGGGATCCTGGGGCTAAGTGCAGGATTGTCAAACGAAAACCATGCTATGGCTCCGATCTCGTCAGGGAGCCAACTTCGGCATTGGATAATATGTGAATATGAACAAAAATTCTGTGCTATAGTGTACCTGTTTTCGACAATGCCAGGTTTAAGTTTGTTCAGCTGAAGAATAAGTTCTCGATTCATCCAGCCGCTTGCAAAAGAGGGTTTAACATTCTTTTCCGTAACATTTCCATTTTCATCCCAGCGTTTGAGAGTGATCTCCAGGTTTTTTGTCAAATCCCATTGTGTCCCCTCGTAAGTTTCCCTGAAATATCTAATTACATCACGAGGTGATAATTTCTTTTCTGGCTTTACAGAGAATGGCAATTCAGTGGTATCCATTGAAAGCTTAAGTGAGGGAGCCAATGTGCTTAAAATATAGAATTCACGTATACCAAAGGGTTTTTTATAAGAACTAATTACCTTCCAGAACTTCAGGGGTTCATTACCGTCCCAGTAACCCAGATTTTTAGCTACTTTTTTTAAGTTGGTGCTATACAAAAAGAGATCAGGATCATTGAAATCAATAGTGGAGATCCTAGGCATATTTGCCGAAACACCTACCTGATCATCAGGAATCCTGGCTGCACACCAGATTGCTGAAGGCTTTCCCTTGCCTGAGCCAGCAATTTCCAACTGCCAAACCTCTTTTGGATCTGCAATAGTTATGCATTCTGCATAGTCTCCATATCCATATTCTTCAGCAAGTTTGCCGATAAGTGCTATTGCTTCTCTTGCCGTTATGCACCGTTGCAAAGCAATTTTTTCAAGCTCCTCAATATAAAACATCCCATCTTTGTTCCTAAGTTCCAACCTTCCCACAATTGTCGTTTCCCCTATTGCCAGCTGTTTCTCATTCAGGCATGGATAAGCAGTATTAAGGAAGGCGAATGTTTCTTCTACTTCTGGGATCTCTCCAGTCTTTTTGGCGTTCCTCATATCCCAAGATGTCTCACTATTATAAAGCATACCTGAATATACATCATGAATAGCCCCCTTTTCATATTTGGTACGCGCGAAAATCTCAAGCCATGTTCTGTAAGAACCATCGCAAGTGTGCGAAGTAATTACCGAACCATCCGTAGTGACAAGTCTTCCAACCATAATACTGGTACAGTTCCCAAATTGACTTTGAGTTTCTTCATCAGTATTAAGGTATTGAGATTGAGCAAAAACTGAAAAGTTCAGAAGGAAAATCCAGGGTAACCATTTTTTTTTCATTGCCTAAGATTTTAAAAATGATTTAAAAACAAATTCTCCTAATGGGTAATAAAGTTACATCAGCAAAGAGTCAAAGTCAAATAAATCCTTAAATACAAGGATGTATACTTTAAACGACAATAATCTTGCTGATATTAAGCCAAATCAAAATGACTACATCAATCCAAATTCAAATTCTTGTTTCCAAATGTATGTTAAAGTCTTTTCAGACCTTCTTTTGAAGTGGTCAAAGAAGGACGGATTTTACACTCCGTATCAGGATTTGAATAATCATAACTTTTTTGACAAAAACAAACTAATATGTAGATTGTTATACTTAAAAAATCAAAATGAAAAATAATAACAGGACACAGGTAGCCAAAGACCTCAAAGAAAATTCAATTCTCGTATCACGAGTTTTTGACGCCCCATTTGAAAAAGTCTGGCAAGCACATAGAAATGAAATGGCACCGTCTGACTTTCTGTAATATTCCAGGAGGTTCTCAAAGATTGTTACCTCCCTCTGAATGCAAAGTTTGAATGGTATGTTTATTGTTGTATTTCAGTGAAATATATCTATTTAGAATAGAATATGATGTGACTTTAACCCCTCAATTAATAATTGTTCCTTTTACTAATATTTGTATGTTTTCAATATCTCGTCAAGTGTTTTGGCTATCATTGGAACAGCCACCATATTTTTCATATTGATGCCTGAAAAGAAATATATAATTCCTGTGCCTTTGTCCATAGAAAAAAGTGCATCTGTGAAAATGCTTCCTGAGAATCCGTTCATCTCAAAGTATCGGGATCCATTTGTTTCGACCATGAGCCAGCAAAGGCACTTGTCAACAAGTTTGTATGATCGTGAGGACATATTCTTAATATGTTGCGGACTCAGCATAGTGTCAATAGTTGCTGGTTTAAGCAGCTGAATGTTCCCGTGTCTGCCATGATTAAGTATTGTTACCAGGAATCTTGAGAAGTCATCCATGGTTGTCCTGAGCATTCCTGCGGGGTAGCCCGGCTCTCCAAAATGCCTTGTCTTCCTGTATGATGGGACTGAGTCATTAGGGGAGAAGCTGTAACTGTACATCACCCTGCTGGTATCCAGATCCCTGAGGTGCCATCCTGTATTATTCATTTCAAGCGGGACAAAAACATTTTTCCGGCAGAATTCGGAAAAATCCATTCCTGAAATTCTTTGAACAAGATAACCTAACAGTGCATAGCCTATGTTTGAATAATTATATTCTGTTCCCGGTTCTGTTTTACTGAAGTATTCCTCAGAATAATACCTGCCTCCCGGAATAAGTATCTGGTTTATATAATTCTCCAGGGTCATTTCGGAATCGCCAATTGCACTTTTAGGCCGGCCTACTTTTGACGGTACAACAAGTCCGGTTGAGGTTACATCCGCTAATCCTGAGGTATGATTAAGCAACATCCTGAATGTAATTGGTTTTTCCGGAAAATATGGATTCCTGAATTTAAATGAGAGATAGCTGTCAATGCTGTCATCCAGACCTATTAATCCGTCTTCATAAAGCTTCATCAGGGCAAATGCGGTAACAGTTTTAGAAATTGAGGACAATTGAAAGATGCTTTCATTACTAATTTTTTTCCCGGTTTCAAGCTCAGCATAACCATAATTGCCTCTCCAGATAATTCTATCATTTTTTATCAGACAGGCTCCTATCCCGACAAACTTCTGACTCTCCATAATTTTAATGAAAAAACTGTCGAGGCCCGGATTACTGATTTCAGACGGTTGCTGGGAATATGCTTTTGGTGATATGGCAAAAGCAATGATCAATCCAATTAATATCACACTAAAAAAATATAGTGATTTGGGTTCCTTTTCATGGCGGAACTGTTTTTTTATCCAATGAAAAGACATTGAATTATTGCTGTTGTTGCATTTTCCTCCTGCAAGTTTTCATTTGACACACAAATAAATAAGGAAGTCTGCCATTAATAATGCATTTGCCGGTCACCTTGACCACATTCCGCCGGAAAGATTAACATTTTTATATTTATCATTAACTCATGAAATTAACTACGGCTTTAAGTGGTCAAATTATACCGGCGAGAGGTGGTTAGATTGTCCGGCGTATACATAGAATTCGATTTACCTTATCTTTCCTAATAATGTTTTTAAAAATCTTGTCATCAAAGAAGATTAACTATTACCAAAATATTATAACTTGTCAGTGATAATAAAACTGGGCATAAGATCCAGAACGATGGGCTTCCCAGATATTAATTACGGATTTTAATAAATTATTATTATGGTCAGACATGGTTTCTGGATTAAAACGGGTATTATATTACTCTTAGTTTCAAATATTTCCTGCAACAAAGCATCCATGGACGATTTAATCCCTGCAGTGAATGCATATTCATTCAACGATTTATTAAGCGCCAGGGATTCCCGGAACAAAGAGCAGGTATATACCTGGTTCAATCTGATTGACTGGTGTGCGGATAATGGTGTAAAAGCCCTCGACATGACGGCATATTTTTTCCCGGCTTACCCTGAGGTTCCGTCTGATGAATACCTGGAGCGGCTGAAGAATCATGCCTTACAAAACGGAGTTGCAATAAATGGTACCGGCATCCGGAACAATTTTGCATCTCCCGATTCCGCCATCAGGGCGGAAGGGGTGCAGCTTGCCAAAAACTGGATCATTGCAGCTTCCAAAATGGGAGCTCCTGTTATACGGGTATTTGCAGGTCCAGTACCTGAGGGCCATGAGTGGCAAGAAGTTGCAGGATGGATGATTGATTGTTATAAGGAACTCGCATTCTTTGGCGAAAAGTATAATGTTAAGATCGGTATCCAGAATCATGGTGATATGCTTCAGACAGCGGAACAATGCAAGTATGTTCTGGAGAGGGTGAATTCGGAGTGGGTAGGACTGATACTGGATACAGGAAGCTTCAAAACCGAAGATCCTTATAAAGATATTGCTGAAACTGTACCCTATGCCATTAATTGGCAGGTTAAAGAAAGCGTATTCGGACTTGGCAGTGAAATTGAAACTGATTATAAGCGTCTAGTACAAATTGTAAAAGATAGCGGCTACAAGGGTTACTTCCCGGTTGAAACTTTAAAGGTCAGCGGTAAACCTTATGACCCATTCGCCCGGGTGAATTTTATGCTGGCTGAGCTCAGAAAGGCAATTGATGAAGTCTATTAATTCTGCTATGATTGTAAAACCACAATTGATTTTGTGTCTGATGTTATTACTGCAGCTCCCTTCCTGATTGCAATAACTTTGGAATAACATATCCGAAACTTCCATAATTAACTCTGGAATTTCTGGGGTTTTCTTTTATTCATGCAAAAGAAAAACTGCAAATCCAGTTTCATCATCTGATAACGATAAACTTCCAAAAATTCCATACTGAGCTCCATAGTCATTAGAATCAATAGTATAGGCTTTAATAAATGCTTTCAAAGCTTCATCGTGTCTACTTAAAGACTCCAGTCAAATGCCATAATTAAACCAACTTGTTTGAACTCTGGGGTTAATTGTTATTATTTTTTCAATGATTGGAAGAGCTTTATCCCATTCTTTTTGCTCAGTCAGTTTTTTGTATTCTTCAAGAATATCCATTTTTCGTTAATAATTATGGTTGATACGGACAATTTACAATTAGGAGGTCAACGGAATCATCTCAACTGGTGTCAATTACACCTAACGGTTGAGGCTATGACAAGTGGCGGATTTCGTGGTACTTAGCTAACACCAGTTTGATTCTGGGTTATTCTGTTCTAATCTGGGTCATTTTTGAAGTTTGGTAAAGCAAAGGTTTGGCCCGAAATGATCTTTCGTCAAAAGTCCTTTAAACATATTCCAGGACAACCTTTGAATTCTATAACCTTCTAACCTTTGAAAAACAATTGACTTTGGCTTGAGGATAGAGTAACTTTACATACATAAATACCAGTGACCTGACTTATTGAAAATTAAATTCTATTCAAATGGCAATCTGGACCTCCGAAATAAAAGAGATTGAGAAGCTACATGAATCTCTCAAAGGCCAGCTTCCTGATCTGGAAAAGGAACTGGAACGGCTGATCAAAGCTGATGATGAGAATATGGTTCTCCTATATTCAAGAAGATGTCTGGAAGTGATAATAACTGATCTATGCGAATGTGAACTTAAAAGACCAAGAAAGACAGAACCACTGAAAGGGATAATTGACAAACTTCATAAAGAAGAAAAAGTTCCTTCCCACATAATAACTTCCATGCATGGTCTGAACGAGTTGTCGACCTATGGTGCGCATCCCAAAGACTTTGATCCTGCACAGGTAAAACCAGCTCTTAATAATCTTGACATAATCATCAAGTGGTATCTGAAATATAAGGAGTTCAATATTATTGATAAACTACTGGTAGAGGAGATAGAGTTTACAAGTAAACAGGCTCCAGAAAAATCAATCATAGTCCTGCCATTTGAGAACATGAGCTCCGATCCTGAACAGGAATACTTTAGTGATGGATTGACAGAAGAGATTATCACAGACCTTTCTCATATTCATGACCTACTGGTGATATCAAGGAGCTCTGCAATGACATTCAAAGGGACAAAATCAACAATAAAAGAAATAACTGATAAAGTAAATGTCCGCTATGTACTTGAGGGAAGCGTCAGAAAGGCTGGAAACAATCTTCGGATTACTGCCCAGTTGATTGATGCCATAACTGATACCCACATTTGGGCTGAAAAATACTCAGGTACCCTGAATGATATCTTTGACATTCAGGAAAAAGTTTCAAGTTCTATTGCTGATGAACTTAAAATAAAATTAAGCTCCAATGAAGAAAAGAAAATTCATGAAAGGCCGATAGATAATGTTTTTGCTTATGACTGTTATAAAAGAGCCTATCCCGAAATGATGTCGATGTCATTGGAAAGGTTGGAGAACGGATTAAATTTACTAAAAAAGGGTCTTGATATTGCGGGTGAAAACGCAGTAATTTATGCTGGTATGGCTTTTGGTTATTTCCAGTATGTTAATCTTGGCGTTGATCATGAGAAAAATATCGAAAAAGCAGAAGAATTCGTACATAAAGCTCTTGATTTCGATCAGGATTTAGCAGCGGCACATTTCGTAATAGGATTAATAACTGTTGCAAAAGGTGACATGGTGAAAGCTATTGTTCATTTGGCACAAGCTCATGCAGGAAAATCGGAAGATCCTGAAATAATGGTCTGGTTAGCTTTAGGATACAGTTGTGTTGGCCAGTTTGAAGCAGGGAGATCGTTAATAAACAGATGTGTTAAAGTGGATCCTATTAATCCATTGAATGATGCAGTTTCAGGTTGGAATTACTTTTTTGGTGGCAAATTCGATATGGCACTTAATCCATTATTGACGGCATATAATTTAACTCCGGATAGTGTAATGCATCAATTCTGGAAATCCCTTATTCTCTTTTATAATGATCGTGCAGATGAAGCTTATGAATTCATCTGCACGTTTGTTGAAGAAACAAGCACCAATATATGGTCTCAGGCAACAAAATGCATTAAGTATGTAATAACAAGGGAAATTGATAAATTGACAACATTGATGACTCCTGATTTTATTAAAGGCATTCAAATGGATTTACAGTATTCATATCATTTCGCAACCTTCTATTCATATCTTGGCGAAAAGGAAAAATCTCTGGAATTTCTTGAAAATGCAGTAAATCGTGGCTTCATCAATTACCGATTAATTGCGGAAATTGATCCCTTTCTCGAAAACATCCGTGGTGAAGACCGGTTCAAAAAGTTAATGGAACGGGTAAAATACGAATGGGAGAATTTTGAAGTATAGACGCCCCGCTGGATTATCAACCAATCTTGATCATAGTCATCCCTCTCAAACTAACAATCTTAATCCAAAGTTATCTATTAGTTGTTTTTAATATGTATTAATGTTTTCAGACCTCCTTTTGAGGTGGTCAAAGAAGGACGGATTTTTCAAACAGGACTCATTGCTCGATTATTTTCTCCCAGACCTTCTTATGAAGTGGTCAAAGAAGGACGGATTTTGAAGGAAATCATACTCTTGCTCCCCAGCTTTGTGTATTATCTAAAATATATTTCCTGAGACGGGACAATTGCCCGGTCGTACAGATAATAGTATCGTAATATCCTGGCTGCCAAGAAAAATTTGTATCAAATTTGTGAGCACGTTTTGTCACCTCTGATTTATATGAACCCACAACGACCGGCAATGAACCTGATTTCGGAGAAATAGATGACATGGTTTTATTTACCGGGTCCGTTGCATCATGGTGTAGTAGGGGCGTTGCATGCAACGCCCCTACTACTTTGCCTTGGAAGGCAGAAACAAACACAATAAATTTTACAGTAGGAGGCTATTGGTTATATGCAATGGTAAGCCCGGAAAATCAAAAACAATAGGGGCGCATGAATTACCTGGCCATTGACAAATACGAAAGTATTGAAATTGAAGATGCATTTTGTGATGAAA
>Ga0209705_10001627_pt1 | contig 11911 bp, 11 predicted proteins | sample PPLLaktember2015_5_FD_187262 | JGI IMG/M metagenome (GOLD analysis project Ga0209705, IMG submission 187262) | Freshwater sediment microbial communities from Prairie Pothole Lake near Jamestown, North Dakota, USA - PPLs Lake P8 Core (1) Depth... | ecosystem: Environmental > Aquatic > Freshwater... | reverse complement strand
CGCCCTCGCACACTGGAAGCGCCGCGACCCGCGGCCCACCAACCCTATGAAGACTGCATCACTGGAGGATCGTCATGTTTCATCACGATAAGAGCACATCGTCTGGTTTCGCCACGGGCCTGCTGGCCGGGGCCGTCGTCGGCGCGGGGCTGGCACTGCTCTACGCGCCGAAGGCGGGCGCGGAGTTGAGAGGGGAGCTCGGCGAGTCGGTGGGCGCGCTGCGCGACCAGGTGACGGACCGGTACCGTGACCTGGCCGACCGCGTGGCCAGCCGACTCGAGACCCTGCTCGCGCGCGTCGAACGCGCGGCAGACAACCTCGAGGCCGAGGCGCGGGACCTGGTCGACGCGGGCGCGGAGGCCATCCCTTCCGCTCGCCGCACCAACGGCTGAACGGTTGTAGAGAAATCGACACCAACACGAGGACCCCATGCTGACCACGATTCTCGTCCTGCTCGTCGTCCTGTGGCTGCTTGGAATGGTGAGATCCTACACGCTCGGTGGGTTCATCCCACATCCTGCTCGCCCTCCCGATCGCCGTGGTTCTGATCCGCGTGCTCCAGGGCCGCACCCCCGTATGAGCCACGCATGAGCCAACGGCGGCGGGGTGTCCATGCGACCGGCGCGGTGACGGACGCTACGCAGCCTTCGCCAGTTCCGCGGGTTCCAGCGCGAGCGCCAGGACCTGATCGACGGAGCCGACGACGTGGAAGCGCATGTGGTCGCGCACCTCTGCCGGCACGTCGTCCAGATCGGGCTCGTTGCGCTCGGGGATGATCACCTCGGTGAGGCCCGCCGCGTGTGCGGCCAGCACCTTCTGCTTCACGCCGCCGATCGGAAGCACCCGGCCCTGCAGCGTGACTTCGCCGGTCATGCCGATGGAGTTCTTGACAGGCCGCCGCGTCAGCAGCGACGCAATCGCGGTGACCATCGTGACACCGGCGCTCGGCCCATCCTTCGGGATCGCGCCTGCCGGCACGTGCACGTGCAGCTCGCGCCCATCGAGGGCCCGCTCGTCGATGCCCAGCGCCGGGGCGTGGCTCTTCACGTACGTGAGCGCGATCCGCGCCGATTCCTTCATCACGTCGCCGAGCTGGCCCGTCAGCACGAGCCCGCCCTGACCGGGCATCGAGGCTGCCTCGACGAACAGCACGTCACCGCCCACGCCGGTCACCGCGAGACCGGTGGCCACGCCGGGCACCGACGTGCGAACCGCCGCCTCGTGGAAGAACTTCGTGCGGCCCAGCGCGTCGCGCACCGCAGCCGTGTCGATCGCCACCGGCGCGCCGTGGCTTGCCGAGGCAATCTGGGTGGCGGTCTTCCTGAGCAGCGTCCCGAGCTCGCGCTCGAGCTGCCGGACGCCGGCTTCCCGCGTGTAATCGGTGACGATGAGACGCAGCACGGCCTCGTCTATCGTCACTTCGTCGGCGCGGAGGCCGTTGCGCTCGAGCTGGCGCGGCCACAGGTGCCCGCGGGCAATGGCCACCTTTTCCTCGGTGGTGTAGCCGTCGAAGCGGATCACTTCCATCCGGTCGAAGAGCGCCGGGGGAATGGTGTCGGCCACGTTGGCGGTGGCGATGAACAGCACCTGCGACAGGTCGAGCTCGACGTCGAGGTAATGATCCCGGAATGCGTGGTTCTGCGCGGGGTCGAGCACCTCGAGCAGCGCCGCGGACGGATCGCCGCGCCAGTCGGCGCCGATCTTGTCCACTTCATCCAGCATGATCACGGGGTTCATGGTGCCGGCGTCGCGAAGCGCGCGCACCAGCCGCCCCGGCATCGCGCCGATGTACGTCCGGCGATGCCCGCGGATCTCCGCCTCGTCTCGAACGCCACCGAGCGCCATCCGGACGAACTGCCGCCCCGTGGCGCGGGCAATCGACTCGCCAATCGAGGTCTTGCCCGTTCCAGGCGGCCCGATCAGGGTGAGGATGACGCCGGAGCGGCGGGTGTCGGTCATGCCCCGCTCGCTCCGCAGCTTGCGGACCGCCAGGTACTCGGTGATGCGACGCTTCACGTCGTCCAGGCCCTCGTGGTCGGCGTCCAGCACCTCGCGAGCATGCACCGGGTCCAGCCGCTCGTCCGAGCGCTTTGCCCACGGCACGGCCAGCAGCCAGTCGAGATAGGTCCGGATGGTGGCCGCCTCGGCGTTCGAGTCGCCCATCTGCGAGAGGCGCGCCAGCTCGCGCTCGGCGTGCTGCCGCACGGACTCCGGCATGCCGGCGTTCTCGATCTTCTGGCGGTATTCGTCCGCAACCGGGCCCTCGGTCTCGCCCAGCTCCTTGCGAATCGCGTCCATCTGCCGGCGCAGGAAGTACTCGCGCTGCTGCTTCTGCGCGCCGTCCTCGACGTCGTCGCGGATGCGCTTGCGCACCTGGAGCTCCGCCAGGCGCTCGCGTTGGAACTGGAGCGCCAGGCTCAATCGCTCGACCACGTCGAAGGTCTCGAGCAGCTGCAGTTTCTGGGCGTAGTTGAGATCCGGGCTGTAGCCGGCCGTGTCGGCCAGCGGCCCCGGCTCGGTGATCGAGCGAACGAACGCCCGGATGCGCCCATCGTCGCCCCTCAGCTCGAGCATCTCGTCGACCACAGCGCGGTATTCCCGTTCGAGCTCGCGGGTGAGCATCCCTGCCGGGACGGTGTCGGGCCGCGCCTCGACGTCGGCGCGGAGCACTCCGTCCGCGTCCGCCGCGGCGGCGCCGGGGATGGCCCGGTGCAGCGGCATCAGCGTCACGGCGATCCCGCGTCCGGCGAGTCGAACCCGGTCGGACACGTCGGCCACGACGCCGGCCTTCGCGTAGGTGCCGTCCTGCCGCGGCACGAGCAGCACCTGGGTGTCGGTGCCTACGTCCACCGGCAGCGTCACCGGCATGCCGGGGAAGGCCACCTGGTCGTCCAGCGGGATGATGCGCAACCTGTTCATGGTCGAATCATCATCGGGCGTTTAGTTGAGAATGTCAACTATTGTGTTCATGAAGTATAATCACCGCCGTGACGCGAGCGGAACAGGATGCCCGCAGGGCCTGGCAGCTTCTGATGAGGGTCTTCTTCGCCCAGCGGGGACACCTGCCGTCGCGGGGCGACGCGTTCGGGCTGTCTCCCGTCCAGTGCCACGTGCTCCACCTGATCGAGCCCGGCCAGCCGCTGCCGATGAGCCGGCTCGCCTCGGCGCTGTCGTGCGACGCGTCGAACGTCACCGGCCTCGTGGATCGCCTGGAAGCGCGCGGCCTCGTCGCGCGGCGTCCATCCCCCGACGACCGCCGCGTGAAGGTGCTGGATCTCACGTCCACCGGCTCGCGCCTTCGCGCGCAGCTGCTGCGGCGGATGACGGGGCAGCCGCTGCCGTTGTCCCGGTTGTCGGCACAGGAGCAGCGCGCCTTGATCAGGCTCCTCGAGCGGCTCGTGGACGACGAGACCGCGTGACCGCCCCGGGCCGGTCTCGTCGTAAGATGCGCGCATGGTCTTCCCGATCAGCGACGACAACACCGGGCGGATCCGCACGCCCTACGTCACCTACACCCTCATCGCGCTGAACGTCCTCGTGTTCGTGCTGCTGCAGGGCATGGGCACCAACGACCGGTTCACCTATGCCTTCTCCATGGTCCCGCAGGAGATTCGCACGGGCGAGGACATCGCACGCGACGTGCCGGTGGAACTGGGCGACCAGCGGGGCACGATTCCCCTCCAGCCCACGCCCGGCAGCGTGTACCTCACCCTGCTGATCTCGATGTTCATGCACGGCGGCCTGATGCACCTGCTGGGCAACATGCTGTTCCTGTGGATCTTCGGCGACAACGTGGAGGACGACCTCTCACACGTCCGCTTCACGGCCTTCTACCTCGTCACGGGCGTCGCGGCCTCGCTGGCGCACGTCTGGTTCACGTTCGCGCTGGGCGACAACCCGTTCATCCCCAGCCTGGGCGCCTCGGGCGCCATCTCGGGCGTGATGGGCGGCTACCTCGTTCTCCACCCGCACCGGCGCGTGCGCGTCATCATGCTGCGGATGCTCACCGAGGTGCCCGGTTACGTCGCGGTGGGCCTCTGGTTCGTGCTCCAGCTGGTCAGCGCGTTCGGCGTGATTGGCCTGGGCCCGCAGGCGGGCGGGGGCGTGGCGTTCATGGCGCACATCGGCGGGTTCATCGCCGGCGTCGTGCTCGTCAAGCTGTTCGCGATGGGGCGCCAGCCGGCGGCACGCCGCCCGGCCGCGTGGTGATTGATGCACGCATGCGCGCATGCATGAGGCCGTCAGGGCCGTGCTTCGGACGTGACCTCGAGCAACACCGACGCCGCGTCTGAGTAGACCACGGCTCCGAGTAGTGACAGCTCAGGCACGACAGCCAGGTACGGCTCGGTGACCAGGATCTTCGACACGTGGTCGCGGTCGACAATCCTGGCACGATCGGCTGGCGAAGTCCCAACCGTCAGGAAGCGCTCGACGTCTTCCGCTCATTTCGCATAGTCGGGCACGCGATACGCAAATGGTGACACGACGACCCTGGCGCCGGTGATCGAAGGCACATCGAAGGCGAGCGCCCCCGGAGCCACCAGCACGATGTCATCTCGCGTGAACTGCGCCTTGGGCACGGGCAACGACGAATAATAGATGTCGTGATACGAGGGGGCGGCCATCAGGGTGCCTCCCCCCGCCAGGGGCCTGCCTTCCTTCGCCTCGGCTCGCATGAGGGGCGTGGTGATCGTCAGCGCGAGTGCAGCGGCGGCCAGCCTGCGCGAAGAACGCCTGGAAGAACGCGAACCGGTTTCCGTACGAATAGTCGAGGACGCGAAACACCTGGAGCGCGGCGAAGGTGACCGGGAACCCGCCTATGAGGAAGCCGTGCCGGCGGTGCCACAGGAACACCATCGCCGCGGGGAACGCGAGCACGTACATCCGTCCCATGTCACGAAACGGATGGTCGCCGAACTCCGACCCTTCGGGGTAGAGCCGCAGCGCGGGCGATGCGGTGATGTCGAAGTAGGGCCAGAGCCAAGTCATGAGTACGCCGCAGGCGGTGGCGCCTCCAACGGCCAGCGCGCTCCTCATGGCGTGTCGCCTCGCGGCGGCGTTCCCGTAACCGGCGAGGTGTGCCAACACTCTGCAGCCGATGATCCCGATCACCCAGCCCGCCGTGAGGCTGTGGCTGAGCAGCAGGAACCAGACCAGCGCTGCCACGACCACCAGGGCTGACGCCGTGCTGCCGCAGATGCCGCCGATGTGGACGAAGATGGGCGCCGACGAAGAGAAACGCAGCGCTGATAAGGATCAGGGGGGCTCGGCTGGAGGACGACACGAACTTGCTCATCAGTTGCGGCTCTAGGGTCGAGGTACCGCTGTCGGTGCCGCAGCACCTCGCCTTGCCCGTTCCTCCTCGTCCCGCATCAGGTTGTCGATCCGTTGCCTTAACGGCTCGGGTTCGTCGTACGACCGGGGTACGAGTTTCATGGCACGGAGGTAAGCGCTGAGAGCTTCTTTCGTGCTGCGCTGCAAGGCGAGCGCGTCACCGAGGAGGACATGTGATCGTGCGCGCTCCGGTTCTAATGTGGCCAGTTCCTGCGCGAATCGCAGGGCTTCCGCGCTCCGGCCCGCCGACAGATAGTGACGGGTCGCTCCCGCCAGGCGTTCCGACTCGAGTGATCGCACTTGCTCTGGCCCACTGGCTGGACGACGCACGGTCACGCGCGCAGGAGCAGAGATCGTCCGACCGTGCCATCCCCAACGGAGCCAGAAAGGCGTTTCGAGGACTGCGCGTACGAGGTAATCGCCCGGCGCGACGCTTGTCGTGTCTTCTGGTGAAGCGGAGAACGCGACCGTGTGCACGCTCCGGCCGCCTCCGAGCTGCGCAATCGCACCAGACGGCGTGCTAAGGCTCGACCGGCCCTCCGAGTCGCGTTCGACTTTCAGCGAGCGGGGTTCGCCGACCGGCTGCAGCCGCCACGGAGGCAGCTCGTCCCCGCCGAGGCGCTCCAAGCGGACGAGGCGGTGCCACGCCCTCCAGCGGCTTCCGATCTGCAGCGGAGGATCGTTTGGCCCGTCACTGATCGAGATCTCGAAGAGAAGAGGCGCACCAGGCGCTACCTCCACCCGGGTTGAGTGGTTGACAAGCAGCGTCACGCCGGGCCTGCGTTCCGACGGTCGGACGTTGATGGCGACGAGGTAGACGCCAAGCAGAGCGGCCGAAACGCCGAGTGTCGACAGCCCAATACGGCGAAGAGGCTTCACCGCACTCCCCGCGCGGCGACGTCATTGACGACCAAATAGCTGGAGCACGGCTTGTCGCGGCCTGCGTCCCCTGCATGGTTCCGGTCGCCGGGCAGATCGTTGATGCCCGTTCCATTCACCTTGGTGCAGAAGCGATCGAGTTGGTCCCGCTCAGCATCGATCCGATAGCGCAGGAACCGGCCGCCCCAGGCGTCAACGTAGACGCGGCCCCGCTCGACCATCCCTCCTGCGTAGTTGCTATAACCCATCTCCACGACTTCGTTGCTCCACAAGTACCGCGCGGTCGATTCAGGTGCCTCATAGAAGTCGCCGTCGGCGCCTCCGTATCGCATGGGACACGCATCGTCACCGCTGTTCTGCTGACCTCGCCGAACAATTGTCTGGGTGAGGCAGCCGGCGAACGCCCCGTCTCGATAAACGGCGTTCGAGTCCTCTTCGCGGCACTCCGGACCGGGCTCAACCAGCAACCAATCAGGGGGTGGGATGTCGCCGAGTTCGAACTCGGGAGGGCCGCCCTCTGTCTGGAAAGGCGACAGCCTGGTCGTGACATTGAGACGGCCCGCTCCAATGCGCCAATCGGTGATCGTGTCGGAATGATGGGGAACTCCTACGGCATGGCCGAGCTCGTGACGAAGCACGGCATCAAGTTGTCTAGGATTCGGCCCGCGCCGGCTCAGGTAGGCGGCGATCCGTGGATCCATTCCCTCCGGCGGTGTCACCGGCGCGGGCTTCAAAATCTCGATGACCGTGGTCAGCTTCGGCGGACCCATGAGATCCGCGCGAACGGGACGCGCGATGCCGGCCAATTCCTCCTCGAGCTCCTCGACGGGCTTCACCCACAGGCCGTGCTGTGGCTCGACCTGCGAGATCGTGAGGCCACGCCACGTGCGCAAACCGGCCTCTTGGAGCGTGAAGTTGACGACTCGAGTGTCGTTGTTGACGTAATGGGACTCGCAGATCGTGTGTACCGAGAGCCCGGTCGACCAGGCGAAGTTGTCGAGCATCGCGATGAGCTCTGGATCGAGCGTATGGACGAACAGATTCTTATGGTGGGGCGCAGACCTCATGTGCTCGTCGGACCAGCCTGAAGGGGTCGACGCGGCAGGATCTGTCACGTCGCCGCACGCGGCACCGCGGATGACGAAGCCCCGGTACTCCTCGAACGCGGTCAGCCCATCTCCTGCCATCCCGTTGCCTTTGGGTTCGGCATCGTCATCGGCGCCGGAATCGCGCCCCCGATAAGCGTCCACCGCATCGGCCATCAGGTTGTTGTCATCGTCCACCGGAATCGCGACAGCATCTCGCGTCTCCGCACCAATACGGATCGGGATGGGTAGCCAATCGCCGCATTCTTCTGACCTCACGAACGCGCGGAGTGTGCCGACGGCCCCATAGTCCATCGCGGTGACCGTGACGACGGCTCCGCCCTGCGCGATGCGCGTCTCGACGACGAGCGGCTCGATACGGGACCATTCCTGTGCACCAAAGTGCTCCGCGTCGAACATCATGTCCGGGCCGTCGTTCGCGTATCGGCCACGCAGGTGGCCCAAGTTGTACTTCACGAAGAACACGTCGTCGACATGGGCGTTGGTGGCGTAGCCCGGGAAATGTGACGTTCCCTCCGGGTCGAGCTCGAATCGGAAACGGGCGGTGCCGGACGGTACGCTGGCGGTGAAGGTCAGCGTCCCGCCGGGAGATGGGACGAAGCGGGCGTAGGCGCTGCCTGGAGCCGAATCGACCTGCATGACCGCCTCGACGGCCGGGGCGCGGGTGACGTGGGCCGATCCCTCGTAATAGCTGTCGGCCAAGTCCCGCCGCCACGATTCGTTGTATTGACACCCTTCGAACTCTTCGTCGCCAGGAATTCCCGGAAACCCGACGCGGTCGCCCTTCGAGGTCGTGCGGGTCGTGACGCCGGTGTCCCTGTTGGTGGTATCGATGACGCACGTCGGCGCCAGCTGCGCCTCTTGATCGGGCTTTGGAATCAGGAGCCGATCCGTCGTGAAACTGGAGCCCAGCTCGACCGAGCCAGCGCTCGTGCACGTTGTCAGTCGGTCCTGACGAAAACGGAACATCGTGAACCCGCGCTCGTCCGGTGGCCGTTCCTCGAGCGCAACGGAGTTGAAGGACGCAGATTCCGAGCGGTACGACCATTGCACCGAACGAGATGTCCAGATCGCCAGGCCGTTGGTGTCATGGCCTTCGGTGAGCCTGTAGGTCACCTGCATCTGCGTCCGGGTGAATCCGAAGTTCTGCTCGTCGAAGAAATGTTCTTCCCACGTTCCCGTCCACACACGCGGGGCAGCATCCGGCGTCTGCGCACGCGGCATGGTCGGGCTCGTGGAAACCGCGAGCAGGACGATTCCCCCAGCCAGGATCGGTCGCATCCTCAACTCTCCTTCCGGAAGCCCACGCGGATCTCTTCGCGGCCGCCCCGCCGACTCGTCACGAACCAGGCGAACAGGCCACCGGTGTCGGCAATCGCGGTCGCACCGGTGATGCGTCCGCTGACATCGCCCAGCCTGCCGCCGTCGCTGTCGATTCTCACGACGCTGGCCGGATCAATGGTCCACTCATTGCCGTTTGCGGACGTCAGGTCCGCCCACCGCTCGTCGAGCCTCGCGAAGGCCGTCGCGTGAAACGCGGTGGCTGTCGCTTCAACCGTCACCCGGACGCGGCCGAGGCCGGTCGGTCCAAGAGGATGACGGCCTTCCTCGTGCCACTGCCGTCCGTCGATCGACGTGAAGTGTCTGAGGAAGGGTGCCCCGTCGTGCTCTGCGTAGTTGTCCCTCTCGAGGCGGTGCAGGCTGTCGACGAACCAGAGATGAAGTGTGCCGGCGCCGTCGAGCACCGACGGCTCGATCGGGTAGGGCAGCTGTTCGCTCGCCTCCACCACCTCGCCGGCCGCTTCCCAGCCCAAGCCGTCGCTCGACGTGGCGAGATGGAGCGTGCTGCCTTTACGCGTGCCGAACGGCTCAGGAGAGAGCGAGTACCACAGGAGGTAATCCCCGCCCCTGCGAACAACCGTCACGGCGTGCAGTTGACGGCGCTCAATGGCGCTGGGCGGCTCGAATACCGGGCCAGCGGTCTTCGTCCAGCGAAGCCCGTCAGGTGACGCGGCATGGCCGATCGCGCAGGCGCGCTCCCGGCCCGTGCCGCGACATCCGCGGAACCACATGCGATAGCGCGTGGTCCCGCCCGCGGATTCCTTCAACACCCACGGCGATGCCACCGTGAAGTCGTCCCAGTCGCCGGGATTTCCCGGTGCGAGCACCGGGCCGTCGGTGAGAAACGCCCAGGTCCCCGGAGCGGTCGCCGTGAGCTGGGTCTTGAAGCGAGCGGCCGCCGGTTCGACGTCAAAGGCGGAGGCGGATGCGACGATGCGCGACGCGCTTGTCGTGGAACGCGGCGCATCTGCGTCGGTTGCGACGGCTGCGAGCGGCGACGACTCGGGCATGCGGAATCGGACGAGGAGAACGACGGCGAGTACGACAGCGGCGGTCGCGGTGCGCACCGCCATTCGGCGGCTGGCCGACAGTGCCTGCCACGATGCCCATCGTGCCGTTCGCGTGGTTCGAAGGTGCTCGCCGACCGCTGCGAAATGCGCGCTTCGCTCGGGCGCCTTGCGCGCCTGGCGGCGAAGCAGCCACACGCGGATGCCGTGTATCCCGTCGGCACCCAGCCGCCAGGCGTATGACGCTGCTTCGAGAGCAAGGGGGCCGAGATACTTGGCGGCCTGCCCGAGACCGCGCCCCGCGGCACGCAACAGGACGACGACCACCGCACGGGTCTGCGATGGCCGCGAGGGCCCGTCCATCAGGCGCCCTTTCGAACCGTTACTTGTACCCGTCGGTTCTTCGCGCGCCCTTCTGGCGAATCGGAGCCATCGGTCATGGTGTTCGGCGCGACTGGCTTCGCCTTGCCCCAGCCTCGCGTGGTAATGCTCGCGCCGTTCACCCTGGCGTTCGCCACGAGCCATTGCTTGACGGATGCTGCGCGCTGTTCGGAGAGCGTCTGGTTGTACGCGTCGGCCCCTCTGCCGTCGGTGTGCCCCTCGATGGTGACCGCCGCGGTGGGATTGGCGGTGAGCACCGTCGCGAGATTCCGGAGACTCGGCTCCGCCTCCGGTTTGATCGTCGCCTTGTCGAAGTCGAACAGCACGTCCGCCGCCAGGTCGATCTTGATCTCCGTCGCCGTGACCTCCGCGCCAAGCTCCTTCAGCGCACCGTCGAGCCCGAGCACCCCGCCGGCGGCCGCGACACCGCCGGCGGCGGCGCCGCCTGTCCCCGCGATCGGCATGCCCTCGACCGGCAGGAATCTCGGCAGCAGCAGGTCAGCTCTCGTCACCGTATCGGGAGGCGCTTGAAACGTGAGGCTGACGAGCGTGGGTCTTCCCCAGTTGAGCGTGAAGCTTCCGCCGCCGGTCTTGACCGTGAGCGGCTGACCCTGGAAAAGCCCCTCGGTGTCTTTCACCATCGCGTACTTGCGCTTGGCGACCGGATCGAAGAGGAAGACGTTCTCATACTCGAAATAGGACCCGCCGAGGCTCGGCGCTGCGCCGGGTTCGGCTTCGAGCCGCATCCGGACGTTGACCATCTGGTTGGCGCGTGTGGCCGACACGATCGTCGCGACGGCGCCCGTCGGCGTGCTCTTCGCCTCGTTGCCTGCCAGGAGCGTGCTCGGTCCTTCGGTCACCGGTACGTTCTCGAAGGGGAAGACGTACGGCATCTCGATGTTCATGACCGTGCCGGGCGCGACGGGCTCGAAGTACGCCCACACGACATTCGATTGCTTCACCGGTACACGGAGGGCGATGCGGCCGCCGCTTATCCAGTCTGCGATGGGGCCGGCAAGGAACTGTCCGTTGGCGTCCTTCAACGGAGCGTATTTCTTCCGGGACTTGGTGTCGACGAGCGTAATCCGCTCCACTCCGTATCGCTGTGGGTCGGCTGGCTTCGCGCCGCCGTTGGTGAACCGAACGGCCAGATGAAGAAGGCCGCCCGCCATCCGCAATTCCACGACCGTGGCCGTGACCCCGGCGAGTTCGGTTTCAACCGGCTGGGCGAATGCAGAGTGCGGAGAGGAGAGCAGGAACGCCAGGAGGAGCGCTGGACCCCACTTCATGGTTGTGTGTCCTTCCGTTGCCGGGCTTGTGGGTGTGGACGCCGAGGAAGGGGCAAGCTTAGCAGTACTGGGGCTACTTCGAGCATTCGCGCGAGACCACCCAACGCGCCCTATGTGCGTGACCTCCGCGGGGTTGTGGACCGCGAGAAGGCCACGATAAGCGTCCTGCTGGCCCGGGACGAACCGACGAAGCCCATCCGGGCAGAAGCGGTCTCAGCGGCACGAGGGAGCCGAGAACCGACCCCAGAGCGGCGACGACGGCGACAGGGAAGAAGTGCGCAGGACGCTGCCAGGAGAGCAGCATCAATAGGAGGTCTACTCCGCCGGGAAGGGGAACGCCCGCGGTGCATCGACCGACTGTGTCTTCGCACCGCCGGACAGGGCTGTGTCGTCGCTCAAGACGTCCAGGATCGCCGCAGCGATCGCAAAGAGGACAGGCCCGAGCACGATGCCTAACACTCCAAACACCTGCAGCCCACCGAGCACCGAGAAGAACATCACGAGCTCGCTCAGCCCGACGCGGCCGCCGACGAGTCTGGGCCTCAGGAAATTATCGACGGTGCTGATCACGGCC
>Ga0209705_10001622_pt1 | contig 11939 bp, 7 predicted proteins | sample PPLLaktember2015_5_FD_187262 | JGI IMG/M metagenome (GOLD analysis project Ga0209705, IMG submission 187262) | Freshwater sediment microbial communities from Prairie Pothole Lake near Jamestown, North Dakota, USA - PPLs Lake P8 Core (1) Depth... | ecosystem: Environmental > Aquatic > Freshwater... | reverse complement strand
CGGCGCCGCGGAGGGAGAACTCGATCGGGAAGCCGCGCTGGGCCGTGAAGCCCTGCTGGGACGTGTCCTGGATGACGGCCCGGACGCCGGGGATGGCGTTGAGCTCCCGGCGCAGGACGGCCGAGAACTCGGCCTGGTCCATTTTCCTTTTGTTCGGGGGGACCAGGGTCAGGAACATCATTCCGGAGTTGACCCCGCCGCCGCCGCCCATGCCGCCGACGAAGCTGAAGGTCTGAGTGACCTCCGGGTGCCGGTTGACGACCTCCTCGGCCTTGATCAGGAGGATATCGGTCTCGGAGATGTCCGAGCCGACGGCGGTCTGGATCCGGATCATGATCCGGCTCTGGTCCTGCGAGGGCACGAACTCGCTCGGCAGGATCATGAAGACGACGAGGGCCAGCCCGAAGAGGGCCAGCGCGGCGAGGAGAACGAGGCCGGGCTTGCGCAGCCCGCGATGGAGGACGCGCCCATAGAACCCCTCGAGCCTGCGGAACCACCGGTCGACGGCCAGGCCGACCTTGTTCCGGCCCTCCCGCGTCGTCTTCAGGAACTGCGAGCAGCGGGCCGGGGCCAGGGTGACCGCCTCGACATACGACAGCAGGACGGCCAGACACAGGGTGATGCCGAACTGGAGGAAGTAGCGGCCGATGATGCCTTCCATGAAGATGACCGGCATAAAGATGGCCACGACGGCCAGGGTCGCGGCCAGCGCGGCGAAGGCGATCTCCTTCGTCCCCTCGAGCGCCGCCGGCACGAGCGCCTTGCCGCCCTCGCGGTGGCGGAAGATATTCTCCATGACCATGATCGCGTCGTCGACGACGATGCCGACGGCCAGGGCCAGGGCGAGGAGGGTGAAGGTGTTGAAGGTGAAACCGAGGAAATAGATGATGGCCACCGTCCCGAGGAGCGACATGGGGATGGCCAGGATGACGTTGAGCGTGCTCGACAGGGACCCCAGGAACAGCCAGCAGACGAAGGCCGTGAGGACGACCGAGAGCAGGAGCTCGAACTGGATCTCGTTGACCGATTTGCGGATGAACTCCGTGCTGTCGTTGGTGATGCCGACGGTCATGTCGGCCGGCAGGGTCTTGCTGTACTCGTCGACGGCCGCGCGGACGCTCTTGGCCAGGGCCACGGCGTTGGCGCCGCGCTGTTTCTTGATGCCGATGCCCTGGGCCGGGCCGCCGTCCATGCGGGCGAGGCGCCGGACGTCCTCGAAGCCGTCCTCGACCAGGGCCACATCGCTCAGATAGATCGGGCTCCCGGCGACCTCGCGGACGACGATCTTGCGCAGGGTCTCGAGGTCGACGGCCTCGCCGAGAACGCGAACGTTGACCTCGCGTCCGGTCGTCTCGAGCCGCCCGGCGGGCAGCTCGATGTGCTCGCGCTGGAGGGCGGAGATGACGTCCCGGACCGTCAGGCCCTTTTCGTCGAGCCGGGCCGCGTCGAGCCAGATGCGGATGTTCCGCTCCAGGGTGCCCATCAGGGAGATCTCGCCGATGCCGGGGATCGTCTGGAGCTTCTCCTTGAGACCGTAGCGGACGTAGTCGCTGAGGACGCGCTGGGGATAGGGCCCGGCGAGGCGGGCCATCATGATCGGCTGGTCCTCGGGATTGGACTTGGAGATGATGGGCGGGTCCATGTCGCGGGGCAGGCGGCGGGCCGCCTGGGAGACCTTGGCCTGGACGTCCTGGAGGGCCAGGTCGACATCCCGCGAGAGCTCGATCTCGACGGTAATGTAGGCCGATCCCTGGCGCGCGCTCGAGGTCAGGGTCCGGACGCCCTCGACCTGGATGAGGGCCTCCTCGAGGGTCTCGACGACTTCGTTCTCCATGACCTCCGGCGCCGCCCCTTCCCAGGTGGCGGAAACGTTGATCGTGGGGAAATCGACGTCGGGGAATTGGCTGATGCCGATCCGCGACCCGGCGACGAGGCCGAAGACGACGGTGGCGGCCATGAGCATCCAGGCCAGGACGGGCTTTCTGACGCAGGCTTCGGTGAGATTCATGGGACCGGTCCTTTATTTCTTTTCGGGGGCCGGCGTGGCGCCCGCCTCGGCCGGCTTGCCCGGAGCATCCGGGGCGGCTGCGGGGGCGCCGATCCGCACCGTGACGCCGTTCGAGAGGGCCTCGGAGCCGCGGACGACGAGCATCTCGCCGCCGCTGAGGCCGGAGAGGACCTCGACGCGGCCGTCGGCCGAGCGCATGCCCAGCGTCAGGATGCGTTCGACGGCCTTGTCGCCGTCGACGATATACGCGAGGAAGCCGCGCTCGCTCGGCCGGACGGCCGAGACCGGGATGACCGGCGCCTGGTTGGCCGAGGCCACGGGGACGGTGATCTCGGCGAACGAGCCTGGCCGGAGCGTCCGGTCGCTCGGGTCGTCGATGTTGGCCGTGACGTCGACGAGGCGCGACGTGTCGTCGGCCGACTCGGCCACGTGGACGACCTCGGCCGTGAACTCGCGGCTGTCATCCCGGACCCGGAAGCGGGCTTCCTGGCCAGGCTTGATCCGGGCGGCGTCCCTCTCGGGGACCCGGAACCGGAGAAGAAGCGGATCGCGGCGGACGAGCGTCGCCAGGACCGTTCCGGTCTGGACATACATGCCCGTCTGGACCGTCCGGGTCTGGATGACGCCGGAGATGGGCGCCTTGACGAAGGCGTCCCGGAGGTTGAGCTTGGCCTGGTTTAGGGCCGAGCGCGTCTGAGCGACCTCGGAGGCGGCTGTCAGCACCTTGGTCCTCCAGGTCTCGACCTCTTCGCCCGGGATGAGCCCGGGGTTCTGGGTGATGACGGTCTCGCGCCGCTTGAGGCCGGCTTCCGCGTCGGCCTTGGAAGCCTGGGCCTTCTCATAGGACGCCTGGGCCGATTCGACCGCCAGGCTGTAGCGCTCGGTCTCGATCTCGACGAGGGTCTGGCCGGCGGCGGCGTACCCGCCTTCGGAGAAAAGGACCCGGTCGACCGCGCCGGAGACGCGGGCCGTGACCTGGACCTTCTCGAAAGCCTCGACCGAACCGACGGCCGAGACGCTGTAGACGAGGGAACGGACAGGGACCTGCTCGACATCGACAGGGAACTGAACGCGCCCCCGGCCTGCGGCAGCGGCGGCTCCCGCGGACTCCTTCTTGCAGGCGCCGGCAACGACGATGAGGACTGCGGCCGCGGCAATGAATATGAGTTTGCGGTTCTTCAAGCTGATCACGTGCGTGGCTCCTTCCCGAAGGGATCGAGTCCCAGGGCCGCTTCCAGATTGAGGAAGGCGATGCCCAACCCATAGCGCTGTTGAACGAAGGCGACCTCGGCCTCGAAGAGACTGACGTTGGCGTCGGCGACTTCGAGGGCCGAGGCCAGGCCCTGCCGGTAGAGCTCGGCCGTTTCAGCCGCGTTCTTTTTGGCCACCTCATGGGCGACGGTGGCCTGCCGGAGCGAAGCCCTCTGGTTCACCAGGGAGACGAGGGCTTCCCGGACCTCGACGTCCACCCGGCGCGTGGCAGCCTGGAGATCGAGGTCGGCCAGTTTGGCCAGAGCCCTTTGCTCTCTGTCCTGGCCGAAGCGGGCCCCGCCGTCGAAGAGCGACCAGGTCAGGGTGGCGCCGACGTTCCAGTTCCACGTCCTGTTGTTGAAGCCGGCCTCGTTGGTCATCCGGTACTGGCCGCCTGCGCTGAGGGAGGGGATCCAGCCGAGCAGGGGCACTTTGGCCAGGGAGTGCCGGGACGAGGCGATCCAGCGGAGCGAACCGACGTCCAGGCGCCGGGCCAGCGCTTCCTCGACCAGGGCCTCGGCGTCCGCCGCCTCGGCCGCGGCGGCCTCGATCAGGAACTCCGGGACAACGAGCCGCCCACGGACGGCCTCGGGAGCATCGAGGAGATAGCCGAGCTGGAGGGTGCTCGTCTCGACCTGCCCCTTGACCTGGGTCACCCCGACTTCGGCCGTCGCGTATTCGAGCTCGGCCCGGGTGACGTCGTTGACCGAGGCGAGACCGGCCGCGAAGCGGGCCTTGGCCGCCTCGAGGTTCTGGGCGGCGAAGGTGAACCGGCGGACGGAGGCTTCCTGGACCTGGGCGACGCCGAGAGTGGCCAGAAAGGCCTGGCTGACCTCGAAGGCCAGCTGCCTGCGGTCCTCGGCGGCCGCGGCGACCGAAGCGTTCCTCTGCGCCCGGACGGCCGACAAGGATGTCAGGCTCCGGGCGTCGAAGATGGTCAGATTGAGGGCCAAGGTCTCCGAAAGGGCGTTGAAGCGCGAAATGACGACTTCGCTGTCGCCGACCACGCGCCGGACCTCGTAGGGACGGCGGGTGTAGCTGCTCGTCGATGTGAGCGACGGGAGGAAGAAGGACCGCGCCTGGGCGACGCGGGCGTTGGCCGCCCGGATGTCCTCATAAGCGGCTTGGGCCCGCTCGTTCCTCTCCAGAGCCAATCCGACCGCGCCGTCGAGGGTCAGGGGCCGGTCCTGGGCGGCGGCCAGGGGAGCCAGCGAGAAGATCAGGGCAAGGGAGAGCGCAGCCGGGCGCTTCGGCCGGCCCGGTCGGGATTCGTGTGCCATCGTCTCATCTCCTGGAAATAAGCACAGTACTATACCATAAGATATTTTGACGCGGAAAAGCCCGGTTTCTTCCCTATGGCCGCCCCTCTCTCCCCCTGACGGGAAGAACCGGGAGCCGGACTTCGTCTGATATAATGGAAAGCGGAATGCCGGCCTGAGGAGACGGTCATGAAAAGAACCTTTGCCGGGGCTGCCGGCCTCCTGATCCTGCTCGCGGCCGCGGCTTCAGTGGCTTCGCCCTCGGGCGCCCAGGCCGGCCCGGAGCTGGACCGCAAGGTCAGAGCGTTCCTCGACGCCCACGCCGGGCAGTGGCGCGACATGAACGTCTCCGAGGCGGACGGCCGCATCCTCCACGACATTATCGTCGAGAACAAATACACCCGGGCCCTCGAGATCGGGACGTCCACCGGCCATTCGGGGATCTGGATCGCCTGGGCCCTGAGCAAGACGGGCGGCCGGCTCATCACCGTCGATATCGACGAGGGGCGGCACCGCGAAGCCGTGGCCAACTTCCGCGAAGCGGGCCTCGACGCCTTCATCGACGCCCGCCTGGCCGACGCCCACGAGCTCGTCCCGGCCCTCCCGGGGCCGTTCGATTTCGTCTTCTGCGACGCCGACAAGGACTGGTACAAGAATTACTTCGTCGCCGTCCTGCCCAAGCTCACCGTCGGCGGCGTGTTCACCGCCCACAATGTCTCCGAGCGCATGCGCCGCGGCGGCTGGGGCGCCGGGAGCTTCGTCGAATACGTGCTCTCGCTTCCCAACGTCGAGACGACCTTCGCCGATGGCAGCTGGGCGGGGATGTCGGTCAGCTATAAGCGGGCCGAAAAGTAGCCTACCACTTCTTGTATTTCCAGAAGATGAAGAACCCGACCACGGAGACGCCGGCCAGGCCCATGATTTTCCAAAAGGCCGGCAGCTCCTTCAGACCGAACGGCAGGGTCACGTTCATGGAAAAGATCGAGACGACCAGGGTCGGCACCATGATCGAGATGGTGATGATGTTGAGGGTCTTCATCAGGACGTTGAGGTTGTTGCTGACGATGGAGGCCCGGGCGTCCATGAGGCTGGCCAGGATGTTCGAGTAGACCTCGGCTTGGCGGTAGCACTGGCTGTTCTCGATGACGATGTCGTCGAGCAGCTCCATCTCCTCCTGGGTGAAACCGAACTTGGCCGCGTTGTGGCGGATCTTCTCGATCAGGGCGCCGTTCGAATTGACCGCGTTCTGATAATAGACCAGGCTCTTCTGCAGGGCGAAGAGGTTGATGAGGTACTTGTTCTCCATGGCCTTGTTGATTTTCTGCTCCACGTCGTCGGCGATCTGGTTGATGATCTTGAGGTGCTCCATGAAGTGGTAGATGGCCCGGTAGATGAGGCGGATGACAAGCTCGCGGACGCTCCCGACCTTGGCCAGCTGTTTGCCCTCGAACAGGCTCGTGTCCTCGGCCGCGACCAGGATGAGGAGCTCCCCAAAAAAGAACACGCCCATCGTCGAGGCCTTGAACAGCAGTTGGTCGTCGCCCGAATAGTTCTTCGGGCGCTTGTAGATGAGGGCGATGTGGTTCGGCTCGCTCTCGAGACGGGCTTGCTCGTCGGGGTCGAGGGCGGAATTGAGCGTGTGCTCGTCGACCTGGTAGGTGTCAACGAGGAGGCGCTTCTCGGCCTCGTCGGGATTGACGTAGAGGAGGACCGGGGCCTTGGGATCGGCGGATTCGACGATCTTCTGGTTTTCGATCTGGTAGCGTCGGAGCATCCCGGCCTCCTTTCAGCGGCTCCCTGGGGCGCCTTCGGCCCATTATGCGCCCGCCCTTCGGGAAATGGCAAGAGGAGAAAAGGCTATTTCCAGGGCCCGGTGACGGCAAAGGTCAGGCCGGCCGGGAGGTTGTTCAGGAACAGCGTCGTCCGGTCGGGCGAGAAGCAGGCGCCCGAGGGCTCGGAGATCTCCGTGGCGATGCGGGCGAGCTTGTAGAACTCGCCGCGCGGGGTCAGACCCAGGATGAAGTTATCGGTGTCGTCGCTGTCCTCGCAGACGATGAGGTCGCCCCAGGGGGCGACGGTCATCTGGTCCGGATGGTCGAGGACGAGCGCGTCGTCGGGCTGGGCGTAGAGTTCGAGCCGGCCCGGATCGCCGGCCTCGCGCGGCGTCCCTTCGGCGGGGCTCGGGATGTAGCGCCAGATCTGTCCTTTCGCGCGCGTCCCGCCGTTCGTGCAGGCGAACAGGATCGCGCCGTCGCGATGGACGAGGCCTTCCCCGCTGGCGAACACGGCCGCGCCTTTCTCCCGGCCGCGGAGCCGCAGGACATTCTCGTCGGGGTCGGGCTCGTCGAGGTCAACCCAGGCCGTTTCGAAGACCTGTCCCGTCTCGATCGTCCGCGTTCTCCAGCTGCTCGTATCGAGGCCGGGCTTTCCCGCCACCGCCAGCGCCTGGAGCCGCCCGCCCTCAGAGAGCCTTCCCGGCGCCGAAGGCATGAATCGATAGAAAAGCCCGTCGGTCTTGTCCTCCGTTTGATAGATGAGGCCCGTCCGCGGATCGAAGGCCAGGCCTTCCTTTTCGAACCGGCCTAAGGCCTTGAGCGGCAGCGGCGCGGCGAACTTCGGAACGGCGGAAACGGGGACCTCGAAGGTGTAGCCGTGCCTCCCTGAGCAGGCTTCTCCCGGGCCGAGGAAGGCCTCCTCCGAAGAGAGCCAGGTGCCCCAGGGCGTCGCCCCGCCGGAGCAGTTCGTCATGGTCCCGGCGAGACTCAGGTGCTCGCTTTTCGTCTTCCTGCGCTTCGTGTCATAAACGACGGTCGTGACCGAGCCGAGACAGGGCGTCCCGTCCGGCCGCCAGTCGTAGATGAAGCGCCTGCCGAGCTTTTCCCAGAGCTTCTTGGCGCCCCCGAACGGTCCGAGGTCGTCGGGGTGCCCGACGCGGAATTCGTGGTTGCGCAGGAGAATGGTCGTTCCGCCCGGGCCCGGGAACGCGCCCATTCCGTCGGCAAGGGAGGGGACGATGAAGCCGTCCGTCATCTTCCTACCCGCGACGGATACGATCCTGTAGGAGAAGCCGCGAGGCAGGTCGAGGAGGCCGTCCGGGTCCCGGCGGAGGGGCCCGAACCCGGCGCCGGGGCGGGCTCCGGGAGCGCCGGGCCCGACCTGCAGGAGAGAATCGGGAAAAGAGCGGAAGACGAATCCGGCCGCGGCGCCCATGAGGCAGGCGCCGGATCGCTCGAGGAATCGCCGGCGGCCAGGTTTCATCGCGGATCCCCGCCGTATTCTAATCCCGATCCGGCCGGACTTCCATCCCGGCTATTCGAGCTTGACCGTTTTGGCGAGCTTGCCGCCGTGGCGCGAGGCGTACCGGAGCGTGATCTCGCCCTTGCCCTCGACCAGGAACTGGTATTCGACCTTGCCGAAGCCGGGCACGACGAGGAACTGGATCTCTGGCCGGTCCTTTTTATAGGCGGCCTGGTCGCGGTAGGGATCGAGGAGCGGGCCGCCGGCGACGACCTTGGCGCCGGGGCCTCCGGCCGTGAGCGTGTCCTTGGGATAGAGGTTGGTCTTTTGGGCCAGGTAGCTCATGGTCGGGATGGCCTTGGGATTGGAGAGGCGCGTCCGGACCCGGTAGAGGTTCCCGCCGAGCGGCTTGACCTCGAAGACCTCCATCGAGACCTCGGGCAGATGCTTGGCCGTGAACAGGGCGGCCATGGCGTTGCGATGGACGAGGTCCTTGATCATGAAAGGCGCGCCGAGCCGGGAGCTCATCTTGACCCAGCCGCCGATCTCAACGTCGCCGTAATCGGGGTGCTTGAACGATTTCCAGGGCTTGTAGAGCTCGCCCTGGACGACGTTGTCGCTGAATTTGAGCCGGTCGCGCTCGGAAACGCCCATCGAGAAGATGTCGCGCACGGCCTCCTCGCGGGGTGTGCCGGGCTCGTTCCTTTCCGAGACACCCTTGAAGGCCTCGGATTCGCCCTGGTAGACCTCGGCGCAATAGAAGTAGGCGCCCATCGTCTGGGTGATCCATTCGCCGGAATCCCCGTAGGTCGTGTAGAGGTCCTTCCAGGAGATCATGTAGCGGTAGCCGGGGATGATCCGCTCGCCCTGCTTGCCGAGGAAATCGTAGACCGCGACGTCCTGGGCCGGGTACTCGCCGAGCCCCTTACGGCTCGGGCCGCGCAGGAGCATGCCGCCGTTGTTGTGATAGGACCAGGCGAAGACGATGTTGGTCTTCGTCATCGTCCACTCGGCCAGGGCCTTGAGCCCGACGCCGGAGAACGGGTACTCGCCGGAGCCGCCCTGGACGTAGGGCGGGGCCCAATCGAAGCCCCAGGTCCGGTTCGGATCGACGTAGCCTTCGGTGTCTTCGTTGACCTGGCCGTCGCCGTCGTTGTCGAGGCCTTCATCGCCGAGCAGGGTCCACTCGCCCTTCTCCCCCGGCTTGATGCGAACCATCAGCCGCGGGTCTTCGGGGTCCGTCTTGAAGGGGCCGAAGGGGTCCTTCTTTCGCATCGCGCAGATGTTGCCGTCGCCGTCGAGATCATCGGTCTGATCTTCGTCGAAGAGCCCGTCCTTGTCGTCGTCGACGGGGATGCGCAGGCTGCGGTTGCTGTCGGGCGAATTGGGGTCGGCCATGAAATGATAGCGGCCATCGACGTTGACGACCGGCACGACATAAATACAGACCTTGTCGATCAGGGCCGTGATCTCGGGATTCTTCCCATAGCCGCCGAGGATGGTATCGAGGAGATAGAGCGAGATGTCGCCGCCCTGGATCTCGTTGCCGTGCATGTTGCCGTCGACATAGAGGGCCGGTTTGTCGAGGGCGGCGCCGGTCTTGGGATTATTGACCGTCATGGCCATGAGGGGCCGGCCCTCCTCGCTCTTGCCGACGGTCTCGAGCGTCGTCAGCTCGGGGTACGCTTTGGCGAGGGCGCGAAGGGCGTCGTAAACTTGCTCGAGCGTGTAGTACTGGTCGAACCTCAGGGGGACCGTGGTCTCGGCTTTCTCGGCCGGCAGGGCCGAGGCGAGGAGCATGATCAGAAGGATGGAACCGGCGAGCTTTTTCACTTGGCACCTCCGAGGTCGACCGTCCGGGAATCGCCCCAGGCGGTCTGGGTCTCCGCTTTGATCTCGAGCTTGCCGGGTTTGGCCGCCCGCACGATCCAGGTCACGGACTGGGAGCCCTGGGCCGGGACCGCCTTGACGAGACTCCGTTTTTTACCTTGCACGATGTCGAAGCCCTGGCCGACGAGCGTGACGACGACCGGGAGCACGTGCTGGTTCCGTCCGGCCATGGCCGTGGGGTACGGCAGGCCGCCTTTGTTCTCGATCCAGGCCTTGATCTCATAGACGCCGGTCCCCAGCTTCTTGACCTGGGCCTCGGCGATGCCGATCCGGGCCATCTTCTTCGCCACCTCGAAAACCCAGGGGACCTGGCCCTTGAGCAGGCCGTCGATCATGGCCGCCGGCGGGGTGTTGTCGGCAAAGGGCATGGCGCCGCCGATCTCGACGTCGCCGAGGGTCGGGTGCTTGAACGGCTTCCAGGCGACGAAGCCCCGGCCGCCGAGCTCCTTGTCGCTCCAGGCGAGAAGAGCTTTCTCCTTCGGGTCGGCCCCGTCCTCGCTCGGCTTCTTGGGCATCTGCTTCATCATCTCGGCCATCTTCTTGGTGTCCATCATGCCGCCTTTGAGCCCCTCGATGACTTGCTTGGCTTTGAACTGGTCGGGCGCGCCGGCGGCTTTGAGGAAGGCGTCGATCTTCTCTTCGCCCAGGGCGATGAACTCGTCGTTGGTCATCTTTTCGAGCTTCTCGGGAGTCAGCTCCTCGGCCGGCTTGTCCTCCTTGACTTCGGGCAGGGTCCAGAAGTCCATGGCGAAGGAGGGCAGGCCGAGATGGTAATAGGCATAAAGCTCGAGCGACCCGTCTTTATCGGGGGCCGGTTCGAGCCGCTTGCCGTCGAGCTTGGCGGCCTTGAGGAATTCCTTGTGCTTCTCGGACAGCTCCTTGTAGAACTTGAGGTCGTCCTCGAGGGGGTTGACGACGGCCCCGAGCTCGAGGAAGCCGGCGATCAGGCCCTCCGTGACCTCCATGCCGGGAGGGACGAGCGGTTTGACCAACTCGATGATCTCGGCCATGGTGTAGGTCCGTGTGGCATCGGCGTTGATGAAGCCGGCGACGCGCTCGGGGACCTTGATCTGGTTGAAATCGGCGTCGCCTTTACGGCCGGCGCGCGGCGGGTTCAGGCAGTAGTTCGAATCGCCGAAAACGAAGGCCAGGCCGATCTCGCGGTGGATATCAAAGAACTTGAGCAGGGCGAACGTTTCCGGCTCGCTCCCGGACCAGGGGCCGGAATCGGGGGCGTGGAACTTGAACAGGTGGGGGAAGGCCGTGCCGAGATTGATGCCGCCGGGCCCGTCCTCGTTGAACTGGCCGTCGCGGTCGCTGTCGAGCCCCTCGGGATAGAGCTTCCAGACGCCTTTCTCGCCCTTGGTCCCGTCAGCCTTCTTCATCAGGCGCGGCTCGCCGGCGACGGCCATCCAGGCGCCCTCGGGATCTTTGACGCGCATCTGGGTGATGACGCCGTCGGCGTCGAGGTCGTCGGGGCCGTCCTCGTCGACGGCGTCGTCCTGGTCGTCGTTCTTCGGACGGGCGTTGCGGCCGTCACGGCGCTGGGGCTTGCCGAAGTAGGACGCGGCCGCGTCGGGATTGCCGCAAGCGAGGATGTACCACGTTCGGTCCGTGCGCGTTTCGGCCTTCTCGCAGACGGACTTGGCCAGCCAGAGCGCGGCTTCGGCGGAGATCGGGACCGCACCTTCCATGTCGGCGGCGACGAAGACGGCCGGGAGGGTCTTGGCCGTCTTTCCCGTCTCGGGTCCGACCTCGAGCAGGACGAGATCGCGGCCGCCGGGGCTCTTGGCCAGGACATGGACTTTGGCGAAGCCGGGGTTGGCCCGGGCCAGGTCCTGGAGGGCGGCGGCGATCTCCTCGGGCCGGTGATAGCGGTCGAAAGTGAGGTCGGCCGCGGCCAGGGGAACCAGTCCCAGACAGAAGACGATCAAAGAAAGGATGCGGGGGATGCGGCGAAGGGTCACGAGGGTACCTCCGTTCGAGGGGATAAGCCGTCATTCTGGCAGAACGCCCGGTCGAAATCAACGCGAATGCCAGCGCCTTTCTGTAATACGCAGGAATAAGCCGATATGTTCCGGGACGCCCAGCGGCTCGGAGGATAGTGGCGCCCCGTCCTTGACCGCAGTCCGTTGGCGGTGATAGAAGAGAGGATAATCCAGGTTCTAGGAGGGTCCCCATGTTCAAGAAAGCCGTTCTCGCCGTCGTCAGCGCCTGTGTCCTGGTCGCGACGCTGCCCGCCCCAGCGCCGGCCCAACACGGCGGCACGCCGGCCGTCCTCCCGGTCCGCGAGC
>Ga0209705_10001619_pt1 | contig 11942 bp, 8 predicted proteins | sample PPLLaktember2015_5_FD_187262 | JGI IMG/M metagenome (GOLD analysis project Ga0209705, IMG submission 187262) | Freshwater sediment microbial communities from Prairie Pothole Lake near Jamestown, North Dakota, USA - PPLs Lake P8 Core (1) Depth... | ecosystem: Environmental > Aquatic > Freshwater... | reverse complement strand
CACAACCATTGCAGTGGCGATCATGGGAGATACAAACGGAGCCAGGTTGGGTACAAGATCAGGATGATATTTCTCAATAAGCTTCACGATGGCAGGGCAATTGGCAGTAATATAGTATTTGCCTTCAGCCTGGCTGAAAAGGTTTGCATATTCTGCAGCTATAAGATCGACTCCGAATGAGTTTTCATGAACATAGTCAAATCCCAGGGCCCTGAGCATGCTGACGAATTTCCTGTAATCGGTAATGTCGTCAAATTCCGATGCTATGCTTGGCGCAACCAGCGCAACGCTTTTCTTGTCGGATGCAAGAAGCTTTTTTACCTCCTCTTTGGAATCGCGGTATTCAATTGCTTTCGGAGAGCATTCAATAAAGCATAAACCACATCCGATGCACCTCTCCGGGATTATTGAAGGATGTTTCTTCTGTGCTCTGACCTCAATTGCATCGACAGGGCACACCCTTACGCAGGAGTATGAATTCCTGCATTTCTGGTCATTTATGTAGAAAATAGGTTTTCTGTCATTCATATTGCCTCCAAAAGTGTATCGCTATTTAATATCCCCAAGCTCCTTTGCAAGGATGCCTTCAATTTTCGCCAGCGTGACTTCTTCGATTATCTTGTTGTTAATCCTGAGATTGGGTCCTTTGCTGCACAGGTCCATGCACCTTGCCCCCTTGAAGATGATCCGGTCCTCCAGGTGATTTTTTTTGAGGTACTCCCTGATAAATGTAACCACATCCCTGTTTCCTCTTGAAAAACAGGAACTGCCTAAACAAATCTGCATCTCAATCCGCTGACTCATTTTCTTTTCCTGAATAGAAAACTTTAGGTTCAAAAGTAATAAATTTTTTTACTTAAAAAGCTCCCCTCCCAGGGGGCCGAGCGTTTAAAATTTGCCCGGTGGAGGGCTGAGCGTTTTTAAAACACCCTGTGAGTGTTTTTAGCGAAGAGCCGGGATGCAGGGATGGTAGCGAAGGAGCCAGACTGCAGGAGGGCCGACCGTTAAGAAATTGCCCTGTGGGCAATTTTAGGGAGGAGCCAGATTGCAGGGGAGCTCTGTGGTGGAGGGGTTGGGGTGGGTTTATACAGTTAGCCCAAAGATTAAAGCAAGGGGCCGATTCCTGTCAATATTAGAATAAGAATTTCTCGCAGATTTACGCAGATTGAAAAACCGCAGATTTTCGCAGAGCTTCACTTGGTTTGTTCTGCGCGACTCTGCGGAAGACTCTGCGGGACTCAGCGAGAAATTGCTTTTCTTGTTCCTACCTATAAATATACATCAAAATAAATTTTGAATTCATTTATTATATACCTATATTAGTAGACAATTAACTAATAAATTAGGGTATAAATCATATCAAGGTGCCCGTTGCCTGTCACCTGATGTGATTTAACTAAAAACCAACTAACTCCGTCGCCAGATGAAAACATTTATGCAATTCTTGTTAAGGATCTTGCTCCTTACAGTGATTTTAATCAGCTGTAAGAATTCAAACACTCAAAATGAGGGTCAGCTCGTAACTTTTGATTTAAAAGAGTTCCCTGACCCGACCTCTTTAAAGTTGTCCGATCTTGGTGCAACTGATATTCAGTATATCCCTTTGGAAACCACCGAACAAAGTGTCATCTCAAGAATAAATAAAATAATCATAGGTAAAAATTACCTCCTGACCCAGTCGTTTGCCAATATTAATATGTTCCGTCATGATGGTTCATTTGTCACTAAGATAGGTACTGTCGGCAGGGGGCCGGAGGAATTTACTGTGGCTCATGATGTGGATATCAGTTCAAAGGATGAATCAATTTATCTGGTCGATGGATGGCAACAGAAATTCCTTGTTTTCACTAAAAATGGTGAATTTATCAGAACATTTAAAAGTCCGCTTTCTGCTGCAATTAACTTCAGGTTTGTAAAGGATGGAATTCTAAGTTACAATCAGAATCACATGGGAATTATAGAGAACAGTTTTAATCTGTTTGATACAACCGGCAAGATTATTAAGAATTTTCCAAATAAATATCCCTGGAAAAGAACTCTTCCCAATGTTGCCTACCAGGGTGAAAACATCTTTTACAGATTTAATAATCAGCTTTTTAAGAAGGAAATGTACTGTGACACCATCTACGCTTTCAGGAATAATAATTTTGAACCTCATTTGATCATTGATGTAGGTAACCTGCGACTTACACCGGGCGCAAGAACGGAAAACACTGCCGAATTTATAATGCATAATTTCCTTGCTCCGATGAACTTATTCGAATTTGGTGATTATGTCTACTATGAGTTTATAGTTCCCCGAAACGATAAATCGGAAGGCTTATCATTTATTGGTTCAAAAAACAGCAGTTTCCGGGCTCTTTTCGATCCGGAAAAAGATATAATCAATGATCTTGATGGTGGTCCCTGTATTTGGCCAAAGACAGTATGGGATGATAATACAATTATCTCCTGGGTAGATGCAATAAACCTGAAAACACTTGTAGCATCAGAGTCTTTTAAAAACTACACTCCAAAATACCCTGAAAAGAAGAAAGAGCTTGAAGGACTTGCAAACAATCTGAAAGAGACCGACAATCCGGTTTTGGTGCTGGTAAAATTGAAAAAGTAAAACTGGTGAAAGGAGAAAGTTTTAGCGAAGTTGTGAGGGTCATCCCTTTGTTAATTCATCCTTTGAAGGGGGTAAGGGGATGTTTTTTTAAAACCCACCCCCAACCCCTCCCGAGAGGGGAGCCAAAAGAATTCTACCTCTCACTCTGTACAATCTTTGACAACGCCTATTGCCCAATACATTTTACCACCGTTATACCTTTTTGCTAAAAATGTAACAAATCATAACAAAAATATATTTGTTTTCACCATACCTCTAAATTCAACAAAATATGAAACAATCAATGCTTTCGTTAATCAAATCTCTGAGCTGCTTCTGCATCCTGACTATTTTCGCTCTCACATTTTCGGGATGTAAGAAAAATTCAATTGCTTACAAAACCAATATCAATGGTAATGAAGTTATTATCTGTCCTGTCAATAAAGTAAGCGATACAATCCAGCTGCAATTAAGCAGCCTGATAGAATCCTGTGAAGTTGTAAAACTTCAGGATATTAATGATGCCCTTTTTGACAGAGCCTGGCATACAGAGGTTTCGGATAATTATATCTGTATTAAAAGCTATGGCCAGCTGCCAGTGAAACTATTTGATAAAAATGGCCAGTTCTTAAGAAATATAGGTTCAGTCGGACGGGGTCCAGGGGAGTATTCCACGGTTAACGGACTTCAATTTAATCAAAATGGCGATATGATCTTTTTATTCCCGTTTGGCACAGCACGAAAAATACTTGTCTATGATGTATCAGGCAATCAAATAAAAGATATTCCACTGGTTTTTACTCAACGCAAGTTCAAGGCATTCTTTTCACCTGATTCAATAATTACTGTTTTATCGATGCCGTTTGAGAATGATTCTGCCATTTGCTATCAGCAAACTTTTACCGGAAAACTAATTCAAAAGATCACTCCTCCCTCGCACTTAATAAATCAAAGTTTTGATGGTGAGATATTCACAAACTACCTGACGCCTGAATATGATCTTTATAATACTGCTACTGATACATTATATCATTACAACATAGAAAGAAACACTTTGGAACCCAGGTTTGCCAAGGATTTTGGAGATAAGAAATACGTTAGTGTCAGCCGCGAAATACCCGGTTACTATTATTTCTTCTTTTATAATCGGGAAACAAGTTCAAAAAAGATTCTGGTCGACAAAAAGACTCTGGATGCAAATTACTTTAATCTGAAAAACGACTTTTTTGGAAATATTGATGCTTCACCAGTTTTCAGCAATGGATATTTTATTAATAATGTAGCTGCAATAACATTAAAAAAGCAAATTGAAAAAGCACTTAACATGAATGATTTGTCTGAAGAAGAGAAAAAGAAGCTTACCGAGTTTAATAATAATCTCAATGAGGACGACAATAATATAATATTCTACGGCAGATTAAAGAAGAAATAATCATGCCATGGATAAGATATTAAATCCTCCTGTTGGCAAACTGTATTTATTAACTGACCACCTGAAGTAATTTAATAAATACGAACATCATTGTCCACCCGTTTGGCTTTACCAGTCTAAGATTATTTTCAATTACCGTTGGCTTTAGCCAACGGTATATCAGCCTCACTATAAGGGACTTTAGTCCCTCACTTTGGGCTAAAGCCCAAATCTGGGAGTGATCTCTTACCGTTGGCTAAAGCCAACGGTAATTTAAAAACTTAACAAAAAACTTCAAATTTTGAAGGGCTCAGTATTAGTAAAAGCACCTCTAACAGAGCTACTTACAGAAAAAAATACCAGGTAGTAAAAGAACTATGAGGTATACAACTGAAAATCAATTACATTTAAGTGGGCAATAGTGATATACGAACATGAGAATAATCAGGTTAATAATGCTGCTTATCCTGGCAACATCCTGCACCGGGGGAAATCGACAAAAGCCGGTTCCTGTCATAGATCTGCAAAATCCTGTCGAGACCAGGGACTTATATCTGAGTGAACTTATCGATGATATCCACATCGTGAAACTTGAAACCAAGGATGAAATATTATTAGGTCAGTATACAAACTACCTGGTGGGCGAAAGACATATAATTACAATTGACTCTGACAAGATCCTCCAGTTTTCATACAATGGCGGATTTGTAAGAACGCTTGCAAAAGCAGGAAACGGGCCCGATGAATTTTTAAGGGCAGAAGCTTTCGCTTTGGATGATAAAAACGGTATCCTTTATATAAACCACAGAGGTGATTCCCGTAATATTATAGCCTTCGATCTGAAAACAGGCAATCGTATTAAAAGGATCCCAACCGGAGTTGATAACCTGATCTCGCAGATAATTGTCTCAAGTGATTCAATCCTGACAATTGTTCCCAGGATGAACAGAGGATATAATTTATATAATCTGACAACTTCAGGAAAATTTGTTAACGGGATTGCTCCCCCAAATGTTAAAGGAATTGGCCTGCAGACAAGCATTGATATGGTAATGAATGAATTGTACTATATGCCCAAGGAGTATGACACATTGTATTTAGTAAAAGGAACCTCATGTAAGCCATATTGCTTTTTCCATATCGGGGACAGGTTTACTTACGAAAACAATGAAACCGGGAACTTCATCTATTTATCGGCAAATGCACCCGGATTCATGATAGCAAATAAAGCCCATGCAAGCATAAAGATGAATGATGACATGGAGACATTCAGCATGAATGCAGATAAACAGACACGTTATTTCATAAATAAGAACGACTTTAATGTTGTTGAGATTAAAGACTTTAAGAATGATTTTCTTGAAATTGAAGAAAATCTTGATCAATGGGATAATTACCTCCTTATAACCAACAATCTGGGATTTGTTTGTTACTCGTCATTTGAGCTGAAACAAAAGATAGCAAAGGCTCTTGAATCAAACAAAACGGATAATCTTATAAAACAAAGGATCTCAACTTTGAACCAGGAGATAAAAGAAAATGACAATCCCGTTATTTTGACAGGTAAACTAAAATAACTTCTTCTCTGGTCAATTACGGGCTTATCAGGAAAATATCTTTTTTCTCGCAGATTTTCGCAGAGGTTTTCTGCATATTTTCGCAGATTCTGGTTCCCGTTCTTTCCTGTACTCTCCAAGTCAAGTCCTTTCAGAAATCTTGACTGAATCCGCATTCTGATTGAGAATGTATTTACAATAGAAAAATCATCAAGAAAGAAAACTTATTTTTGTATCCCGGTGGTCTGAGAAAGGGGAGTATTTAAGTGCCCCGGTTTTTTAAAAACATATTCGGTCAGTAGTGCAAAAAAAAGATCAAAAATGAAGAAAGTTGTATTTGTTTTGAAAAGGCCTCAAGTAATTTTATTATTTGCGGCTATGTTTCTGTTTTCTGTAGAAGAATCAAGAGGGGACAATTATCAGTCGAAAAACGCCCCGTCGTTTACCCAATTCAACCATCGTGGGGCAGGTAATCCATATCTGCCGCTATGGGAGCATTTGCCCGACGGAGAGCCGCGTGTTTTTGAAGATCCCGACAAACCGGGGAAATACCGCATCTATATTATCGGATCCCACGATGTCAGATTTAAGAGTTATTGCGGACCGGACATAAGGGCCTGGTCGGCACCTGTGGAGGACTTGTCCAGCTGGCGTGATGAAGGACCCATTTTTACATACCCGATAGGCGGACAGTGGGATGTTATGTACGCTCCTGACCTCGTTGAGGTGAAAAGAAAAGACGGCACAAAGGAATACTATCTATACCCGCACAGTCGTGGTCGGAACAGAGAAGCAATGGTGGCCAAAGGAAACCGTCCGGACGGTCCCTTTTCCCCAATCAACATGACTGACGACGGTATGAGTACTATACCCGGAAGTATCATGGGATTCGATCCGGCAGTATTTATTGAATACATCACTGATCCGAAAGACCCTGATTATGAGATCGGTTTCAGAGCGTACGGATTCTGGGGATTCCAAAGGTCGTTAGCGGGTCAGTTGGATCAGAACACAATGTATTCGCTCAGGCCCGGAACCCAGACCATTAACTATTTTATTCCTGCCAGTTCCAGATACGGTGTCACCAGAGACCCGGAAGGCACAGTATATCCTAGTGTGTATCCGGATCAGGATCTTGGTTCGTTCAACTTTTTTGAAGCCGCGTCTATTCGCAAGATTGGTAATAAATATATATGGGTTTACAGCGGATATTCAGGCCCCGATTATGGACTGAGCAGTACCAACTCGGCGTTACGTTACGCCTACGGCGACTCTCCGCTGGGTCCATGGAAAAGCGGCGGCGTTCTTGTCGATTCACGCGCGGTGGTGCCGGGTCAGGACGGAACCACACTACAGACGAGATATTCAGGACATAATACGCATGGTAGCGTCGAGTTGATCAACGACCAGTGGTATGTGTTCTTTCACAGGGCGCCAAGGGGATTCGGAAATGCGCGTCAGCCGATGGTAGCGCCGGTCACGATTGAATGGGATGAAAAACCGGTGGCAGAAGGCGGAAAAGTTACTATAAGAGGTTATAACCCGTATTCGGTAGATAATATTTGGACTGCAAAGGATAGCCAGGGAAGAGAATATACCGGAGCCGAAGTAACTTCGGAAGGCTTCCACATCTACGGCCTCGATCCCTATCAATATTACTCCGCGGGATACGCGTGCTATCTTTCCAACCTCAGCAGCCAACAAGATTCGTGGGATATATGGGATAATAGCATGCCCATTACAAATGTGGAGAACGGTCACATAATAGGATACAAGTATTTTGGCTTTGGAGGGCTTGAAAAAGACAAGAAAGGTTTGAAGGCCTTCGAAGGGACCAAACCCAGGAACAAAACAGCATTTAATCTGTTCCTTACACCAAAGACAAAAAACGCATTTAAGATCAACGTTTGGTTAGACGGACCATGGGACAATGAAACGTGGAAAGGCAAAAAAATCGGCGAAATAAATGTACCCGCAAATTCAGCGCAGGAAACAACAAAATTCACGATAGACGTTTCAGCGTTTGTTGACCATTTGGACAAAAAACATGCTGTTTTCCTTGTGGCCGAAGGTCTCGACTCTGGCGGTCTTTTCGATTTAATCGGACTGGGATTCAGCTCTGACAAAAAGAAAATCGTTCGTCCGATTGCGCCCACAGTAAGTATCAGGGTCAATGGAGAGGCGATAGATCTGCCGGCCACTCCGGTCAGGTCCACAAATGCCAACGGTATTGTCGGTCTTGATCTTTATGAGACTACTTATAAACTTCCGTCCAACATAACCGAAATACCGACCGTATCGGGATCTGCGAGCGATCCGGATGTAAAAGTGGCTATTACTCAGGCGGAATCGAAACCCGGAACCGCTGTTGTGCGATTTCATTATAAAGGCGTGGTCAAAACATACAGAGTCGTGTTCGCTTCGGAATAAATATTTTTTGTTTGTTTTTTTTGTTCAGAACCTTACTATCATAGCATAAATACAATTGATGCCGTTAGGTTTCGTGCTCGGTTTCAAGGAGCTTTGGGTGCAGAAACAAAATCAAAACTATGACAGCCTGCCCCGCACAGCGGAGAACTTATTAATTATACTTCCCGTTTTATGCTTAGGGTTTTATTTCATTATTTAATTTTAATCATCATTAACACCGCATTATCGGTATCTTTCAGATTTGCTGCAAGTTTTTCCAGTTCTTTTTTCTTTTCAGGATATTTGGGTGTTGAATTTTTAAAAGTCTCGGAAGCAACATGGGCTTTAAGTTGCAAGGCGTCAATCCAACTTATTATTGTTTTATCATTTTTTATTGTTTCGGGCAGGATGTCAGGGCCCCCGTCCAGATCATTTAATAATCCTTGTTCTGCATTGATGAAAGCCTGAAAATCAGTTGTTTTTGATCCAATAAAACCATATCTTATATTGTTTGTAAGACGGATAAAGCTATAAGTATATTCATAATAAATATAATCACCAAATTCAAACAGGTGCCTTGGACTAATATAATTCTCCCCAAGATAAAAGAGATCATACTGAGCGCGTGCTTCCGGGGTTAATAACCTGTCCCCAACCTCAATGACAATGTGAGGTTTAAAAACCATGTCTTCAAAGACATATATGGTATCTGAATATACTTCTTTTTTAAATAGTTGATTATTAAATTGATAAAAAAGATTTTCTCTTCCAACCCCGACAGCACCTTGTTTATTTAGAGTGAAAGGATACTTGTTAGGAAAATTCTTGATAATTCTACCCATAGTATCTATCACTACAAAACTGTTTTCAATATTTCCTTGAAGATTTTCAAAATAGCACAGTATTTCATTATTATCAAATCGGAATTGAATAGGTGCGTGAAATGGACTCTTAAATGTTTTTACATATTCTCCACTTTCAGAATAGACATTAAATTTCTCCTGAAAGCCGGAAACTAAATATATTTTATGGTTTTCCTTATCTAAATCTATATCATGGGCAGCCTGAAATTCAGTTGGCCCTCTTCCTACAGTACCGATTCTGGTTCCAAAGGTTCCATCGTTACGGAACTTTAATATAGAATTAAACTGTTTAATAATATAAAAATCATTACCAACAATAAACCTATCCGTTACTGCCCTTAAACCAAAACGCCCCATTGCACTTTGTTCATTAGTTTCCAATGGGATATATTCAATGTCAACAAATCCCAAATCAGAAAGCTTTATTTCTGAGATTTTCGGCAACTCCCTTAAATCAAATGTTCTGATTTGACTTTTATCCTTATTATTAGCGCTTTGACAACTAATGATGAATAAGGAAATCATTAGAATTTTAATAAATACTTTCATAATAAATCTATTGTAGGTTATGATATTTTCATAGCAGGTCATGCCACAGGAGCTCTCGCTTAAGCATAAAGGCCTGGCGGGATAAGTTGGTTGTCCTGAGATTATGGTTTTATTTAAGTTTCGCAATAGCAATAGTTGGATTATCAGCTGGATCTTTTAAAGTCAGGTCTTTCATTTCTTTTGGTAATTTGTCCTTTAGAGCATTATTTTTCTCAACCCATAGAGATATGTCCTGTTGTTGAATAATACCCAAAAGTTCATCATTATAAATACCCTTTGGAATAAATGGAACGAATCCATCATTATTGTTTTTGAATCCAGTTTCGAATTTACAGACTTTTAATTTTGAAGTACCTTTATTGTATAAGGCTAAATTGTCATTGCTTCCCCTGATCCAGAGAGTAATTAATAAGAATTTTTCTGATTCAAAGTAAGCACTTGTCTGGATTATATCGTTCACTTTACTTCTGTTTTCACTTGTGGGGATTAGTTTTCCCCTATGCATAATCAGGTATGGTTCAGCACTTTTCAAGCTAACATTAAATATAGTATCATTACAATATTCATTGAAGTAAAGTTTGTTTTTATAATGAAAATATTTTACATCCCCAACACTAATACTAAGGGTATGTTCTATTAATGGTTTTCTATTTGGTATGGTTTTAATTTCTTTGCCATTTTCATCGAAAATTAATAAGAGCGTTTTCAGAAGTCCATTAGCGTTTATAATGTTGCATACTATAAGGTTATTATCCAGGTATTCAAATCTGTCAGGTATATATGAGTCTGTAAAACCATCATTGAAATTAGGGATTAATATAGATCCAAAATATTTACCTTCCAGTGAATACTTTAGCAAATCACCCTTCCAACCAGTAAAGAAAATAGTTGAAGTCATTTCATTAAATAATCCTCTATTACTTCTGTAGCCTCCCGGATCTTTTCCATAATGACCAATTTCCCGAATAAATTTCCCGGTGAATCTGTCAAAAAGATAACAATGGTTCTGATTATCGGTTATAATGAAATATTTCTCAGTTGCCTTGATGTTAGGACTGGCTCCAATCAGACAGTTTTGAGATGTCTCCAATGGGATATATTTCACAGAACCAATGAACTCATTTGAATTTATTGGTTCCTGTTTTTTATAGGCGTCCTCCAATTGCAGAACAGGTAACTTCTGACAATTAGATAAAGATGGAATGGAGAGTAATGATACTCCCACGAGGATTCGAGAAATTGTATTAATCATTTACCAGAGTATTAATCTGTAATTATTTGCTTTTATATATAAGATAATCATATGGTTGAAGGCTGGTTGCAGCTAACGGGATTCTGTCTGATAACCCATTTTGCTTACTTATTTCTTTGGATACACCTGTTACACTAAAAATTTCAAATATTCGATTCTCAGAGACTTCATTTTAGTTTTTAGACAGTCTAACGGCCTGGTGGTACAATTAGGAAGCTTATTAACTGTACGGTCCGTTGCCTTAGATTTTTATTTTTTGAATTTGTAAGAAGTTGTCCTCTTGTCACCGGTTTTATTAAGTATTCCATTTTCCACTGCTAGTTTCAAGTCACGGCTGGCGGTTGCAGTAGAAATGTCTTTGAAATGCCTCATATAATCCTGTCGGTTAAAAGTAGATTTCCCAATTTTCTCTTTAAAAATGTTCATCCGGTCTTGTGATGTGAGATTTACATTCTGATTCGTCAGGAGCTCTTCAAGAGATTCGTTAATTATCTGAAGCATAAACTCTATGAATCCAGTTGAATCTACTTTATTGTCAGATTCCCCAAGTATTCGGTAGTATTCAGTTTGTCTTGCTTTAATTAATGATTCAATTGGAAGGAACTCAAATACAGGCGAGTATTGTTTTAGAATTACAGTTTGCCAAAGTCGTCCAATTCTGCCATTTCCATCCATAAATGGGTGGATAAATTCTATTTCATAATGAAATACACAACTCTTTATTAAAAGTAGGTCTTTGTCTCTTTTAAGATAGTCAAACAATTCCTTAACTAATGATTTAACAAAATCCCCGGGAGGAGCAATGTGTGTCACAGTTGCACCTTTAAGAATTCCTACCGATTTTGTCCGGATTTTTCCAGCATTTTCAATAAGACCATTCATCAATGTTGCATGAGCCTTACAAAATGAAGTCAAGCTCGTATGATTGTAGCTATCAAGGCTTTCGTACGCTTTAATCGCGTTTTTTACCTCAAGAATGTCTTTTTTTGGTGCAATTATCTTCTTATTGTCCAGGATTGCTGTAACCTGATCAAGGGAAAGAGAATTACCCTCAATCTCAAGAGAGGACTGAATAGTCTTGATTCTATTTTTCTTTCTTAATTCAGTTGGAGGCTTATATAAGTAGGCAGCATTAATCTCACCAATTTTCTCAGAAATGGAAGAAATTAGTTCGAGTATCTTGGTAGTTATTTGATGTGGAGGCTTCATATTAAGATTTGTATGATAGTATCATTTGATACTATCAAAGATAGTAAGAAGTTTGCTATAAGGTTGTCTTATGGGCTGGATTTTTACAATTTAAGGCATAAAC
>Ga0209705_10001618_pt1 | contig 11943 bp, 6 predicted proteins | sample PPLLaktember2015_5_FD_187262 | JGI IMG/M metagenome (GOLD analysis project Ga0209705, IMG submission 187262) | Freshwater sediment microbial communities from Prairie Pothole Lake near Jamestown, North Dakota, USA - PPLs Lake P8 Core (1) Depth... | ecosystem: Environmental > Aquatic > Freshwater... | reverse complement strand
GTACCGAAATTACGTGTATTTTCTTATTGTCTTTGCCTGCTATTGATAGTCTGTGTATTTGAAGTTCGTAATAAAAAAAGCTGCCTTCACCGGAACACTGCCTGATTTTTCGGTATTCCCGTCCCGGCAATCGGGGGAGATCCCGGGAGAGAAACCGATGCAGCCCTTCGGATATTTGCACAAGGAAGGTAAAAAAAAGTTACGAGATAATTTTGAAGTAATTATTGCTCGTGTCCGTGATCGCCGTATAGGTGGTGCCGGTGATCCGGATCCGGTAGTCGGTCCCCGTCGCCAGCGTGGTGGGGATGGTCCAGCTGGTGAACATACCATCGTTGGGGGTGCTGGACGAGATCGTCTTACTCACGACGCCTCCCTTCAGCAACTCAATCTTTACATTGGATTCCACACTCCCGGATGAGGACCAGGCCCAGGTGATCGTTGGTCTGGTCCCACGGACCCACGTCTCCCCCCCGTTCGGGGTGGTAACCGTGATTGCCGGGGATTGCGTCACTGGCGAGGTAATAGTGAAATAACTGCCGGTGTCCGTAATCGCAGCATTGGTGGTGCTGGTGATCCGGATCCGGTAGTCGGTCCCTGTTGCCAGCGTTGTGGGGATGGTCCAGCTGGTGTAGGTGCCATCGTTGGGGCTGCTGGTCGAGATCGTCTTACTCACGACGCCTCCCTTCAGCAACTCAATCTTTACATTGGATCCTGCGCTCCCGGACGAGGTCCAGCTGATCGTCGGGGTGCTTCCACGGATACAGGATTCCCCGCCATCCGGTGCTGTTACCGTGATGGAGGCAGGAGAAGGTGTTGCTGCCGTGGTGATGCTCAGGTAATTATTGCTCGTGTCCGTAATCGCCGCATTGGTGGTGCTGGTGATCCGGATCCGGTAGTCGGTCCCTGTCGCCAGCGTGGTGGGGATGGTCCAGCTGGTGTAGGTGCCATCGTTGGGGCTGCTGGTCGAGATTGTCTTGCTCACTATACCCGCCTTCAGCAACTCAATCTTGACGTACGATCCCACACTCCCGGATGAGGTCCAGCTGATCGTCGGAGTAGTCCCCCGGACCAGCGTCTCCCCTCCATTGGGGTCGGTGACCGTGATAGCCGGAGTAGTGACACTTGCTATGGAAGACGTACCCGTGGAAAGAATATACGACGCCATCTTCCCGCCAATGACAAGATACCCGTTGTCGTAGGAGATGGTGCCGAAATCGCCTCCGATCTCAATTGAGTCAACGAGTTTGATCTGCGCAGGATTCGAGATATCAAATGCCCTGACATCATCGATGCCGTATCCCGCTGCATACACGATGGAGTCATGGATAGCAAGGGCCCGGGCATACCATACTCCGGAGTACGTGAGCTGGCTCATGCGTTTTGGCGCCCTGACATTACTGAGGTCGATCGTTACGATCGAGTTTCCGACTGCTGCCACCGCGACGGTCCCGCGGATTTTGACATCGGTATAGGAAACACCGGGCTCAAAGGTTGTAACCGTGACGGGGCTTTTCTTGTTGCTCACATCAATGATATGGAGTCCGTCAGAAGACGCTACGACAAGATAATTAGTCCCGTATTTTGCCTGGCCGCTGCCGGCGAAATCCTCGGATTTTGAGACATAGACCGGGGCCTTGATATTGGTCATGTCAACAATTCCCTGGTCGGTATAGACATAGTTGCCATCCGCAAGGACTGCAGTGGCACTTGTGCCAAAATGATAGAGGGACATCTGGGGATTTACCGGATCAGCAACGTTAATCACGCTCAATGATGACCAGGAACCTGCAACATAGAGGTTACTGCCGACGAGGTCTATGTCCCCGTTTCTTCCAAGATTACTGATGAAGGAGATCTCTTTTGGTTTTGACGGGGTCTTTACATCGACGGTCCAGATGCCATCATTATGTGCACCGATATACAGATAGCCGCCACGCAGCACCACAGAATCAGCCCCGCCCACGACCATCACACGGGTCAGGGTTTTTGGAGTTGTTACCGTGTTTGTATCGTAGATGCCAAATCCCATTGACTCCTGGGCAAGGAAGGTATAACTTTTCGTCGGATAGATCCCTTCGTTATAGGATCCGGCATCTGATGCTTTTCCTACGAGAACAATGTTCCTCGGGTTTGAGATGTCGAAGATATCGAATCCCTGGTACCTGACCGAGACATAGGCGTAGTTTCCGAGGATCCTGATATCGTTGGCATTGATTCCCATCTTATTCATTACTTCATAGGGTCTTGCCGGGTTGGTGACATCGATTACCCGCACACCGTTGTGGTATTCGGTAATATATGCATACCCGTCCTTGACGGCAACTCCGGAAATATAGTTAATCCCGTTATCGGGGGAATAGCTCCCGACCAGCCGGGGAGTTGAGGGTATGCTGATATCGAGGATATCCAGGCGGTTATCGGTTTCCAGCCCGACATAGAGGTAGTTGCCATTAATGGTACCGCGCCAGGGCATATTCCGCCCGGCAAGCCCGATTGTCCTGACCAGCCGGGGGGCGGCCTTATTGGAGATATCGATAACCTCGACACCGTCACCAGGTGAGAGGAGATACGCATAGGTGCCCTTGATGAGCACATCTGAACCTCCGCTGCTAATGGATGATACTATCACCGGGCTGGAGGGACGTGAGATATCAGCAATAACAAACTTTGACGTTGCGGCGATGTAGAGATACCCGCTGTCCACGGTTACACCTTTCACTGAGGATCCAATCGGAAGCTGAGAAAGTGCACTCTTCCACGTAAGGGCTGATATTTTTGCACTTGTTGAGACATCATAGGTTACCACTTCGCTGCCCTGACCAGCGTACAGGTAGCCGTTTGATTCCACAAGGTCAAACGATGGGCCGTTGGAGAGCGTACCGACTTTCTGCAGACCAGCGGAAGCGACACCGGGAACAGCCAATGCCATAAAACAGAGGGCAGTCACCAGAAAAAAACTTCGCGATAGACTAAAAATATTCATTGCCTCTACTGTTTTGCCTGACCAGTGATAAATGTTCAAACCCTTCAGGGTTAGATCATTGAACCTGCAGGATACATGGTGGGCCCGTCTTAAGGTCGCACGAGCCTGCAGGAACGGACTCGATTGTGGAGGATCTGAGGATAAAATGAGTCCTGAAATTGAAGGTAGGGTCTGGCAGTAAAAAATTAACGATATTTCTGCTCTGAAGAATTCATCATTTTATAACGTTTCTGGGGGCTTTGCCCCCGCCACTGTGGCATCCCCCGATATGATATCTGGGGAAACAGGCAAGAACGAGTATGGTTCTCACCCAAAAATGCTGAAGGTACGATTGGCATCCAGGCTCTTGAGAGGCCAGGGTCGGAGTTTTCAGCTCATTGAAGCGCCGCGGGGGCGTCCCTACGGGGGCGATAACTCCAAAGAAGGTAATACAACACCATCACAAAGCGCAGGGGCGGTTCAGGGGGACAGGCACTGTCCTCCTCCGTAAACAGGTGCTTTGCATTGAAAACTTAGGTTTATACCAGCCGATATTTCAGGTTAGCAGGAATTATTTTATAACGTTTCTGGGGGCTTTGCCCCCGCCACTGTGGCATCCCCCGATATGATATCTGGGGAAATCCGTGGAAATACTTGAAAATCCGTAAACAATTGGTGGAAACCTGTAGAAGTCCGTCGAAATCCGTGAAAAATCTGAAAATCCGTTACTCACGTAAAATCGGGCTTTTCTCAAGATCCGGTACGTCATTTTTTCTTACAGGTGAACAGGGAGATGACGGTAGAGATAATTCACCGCCCTGTTCAATACATCTGCTATCTGGTCCACTATTGTCTGATTACCCGTACCGGAAGATCCTGATTGCTGTTCTTTTTGCTTGTCCTGCGATCCGGATGTCCCTACGGCCATTTTCGTACTGCCGGCCGACGACGGTGTGACTTTGTAAATGGTAATGGCACCAAAGCCACCGCAGTACACGTATCCTTTGTAGAAGGCAGTGTTATCGCAGTCGCCGTCGATTGAAACCGCATGATCGACGATGACCGGCTTTTCCGGGTTGGCAAATGAGACCATGATCATATTACCGTTCCCAATATTCCTGCCTGTAACAAAAACGTCGGTCCCGTTGCTGGTAATTGCACGCCCCTGGAGTCCCACCCTGATGCTTCCCGCATCCCAGTGAATTGCATTCCTGTCGGCGACATCCAGGACTTTTACATAATATTTGCTCCCCGATTCGACAAGGGTATAGATTTTCTCCGTTTCCGCGTCGTAGGACATGCTCTTTTTCAGGAGGGTATCGTTACCAAAGGAGAAGGTGTTTTCAATGACGGGGATATCAGAGGCGACATTTACTACCCTGAGAGACTTTGTACTCGCAGCCAGGAGGTAGTGGTCGTGGTACGGGATCAGCTGGCTGTATTGTGAAATGACATCGGGGGTTGAACTGATAAGTTTCGGCTCTTTTGTATCTTTCATTGTATTATCATAAATTCTGAATCCGGAGGGTGTGGTCATGTAAATTCTTGCATCGGTTGCGTACGAGGTAAGGGCATTGAGTTCCTTGGCATACATCCGTGACCGGGGTGAAAATGCCGGTTTCTCGAGGCCGGTCAGGTTGACAATCCATGCCCCCCCGCCGTTGCTCCCCAGCGAGGTATAGGAATAGTTCCCGACCCAGGGCATATCGAACATCCGTGGATTATTGACCGACCATTCAGCAAGCGGACGCGAGAGGGCCGTTTCTTCGGGAACCGTGATATTCCAGTACCAGCTGCCGAGGTTGCGGCCGGCATGTCCCAATACATCTATCGACCCGATGGTTGTCGGTGCAAGCACATAGGCAGAGGAGGGGACATTCAGATTTGTTGAGAATACCGGATTGGTTTTGTCGGTGGTCGTGTAGATGGCGGTCCCGGCAGAATTCCTGGCCATCACGGCAACATTTCCGTTTGAAGATATCTCTTCAGAATAGCCGGTACTTGCCTTGTTGCTGCCCACCAGCCGGGGGATTCTGCCTGAAATATCGTATATCCGTATCCCGTTATACCGGATTGAAACGAACAGATAATTCCCGGAAACGTCAACACCCACCGGGCCCTGGCCTTGGGTGAATTTTTTTGTGTCAGTCACGACAGGATTTGCCCTGTCCGTAACATCGACCGTAAACAGATTTTTTGCATTAAACTGGGGAAGATACACGGTATTATTCTTGTAGGCGATGTAGCTGAACCCATAGGTCGGGTTGCTGATGTCGGGGAAGGTCAGGTTCGATACGTAAACAGGAGTTGCCGGGCGGGAAATATCGTATATGGTCAACTTAGGCGCATTTTCACCGCCATGCACGCCATAGAGATACTTTCCATCCGTGGCCAGGTTTCCTATCCGGTTTCCATATGAAGTGATGTGCTCCGGGTGTGCCGGGTCAGAAATATCAAAGACTGATAACTTTGAACCCGACAGATACGCATAATTCCCGGCTACGACGACATCTTCAAAATTATATGCCGAATCTGATACCGTCCCAAGAACACGGGGGTGCAGTTTATCCTCAAGACCCGCAATGGTGAAGGTATTTGAAGTCGTCGCATACAATTCCCCCCCGCTCGCATACAACGACTGTACTTTTTCCTGGAAGAGGATTTCCCCGCTATAATCCCTGTACGTAAGTGAGGACAGGTCCACACCGGGTGCGATATTGTAACACCGGATGGTGTTTCCCTCGGCATTATACAGGGTATCATCCCGGATGAAGTTACTGAAGGTATTGGCAGGCATTACTCCGACCTGGTGGAGATGGGAGGTGCCGTCAACGGCAAAACCTGTTACCGGCAGAACGAGTACCATGAGCACCAGCATCGGATACAGGAGTGCTTTTCGGAAAGGGTTCATGGATGATACCTCATGCAGCTGACTCTGATACACGTATCTTTCATCCGCAACAGATACGTATTTGGATTCCTGCATCCGGGTCAACGGATTTTCAGATGGTTTCCCGGGTTTCATTTCGATGTACGCGGGGAAATGTTTTACTGGCAAATGCTGCGAGCCGGCAGGTAAAGCCGGGAGATCTTCTTCTCAGACAGACCCACGCCGGCTCATCCTCCTGGTGCCTGCCAGATTTTAGTTCGCGGTGAATGGGTTGGTTGCACATTCCTCAAGCCGCTCGTCAGGTTTCTCCACCCATTGCCGGCATTGTTATGGTGATCAGGATACATGAGGATTAACGTTACTCTCAACGTGAATCCGGAGGTTTCAGCAGAGGGGCTGACATACCTGCTCATTTACCCAGGAAACAGGAAAGTATTAATTTTTTATACGGACTTGTAGTAAGTGCAACGAGAGACAAATATTTCTAGGTGATTATGCAGAATAATAATGAACGCTTATACGTAGAAATATACATTTCTTAGGTAAATTCTGAAGATATCAATCAGGAAATCAACATTACATGACCCGGATGCCTGAATCGATTGAAACTGTTCTCCTTTCACTGAAAGAGAACGTGCATAAGACGACCTTTTTTTATCTTCTGTTTCTCACCGCCATCCTTCTTTTATCGTTCGTCGCGTATATCGTGATATTTGCCTCCCCATCCGGCACTGACGTCTATACCCATATGTTCAACACCCAGAACATGGCCAATTCACAATCGCTTTCAGATTTTTATGAAAAATCCCTGAACCAGGAATATGCGGGGTTCGATTATCCTTTCGGCCTGTGGTATTTTGGTTCGATACTGATGAAGATCACGGGTCTCGATATTTACACCGTTGCGTATATCATCCCGTTACTGCTGCTTTTTATCACCCTAGCCATATTTTTTTGTTACGCCTACGAACTTACCAGCTCAACAGACCAGTCTCTCCTCTCCCTGATATTTCTGGTTTCCATGACCCAGCTGGCACTGGCATTGCTGAACTATTCAACGAGTATTTTTGTCATGCCGTTCCTGGTCGCAATTTTGTATCTGGCCATGCGTGATATTACCTGGAAAAGTGTACTGCTGATCGGCATCCTTGTTTTCACCCTGTGTTTTTCCCATACCGGGACTTTTTTATTTTTAATCACCTTTGTCGTCGCATATTTTTTGTTGCGTGCATGGATCTGGGGGAAATTTGATTATAATTTTTATATCGTGATCGTAATCCTCCTGTTTTGTTTTATCATCGCGATAGGACTTTTCCCCTTTATCCAGCCCCAGTATATCGATAAAGGTACTCTTGTCATCTCCATCACAAAATCGATTTCTTCGGCAACGCACATTACCTTCTTCAGGGACGCAGGACAGATTTTTTACGATTCGATATTTGTTGCCAATAACTATGTATTTGCATTTTTATGGGCCGCCCTCCTGTTTGCTGCAGGCTCCATCCTGGTTTATATCAATCAGGCAATCAAAAAGAAATTTACCTGGGAAAGTATGCCCGCGGCAATTCCCTTCCTGGATAATCTTACCACCATGGGAAAGGGGATCATCACCACGCCGTTCTGGATCGGTCCTCTCCAGACCCTGTTTTCCGTGTTTGGGATATTCAGACTCGATGAGCGGGGAAAATGTACAGCACTCACCCTGATCATTGCCGTACTGATCCCGGGGTTACTGGCAGGGTCCTCAGGAACAGGTGCGATCCGTGAAACATTCTACCTGTTTCTTTTCATCCCGATTACCGCTGCCCTGGGCTTTTATTTCCTGTATGCGGCAATGAACCGGGTCAAACGATCAGCACTGAAACGTGTCCTGATCGTCCTGGTGTATATCGTAATTTTTGTGCCTCTTATTGCCATTCCCATCGTCGCATGCCTTCACTACCAGCCTACCATCACGATGACAAAAGAAGAGAATGTGGATCTTTTGTGGCTGGGCAGTATCGGCAATCCCATGGAAGGAGCTGCCGGTACTGCATACCGGGACCGGATGTCCATGTACGCAAATAAAACGGTGCCGAGCGTATCTTCGGGAACCGAAACGGTCCGTTTCTTAAACGACCTGAAAAATATCTATTTTTCCAGTGACGCGGAAGGTGAAGCCAGGGATCTTTCCAACCATTACCAGATCCAGTATGTTATTTCATCGGAAAGGATCCTGAAAGGATACAGCTTCCCCCGGACTGCGGTCGCGATCGATACCAACGAAGAAGTTGACAAGATATATGCTTCGGGGAGCTTCTTTGGCTTTTATAAGATAATCTCCCGGCCGGAGATACCGGTAACCCCCATCGACGAACCCCTGAGCTGGGACTCCCGGCAGCCGGAAGATGTTGTACAGGATATAGGATCCGTTTTCCTCTTTGAAAACCCGTCGTACAAGGTGAAACTGAGCGATTCCTCCTCACGGATACGCTATTTCGGCACTCCGGTGAAAAACAGTATCGGGGAGGGGTATTTTACCGATACGATGACCATCGGGTGGAGAACGGTGGGGAATGATACCCAGTATACCACCTTCGATCTGGGTTCACTTTCCTATTCGGAAATCCAGCGGTCTGACAAGGAAATAATCTACAGGACCACCGTGACTTCAAAGCATAAGGAACGGATTGCCTCGCTTACGGTAAAGTATATCTTTTATGACGAGGCGGTAAAACGTGAAATAACCGTCGCGAATGATCTTGACCGGGAAAACAGGACCCAGGGGATCTCGGTAAACCTGGTCTCAACCATTTTTTCCCCCATGACGGATTTTGATTACCACCAGGTGAATCCCGGGCGTACCACATGGATTAACAAAAAGATATACCCTGCACAGGACCAGGTATATCTCGATGATTCGTTTATTGACAGGATCTTTTTCAATGACGCATCATCCGGTATCTTTATTCTCTATGAGCCGACGGCCCCGTACCCGAACAGGCTCTGGTATTACGGGTCTCCCAGTTACAATTACGGGATTGTTACCCTGGCTTCTGATTATTCCCTCGATCTGGGCGAGGCCACAACCACGGGACAGTATTTCTCGTTCAATAATAAAGAAACGGCGATGAGAAATGCAGAGAAATACAGCTCCGTTTCCGCTTACCCGTTCCCGGATGGCCAGGTGCCCCTGATTATTTCGGGAACCGCGGGTGATACAGAGTTCAGTGACCGGGAAAAGAACGCCTTAGTGATGCTGACCCAGAATGCTATCCCGTATACTCTCGGGATCCCCGGATCACTGCCTGCGGGAACACCCGGCCTGACCGGCATTGACCTTTCCGTGTATGGTAAACCATGCTATAACTCGACCGTGTGTAAAACTCTCGCTGAACAGACAGAAGAGTTGAAATTGTTCAGGCAGAATAATCCGGCAACCGGGTTCCTGCTGTCGCAGGTCAGGTACAACCTGGATACCCTCCGGAGTTTATCAGAGAACCAGTACAGCTATACTGAAGTGGACACGGTTCCGGCCCCGTTCGGTCCCAATTACCGGGAAGGCATGAGAAATCCGAAATTTGCCTTTGTAGAAAAGGAGAATACCGGTGTCGTGCTTATCCCGGCCACCGAGCCATCCAGTGATCTCCTGAACCACCGGTCCGAGGCGGAGCCGGTCTTTGCGCAATGGAATACAACGATAAACTCCGTCATCAGTGGCGGGGGTCTGGCTGCATTCCACTGGGAGCTGTCAGATATCGGGAACCCGGATTTTACCGGCTTATTCACCGGGTTCATCAACAATACAACGGCCAGGGGATTGACGGTCACAACGCCGGACGCAGTTGCCCGTCATATGAAGGCCCTGGCAGCTGTCAGGGTAAATGTTACCAGTGGCGACCAGTTCGTTATCCTGAATGCCAGGAATACGCAGGATCAACCGGTGTCCGGCATTACCTATAACGTGGGCATGCCGGTGATTGAAAACATCTGCCCCTATACCGTCACCAACGGCGAAATCGTCCGTTATGAGATACGGGACGGGGCCTGCCAGATCTATGCCAGTTTCAGCCTGGATGGTTTTGAGGCAAAAGAAATAACAATCGCCCCGAGTGGTGCCATTAAACGCCTGTTCCCCCAGATCCCCGAATTATTCCAGGGGCAAAACACGATCAGGGTTGTTGATGAACATAACCAACCGGTAGTCAATGCGACCGTGCTGGTTGATGCACAGTATTATAAAACCGATAAGAAGGGAGAGGTCAGGTTCTCCGTCAGCCATGGCAAACGTACCATAACTATTGAAAAAGGCGGATATGCCTCCGTCACGGTGGTGAATACGGTTAAACCGGTTATTTACCGGTATCTTCCGTTTTTAAACAGGTAACCAGGCAGAGTCACCTTCCGGTACCTGAAGGATCTCACATTTCATGACCGGTATAGGGGAGATTTCGCATTACGCTCCTTCCCAGAACAAAATATCCTCACGCGCCTGCCTGAGGTTTGTTTTCAGAATTTGTTTTTCAGGAATGCTTTTATTCATTTGCCACCCGATACGACACGGGAGCAATGAGTCCACGGTTACGTTTCCGGCATGGATGAGCTCTTCGGGAGAAACCTTCCGTACATTCCAGAGATTTCGTGGGGACTGAATGGTACCAGTCCCCGTTTGTTTACCACATCCGCCAGACATTCATATGGCCCCTGAAGAGGTGCCATAGATTGCATCACGTGTCTGCGGTATCTGTCCGATTGCCCGCACACTGGCAGCTCCACAGGCAATGGAGCAAATTCTCCTGGCACATCTCGTAAACCGGGAGGTTAATTACTCAGTCAATGTGTTACGGTCCTCTCACAACCATGGTTGTTCCTTTGTTATTTTTCACCACAAACGAGCTGACACTCCCAAGAAACAGGCGGTCAAACCCGCTTTTTCCATGAGAAGCGACGACGATGAGATCACATTTCTCCTCTTCAGAAAGAGAAATAATCTCAGTCCCTGCATTTCCCTGTTTCAGATGAGGGATGACGGTGATTCCCTTCTCGGCACAGTACTTTTTTGCCCCTTCTAAGACATCGTTTCCCTCTTTCTCCAGCAGTAGATACATTTCCCGGGAAGTATCCATCTGGTCCAGGGAACTTTGTGCGGACGTGACAGCCTCCATTACATGGATGGCATGGAGCTTTGCATTCATCAGTCGTGCCAGGTCAACGGCTTCGGTGAGCGCCAGCTGGCTTACTTTCGATCCGTCCAGCGCCACAAGGATGTTTGAAAACATTCGCTACTTCTCCTTCTCAAGAACATGTTACAAGATTAACAGATTTCAGCGGTTATCACCAATTAAGGTGCCGGAACGGTGGGTTGTTATCCGGACTCTCCTGCACTGGCACACTGTGGATGAAGGACCCGGTGTCAGGGGTGTACTGCTCCCCGGAACTTTTTTACTTGAAAAATATAAGGATACAATTCCGCTCTGGGGAAATTACTCGAACGTTCTCGGGAGCTTTGCCCCCGCCACTGTGGCATCCCGCAAACAGTATATCTGTGGAAATCCGTGGAAATACGATAATGGGAGATACCTGGAAATCCGTGGAAATACCCGGAAGCACTTGGAATTACGATACCTGGAGATACCTGGAAATCCGTGGAAATACCTGGAGATACCTGAAAATCATGGAAATCCAGGGAAATTCATGGTCAGTAAAAAACGGGGCATGAACGGGAATGGTTTCACCATAAAAATGGTGAAGGTGCGACTGGCATCCGCAACAGGCTCCTGAGAGGCCAGGGACGGAGTTTTCAGCTCATTGAAGCGCCGCGGGGGCGTCCCATCGGGGCGGCGCAGGTCATCGCAATGGCGGGCTGGCACTCCCCGAAATTACTGGAATTGTGCAATTTAATATGAAAATAGGTGGCTTAACGTCTCACCCCGCGTGGGTATTCAATTTTCATTCTGTATGCTTGTGGCCCACGGCATCATGTCCGTTTTCAAGGGAAATATTCGGGATATTTTTCTCAACGGTTCTATTTGGGCTGCGGCATGTAATTCCTCCGCCCCGCCGCAGTGGCATCCCCCCGGAGCGATGACTCCAGAAAAGGTAATACGACACC
>Ga0209705_10001616_pt1 | contig 11956 bp, 8 predicted proteins | sample PPLLaktember2015_5_FD_187262 | JGI IMG/M metagenome (GOLD analysis project Ga0209705, IMG submission 187262) | Freshwater sediment microbial communities from Prairie Pothole Lake near Jamestown, North Dakota, USA - PPLs Lake P8 Core (1) Depth... | ecosystem: Environmental > Aquatic > Freshwater... | reverse complement strand
CACCTCGTTCATCAGCTGCTGCAGGCCGTGCGACCCGCCGGCGTTCAGCCACCCTTTTCCGCTGCTGTCGGTATTGATGTAGACGGCCGCCTTGTCACGCAGCTCGGCCGCGTGCTTCTCGGCCCATTCGGTGGAGCCGAGCAGTCCCCACTCCTCGCCGTCCCATAACGCGAGGATGATGGTGCGCTTCGGCCGCCACCCGGTCTTCAGCAGTTCGGCCAGGCCGCGTCCTGTCTCCATCAGGGACACCGCTCCGCTGATGGGATCGTCCGCGCCGTTCACCCACGCATCGTGGTGGTTTCCGAAGATCACCCACTCGTCCGGGAACGTCGAGCCCTCGATGCGGACGATGACGTTGTGGAGCGGGCGGGACTGCCAGTCGAACGCCAGCTTCACGCGGGCCTGTGCCGGGCCGGGACCGACGTGATAGGTCAGGGGCAGCGCACCGCGCCACTCCGTCGGCGCCACCGGGCCGCCGAGCGCCTTCAGCAGCGGCAGCGCGTCGCCGTAGGCGATGGGCAGCACGGGAATCTTCAGGATGGTGGCCGCGTCGGCCTGCGCGAGCTTCTTCCCGCCAGGCTCGGACGCCCAGCCCGGGCTGAGCGGATCGCCCGGGTGCACCGGCATGTCCATCACGCTGCCGCGCTGCACACCCTGCTCCGGCCGGTAGGGGCCCCCCGGATACACATCTCCCTGAAAGTACCCATCGTCCCGCGGATCGGAGTAGATGACGCACCCGATGGCGCCGCGTTCCCAGGCCACCTTCGGCTTGATGCCGCGCCAGCCAGCGCCGTAGCGCGCGAGCACGATCTTTCCCTTGACGCTGATGCCCATCTCGTCGAGGCGGACGTAGTCGGCCGGCATGCCGTAGTTCACGTACACCACCTCGCCGGTGACGTCGCCGTCGGCCGAGTAGGCGTTGAACGTGGGCGTGTGGTCGGCGTCGCTCGAGTCGGGGTCCTCGGGGATGGCCACTTCCTTGATCACCATGGTTGCGCGGGTCGGCGCCACCATCTCGACCACGCGCTCGGTGGGCCAGGGCATCAGCGCCTCGAAGCTCTCGATGCGCGCATCGAGGCCCCACGACTTGAACTGGGCCAGCGCATAGTCGGCCACCTTGCGCGAGCCCGGGCGCCCGGCCACGTGGGGCTCCCCTGCCATCACCGTCATGTACTCCTTCAGCTTCGCGCTGTCGGGCACCTTGCGGAACTGCTCTTCGCGCTGGCGCTGGGCCGTCACGGCGTCACTCGGAAACCCACGGATCGCGCCGGACTGCGCCCGGGGACTTGGCGCGAGGAACAGGGTGATGGCGAGGGCAACGAACAGTGAGCGGGCGATACGCGGCATCGGTCGATCCTTTACGCGAGTTTCCGGAGGATGAAGCACTTCAGGTAGTAGGTCTCGGGCACGCCGAGCAGCACCGGGTGATCCCGTCCCTGCATGCGCTTCTCGACGACCGTGACCGGGGTGTGGCTGTCCACGGACGCCTCGTAGAGCACCTGGCCGAACATCGATTCGTCCACGTTGTACGAGCAGCTGCACGTGACGAGGTAGCCACCGGGGTTCAGCAGTCGCAGGGCCCGGAGGTTGATCTCCTTGTAGCCCGCCAGGGCCTTCGGCACCGACGCCTTGTTCTTGGCGAAGGCGGGCGGGTCGAGCACCACCATGTCGTAGCGGGCGCCCTCGCGTTCGAGCAGGCGCAGCGCGTCGAAGACGTTGGCCTCGCGGGCGATGATGTTGGCGAGCTGGTTCTTCGCGGCATTCTGCCCGATGCGCGCCACCGCGTCGGCCGAGCTGTCGATGGCCTCCACCGTGTCGGCCACCGGCGCGAGGCGCAGGGCGAAGCCGCCGTTGTAGCTGAAACAGTCGAGCACGCGTCCCCGCGCGTAGCGCGCCGCCGCTTCGCGGTTCTCGCGCTGGTCGAGGAACAGCCCGGTCTTCTGTCCGTGCCACGGGTCCACGTCGTAAAACACCGGGCCCTCGTGCACCGCAATGGTGGGGGGCACCTCGCCGTGCAGCGATTCGACCTTCTGCTCGAGCCCCTCGAGCAGCCGCACTTTCGGGTCATTCCTCGCCAGCACGCCGCGCGCGCCCGTCAGCTCCACCAGGACCGGCACGAGCGTGGGCAGCAGACGGTCCATCCCCTGCGACAGCGCCTGCATCACCAGGTAGTCGGCATAGCGATCGACGATCAGCGAGGGCAGGAGATCCGCCTCACCATGCACGAGCCTGAGCGCCGTGGCGTCGATCCCGAGCGAACCGCGGAATTCGATGGCCGCGCTCAGCCGGCGCCGCCAGAACGCATGATCGATGGTGGCGTCGGCCCGCGCGATCATCCGCAGCGCAATCTGCGACCGATCGCTGTAGAGCGCATAACCGAGCGGGCGGTCCTTGGGCCCCAGTACCAGCACGACGGCACCGGGGCCCGCGTCGGCGTCGCGGACGTCGGTGCGGTAGATCCACGGGTGGCCGGAACGGAGACGATCTTCGCCGCGAGGCGCAATGCGGGCAGTGGCTGGCACGATGGTCCCGACACTATAGCCCGTCCGCAACGCCGGCCGCTTTCCCTTGGAGGTACAATTCGGTCTGGCCTCGATGCAACAGCCGTCGTCCCCGCCTGGCCACGAGCGCGCCGCCGCCGCCCATGCACGCCTGGCACGCGGCGTCTATGCGGTGTGCCTCGTGGTGGTGTGTTTCCTCGTTCTCGCGACACACGTCCACCTCGGCTTCGAGCGCGTCCGCTTCCGCATCGTCGCGTCACCTCGAACGGCCGACGAGGCCACACTTACGGTGTCGCTGCCCGATGTGGCACGCCTGAGCGGCTCGCCCGCGGCCATCATCGCGCGCGTGCGGGGCGCAGGCGAGGCGACGCGCCTGACCCTGGCCCTCGACGACGTGCAGCTCACGTCCGTTGTCGCGCCCGCGAACGAGCAGGTGCGGATCGACGCGTCCGCGGTGCCGGGCGGAGGCGAGGGGCACGAGCTGACGCTGACAGGCGATCGCGCGGGCTGGCAGCTCGACTACCTCGAGATCGCCAACGTTCACGGGTTCTCCAGCGGCCTCTTCAGTTTCGCGATCGTCCCGCGGGGTCATCCGGGCAATCCGCGTGTGCCGTTGTGGCTGGCCGCGCTCGTCGGCATCGGTCTTCTTGTCCTGAGACCGTGGCCAGAGGGCAGAGATGAGCCAGGGCTGGAGCCCCGCGGCGCCGTTCGCGTGTGGCTCGTGGTGGCAGGCGTGGGTGCAGCGTTCGTCCTGCTCCTCTTCGGAGCCGTCCTGCTCGCCGACTTCGTGACGCCGTACCGCATCCTGCTGTCGCCCGCCACCTTCCTGCTGGCCGCGGCCATTCTCTACGTCCACCCCCTCGCGCGAACGATTCCTCCACTTCTCGCCCGGCTCGCGGCCGGCGTGATCGTGGCGGCGACGACGACATGGCGGGCCATCCGCCTGGGCGCGGCGTTCGTCTACCGGAAGGGCTGGCTGGCGCTCGTCCCCCACGTCACCGTCGGGATCCTGGTCTTGTGGAGCGTCGCGGCGTTCTACCAGCCGAAGTACGGCTTCACCGTGTTCATCATGTTCGGCTCGGCATTCGAGCCCCGGGCCGTGCCAGCCCTCCGTGCGGTGCCGCACGCGGTGGACTCGACCTACGGCTACGACGGACAGTTCTACGCGCAGCTCGCGCTCGACCCGCTGCTGCAGGACCCGGCCACCGCGAAGGCGCTCGACACGCCGTCGTACCGCGCACGACGCATCTTCCTCCCCTGGCTCTCCAACGTGGTCGGTCTCGGCATCCCGTGGCTTGTCCTCCAGATCTATGCGCTCCTGAACGTCGCCTCGTGGATGGGACTGGCGTGGGTGCTGCTGCGGTGGTTTCCGCCCGGCTCGGCCTCCGCGACGGCGGCGTGGGTGGCCTGCGTGCTGGGAAGTGGCGTGCTGGCCTCGATGCGACTGGCCCTGCCCGACGGCCCCGGCGCGCTCCTGCTCGCTCTCGGCATCGCCGCGCTGCAGGCGGACCGCCACTGGATGGCCGCGGCCATCCTCGGCGTGGCCGGCCTGACCCGCGAGACGAGCCTGCTCGGCGCGACTGTCCTGTTTCCCTCAGAGATACCGAAGGCCCGCCGGCTCGTCACCCTCGCCGTGCAGGGCGCGATGGTCGTGGGCCCCCTTGCGCTCTGGCTGGTCTACCTGGCCTCGCTGGGGCTGCCTGCCGACGCGGCGGGAGAGAGGAATTTCGCGGTGCCGTTCTCCGCCTACATCCAGAAGTGGATCACCGCCGTCGGCGACGTGCGACTCGCCGATGCGGGGCGCGACGCGTGGTTCACGGTCGCGGCGCTCGTGGCGCTGACGACGCAGGCCGCCGCCTTGGCCTGGTGGCGCGCGTGGCGGAATCCGTGGTGGCGCGTCGGGATGAGCTACGCGGTCCTGCTGTTCGTGCTCGGGCCGGCCGTGTGGGAGGGTCAGCCCGGTGCGGTGACACGCGTGGTCATTCCGATGACGCTGGCCTACAACGTCCTGCTCCCCCGCGGCCGATGGTTCTGGCCGTTGTGGGCCGTCGGGAACGCCAACCTCGCGCATGGCCCGATGGAGCTGGGCCTGAACTGGTTCCTGGGGTGAGCGACGCGAGCCTCGATGGGATGGCCGAATCCTGGGAACAAGCCGACGCAGTTACTATGATGCAGGCAGCATGCCGCGCGTCGGGCCCGAACTTGCCGCACGCCTCCACCAGCGTTCCAACGCGCAGCAATGGACGGTGGCCGTCGCCGACTTCGCGGCGGCGCTCGAGCGAGCCGCGGCGAAGATCGGTGCCACGGATTCGGACGCGCTGGAGCAGCACCTCGGCTCACTCCATCTCGAAGACCTCGCATTGGCCTGTGCGTGCGAGCAGGGCCACGAGGGCGCGTGGGAGCACTTCGTCCTCGAGTGCAGGCCGGCGCTGTACCGCGCCGCGGCCGCTATCGACCCCTCGGGAGGCGGGCGCGAGCTGGCCGATTCCCTGTACGGGGAGTTGTACGGATTGAAGGAGCGGGACGGCGAGCGCCAGTCGCTGTTCCGCTATTTCCACGGCCGCAGCAGCCTGGGCACGTGGCTCAGGGCCATCCTGGCGCAGCGCCACGTGGACCGGGTGCGCACGGCTCGCCGCCTCGATCCGCTGCCCGAGGAAGGCTCCCCGGATGCACCGGCGGCAGCGCCGGCCGAGCCGGACCCTGATTCGCGCCGGTTCGTTGCGCTCATCCGCGCCGCGCTGGGCGCCGCCGTGGCGCGGCTGGACCCCAGGGACCGCCTGCGCCTGGGCTGGTACTATGCCCAGGAGATGACGCTGGCCCAGATTGGCCGCGCGCTGAAAGAGCACGAGGCTACCGTGTCCCGGCACCTCAGCCGCACGCGCAAGGCGCTGCGCGGAGACGTCGAGCATCAGCTGCGCGAGGCCGGGCTGGGACCGGCCGCGATAGACGAGGCGTTCGCTGCCGTCGTGGGGGATTCCGCCGACGTGGACCTCACCGAGATGCTGGGACCGGAGGCGACCCGCAAGAACCGCCCGCTCGAACGTTCTCTGGATGAGGAGATGAGGTGACCACGCCGGATCCGCGCGATCGCGCCCTGGACGGCCTGCTCCGCCGACACCTGCCGGACGCCGCGGAGGCCTCCGATGTGTGCCTCGATGCGGAAACGCTGGCGGCGTGGGTGGACGGCGGGCTGGACGCGCAGGCGCAGACGCGCGTCGAGGCGCACGCCGCCGGGTGCGCGCGATGCCAGGCGCTGATGGCGGCGATCGTGAAGAGCGAGCCGGCGCCGGCGACGGCCGCCGAGCCGTGGTGGAACCGCTGGTCGTTGCGGTGGCTGGTCCCGCTGACCGCCGCAGCGGCGGCAGCCACGCTGGTGTGGGGGATTGTGCCGGACCGCGGATCGCGTCCATCGCCAGTGGAACAGGAACTCACGCAGGCTCGTGCGGAATCGACCGCACCAGCCGCGCCCGCTGACGCGCCGCTCGCGCCGCCCACTGCAGGCGAGGACAAGGCGCCCGCGACGCCATCCACCCAGGCCTCCGGACGGACGGCGCCGGCCGCACCGGCTGCACCCTCCCCGGCCGCCCCCACCGGGACGGGCCCGCCTGCGGAGACCCCGGCCGCCATCGCGGCCGCACCGGCCACCCCGGCGGACGCGCGCCAGGAGATGGCCAAACAGGTCGCGGCCGAGGCGCCTGCCGCGCTCAACGAGACGGTCGGCGGGGAGCGGCGTAGCGGCGAAGCGGCGGCTCGAAAGACGGCACCAGCCGCACCGGCGGTGACGGCGCCAGCGGCAGGCATGGCCGCGACCGCTCGCGAGACCTTCGCGGACAGCGCCGTTGCCCCCATCATCAACTCGCGCGATCCATTCGTGCGATGGCGACTCGCGGGGCCCGGGGTGGTCGAACGCAGCACTGACGCGGGCGCGTCCTGGTCGCGGCTGGAGACGGGCGTTGTCGCCGGGTTGACGGCCGGGGCCTCGCCGTCAGCGTCGGTCTGCTGGCTGGCGGGCAGGAACGGCGTGGTGCTGCTGACAACCGACGCGCGCGCATGGCGGCGCGTGGCCAGCCCCACCACGGAGGATCTCGTCGCAGTGGACGCGACCGATGCGAGCACCGCCACCGTGCGCGCCGCAACCGGCGCGGCGTTCCGCACCACAGACGGCGGAGTCACCTGGATCGCGACGCCCTAGAACGTCCTGTCGGATCTCCGGTTCCCGACGGCGCCAGCCCGCCGGCTCGGTGCCTGCCCAGGAGCACGGGCCGGCGATTCCCGGGGACAACCATGGTGTCCTTTCGGCCCGCTTCTTGCTCCGTTACCTCCTTGAGATCGCCCGGTTCTCGCGGGGGTGCGTCATGTTCCGCGTTCGAACCGTCTTCGTCGTCGTCGGGACGGCCCTGCTGACTGCGGCGTGCGGCGCGGCGCGGGCGCCCGCCACCTCGTTCGAAGCGCTGCCCTCCAGGCTGGAGATCGGGAAGTCCGTCGTGGTGGACGATGCCGCCGGCCAGCAGCACCGCGGCCGGCTCGTGCGCATCACACCAGACGCGATCGCGTTCCGGGAGGATAGCGTCGAGAGGTCCCTGGCGAGCGCGGATGTTCGGCGTGTTCACGCCTGTTGCGACTCGCTCGGCAACGGCGCGGCCATTGGTCTCGGAGTGGGCATGCTCGCAGGAATCCTGACTCTAGGTAAGGTGCTCAATCCCTTCGAGGCCACCACCGACCAGGTCATCGGAAGCCTGATTCTTTTGGGCGGCTTCGGGGCAGCCGCCGGCGCCGCCATCGATGCCTCCAATCACAAGGACGAGCTCGTCTACCTGGCGCCCGGGGTGACGGCCAGTGTCGGCGGCGGGCCCAAACGCCCGCTGCTGACCGTGACCGTCACCTGGTAGGTTTCGTGCGGGACACTCGCGCTACTTCGCCAGCGGATCCGGCCGCAGCTGGAAGTGCGCCGCGAGCGGTTTCGATCCCTTGCCGCCCTCGATGAGCCACGGCGTCCGATCGCCGTTGGCCGCCCACAACCCGCGCCCCTTCCACCCCGCATTCGCATCGTCGATGCGCCCGTCGAAGCCCTTGGCGTAGAAGCCCATCGGGTACGGCACGCGCAGGACGATCATCTGCCCATCCTTCAGCGCGATGAGGCCGTCGTTCAGGTTGCCCGTGGACATGGGCACGTCCTGGCCGAGGCCGAACGTGTCGTGCTGATCCACCCACGTGTAATAGCTGGACTCGGCGCTGTTCTCGCCAATGCCCTGGAAGCCGGGGCCTGGATACTGGTGGAATGACCAGCCCTCGGGGCAGTGATCGCCGGTGGCCTTCGGGCCGTTGAGCGGCGCCTTGCATTTGCGCCGGTCGAAGCTGCCCAGGTGTCCACTGGCCAGCGACACCCACACCACACCCTGCTTGTCGATGTCGGCCCCGCGCACGCCGAAGCCGGGCGCGGGCACGTTGTAGACCTCGGCGATCGCAGTCGCAGGCGGATTCGCCCCCGGCTCGATGCGGACGACGCCGCTGGTGGCGCCGCGGAACGAGCCCCATACCGATCCGTCCACAGGGCTGGGCATCACCGCGTAGAAGCCCGCGTTGATGCGTTTGTCCCGCGCGGGGTTTACGGGCTGATCGGGCTCCACGTAGGCGTCGCGCCTGCCGTTCCCATTGGTGTCGAGCACGATCGCGGTCCATCCCTGCGACTTCGCGGCATCGCCGGTCTCGTCGAACATCTTCGTGTTCAGCCAGCCCACCACCGGCCCGCCGCCGCTGGTCCACAGCGTCTCGTTCTCGTCGTACCCGAACTGCAGGTGGTGGGTGCCGAAGCACGTGTCGACGAACGTGTACTTCTGCGTCTTGGAATCGAAGACCGCCAGGTGACGGTTCGTGCGCTCGATCGGAAACAGCTTTGCGGACGGATGGTCCGATCCCGCCTTGCAGAACGCGGGGTTGTCGGGCCCGCGCACGGCGGCCGCCAGCCAGAGCCGCCCGTCACGCCCGAACATCGAGTTGTGGTTGTTGACGCGCGTGTCCCAGATGCGATCGCTGCCCCAGTAGGCTGAGGGGTGCAGCGCATCGAGCCCCGCCGCGTGGCCGGGGCCGAGGCTGAGGGGCATGTCGGCATCGCGCACGGGGGCCTTGAAGGTGGTGGCGATGTTCTTCACGGGATCGAGGATGGGGATGTCGTCGGAGCTGTACTCCGGAGACCCGAACAGCGGCCCGTAGGCGTTGACCGTGGGATAGCGGCGATCGCTCGCAATCAGGTCGTGCAGGTACTGCTTCTCGTTCATCCAGTCGCGCAAGGTGACGACGATGTTGCGTTCCACGCCCTGCGGGCGCTGGGGCTTCGCGTGCGGCAGCTCGCCCTTCGCGATGCGGTCCGTCCAGTCACCATAGAGCTGGAACGACATCGGGCCGAGCGCAGTGAGCTGGTTGAGCATCATCTGGCCGGATTGCCCCGACTGCACGCGACGACGCCAAGCCTCTGCTCCTGACGCGAACGTGCCGAGCTCCTTCGGGATGGTGCGGGTGGACTCCTGTCCGAGCTGGTGGCACCCGATGCAGCCGTTGCTCTTCATCGCGTCGAGCCACCGCGTCTGGGTGATGTTCTTCCCGATGTCGGAGTGCGATCCGAACTGATCCGCGGACGGGAGCTTCAGCATCGAGTACCAGTAGATGGCCGGGTAGTACTTCGCCGCGGCCGCCTCGTCTGGGGCGGGGACCGCCGTGAGGTTGACGTGCGCGCCGGGGCGGGCCTTCGCCTTCGCGCTATCCACGAGGCCATAGCCGCGCGCCCAGACGTCGTACTGCGCGGCGGGCAGGTCGGGGATGACGTAGCGCCCCTGGTCGTCGGTGACCACGCTCTTGATATGGCGGACGCCGAGGTCGCGCGTCTCGGCGATGACCCAGACGCCGGCCTCGGGGCCGTTCGGCCCAGTCACCGCGCCGCCGATGTCGTCGGAATCGATGGGCACGCTGTCGCCGGGATTCGGTGACGAGCAGGACGCCGCCATCAGCGGCAACATCCAGGTGAAGACGATGGCTGCCCGGGCGGCCACGATGCGGGGGGAACGACCTTCCATGCGGGAGTCCTCCATGACGCTCGGCCCGCGCAGGGGCGCGACGGCGGGAGGGTAACACGACGGCGCGCGACGCGCAGATGAGGTTAGTATCGTGGCGGTCATGCCATTGCCAGCCGCCCCCTTGCGCGCACCAGGTGTCACCGCCACCGACGACACGGGCATGTTCGCCTGGTGGCGCGCCGCCGACACGCGGGCGCGGCGGGCGTTCATCGCCGCCTCGCTCGGGTGGATGCTCGACTCGTTCGACGTGATGCTCTACTCGCTGGTGCTGGCCTCGCTCATCCAGGACCCGGTGCTGCAGCTGTCCACCACGGTGGCCGGGCAGCTGGGGGCGCTCACGCTGCTCGCGGCCGCGGTGGGCGGTGTGGCCTTCGGCGTCATCGCGGATCGCATCGGCCGCAAGCGTGCGTTGATGGCGGCCGTGCTCATCTACTCCATCTTCACGGCGGCATGCGGCCTGGCGCAGAACGTCGCGCAGCTCGCGGTGTTCCGCATTCTCCTCGGCTTCGGCATGGGCGGCGAGTGGGCCACCGGCGTGGCGCTCGTGTCCGAGACCTTCCCCGCACGGCATCGCGGCAAGGCGCTGGCGTTCGTGCAGAGCTCGTGGGCCATCGGCTACGCGCTGGCCGCGGCGGTCAACCTGGTGGTGATGCCGCTGTGGGGCTGGCGCGGCGTGTTCTTTGTCGGGGTGCTTCCCGCGCTCTTCACGATCTGGGTGCGGCAGAAGGTCGAGGAGCCCGAGATGTGGAAGCGGACGCCCGCGGCCCAGCGTGGCCGCGTCGGCGCGCTCTTCGCGCCGGGCATCGCGCGCGTCACCGTGTTCATCATCCTGATGAACGCCTGCTGCCTGTTCGGCTGGTGGGGCCTCAACCTGTGGGTGCCCGCCTACCTCAACCTCCCCACCGATCGCGGCGGCATCGGCCTGTCCTCGTCCGCGATGTCGTGGTTCGTGATCTTCATGCAGGTGGGCATGTGGTTCGGCTACATCAGCTTCGGCTACATCGCCGACGCCATCGGCCGCAAGCGCGCCTACGTGACGTTCGTGGCGATGGCCGCGGTGCTGCTGCCCATCTACGGGGTGCTGCGCGAGCCCTGGATGCTGCTCGTGCTGGGACCCGCGGTGGCGTTCTTCGGCACCGGCTACTACAGCGGCTTCGGCGCGGTGATCGCGGAGCTCTACCCCACTTCGGTCCGCGCCACGGCCGCGGGCGTGGGGTACAACGTCGGTCGCATCGCCAGTGCCGCGGCGCCGTTCGTGGTCGGGTCGATGGCGGCGACGCAGGGCTTCGGCGTGGCCTTCGCCATTACGGGCGCGGCCTTCGCGCTGGCGGCGGTGATGTGGGTGGGGATTCCCAACACAGAGAACAAGGCCTTGACCGCGTAGGGTGCTGGCGGGATGGCGCAGAAATGACGGGCCGCAGATTGCGCAGATTCCGCAGACTGCGCGAATCGCTCGGCGCCCCCCGGGTCAGAAGCGCACCACCATGCCGATCGACGGGCGGAACGAGAATCGATTCTCGTAGGGGTCTATCGGGAAGTTCACGCGCACGTCGGGGGCTATCGCCAGGTGGCGGCCGAGGTTCACCTCGGCACCGATACCAGACACCAGGCCGCCATAGGATTTGCGTTCCGACAAGCCTTCTTCGACGACGCGGACGGCACCGAGGCCGATCACCCAGTACGGGCGCACGCGCGCGCTCGTCTTGAATTCGGAGACGATTGAGAGGCTAAGGCTGTAGTCCCGAAACGTCCGTTTGCCCTCCTCCAGAAACGTCCCGGGTGACACGACGATGCGGTTCGGGCGCCAGAAGTCGAACTCCAGCCTCCAGGCCTCGGTGACACGGAATCCAACCGTGTACCCAAGGGCGCCCGACCCGCCCGACAAGCCGCCGTTCGGGACGTCTGGTGGGTCCGTTGCCTCCTTCCGCGACTGGCCGTTCCAGCCGCCGCGGAGGCCGAGGAAACGGTAAGGAATGGTCGGGGGCCGTGGCGTCACGCCATGCCGGAACTCCGCTCCGGGCACCGTCCTCCAGCGCTCGAAGTTCACCATGGCGCCGATGGGCGCGCCGATCGCGGCGCCGAGCAGGGCGCCGGCCAGGAATCCGTAGAACGCCCCCTCTCCCATCGACCCGTACTGCAGGTCCTCGCTATCGTAGTCGCCAGCGATCAAGATCATTAAGACTGGCGCGACGATTGCGGCCCCCCGCAGCGCGCCTTGGGCGGCCGACCAGCCGAGGCCTCCTTTGCCCTGGCTGACCTCGACTTTCCGCAGGTCCTGCAGCGGGACTCTGATGAGCTCCCCGGACTGTTTGCCATCCGTCAGGCGCAATTCCACACGGGCGCGAAGGGGGCGTGGCCATCACAGTGTGCGGCGATGTCGGCGCGAGC
>Ga0209705_10001613_pt1 | contig 11961 bp, 10 predicted proteins | sample PPLLaktember2015_5_FD_187262 | JGI IMG/M metagenome (GOLD analysis project Ga0209705, IMG submission 187262) | Freshwater sediment microbial communities from Prairie Pothole Lake near Jamestown, North Dakota, USA - PPLs Lake P8 Core (1) Depth... | ecosystem: Environmental > Aquatic > Freshwater... | reverse complement strand
TATTGTTACTTTATAACATTCGATTTCTTATATTTTAGCCCTTAATATTTCTTATAATCAAAATGAAAGGTAAATTTTTTTACATTTTTGTTCAGCTCGAGAAAAAAAGACGTTTTTAAAAAAGAAGGTATTTCAAATAAACAGATCCTGAATTTTTATCACATCAGTACTATCCTTTGCACTTGCGTACAGTTCGAGAGGCTCCCGGTTCACCTCTAGAAATCGAATCCCCCAGCTGACTTTCGAAAGGACATCTGATGCCCGTTGCCTGTCACCGATGATAAATAAAGCAGCAGCAAGGGCCTCAATCGATGATAGCACGCAGGGCTTGCCAAAATTAACAGGATTTGCAGCAACCAAAAAGGGGAGTGCCCTGCGGATTCGCCAGGAACTTATTTTTCCAGTGTCCAGAACCACCCATGAGCAATCGAGTACTGTTATGGATCGGACAGTTTTATCTGCCGGTGAAAGCGCCTGTTCTGCCGTAGGATCAAGAAGCAAAGTATTTCGCGGAATCTGGGAAATTTTTGTAAAAATTTTTAAAAAACCGGCTTTCTCAAGTTTTTTGACCGTGCACTTACGGGGGTCACAGCTGTTATCCCTGTAGGCATACAGCGGTATCATTGATCATCTGTGCGTGCACACACTGTATCAATGTATGTACTCTGCGCCCCATGCATTCTCAATCCCTCATTGCGTGCAGAGGGGATTACAAATCCCTCGGATCTTATTCTCTTCGAACGCTGTATTGAACGGTGTAAAAAGTTCGGGATCGAAATGGTACCGCTTCCCTGCCCGGAGACATTGTATCTGGGTGCCAGACGCACTCCAGGAACATATCTCGACAGGCTGAATTATCCTGAATTTACCACCCTGATTTATGAACTGGCAGAAGAGGTAAAGAAAATCATTGACACGCGTGGTCCCCCGGTCTGTATCCTTGGAGTTAACTCTTCACCGACCTGTGGTGTTACCAGCACGTATTATGGCAAAAGCGGAGATGAATCCCCCAAAAGGGCAGGCCGCGGTGTATTTCTTAAAAAATTCTCCGGTATTGTGGCAATGGATGTGACGATATTTTCCCAGTATCGTGTTTATCTGGCAGCGCCGCTTTTTTCTGAAGCTGAACGCACCTATAACGCGTCAATTGCAGGGTTGTTGAGAAATAATTTATTTGATGTTTTCCTTCCTCAGGAAACTGGTGATGATTCTGAAACAAGAAACAAAGAAGGGCAGGTAAAGATCTTTGCAGATAACGTGTCGGCTCTTAAAAATTCAGATATCCTTACTGCCGTAATCGATGGTGCGGATGCAGATTCAGGGACTTCATGGGAGATGGGGTACGCCTCCGCACTCGGGAAGAAGATAATTGCTCTACGGACAGACTTCAGGCGATCCGGAAGTCATGAAAAGGTTAATCTCATGCTCGAAGAATCCTCTACTGTAGTGATCAGTAAGGAGCAACTTCTTGAAGCAATCAAGTCACCGTTATTCCTGAAATCTGATTCGTGACAATGTTCCTGGTTTAATAAAACGATATTTTATTGTTTTTTACCAAATCGATGATGATTATTGAAAAAATACGTTAAATGGAATAATCTTTATGACATCATTTATGAAATAGTACCTGAGAGCGATGGCAAAAAAACGCGATGATCGTGGAAAAGAGAAAAAATTAAGACAGGATCAGGTCTTGAATCTTGACGGGGATTTTATATCTCCCGTCCGATCATTTCGTGACCTCACACCCGGAAATATTAAGGCGGTCTTGTTTCACAGCCGATATGCACAAATTCTGCTATTCCTGACGATTCTCGCCTTTATCCTAAGATTTTATAATCTGGGTTTCAACTCTCTCTGGCTTGACGAAGCAACAACCTATAACTGGTCGAAACCCGGCTTTTTTGAAATCTGGGAAATCAGTCGTTCTGTGGATTTTCATCCTCCGTTGTTTCATTGGATCGAACATCTCATGCTCGTTTTCGGCCAGAGTGAGTTTGTTCTGCGTGCAGTTCCGGCAGTGCTCGGGATTCTTACCATACCGGTTTTCTATCTGATTGGTAAAGAATTCCATGATAAAAACGTTGGCATCATTAGTGCAGCCCTCCTGACATTCTCGTATTTTGGCATTTACTATTCCCAGGAAGCGTACTCATACTCCCTGGTCCTTTTTCTTTTCTCGCTGGTGATTTTATTATATTTATTATCACTCCGGACTGACAATACAACCTGCTGGGTGCTGTTTGGAATTGCTTCTGCGATTTCTTTCTGGACGCATTATTATGTTTTCGTTGGACTTGGTGTCATCTATCTTCATGCAATAATTACCAAGGGGGCCGATCTGAAAAAGGACTTCCGCAACGCAAAAAATCTTCTGGTAGCATTTTGTACGACATTTATCCTGATCCTTCCTCTTATTTTTATTGTCGGTGAGCGTTTTTTCAGACTTACGGGATCTCCTCCGACATATGGAGTACTTGGACCAATACTGGTACAGGAAACATTTATCCGGTTTTCAGGGGGGTATTCCTCATTAAACTGGATTATTGCTTCCGTCTATCTGTTACTTATGACTCTCGGATTTGTTTTCCTGTACACCAGGGACAGAAACAAGTGTCTCTTTTCAGCGATGTTTCTCATTCTGCCAATCGTTATCAGCGTGCTGATCTCCTCAAAGATGACGATGAATCCCCGATATCTCATCTATCTCCTTCCTGTTTTTTTTGTCCTCACCTCTACGAGTTTTCCCCTCATATTCCGGCTCTTCCCGAACAGGAATCTGTTGTATGTCACGGTGGTCCTGATTGGTGTAATCAATGCCCCCCTTCTCGCGGAATATTACTCCGGCTATACCAAAGAGGACTGGCGGGGATTTGCGGGAACGGTGCAGGAAAAAACCCAGGATGGAGATTGGATCGTGCTTCTGCCCAGCTACATGTCAGTGCCATTCAATTATTATTACTCAAATGTTACTGACAGAACATTTGAATATGGGGCAAATAACCGCACAGATCTTGAAAAAATAAGCCAGCTGAAAGGAGACAATAGTATCTACTATATTGTAACAGGTGATATTTCAGCAATGAACCCGGAGGGGGATGCGCTTGCGTGGCTTACAGAAAATGCACGGTTTGATACAGAGCGTACTGGTATCTATCTGCTGTCTCACGGTAGCGATCAAAAATAAATTACCCTGATATTTCTGACAAGCCTTTTTTCAAAACGGAAGGAGCAGACAATCACTTTCTGGCATACATTACTATTGAAACGCCCCAACCCCATCGCTCAAATATTCGATCCAGTCTTATCCCGATTTCCAGTAACCGGTTGCTGTTTGTAAGCGCGACAAGTGGAGAGACAAAAAAGAGTGATCTCGTTTTGCATTCTGAAAAGTCCGAGAAAATATTTCGAAGACTTTCTTCTGAAAAAAATCTCAGATGCGTCTCACCATAATTTCTGCCCCTGCCAAACGCATCCCAGAGAAGTTCATAGGCCCCCCAGACAGATCGGTCATTAGGAGTGGTGATGACTACCTCACCATTATTTTTCAAAACCCTTTCTATTTCGTTAGCAAGACGGTCAGGACTCTTAAGGTGTTCAATAATTTCTGCACAGATGATCGTATCTGCGCTGGATGATTTAACAGGAAGGTATTGTGCATCGGCGATAATAAATTCGGTATTCGGAAGACTTCTGCCCCGTGCAAAACGAATCGCATTCATGTTAACATCAATACCGATGGCACGTGCATACCCTATGTTCCCGATTTGTCTGAGCTGAACGCCGCTCCCGCATCCAATGTCGATGACTATCGAACCGGGTTTTACCGTCAGGCTGTCTACAATAGCCTCAGTTTTTCTTCTCTGGAAATACCGCTGGACCAGCATGTCAGAGTTATAGGCTTTTTCATCTATATCCCCTTCAATCGTATTGTAAAAAGATAAAAGGCTTGTATTTTTCAATGGATACGCGAGGAATTTTTTTAATCCAAGAAGATCGACTCCCACTTCAACGAGGCGCGTGATAAGGGCAAATGAAGTTGCAATTGTAGCACTGATACCCATTGCGGTAAACACCAAAACAATCCCCGCTTCCTGAATTCCCCACCCTGCAGGGGTAAGCGGGATGAGGGAGAACAAGGTCAGTAATGGATTCAGGAGCAGGGCATCGAGCGGGTTGAGAAAAAACTGGTGCATTGAAAGTACGATAAGAAACCACTGGAGTCCCCTCAGAATCCAGCCTATAAGGGTAATGGAGAGAATGAATGGGGCATATTTCTGGATAGATCGACTCTGCTCACCGAAAACCAGGATTTTTTTTAAAAATTCCCTTTTTTGCAGGAAGGTCCGGACTCGTTCTCCAGGATGCATAATGATGACATATCCCGCGATTACGGCAATTATAAGAAGGAATGTCATGATGATTGCGAAACTAAGGCGATCAGCAAATATGTAAGAATAGAGGAAATATGCTCCCAGGATGGCAACAATCATCTTAAACGTGAGATCATAAAGATACGTGCTGGTTATCGTGGCAATTCCCTTTTCCATTGGTACGTCACGGTCGTTCAGCGCGATTGCCACGTAAAGATAACCGCTCCGTGCAGGTGTGAAATCAGAAAGAAGCATACCGGCCATGTGAGAGAAAAATGTCACACGTAGTCTGATGTTTTCACCCATAGCAAACAGAATTTTTTTTATCCGGTACGCCATGAGCAGATTGTTTAAGAAATAACACAAACCTGCGAGAAGTATAAACCCGATATCAAGATGCATCAGAAGTGAAAGGGTAAGCTGGGGATCAATGGAACTGACAAGCAGCAGAAGTATCGCTACTGCTATAACTCCCTGGATAATGCTGATAATCCTGCGCCGTTTCATATCATTGTCCTCCTTTCAAAATCTTCTTATTCAGGGAATTCACGGTACAGGAATATTTTCCATGCACGAATGATGTTATTACTCTGCCGGGCAATGAAATTATAATGGAGTATCGATCCGCACTGGATAAGGAAATCGTATATAATTCTTCCTTTCAGCTTGCTCCGTCCGAACTCCCTGTCCTTAAAAATAATGGGGATTTCCTGTACCCGTGTCCAGTGGGCCTTCCCAAGGATTTCAAAACCCATCCGAAAGCCACGGGGTGAAAGTCGGGTAGCTTTAAGAATACACCGGTTAATAGCAAAAAAACCGCTCCCCGAATCTTTAATGTGGGGAATCAGGAGCCGACTAAGAAGTGCTGCACCTGATGAGAGCACTCTGCGTAGTAATGGCCAGTTAATTACTTCACCCCCTTTGATATAACGGCTTCCGATAACCATGTCGTATTCATCATTCTTAAGGAGATTATAAAAAATCGGGATTTTCTCAGGAGGATGTGAAAAATCACAGTCAAGGCACTGAACCAAATCTGATTTTGCCTCCTTTATTCCATCATAGATTGATGGGGAGAGTCCCGGGTTTTGAGTTCGGATGAGAAGGTGGAGAAAGGGATGACCATGCATCAGTCTTTTTACAATAGTAATGGTATAGTCAGCTGAACTGTCATCTACTACAAGAATTTCTTCATTAATTTTATGTGATCTGCACACTGCATCAACAGCTAAAATCATTTTTTCGATGTTTTCTTCCTCGTTAAATGTTGGTATTATCACGGTCAGATCGAAGTGCATTCAAATTACCTGATTATCTGTCATCCGATGAAAGAGATTGAATCAGGAGCGCAGACCGGGACTCAATTCCTTTATCAGATATATACTCATTTTGTTTAAAATATATTCATGAGATTGGCAATCCGGCTGAATACGCACCAGGCAGACGGAAAATTTTCGCGATTTTTCGCAGCGTTTGATTATAATATTAGTATTCTAATTGATATGCGGATCCCGAATATAGATAAAAGATTGGAACGAAATGTCAGCCGGCACAGAATAATCCGTGGTGATTACTCAGTACAAGCCACCAGACTATAACCAACTAAGACTTGGAGCAGATCGTTAAATAAATCACGGTCTCTGTGGTTGTATCTGAATTCCAGTTCTTTCAAATAAAGAGGAAATTTCATGGGATCCACACCATGATATTTCATCAACCGTTCTTTAGCGAAGTACCAGAAACCTTCGATACCATTGATGTAAACTTTACCATTAGCGAACTTTTTACCGTGATCGATGCGTCTGTGTTTGAATCCATATGAGACGAGCCCGTTATAACTTCTGAATCGGTCGGTGTAAATCAGACTGCCTCTCTTAACCTTCTTGATAGCCAATTCCAACAGAGTATCTCCCTTCACATCACCAACTACTTCGACCTTAACCTTACCCCCTCGTTCCAGGATCCCAAAGACCGGGACTTTCCCAGCAGCTCCCCGGCCCCGGTTTCCTTTTCTCCTCCCTCCGAAATAGGATTCATCCATTTCGATCTCACCGGAGAAAGATCCGTTGTCAGATTCGGTGATGATGATAGAATGCCGAAGTATCTGATAGAGATGATAGACGGTGTTATATGCGAGATCCAGCTGTTTTGCTGATTCTCGGACCGATGTATCGAGCTCGAATAATTTGATTGCCATGAGAAATTTTGTGAAAGGGGTTTTCAGACCTTCCAGGATACTGCCTCTCCGGACTCCCCACTCTTTGTTACAACAATAGCACTTAATCTTGAATCTCCGGACTCTCCCGATATGATTCTCCCCGCAGAATGGACACGAGGTATACCGTTTAAGTATCCCTATTTCACGTAAAACCTGTTCGGCCTTCTCTTCATCACTGATGTATTGTGCCAACTCACTTAGGTTCATTCACTGCTCGCCATCACTCAGTTAGTTTATAGCAGTGGCTTAAATTAAGCAATCACCTAATCCGTTTATTTTTATCCTGAATGCGAAACCAGAGCTTCCACTTGTCGTTTGCTTTCTAATAATTCCATAATAAAACATTGAAAAATTGATGACCCTGATACCTACCAGAACCTGATGGCAGGTGTAAAACAGGAAGGAAGATTGAATTGGATGGACTTTCTTTTTTTTGCATAAAATCTCTTATTTCCAGACATCCTATCATTATCTATGTCCAATCTCACCGTCGCTGTTCTCGCTCCAGTGGATTATGCCAAAGATCTGGGAAAGAAAGGAACGACCAGCGATATCACATTTTATAATATGAAGAAAGGTGAAGCAACGATCACGCTCATAGAGCCGACGAGGTATCCCGAAAAATTATCCTCGCTCTTTTATGCAGTATCCCTTGCAGACCGAATAATCCTGGTCGTTGATGAGATCAATTCCTCATTCGGGGAATCTGTACTCATGCTCCAGTGTGCCGGAAAATCATCTGGTTTCCTGATCCTCAAGAATTATGTAACCCTTGACCAGATTACCCCTCTTATCAGAGGAACGGTGATTGAACATTACGAGGTGATGGATGAAGATATTGTCGGACTCCGGGAAAAAATCCTTGAAATTGCGGTCAAACTCACCGCTCATCACAAAGCTAAACCTACCGGAAGCAATGGTGCAGTTCCTGTTGATCATCATTTTAATGTGAAAGGAGTCGGGATTGTCGTACTGGGCTGTGTAGCCCAAGGGGTCATAAAAAAGCACGATACCCTGAAAGTCCTCCCTACAGAAAAAACTGCCCAAATCCGCTCTATCCAGAAACATGATGATGATGCGGATTATGCAGAAACGGGCGACAGGGTTGGTCTGGCCCTGAAAAACCTCGATGCGGAAGAACTTGACCGGGGATTTGTTCTGACAAATGATCCCGCAATAAAATATGCAACAACAATTATAGGAAAAGCGCAGCTCGTGAAGTACTGGCCATCCCCCCTGAAAGAAGGAATGGTGATTTATGCTGGTCACTGGATGCAGTTCATTCCCACCCGCGTTGAAAAAGTTGTCACAGAAGGGGACTGGAGAATGCCTGTACTTACCCTTTCCATGGAAAAAGCACTTGTATACCCTCCACATGCACGTGTTGTTCTGCATTATCTCGAAGGCGGAAAACTCCGTGTGGTTGGATCACTCACACTTTCCTGAATCCCACTTCTTTTTCTCTCGTTTTCCCGGTTATATCACCTTTTCCCAATACCTTATCTTTTTGAACGATCATCACTACTCTGAGAACAATGCTCGAGACTATCATTGGATGGATTGTACTGGGCGTCATTGCCCTTGTACTCGTTGGACTGATAATCTGGGCTGTAGGCATCTACAACCGTTTTTACAGCCTGAAAAATTCCTCTGAAGCCACACTAGGTCAAATCCGTGTCGCGATGAAAAAACGGCTGGACATGATCGACCAGCTGCTTGGTGCAGTCAAGAGTTATGCGAAGTTCGAGAAAGAAACATTCGAACGCGTGACCGCAATGAGGGCAAGTGTTGCGACAGCCGGACCAGGTGATCTGAACAAGGTGGAAGCCGAGTCGCGTTCAATTTTCGGGCGCCTGCTGGCAGTTGCAGAAAGTTATCCTGATCTGAAGACCAATACAACGGTCACAAGTCTCATGGATTCGGTGAAGGGAATTGAAGAAGAGATTGCCCGCCAGCGCTATACCTACAACAATATCTCACAGGAATTTAACACGATGATGGATACTATTCCCTCAAACATTATCGGACGCCTGATTGGTCTTATCAAACTCGAGTACCTGCAATTTGAAGAAGCGATAAAAACACCCCCGAAGATTGAGTTCTGATGGGTAATGCCGTGAGTGAAACAAAACAACTGGCGGTACTTGTTATCGCAGGTCTGATCCTCGGTATAATCGGAATTGTCCTTATCAGTTCAGTTCCGCCACTGTTTGAAGGAGACCTGGTGGTCGACTCGTACGACGCAGTGTTGTACGAAAATGGGACTCTTACCGAGAGATACACCTATGATGTCAGGACATCGGGTGAATATCGGATGCTCTTTCGCTTTTGGGAAACACCTCTCACCTTTGGTCCAGGCTCGGGTCCCTGCGTGCAGTTTGTTTCTGCAACCCCTTCCCCAGGTACCATCGGATATGCGAAAGACGAAGGGGGAAATGTAAACGTCATTGGTGCTGCGGAAGATAGTTCAGTAAAAGCAACTATCAGCAATCTTGCCGAAACAAATGAAGTTGGGATATTCAAACCCGATTATTTCAATCAGGGAAAATATACCGTAAGTTATTCGTACATTCTGCATCCTCCCATCGAATACGACCCCACCACATCGCACCTTAATCTGAAATTCGCAGGAGCTGGCCATATTCCCTACCGGAATGTCAGGATTACCGTCCCGGCAAGGCAGGTCGAACAGGTTTTTGCGTATCCCCCGGTGATGGAAACAGCCAGGATTGGTGATGCCTATATTATCACCGGCAGCGTTGGAGCCGATGAAAATCTGGCGGTTGAACTTCTGACCTCTGCGGATGGATTTCTTCAGGTACCAGGATACAGGACAGAAGTAGCAGATATCAGGGGAAAGACAGCTTCAGCGAGTTTCTGGTATAATCTCCCGTATTTTGTGTCAAATCTGCTGAATATTCTTGCGAAACTCGCCGTCATCCTGGTTCCGGCTTTATTAGTAGCCATATATTACTGGTACGGCCGGGAAAAAATATACACAGTTCCTGAATACCTGAGCACGATCCCCAATCCTTCACTCAAACCCTGGCAGGTAAACCTCCTTTTCAAAGGCGACTCGCTCGATTTCGATGAAGATGGCTATTACGCAACACTGCTTGATCTCCACAGGAAAAAGATTATATCGATCACTGAAAAAAGCGAACCGAAGGGAATTGAAATCCGTTTGCTTTCAGGCGCGACAAGTGATCCTTACGAGCAACGTGTGCTCGGATTCATCGACCTTGCATCAGAAAATGGCGTTTTTGATACGACACAAATCGAAGCGCTCGCACGCAGTGCACAGACGAATAGCAGTGCCGAGGAAAAGGCGTTGAAGTATCAGCGCACGCTTTCCGATGTTACCGGGCGGGTGGACAAGACCCTGGCAGTACAGTATATGGTTGACGGGAGGGACCACCTCTTGCCACTATTACTTACCGGCATTGTGATGTTTGCCGTTACCCTGATTCTTACCATTGTCGAACCGGCGCAATTGTACATCCTCGGACCGGCAGTTGTCCTCTGGGGAATCGTCATCGTACAGTCATTGATTGCCGTTTCTGCGCCATCTACGCTCTTCGGGCACTGGAAAGACGACCGGTATAAAGAGAAACTTGAATGGAACGCTTTCAGCCGCTTCCTTTCTGACATGGCGATGATGCAGAAATATGCACCGTCTGATCTGTCAATGTGGGGTGAATGGCTCGTGTACGGTACCGCCCTTGGAGTAGGAGATAAAGTAGAGCAGGCAATGAAAGCGCTCAATATACGTATCGCGGAAACGGGTGTTCCCATGGGTGTTGTGGGCATGAGTTATGCATTCCTCCCGCTTATTCGTTTCACACCTCCAGGTCACGGGGGCTCCGGCGGAGGCGGTTTTGGAGGGGGCGGCTTTGGCGGAGGCGGTGGATTTGGTGGGGGCGGTGCCGGGGGGAGGTAAGATCAGGTCCTCCCCTCTCACCGTGTACCATTTTCCCTGACCCCCCACTCTTCTCAGATATGTCGCAATAATTCAACATCGTTTTACTACGACTCATAGAAGATATAAATCCGCACAAACCATATGAATACCAAAATGGGAATTTGATCTATGCAATATACGGAAGGCCAGCTCGGAAGGGTCTTTGTCGTGCGGATTGATGATGGCGAGGATATGTTGATCTCCCTGCGCCAATTTATCAACGACAAATCTGTCTGTGCTGGATCGATCCTCTTCCTTGGTGCCCTCATGAACGGGAGGATGGTAACCGGGCCGGAAGAGCCGGTAATCCCCCCGGTCCCCCATTTTGTTATGTTTGAGGGAGGGTGGGAAGTTTTTGGCATAGGGACTATCTATCCTGGCGAAGGTGGTCCGCATATCCACTATCATGCCTCGGTAGGGCGTTCGGGTCATGCCCTCACCGGTTGTCTCAGAGAAAAAGCAATTGCCTATCTCATTGTTGAAGCGGTTATTCTGGAGTTTACCGGTCTTTCCGCATGTCGGGAGCTCGATCAAAAGACCCAGCTTCATCTTCCGGTTCTGGGAAAAGAAGAGGAGATCCATGATGACGACAGTTCAGACACAGGAAAAAGCGAGGACGAATCCGGGAAGAACGAAAGCACAGATGAAATGGATGAAATTATCCGGGACCTGACCCGCGGATCGTATTCATGAAGATCCTGTATCATTCAATAAACCGATTCTTCTTTACAGCCTTATGGTAGATCAACCCGCATTTCTTCCCTTGTCGACCGAAGAAAAGGATAACCTTGGCATTCAACAGCTTGACGTCATCCTGATAACAGGGGATGCATACGTTGATCATCCTTCTTTTGGGACTGCCTTAATCGGGAGAGTCCTGTGGGATGCAGGCTTTACCGTCGGGATTATTGCGCAGCCGGGTTGGATCGCTGATTTTGCCGCGCTTGGAAAACCGCGATTGTTCTTTGGCATCTCCTCAGGAAATGTCGACCCCATGGTGAATAACTTCACCCCGAATCTCAAAAGACGGAGGGCTGATGTCTATTCCCCGGCAGGAACTCCTGGAAGACCGGATCGGGCAACTATCGTTTATGCCAATAAAGTGCATGAACTTTTCCCCGATACCCCGATTGTCATCGGGGGTATCGAGGCGAGCCTGCGAAGATTTGCCCATTACGATTACTGGCAGGATCGTGTCCGCCAGTCGATCCTTGCGGACGCTCCGGCAGACCTTCTTGTGTTCGGAATGGGGGAACGACAGGTATCTGAGATTGCGGAAAGACTCGCTAAAGGGGAACACATTGCATCGTTAAGAAATATCAGGGGTACTGCATTTACTATGGATCTCGCCCAATGGCGCAGTCAGCGGCCGGAAGGCATCATCGAGATACCCGGTTTCAACGAGGTTG